>ENA-UOJO01000077-UOJO01000077.1-human-gut-metagenome-genome-assembly--contig:-P57-NODE-77-length-162491-cov-18.687046_pt1 | contig 162491 bp, 160 predicted proteins | sample MGYA00242351_ERZ723898 | MGnify/ENA metagenome assembly ERZ723898 | reverse complement strand
GAAAATAAACGAACCCGCCCCAAACCGCGCCGGGGGGGGACCAAACAATAAAGTATGCCACCCCCCACTCGTTTTTCGTTGCCGATTGGCAGCAAAACGTCACAACGAAGCCGTCACTTGGTGATGGTGTTGTAGGTAGGCAGGTTGGTGTAGTCGAACGACACGTTCTTCACGTTCGTCGCGGACGCGGCGGCGACGTTGTCGTTCCACAGCGGAATCACCGGAAGATCCTTGGCCAGCACTTCCTGCGCCTTGGTGAAGTCCTCGGTTCGCTTCTTTACGTCGGTCTGGGCGAGCGCGGCGTTCAGGAGCTTGTCGAATTCCGCGCTCTTGTAATCACCATCGTTCGAACCATGACCGTCAGCGGAGCTGGAGGCATATAGCGGATTGAGATAATCTTCAGCGGACGGGTAATCCAGCATCCAGCCGGCACGGAACGCGGTTTTGATGGTGCGGTTGGTCACCTGGTTACGCACGTCGCTGAACGTGGCGTACGGCTCGCCAGCGGCGTCGATGTCGAGTGTGTTCTTGATCTGGTTGCACACGGCATCGACCCATTCCTTATGGCCGCCATCGGCATTATAGGCGATTCGGAAGTTGCCGGACCATGGCTTGATGGCATTGGCTTTCTTCCACAGTTCCTTGGCCTTGGAAGCGTTGTACTTCAGGTTGTCGCCGTTCTTCTCCAGCTTCTTCACATATTCGGGGACGAGCGGTGAAGTGAAATCGGTGGCCGGGGTCTTCGTGTTGTTGTAAACCTTCTTGACGATCTGGTCGCGGTTGATGGCCATGGAAATGGCCTGACGACGCAATTGGCCTTCCTCGTCGTTGCCGAAATGCTCAAGACGTTCCGGAATGACGAAGGACTGGAATGAGGATCCTGCCTGGCTGTAGGCGATCACGCTGGAATCCTGACGGAAGGTCTTCACCGCGGACTGTGGAATCTGATCCATCACGTCGAGGTTGCCGGACAGCACGTCGGAGTAAGCGGAATCCTCATTCGTATAGACGCGGTATTCGATGCCGTTGTTGGATACCTTGCGGCTGCCCTTATAATCCTTGTTCGGCACGATGATGATGTTCTTGTCATGCGACCAGGACTTGAACTTGTACGGACCATTGCCAATCGGAGCCTGACCGAACTTCTTGATGTCCTTAAATGCCACGCTCGGCAGCGGGAACATGGATTGGTGCGCGAGCTTGGTCGGGAACACGGAATCAGGCTTGTTCAGCTCGACGACCAGCGTGTAGTCGTCCGGGGTGGAAAGACCGGAAAGTGTGGCCTTCGGATCGACGTTCGGATCCTGCAGCTCGTCATAGCCCTTGATGGTGGAGAAGCGGCTCGAGGTCTTCTGCGCGTTCTTCACATTGGCGGCGAAACTCCAGGTGTCGGCGAAGGAATGGGCGGTTACTGCCTCGCCGTTGGTGAACTTCCAACCCTTCTTCAGTTTGATCGTGTACTTGGTGGCATCCTCGTTCGGGGTGATACTCTCGGCGACTTCGAGATGTTGCTTGCCCTTCGCGTCGAAGCTCACCAGACCTTCGAACAGGTAGCGGATGACCTTGCCGCCGCCCATTTCGTTGGTGTCGCTCGGAATCAGACCGTTCTGCGGCTCGCTGTTGTTCACGGAAATCAGCGAGGTGTCGCTGGAATTGCTGGTGGCGGCGTTGTCATCGGATGACGAGCCGCACGCGGCGACCGACATCAGCATGGTTCCCGCCGCGGCCATGGCGACCAGGCGGTGGAGCATGTTTCTCTTCATTGTTTTCTCCTCTGATGTTGACATTCCGTCGCTTATGACGGCGGAAAGACAATAGACGTGATTATAGGAGTTTTGTTAACCGAGCTCACTGCTCTGTCTCAATGTGAGATGGAACGTTTCCATACAAAAGGGCTAAGAGAGTAATGCAGGGAGGGAAGAGGGGCGGGATGCCGCTGAGAACATCAGTCGAAGCGGACGCCCTCGGGCTTGCTGGGCAGCGAGTACAGGAATGCTTGGATGATCAGCGAGATGCCGGCCATGCCGAGGCTGACATAGAACAGCGTGAGCAGCATTCCCGGGAAGCTGTTCGGGTCATGAAAGTCGAGTTTCGGTGGCTCGTGGGGGATGACCATGATCATGCCGATTTCGATGATGACCAGGCCGAACGCAATGACGACCAGCATCGCAAGGGCCAGAATGGTGCCGACGTGCCCAAGCAGAAACCACCAGCCGGTGCGGTTGGCATCATGCAGCCTTCTGAAGGAGATGGCCATGATCGGTACCATGGTGGCCAGCATCCACAGTATTCCGGACACCGTTCCGGCAGCCGGAATAAGGAATATCAGCACGCTGACCGGAATGAAGAACAGCATGGCGAGCCAGAACTCGCGTCTGCTGGAACGCCCCCGAAACTCCATGTAGCCGATGAAAAAACGTTTGACGGCATCAATGAAACCGCAGTGGTAGTCGGGCGTCCATGTGCCGTTGCCGCTGTAGGGGAATCGCATATTCGTAAAGCCTTCTTCTCAATGAAACGCATACGCTGGATTCGCGTCGCGCGTCCACCGACGGTGGTGTGCGGCCATCGTAACATGCTGCTATTCGCCCATAGCGCAACCGTTGCAATCGCAATGATTCGGCGGATTTTCCCGCAATATGGCGTGTGTGGCCGCCCATAGCGTCGGTCACACACGAAAGACGGAAAACTTTAAAGCAAACCGTCCGCCTGCAACGCGTCATGCATACGGTTGAGGCAATCCACCAGCAGCGGATACGGCATCGCCATGTTCACGCGCGCGCAGCCGGCTCCCGCGCGGCCGCACGAACGGCCGTCGGTCAGCGCCACCTTCGCCTTCTCAAGGAAATACGCGGCCGGATCGTCAATGCCAAGCGGGCCGAAATCCAGCCATGCGATATACGTGCCGCGTGGGCGAATATAGCCAACGCCCGAGAACCGCGTGCTCATCTGCTCATCGAACAACCCAAGATTGCGTCGCACGTAGGAAAGCGCGTCCTGGAACCACGGATCGCCCTCGTTGTAGGCGGTGGTGGTGGCGATCGCACCGATCGTGGCGGTCTGATGCTCGCTCCACTCCGCACGTTCCGCCCACATCTCACGGTCCGCCGGATTCGTCAGCAGCACCTGCGCGCACTTCGTACCCGGAATGTTGAACGACTTCGACGCGCTGGTGGCGGTCATAGACTGCCGCGCGGCCGCCTCGCTGATGGTCGGATACGGAATATGACGCCCCTCGAACACGAACGGCGCGTGAATCTCATCATTGAAAATACGCACGTCGTACCGTTCCGCCAGCTCGCACAGCCGCTGCTCCTCGGCCAACGTAAGCACCTTGCCGATCGGATTGTGCGGATTGCACAGCACGAACGCATGGCAGCCAGCCGCGAACGCGCGTTCGATGGCGTCGAAATCGAACAGCCATTCGCGCTCGCCGGTCGTTTCGTCGGTTCCCTGAAGCATTTCGATTTCGATCACGTCGACGTCGTACAGCTTCGGCACGCTCAGGAACGGCATGTACGCGGGCGTCGGCACGACCACGGCATTGCCGGCGCCGACCAGCTCGCGCAGGAAGATCTCGTACGCTTCCAACACGTCCGGCACCACGCGGATGATGTCCGGATCCACGTCCCAGCCGTAGTGGCTTTTCTGCCAGCCGGCGCACGCCTCGGCCACGCGGCGCTTCCACGGTTCGGGAATGTAACCGAGTTTGCAATGGTCGCAGGCGCTGTCGATGGCCTGCTGGATGCACGGCGCCAGGCCGTAGTCCATTTCCGCGATGAACGCGCCGATACAGCCGGGGTAGCGGGTCCACTTGTCGGAACCGACTTCGGCCAGATCTGCGGCGGTGGTGCGATCGATGGCATCGGCATCAAAGCCGGAAAAAATACGATTCTGCTTTTCCATGCGTTCCAGCATAGCCGCCGCCCGGTTACGCGTGTTGCGATGCCGTAACGCACATACGACGGCTGCCATATGATTGCATTATGCGATTGCTGTCATGCGGTTGCCGTTAGAACCGTTGGAAACGCATGACAGCGCTGCGGAAGAACGGATTTCAGCTTCCCAGGAACGCTGGAATCGCGGCCGCCGCCGCATAGCCGGCGCGGTACATGCGTTCCAGACCTTCGAACGACTTGCTCAGCGTGTTCAAGCCGTACATGCTTTCCGGCGCGAGGATGAGCACACGGCCATCCTTCTCGTATTCCTTGGCCAACGCCACCTCGTCGTTGTACGTCTGATAGCGGTTCATCAGCTTTTCCGCGGCCTCCGGGTGCGTGCGCTTCAGGATCGTGGCCGGGCCGATGTCCTTCTTCTGTTCGCGTACGGTGTCTTTCGGACGGGTGAGAATCACCACGATGCGGTCATAGCCGTCATCGATGGCCTTCTGCACCGGAATCGGATCAGCGATGCCCCCGTCGTAATACGGGACGCCGTCGATCACATACGGTTCGCACGCCACCGGCACCGCCGATGACGCCTTCATGATGTCGTAATTGTCGTAGCCGACGTCCGACTTGTCGAAATACTTCGTGGAACCATCGTCCGCATTGCAGGCCACCACGGTGAATTCGGTCGGATTCGCCGCAAACGCCTCGTAATCCACCGGATTCTCGCCATCGTGGTTGCTCAGCGTGCTGTACACATAATCGAGGTTCGCGTAATTGTGGTTCTTCACATAGCTGTCGAAGCTCGCGTATTCCTTACGGAACGCGTACTGCGTGTAGAACGTGTGGTTTCGCCCGTGCTGTCCGGAAATGTAGGAAACCATATTGGCGCTGCCGGCGGAAACACCATAGCAATGGTCGACATGTATGCCGTCCTCCAGCATGCGGTCCATCACACCCGCGCCGTAAATCGCGCGGAAACCGCCGCCGACGTCGATCATCGCTGTCCTGTTGGCCATATGCGCCCGTCCTTTCGCAAGTCCGTCCCTTTTGCCGGGTTTCATTCGACTTTACGCGGTCTGTCGGGACATTCGCGCTCAGCGATCAAGCAGCGACTGCGCCAACTGCGCGATTCGTGCGGAAGTGTCGGAATTGGCCAGATCGATGCCGCCTTCCGCGTCTTCCGGAGCGAGCTTGCCCAACGATTCGAGCACCACGCCAAGATGACGCACGGTGCCTTCGTTGCCATCGATGATCGCCGCCGTATCGGGCAGTAGTTCGCGGAAATAATCGCGGTAGAACACGAAATGCGTGCAGCCGAGCACAACGGAGTCGATCGTGGACAGATCGTATTGGTCGAAATACTGGTGCAGCGTGCGCATCACCACATCATGGTCGTCAAGCTGCCCATGCTCCACGATCTCCACCAAACCGGGGCAGGGCTCCGGAAAAATCGTATGGTCGGCCTTGAACCGGTCCATCAGCACGGCGAACTTGCGTTCACGCAACGTCAGGGGAGTGGCGGCCACGATGACGCGCTGACGCTTGCCGTGACCACGGTCGCAAGCCACCTTCAATGCCGGCTCCATGCCGATGATCGGAATGTCGTATGTGTCGCGCAGTTCGTTGGCTGCGGCGGAAGTGGCGGTATTGCAGGCGATCACGACCGCTTTCACGCCTTGTTCCACGAATCGTTTCACAATGACGTCGGACAGTTCGCGCACCTGTTCGGGCGATTTCGTGCCGTACGGAGCGTTCGCGGAGTCGCCGAAATACAGCACATGCTCGTTTGGCATGTCGCGGCGGATCTCACGCGCCACGGAAATACCCCCCAAACCGGAATCGAAAACGCCGATAGGTGCCGTTGAAGCCATACGTCCTCCTTTGCCATCGCGCGCATGCCCGCAGGCGCATACGCCAAACGCTTTCAATAGCCTACCGCGTGTAGAGTGAACTGGTATGAGCATTCCAAGCATTGTTTACAAAGCGCACGCCACCGGCAACGATTTCGTGGTGTATCTCGACGAAGACGGTACGCACGAGCCGACCGCCGATGAAGTGCGATTCCTGTGCGACCGCCATTTCGGCATCGGCGGCGACGGTCTGATCCGTCTGGCGCATCCGCAGGCGGTGTCCGATGTGAACGAAAGGCAGATCGCCGATTGCGCGGCGGGCGATGCGGACTGGTTCATGGACTACCGCAACGCGGACGGCTCGCTGGCCGAGATGTGCGGCAACGGCACACGTGCGATCACCTTGTTCGCGCAGCGGCAGGGCATCGCCGACCAGCCGGGCGGCAAGCCATTCCATCTCGGCACCCGCGCCGGCGTGAAGATCCTGACTTCGCTCGGCGATGTGCCGGGCCTTGGCAAGGACGTGTTCCAAGTGGAGATGGGCGCATGGAAGCGTGGCGACGTCGACGGTTACGAAGTGACCATTCCGGGCACGTCCGGTTCCGCACGTGGCACGTTCGTGGACATGGGCAATCCGCACGTCGTGGCCGTACTTGAAGACGCGTTCGCCAGCCTGCCGAACGTCGAAGACCTTGATCTGGTCACCAAGCCGGTCGTCGCGCCCGAGATTCCGTCGGACCAGAACGTGGAGTTCGTGCGCATCGACGAGCAAAGCGAAGGCGACGATGCGGGCGAGGCCACCATGCGCGTCAACGAACGCGGTTGCGGCGAAACCCTGTCGTGCGGCACGGGCCTATGCGCCACCGCCATCACGTTGCGTGCCAAAACCGGCATCGACCATTGGACCATCACCGTACGTGGCGGCACCTTGCGCGTCGACGTGACCGACGAAGACGTGAAGCTTACCGGCAGCGCCACCATCGTAGGCAAAATCGAACTGCTGTAACCGCTGCGGCAGCAAACGAAAAGCGGATAGGCAAAAGGCCGGCCCCGCAGGGTCGGCCTTCATCGTAAAAGGCTCGATGCAAACCGTATCAGGCGAACAGCATCGGGCCGTCCTTGACGAGAATGACCACGATCAGCGCCACAATCCACACCACATCGACCATCAGATCGAAATTCAGCCGGTAATACTTGCGCAATCCAGCATGGCCGGACGGCATGTCCTGCACGGCCACCGTGGCATGCGACAACGCCATGAACTGCACGGTGGTGGAGAACATCAGCACCAGGCACCACGGGCACATCGCGTTGATGACGAACAGCGACTGCGTGGTCAGCCAATACGAATACGCCAACGCGGCAAGGCCTCCAAGCCATGTGCACAGCGCGAACCAACGCGGCACGGCCACCTTGGCCAGTCCGATCACCGCGATCGTCACGAACACCGATTCGGCGGCAATGCCGAAGAACGCGTTCGGAAAGTTCAATCCGGCGAACTTCACGATCTCCGCCTGCCAGGATTCGGCCACCGTGGAACAGGACAGCACGGCGTTCACATCGCAGTTGAGCTTCTGCCCGGGATTGCGTGCCATTTTCAGCGTGTCCGCCGACAGAATGAACGATACGAGCAATGCCACCGCCGAAGCGAGCAGCATGATCAGATACGTCCACGTTGCGCCGTGACGCCACCCGCGCGGCTTCGTGCAGTCGTCGTCCATGGCGACGGCTGTGCCGACGCTCGTTTCGTCATCGGCTACGTCCACAGCGGCCTGGCCTTCAAAATCGCTCATCGTCAATCCTTGGAAAATCAAAATACAAACGTTGTCATGTCTCAGTCTACGCGAAAAACCGCGGATTCGAGCTTACGATAGTCATATGAGTCACGTGAGTTACGCGGAACCACCCGCACAAGGTTGGGATATTCATTGCCATACCGTCTTTTCCGACGGTACGGAGACGCTGCGCACGCTGGTGGAGCAGGCAAGGAAGCTTGGCTTGCATGGTGTGGCGATTGCCGACCATGACACCACCGCCGGCTGGGACGAGGCGACGGAAGCCTCGGAGGAAATCGATTTGCCGTTGCTGCTGGGCACGGAAATCACCGCCGTCGACGAAGATGTGTCCGTGCACATGCTCGCCTTCCAATACGATCCGTCCAACGAGCATATTTCCAGCATGTTCGCCAACACGCGTGCGGCGCGATTGCGGCGTACGAAACGCATGGTTGAGCGGCTGTCGCAGGATTTTCCGATTACGTGGGACGATGTGCTCGCCCAAGTGAAGGAAGGGGAGCGCACCACAATCGGCCGTCCGCACATTGCCGACGCGCTGGTCGCGGCGGGCGTGTACGAGACGCGTTCCGACGCGTTCGCCGACGCGGTGAGCGCCAAATCCAAGTATTACATTCCCACGCCGTCGCCGTCGACGCACGAGGTCATCGCCGCCGTCAAGGGGGCGGGCGGTGTGGTGGTCGCCGCGCATGCGGGCGATCCGCAACGCAACCGCCGGCTGCTGTCCGACGAGCAGCTTGACGCGATGATCGCCGACGGCTTGGACGGCTTGGAAGTATGGCATCGCGGCAATCCTCCGGAACAGCGGGAACGATTGCTGACGATTGCCGCACGGCACGATCTGCTGGTGACCGGCGGCTCGGACTGGCATGGCAAAGGCAAGCCGAACGGTCTGGGCGAGAACCTTACCGACGACGACACTGTACGCGAAATCCTGCATCGGGGTGTGGATTTGATCGGTCGCGTCGGCAGCTCACATGCCGCATGAAATCCGGATATGGAATTTCCAAGCGTGAACCGGATACATGAATCGAATATGAAAAAGGCGTCGAACCTGATATGGTCCGACGTCTTTTTCATTTGGAACGTGTCCAACGCGTTTGCAGGTGGCGATCAGAGATTGCCGAAGCCGACGGCGTGCTTGGTTTCGGAACCGATGATGGCATAGCCGAGAGAACCGGCCGGCACCACGATGCGACGGCCCTTGTCGTCGGTCAGGTTGATGGTCTTGCCATTCTCCACGGCCTCGGCGATGACGTTGTTCACCTCGTCGGCGCTCTGCTCGGTGCTGAAGGTGACGGTGCGCGCCACGTTCTGAATGCCCAGTTCGATATCCATGATGCTCCTTGTAAGGGTGTTCGTGTGCAAATTCGTTTGCAATGTATGCGCTTATTCTACGCGCGGTTTCTCATCGGTGGCGTCCTCGGCCTGCAGCCGGTCGACCTCCGCTTTGGCCTTCTGCATAGTGGCCTCATCGCGTTCGAGCAGCGGAATGAGCATGGTCGCCGCTTCGCTATGGGCTTGAGGAATTTCCTCCTCGTTCGTGTCATCGCTGCCATCGGCGGTCTGCAACGTGCTGATCACAATGGTCGAACTGGACGGCAACGACTCGTGACGCTCCCTCGCGGACTGCTCCGGAACGAACGTGCTGACGGGGGATTCCTCACGTTCGCTCGTATCGTCCGAATCGGCATTGCCGGAAACCATGCCGGCGGAGACGATATGTTCGGCGGCAGTCACATCGAACGCTTCCGTGGCGTCATCGACGATCTGCTTCGTCTTACGGACGGGCTGGGAGCCGGTGACATCGAAATCGCCGGTCCTGTCATCATCCATATCGGTCGCGTCGATATGACGTTCGCCGGTCGCGTCGGCATCGTTGCTCTGCTGCGCCACCGCCTGCCTGCGGCGTTCCGATTCGTCCAACAGCGTGCCCACGGTGATGGTGCTCGGCGGACGGTTGCCGGCCTTCTGCTCGTCCTGACGCGTCTCGCTCGGCCTATGGTTTTTCGCGGTGAGCATACCCAACTGGTGAGCCAAACGCTCCACCTGCGCCTTGAACTGCATGATCTTGACGCTATCGGCCTGATTCAACGCGCTGATGAAATCGCCCACCTGTTCCATCTGCAGCCACAGGTTGGCGCGCAGCATGATCAGATCATCCAGACGATTGCCCAGCATGCGTCCATACGCGCTGAGCAGCGCATTACGGTGGTTCTCGTCAAGTTTGGAGAAAATCCACGCCAAATCACGCGCCGGATCATTGACCTGCATATCCTGCCAGTTCGTGATGGCGGTGATCGACGAGCCCGAGAACAGCACATCGCCGTCGGACAGGCCACCATGCACCGGACAAGTGGCGAACGACCACAGGCCGTCCGTTTCAAGAACGTCGGACCAGCTCGTCGTGATTTCCTGCGGCACATGGCCAGCCTGACGCAAACGCTTGATCCATGCGGTCAGCTGCGCGCGAATCTGCCCCGTGGAGAACACCGGATAGCCGGCCTCCTGCAGAAAATCCGGACGAAGACGGTGTATCGCGCCCAACGCGGTGCCCACGCTGGCACAGTCGTCCAACGTCAGCAGCGTCAGCGGACGCGCCTGACCATCATGATGCGTGGCGATCATCACGGAAACGTCTCCTGTGACGGACCTCTCCTGCTCGCCGTTGGAGAACGCCAGAACGCGATCGACGTCGAACCCCAATCCGCCCAACTCGCGGTTGCCCATCAACGTCTGCGCGGCACGCACGCGACCAGCGAGACGCTTGCGTCCCTTCGGCGTGTTCGAAGCGAACGTGTCATACAACTTGCCCGCGGCGTCCTGCACCACGGCATGATCAATGCCATACCCCTTGTCGGTGGCGTTGACCTGCTCGCTGTCACGCGTGCCAGCGATGGTGGCGTTCGGCATCGCCGCGCTCGCCAAGGCGGCCATCATAAATCTGCTTCGTTCGGTCACAATTCCAACCTTAATACACACTGAAGGCTAATAAGGGCGCGACTTGCCACGAATTCACGGTTAATCGCGCCGATGGCGTCCGTATCGTCACGCAATCTGCCACAATGGAGCATATGGATGCAACAGCGGAAGCGATTCTCGACGGACTGGACGATGCGCAGCGCATGGCGGCGACCGCCGTGCGCGGTCCCGTCCGTATCATCGCCGGCGCAGGTGCCGGCAAAACGCGGACCGTCACCCGAAGAATCGCCTACGCATGCGCCATCAAGGCATGGGATCCGCACGCCACGCTCGCCGTGACCTTCTCCGTCAAAGCGGCCGCGGAAATGCGCAACAGACTATCCCAACTCGACGTCGCATCCGACGTCAAAGCCGCCACCTTCCACTCCGCGGCACTACACCAACTCCGTCGGATCTGGCCAGACGTATGCGAAGGGCCCATGCCGTTCATCTCACGCAATCCGCGCGAAATCGTGGAACATTCCCTACGCCGAGTCACCACCCAGCAGGTGGACGACGACACCGTGCGCAACCTGCAAGCCGAAATCAACTGGTGCAAAATTTCGCTCATCGCGCCGGAAGACTATGAACGCGTCTGCGCGGCCATCCACCACCAGCCGCCGGCAGGACTGGAACCAAGCCAATTCGTGGATGTCTACAAAGCCTACGAAACCGAAAAAACCAATCGCAACGAAATCGACTTCGACGACATCCTGCTCATCACCTGCCACCTCATCGAAAGCGACGAAGACGTGGCGGCCAGCATCCGCTCCGGCATCACATGGCTCACCGTCGACGAATACCAAGACGTCTCGCCCCTGCAGCATCGGCTGCTCACCCGATGGCTCGGTGACAACCGCAACATCTGCGTGGTCGGCGACCCGGCACAGACCATCTACTCGTTCGCCGGAGCCAGCAGCTACAACCTGCTCAACTTCGCCTCCGAATTCGGACCCCTCACCGCCGACGTCAGACTCAACAACGACTACCGTTCCACCCCGCAGATCGTCAACTACGCCAACCGCGTGCTCGAAGCCTCACCGCAACGCGCCGACTATCTCAAACTCAACTCCAAGCGAGACCAAGGCCGCCGAGTCGCGCAAACCGTCTACAACAGCGATCTCGAAGAAGCCCGGGGCGTGGCTGCACGCATCCGCAGACTCGTGGACGAGGGAGCATCTCCGGGCGATTGCGCCATCCTCACCCGAGTCAACGCGCAGCAGAAAATCCTCTGCCGGGCACTGGGCGAACAACACCTGCGCTACCGCGTCAAACGAGACAGCGGATGGCAGAACTCCGCGCTCGCGGATGACGCTCAGACCCGCTTGGCCATGTTGGAAGCACTTGGCGCAGGCGGCGACGTTAAAGGCGTGACCATCTCCACCATCCATGCCTCCAAGGGCCTGGAATTCAAACACGTGTTCCTGATCGGGTGCTCCGAAGGGCTGATTCCATACGGTTCACCGCCCGAAGGCGACCTTCTGGAAGAGGAACGGCGATTGATGTACGTGGCGGTCACGCGTGCCGAAGACACGCTCGACGTATCCTATGCACGCGCCCGCGAGGACGATGGGTCCGATCGCGGGCGCAGGAAATCACGCTTCTTCCGGTGACTGCGGGTCGCCGGAAGCGTTCGTATCGCCGGCGTCATCTGTACCGTCGGCGTCATCTGTACCGTCGGCGTCGTTCGTGCCATCGGCGTCATCGCTCTTGTGCTCTTCCTCGTCGAGCAGCTTGGACAGTTCGGCATCCCAATCGATGCTGTCCGGAATATCCTGTTGCGCCGTGGTCTGTTCCGTACCGGTAGTGGCGGATGCGGCGCCGTTCTCTTCGTTGGAGCTATCCTCGGACTGTTCGTCCGGCAGTTGCGGCAGCAGATCCGGATGCGACCATTTCGCGTCGCGCGCCTCGGGGCCTTCCTGCGCGCCGATGCTTTCCCACAGCGCGGCCGCCTCACGCATGCGCTTGGGGCGCAATTGCATGCCCATCAGGCTTTCGAACGTGCGTTCCGCAGGGCCTCCGATGGCGCGTTCGCGGCGCAGCATCTCACGAAGCTGTTCGATATGCGGAATATGCGCCATGCCCGCACGCCACACGACGGCATCCACCCAGCCCTCCACCAAGGCAAGCAGATTCTCCAACGCCTTCATGGCCTGCTTCTGCTCCGGAGTGTCCGGGAACGCCACCTTGGTGATGTTCACCGCGCTGGCCATGGAATCCGGATCGATGGACTCCGCCTCACGGATCTGCTCCTCCATGGCATCCATGTCGATGGTGATGCCACGCGCGTATTTGCCCAGCAGCGCCTCGAAGCGGGGCATCAGCCACGGCACGGAGGCGAACAGCCTGGCATGCGCAAGCTCCTGCAGCGCAAGATAGCCCATCACTTCGTTCACGTCGATGTCCAGCGACTTCGCGTATTCGGTCACGTTCTGCACGATCAGTCCGCCGGCGGGATTCTTCAGCAGCGCGATGCCCTGATCGAAGCTGCCGCGCACCTCATGGGACAGGTCGCCGGCGGCACGCCCCAACTGCATGGCGAACGACGTGTTGCCGACGAATCGCATCAGCTTCGCCGGATTCTTCATCTCGTCCGGAATCGGAATTTCGATGGGGCCTGCGAAAACCCCGGAAATCTCGGTCTGGATTTCGCCGTCGCCGAAACGCTGCGACAGAATCGAAGCCAGAGCGTCGTTCATCGATTCGGCCACGGGGGAGGCGAACTGCGCCCACGCGTCGATTGTGTCCTCCACCCAGCCGGCGCGGGTGAGCAGCTGCGTCTCGCCTTGCGCCGGGTTGAATTCGCAAGCGGTATCAAGCCACAGGTTCGCCTCGCTGATGGCACGTCTTGCGATTTCGCCGGTTTCGGCGTTCACGCTGCTGTCCGATCCGGCACCATTCGCCTGCTGCAACGCGAGCGATTTCGCCAGTTTGATGTTGATCGGCCCCTGTTCCACGGCCTGCTGCATATCTCCCATGGTGTTGAGTCCGCCGGCGGTGAACGCCTGCATCATGGACTTGACCTCTTCGGGCTTGGGCAGCGTGCTCGGATCCTGACTCATCAGCTGGTCGCGTACGGCTTCCGGCATGTTGGAAAGCTGGTTCCATGCCATCTCGCCCTGAATCGGTCCGAAGCAATCGATAAGCCACTGGCGGATCGCATTCTCATCCATACCGTTTCCTGCCTTTGTTCCACGCGATTGTTAAGTTCGTTGCCTTCCATAGTATGGGAGGCATGGCCGATATGCAGGAAACACAGCGAGTTCACGCCAAAAGCACACGTAACGGGTCGTCTCAAGGCCTTCTGCCACGTATCAGACGACGTTGGCGTCAGGTCGGACGGTGGTTCGATGTTCGCCCTTGGCGATATCTCGCCGGACCGATCGTGGCCGTGCTCTGCGTGCTGGTGCTTATTGCGCCCAGCGCGTACGTGGTGCAGGAGCCGGGACCGACCCAGGACGTGCTCGGAAAAGTCGAAGGCAAGCAGGTCATCGACGTGTCCGGCGTGAAGACGCATAAGGACTCCGGCAAACTACTGCTCGTCACCGTCAACGCCTCAGGCGTTCCCGGATATCCTGTGACCAACGCGCAGGCGTTGCTGGCATGGGCCAATCCGAAGGCCACGGTGATTCCGCAGGAGGCCGTGTTCCCCGTCGGACAAAGCGCCAAGGACTATGCGAAGGAAAGCAACAAGGAGATGTCCTCATCGCAGAACGCCGCGGCCACGGCCGCGAAGCGGTTCCTCAAGGCGCACGGTTATGACGTGTCCGGTATGAAGGTGTCCATGCACGTCGATGACATCGGCGGCCCGTCCGCGGGCATGATGTACACGCTCGGTCTGATCGACAAGGTGACCGGAGAGCAGCTTTCCGGCGGGAAGACCATCGCGGGTACCGGCACGATGAACGCCAAAGGCAAGGTTGGCGCGATCGGCGGCATCCGGTTGAAGATGATCGGCGCGAAGCGTGACGGGGCCACGTGGTTCCTTGCCCCGGAATCCAACTGCTCCGACGTGGTCGGGCACGTGCCACAGGGCCTCCACGTGGTGAAGGTGGGCACGTTGGACGAGGCGTACGACGCGCTGGTCGCCATCCGCGATGGTAAAGGCGGTTCACTGCCGCAATGCACCGTCAAGCAATGAGCGTGCGGCGGAAGGAGATAGGCGTGATACAGGCGGAAATCGCCGTTTCATCTCGAAAAGTGGGCGATTCCGGCGTTCGTAACGTATATGTTCGAGCAGTGTTGGTATATTGACGAACGTGAATCAAACGGCATCTGATAACGCTGAAGAATTCGGTTTCCACGCCGGCGACCTGGTACAGGAATGGCTGTGGGACGATGATGTGGATGACTCGATCCGCGCCAAGATCGAGGAACTGACCGGTGAGGAGCTGGTCGACGAGGATTATGACTCCGCAGTCGACGGTGTGATCATCTGGTGGCGTGATGGCGATGACGAGGACGAACTAGCCGACACCATTGTCGACGCCTATGCGGTTCTCGGCGATGACGGCCCGCTGTGGGTGCTCACCCCGAAGCCGGGACGTCCGGGTGCCGCAAGCTCCAGCACCGTGCAGTCCGCGGCCAAGACCGCCGGCATGAATGCCGCCACTCCGCTGACCGTCAGCTCCGATTGGAACGGTATTCACCTGCGCGCGTTCGGCAAGGGCAAGTAAACCAAGACTTTTCGCGATTTTTCTCGCGTATACGAAAATCCCCCGAGCCCATTGGGTTTGGGGGATTTCGCTATTACGTGGACTTTCCGGCAAAACACAAACAAAACGTGGGCGGAATGTGGGCAAAACACGGGTGCGCGCGTTGATATTACGCGGGATGATATGCGATTCCTTGATTTTTCACGGCGTTGCGAAAAGTGGGCGATGAGGGATTCGAACCCCCGACATCCACCGTGTAAAGGTGGCGCTCTAACCAACTGAGCTAATCGCCCGCAACGAACTACTGTACCGTATCCGCGCGATGAGCCGCACTCGTGTGTCGGCATGGCGGATATGATGCCGCTTGATCGGTACGAAACCGCCGTGTGAGCGATGAGCCGCACGTGTCGATTCACTGAATTTTCATCTTTTACGGCGTCTGCGTCGAATCAATCACGTAAAGTAGTGACGTTAATACGTGTAGCAGGAGGTCGAACGCCAATGGCACAGGAACCTGAAACCGAGAAGAACGCATCGGGAATCGCTCATGCCGCGAAGCGAAAGTGGGGCTACGATGCGGAACAGGTGGATGCTTTCCTTGAACGTGCGCACATGCTGTATGAAGGTGAGGGCGCGCAACTCACCCAGCATGATATTCAGAACGTCTCCTTCGAACTGGTCAAGGGCGGCTATGTGATCGCCCAAGTGGATGCCGCGCTTGCCCGTCTGGAACGTGCCGTGGTCGACAAGCAGACCACGTGGGAAATCTCCCAGCATGGCCGTGTGGCATGGAAGGCGCAGACCGAGGACCTGTTCAAGAAGCTCGACGCGCATGCCGAACGCGAGCACGGCCAACGGTTCAAGCCGGGCGAGGGCAAAAATCCGAGCTACGACCGCAAGCAGGTCGACAGCGTGATCGACAAGTGCCTGACGAAAGCCGCCGGCGAGCTGGGTGTCGAGGAAGTCAGTGAAGCGGACGCCAAGGCGATCGCCGACACGAATTCCCAGACCTTGAGCAACGTGATCTTCACTCAGCGCAAAGGCAAGAGGGGATACGACGAACGTCAGGTGGATTACTATCTGGCCGCCTGCGCGCAGTTGCTGACCCGACTCGAATCGTATGCGCGCGTCGCGGATTTCGTCGGCGAACCCTCCGAAGAGGCGATGGCCGCGGCCGCACCGTCCGTTGCCCCGGCTTCCAGTGATTCCGCAGCTGGCGAAACCCAGATGATCGCACCGCTGTTCGCAGCTCCTTCCGCCACGGTTCCGGCTGCTCCGGTTCCTCCTACTGTGCCAACCGTCACGCCGAGCGAAGAGGATTCCTTCGATGCGCTGAACAAGGCCGAGCATGAGATCTTCACGTCCGCGGTCACCTCCCCGGTGAGCGTGCCTGCCACGCCGACGAACACTCCGCCTGCGGTTCCGGTGGTTCCTCCGGTGTTCCAGCCGCAGACCGATTCCGCTTCTTCCGCGCCGAGCGCCGTTGAAGAGACCCAGGCGTTCGATCCGCTTGCCGATGATGCGATGGAAGATGCCGCGCCAAAGGCTCCGGCTCCGACCGCGACCGATTCGCAGGCTCCAGCCGCTCCGGCATTCCCGCCGGCTCCGGTTGAACCCGAGCCGCAGCAGGATCCGTCTTTGGCCGCGTTGGCGCATCTGGCCCACACCATCAATGAGACGAACCAGACGGAAAACACGTTCACGCCGCAGGTTCCGAGCCTGTCCGCGTCCGACTTGCCTCAGGTCACCACCGGTTCGACGAGCCTGAGCTCCCTCGCAGCCTCGGTGCCGCCATCCTTCACGCCTGAACCGGCCGCTCCGGTTCCGGATTCGAACCCAATTGTCACTCCGGCTCCGGTTGTTGAACAGGCTCCGGCCGAGCCGGCCGCTCCGGCTGAACCTGCCGTAGAACCGGCAGTTGCCCCGGCAACTGAACCGTCCGCCGAATCCGATGCGGACAAGCAGCAGGAGGACAAAAAGCCGGAACCAAGCCCGGCTTTCAGGTCGATTTTCCCGGCGTCGGGCAACGACGACAATCTCGATATTCCGGATCTGTCGTTCCCGTCCTTCGAGTGAACCAACGGTAATAAACAGGCTGGCGGAATCGTCAGCCTGTTCTCGCGTTTACACAATCCCAACTACACAGCCTCGACTACACAGTCCCAACTTACATAGTCCAAACCAATACCGGAACATCGGCATATCATACGGAGAGCAGCGCATAACCCATGCAACCATCAACCGTAGTAATTCTGGGCTCCACCGGATCCATCGGCACCCAAGGCCTTGACGTCATCTCACGTCATCTCGACCGCTTCACCGTGACGGGTCTCGCCGCGGGCGGAGCACATGTCGAACTGCTTGCGCAGCAGGCGGCGAAATTCCATGTGCCAACCGTCGCGATCTTCTACAAGGAAGCCGTCCCCGCGCTACGTGAGGCGTTGGAACAGGCCGGCGCAGGCAACGTCAACATCACAGCCGGCCCTGACGCGGTGACCGCCATGGCAGGCTCCGGCGCCGACGTGGTGCTTAACGGCATCACCGGCTCCATCGGCCTCGAACCGTCCATCGCGGCACTGCAGGCAGGCTCCCAGCTGGCATTGGCCAACAAGGAATCCGTGGTGGCCGGCGGACACCTGCTGTTTAGCGCGCAGGTACGCGACAAGCAGATCAATCCGGTCGATTCCGAACATTCCGCCATCTGGCAGTCGTTGCGTTCCGGCACACACGGCGAAGTGTCCAAGCTCGTCGTCACCGCGTCCGGCGGTCCGTTCCGCGGCTGGAAGCGCGACCAAATGACCGACATCACGCCGGAACAGGCCTTGAACCACCCCACATGGAACATGGGGCCGGTCGTGACCATCAACTCGTCCACGCTGATGAACAAAGGTCTTGAAGTCATCGAAGCAAGCCGACTGTTCGATGTGCCACCGAGCCGCATCGACGTGACCGTGCATCCGCAATCCATCGTGCATTCCATGGTGGAATTCCGCGACGGCGCCACCATCGCGCAGGCTTCGCCGCCGGACATGCGCCTGCCGATCGCTCTCGGCCTGTCCGCGCCGGAACGTCTCGGAAACGTCGCCGCCGCATGCGATTGGACGAAGGCGGCCACGTGGACGTTCGAGCCGCTCGACAACGAGGCGTTCCCCGCGGTGAACCTGGCCCGGCACTGCCTCGAATCGTCCGAAAAGCATACGGCCGTGCTCAACGCGGCCAACGAGCAGGCCGTCCACGCGTTCCTCGAGCACCGTCTGCCATACCTCGGCATCGTCGACACCGTGCGCGAAGTGCTTGACGAGATGGACGCCGAACTGCGCGGCAACCCGCTGTTCGCTTCCGTGGAGGAAATGAGCCGACTCGAGCAGGAGGCTCGCGCCCGCGCAGACAAGCTGATAAACAAGTAAAGAGCACAAGCCGTAAGAACCATCGCGGGGCGCATAACGCGCCTCGCACATGCAAGGATCACGTATGCCAGAAATCGAAAAACCGTTCCGCAAAACCGGTGACGCGGCCATCAGCGAAAGCCCGCTGCATCCGCGCCGCAAGTCCCGCCGCATCATGGTCGGCCCGGTGCCGGTCGGCGGGGGAGCGCCGATTTCAGTGCAATCCATGACCAATACGCTGACGGCTGACGTGCCGGCCACCCTGCAGCAGATCGCGGAACTGACCGCGGCCGGCTGCGATATCGTGCGTGTGGCCGTGCCAAGCCAGGATGATGCCGACGCATTGCCGGAAATCGTCAAAAAATCGCCGATTCCGGTGATTGCCGACATCCACTTCCAAAGCAAGTACGTGTTCCAGGCCATCGACGCCGGCTGCGCGGCCGTGCGCGTGAACCCCGGCAACATTCGCAAATTCGACGAGGTCGGCCCTTCGATCTGCAAGGCCGCCACGGATGCGGGCATTTCCCTGCGCATCGGCGTGAACGCCGGTTCGCTCGATAAGGAGCTGTACGCCAAATACGGCGGCCCGACACCGGAGGCGCTGGTGGCGTCCGCGATGAAGGAAGCGCGCATGTTCGAAGACGTCGGCTTCCACGATTTCAAGATTTCCGTCAAGCACCATGATGTGGTCACCATGGTGCAGACGTACCGTCTGTTGGCTTCCAAGGGCGATTGGCCGCTGCATTTGGGCGTCACCGAAGCCGGCCCGACCTGGCAAGGCACAATCAAAAGCTGCCTGGCATTCGGCGCGCTGCTGGCCGAAGGCATCGGCGATACGATCCGCGTTTCACTGTCCGCGCCTCCCGTGGAGGAAGTGAAGGTGGGCTGCAAGCTGCTGGAATACATGGGATTGCGCCCGCGTAAGTTCGACATCATCTCCTGCCCGTCCTGCGGCCGTTCCCAGGTGGACGTGATTCAGCTGGCCAACGCGGTGACCGAAGGGTTGAAGGACGTGACCGCGCCGATTCGCGTGGCTGTCATGGGCTGCATCGTCAACGGTCCGGGCGAGGCTCGCGAAGCCGATTTGGGCGTGGCCTCCGGCAACGGCAAGGGGCAGATTTTCATCAAGGGCAAGGTCATCCAGACCGTGCCGGAAGACCAGATCGTGGAAACCCTGCTCGCCAAGGCGCAGGAGATCGCCGCGCAGATGGAGGCCGACGGCCAGTTGCCTGCCACCGCCACCGGTCCGGTGGTCGTGCCGGTGACGCAAAACGGCAACTGCTGAAAGCCATGTTCCAGCGTGCCGTCGGTAGCATGCAATCGCAGGCTTCTCAGCAAAGGCCGGTAGAATGAGCGGCGTGTCAGAGCAGGAACGTCAATCATCAGCCGCCAGCCAATCATTACGGCAAGAATCGGCTTCATCGCCCGCGCGTCCGCAACCGCAACATCAACCGTGGACGCGTGGACGGCGACTCATGGTCAACCTGCCTATTTTCATCATGCTGCTGGGCATTCTGGTGTCCGTGGCCAATCTGACGGCATCCACATGGAACTACGAGCCGACCGAGCAGACCATCGAAACGCTTGACGCCAACACCGCCGTGACCTTCGCCAATCCATCCGGCGAAAAACTGGCGAAAAAAGGCGATTACGAGGTGACGAAACGGTACGTCACCATCAAAGCGAAACGGCCTTCCACCGGTGAGATACAGAACATCAAAGTGCTGATCCGCAAACCGAAAGGGGCTGGGAACGGACGTCCCGGTGTGGTTTTCATGCACGGCGCCGGCTATGGCACCTGCGACAATTCCTTCGGCGACATGGCCTCCGACCTGTCTTCGGCGGGATTCGTGACGGCGGTGCTTGACAAGCCGGTCTGGTCCACCAACGACGCCAATCGCGACTACCCGGGTTCCGCCGCCATCTACGACCAGGTCATCAACCTCCTGCGGAAAATGGATACGGTGGACGCCTCCAAAGTGGGCATCTACGCCACTTCCGAAAGCACATGGATCTCATCGTATCTGCTGCAGCGCGATCCGGACGTCGCTTTTCAGGTGCTGCTCAGTCCGATGGTCTACGAGCCGCGGTGTTCGCTGGGCTTCCTCGCCGCACAGGACTTCGCGCTCGTCGGCGCGCATGACGGCTACCAGTCGATCGTCCGCCGCGTATTCAATATCGACGCGTCCCTGTTCGGACTCACCAACCTCGACATCGACACGTTGACGCCGAAAGCGTATGCCATTCCGACATTGGTGGCGTATGGCACGAAAGACGTCATGACCGCGCAGGTGGAAGGCACGGAGAAAATCGTCGATCTGGCTCACCAGGCCGGCAACTGGGACGTCACCATACGCACGTACCCCATCGCCAACCATGTGCTGAGGCTCGGCGACGAAGCCAATTCCGGAACCCCGTTCGCCGACGCGTACGTGGACGATGTGGTCGACTGGGCCGTCGGCACCACGCACGGACTCAAACAGACCAGCGAACGCGTGGCCGGCACCAGAATGTACCAGTCAATCGCAGTGCCATTGGACCTCAAAGCCAATCGCGGCCTGACCATCTACCTGGTCGCGTTGCATGCCAGCATGCTGGTGCTGCTGCTTGCCGCAGGCGTGCTGTGGCTCGCCGTGCTGATGCGTAAGATCTGGGCGCGTGCCCACGGACGACGGTATCGGCTGGGGCTTGCGCAAGGGTTCAAAAACTCGCTGGTCACGTTGACTATCGCCACTATGGCCACGTTCGTGCTGTTCTGCGCCGGCCTTGGCGATGTGATCATGGGTGTGGTCAAACTGGCATGGGGCAGTGCCCCAGTGGAGAATCCGGGCGTGATGTATTGGAGCTGGCCGGTGATCCAGATCGTGTGCGTCGCCGTGGTGTGGGCATGGTCCCGCGTGTTCATGCGGCTGATCGAAGAGGCAACCCATCGAGGCATCGCGCAGTGGCCGCCACGTAAGGGTGCTATCGGCGAAATCGTCAGCGGACGGCAGCCGGTGCTGGCTTCCACGCGGTTCGGACGCGTGATGTTCTGGCTGACCGTGGCCGCCATGTTCTGCGTATTGCTGGTGTTCGCGTTCTGGGGGCTGTTCATCTACTGACGGGGCGAATGTATTTCGGAACGCGCACGTGCGGCGAGCGTATGCATAACAGGATGCGATGAACGGCAAGAAAAGGAGGTGCGATGCCGCTGTATCAAGACGAAGGCGTGGTGCTGCGCACCGCCAAACTCGGCGAAGCCGACCGCATACTCACCTTGCTCACACGTGACCATGGCAAAGTACGCGCCGTCGCGAAAGGCGTGCGCCGTACCAAATCGCGTTTCGGAGGCCGACTCGAACCGTTCATGCGCGTGGCACTGCTCATTGCGGAAGGTCGTTCGCTCGACGTCGTGTCCCAAGCCGAATCGATCGCCGCGTATGCAGGGCCGATTTGCGCCGATTTTCAAGCGTATACGGCGGCGAACGTGATCTGCGAAACCTCCGACAAGCTGGTCGCCACGGAAAAGGAGCCTGCGGTCGCACAATACCGGCTGGTATTGGGCGCGTTGAACGCGCTTGCCAAACATGCGCACGAGCCGTCCACGATTGGCGATTCGTACGTGCTGCGCGCACTGGCGATCGCTGGTTGGACACCCCGTCTGCGCGTCTGCGTGGTGTGCGGCGAGCCGATTTCGTCTGCGCTGTCCTGGTATTTTTCGATTCCCGCCGGCGGCCTGATGTGCGTCGCTGACCATACGCCGGAATCGGAAGTGGTGTCGTGGGATGCGATTTGCCGGCTTTCGGCGCTTGTCGATGGCGATTGGGGGGAGCTGGACGGTGTTCCGGCGGCCGCGTCGATTCAACGGGAAACCCACCAAATAGTGGAAGAATGGGGCGAATACTATTTGGAACGGCCGATTCGTTCCATGCGCTTGCTAGATTAGCGGGTATGGCTTTTGAGAACGTGGATTACAAATCCCTTGACATTCCGGCGGCACCGTTTTCCAACCCGTCGATTATTCCCGATTTTCCAAAGAACAAGGTTCCGCGCCACGTCGGCGTGATCATGGACGGCAACGGCCGTTGGGCCCAGCAGCGCGGACTCATCCGCACTGACGGCCATCAGGCGGCCGAACCGGTGGTGTTCGACACCATCGCCGGCGCCATCGAAGCGGGCGTGCGCTACCTGTCTCTGTACACGTTCTCCACGGAGAATTGGAAGCGTTCGCCGCAGGAAGTGCGTTTCCTTATGGGCTTCTCGCGTGACATCATCCACCGTCGTGTCGATCAGATGAACGAGTGGGGCGTGCGCGTGCGCTGGTCCGGCCGCCGTCCGAAGCTGTGGAAATCCGTCATCGACGAGCTGGAAGTGGCTCAAGAGAAGACCAAGAACAACAAGACCATCGACGTGGTGTTCTGCCTGAACTACGGTGGCCGCGCCGAAATCGCGGACGCCTGCGCGGCCATCGCACGTGAGGTGCGTGACGGCAAGATCTCCGGCGATCGTGTGACGGAGAAGATGATCGCGGACCATCTGTACAATCCGGATATTCCCGATTGCGATTTGGTGATCCGCACGTCCGGCGAGCAGCGTACCTCCAACTTCCTGCCGTGGGAAGCCGCCTACGCGGAACTTGATTTCGTGCCGGAACTGTTCCCGGATTGCGGCCGTGAGGTGCTGTGGCGTTCTATCGACCACTATATTCACCGCGATCGTCGTTTCGGTGGCGTGAAGAAGTAGGGGGTATTTGTTCCCGTCAATGTGTGCTTATTCGGACGAAAACAGACCGGTTTTCGTCCGAATAAGCACACATTTTCCTTTTTCCCCAACATCCGCTAAACTGCACGGATGGGCGAAAAGGAAACTCATTGTTCTCTGAATCTCCTGATTGCGAAGGCGCAGCGGGATCGGTGTTGCATGCGTCCTTTCTGGGATACGGACATCAAGGTGGTCGTACGTCGAGTCAAGCAGGGGAGCATTGTCCGGGTGCATCGTGGTCTGTATGCAGGCAAGGAATATTGGGATCGGCTCGACCCGCATGAGCGGCTTCGGCACATTCTCCGTTCGCTATCCCAATGGCATGAGCGATGGGCGTTCTGCGGCGCGAGCGCGGCGGTCATGCATGGTTTGGATTGCTCGTACCGGCAGTTGCATCCGATTCATGTCGCGGTTGGCAGAAACAGCCGTCCGAGGAATCAGAGGTATGTGAGGTTCCATGTGTTGGATGATGCGGAAACGGTGGCTGTGGATGGTGCGCGTGTGACCTCTATCCTTCGTACGCTTGTCGATTGCGCTGCGATGATGCCGCGTCGCTATGCGATGGCGCCGATTGATTCCGCTTTGCGGCAGGGGAAAACCACCGTGGAGCAGATGTTGGAATATGTGGATGCGATTCCCATGCTTCGTGACAGGGAACGCATTCGTGCCGTACTTGCCCAAGGTGATGGAAGGGTTGAAAACGGTGGTGAGTCGGAGTGCCGTGCCGTTTTGGACGAATTGGGGTTTCCTGTGCATAGGGTTCAGGTCGAGTTCCCCTGCCTGAGCCATCCAGGCCGTGTGCATCGGGTGGATTTTCTCTGGGAACGAGATGACGGCACCCTGATCGCGGGGGAGTTCGACGGGGTTCAGAAGTACGTGGATCCGTTGATGACTGCGGGGCGGACCATTCGGCAGGTCGTCGATGATGAACGCGATCGACAGCAGTGCCTAAGTAGGCGCGGTGTAGATATGGTGCGCATGTTCTACTGGTATTTGCACACCCCCCTGTTTTGGCCATCTGTTTGGGCGCCGCCCGGTGGGCCGCGGGGTTGTTGTGTTTTTTTTTGCACCAAATAAAACCGGATTTCGTCCAAAACAACACACATCAACGCCGGATGCCGGCGATTCTACGGGTGAAGTCGGCCACGAAACGGTTATGATCGACGGTCAGTGCGACGTGTACGCGGGGCACGGCCGGGTCGATGAGGCCGGCCGGATCGCCGACGGTGCGGCCGCGTGTGCCGTGGAAATCGCCCGTTTGCGTCTCGACCTTCATCGGCAGATCGAAGCATTCCACCAAACTTGGATCCAATGCGACGGCCGCGGCAAGGGGATCATGCAATGGCATGCCTGCCGAGAAGAGACGCGCATCCGCATGAAGATTCGCTGCGATCGAGAAATCGGCGATATCGGCAAGGAACGTCCGTACGCCGGTCGGCGCAGCCGGCTGGCGCCACTGTGCGGTCGCGTCGCTTCCCAGCAGACACTGGTGTGTGACGTCCAGTCCTACCATGGTCACGTCCGCGCCGGAATGGAACACACGATCCGCCGCTTCCGGATCCTGGATGATGTTCGTTTCGGCGGTCGCATCCCAGCAGTTTCCCTCTTGGGTGAGCGTCCCTCCCATCATCACCAGCCGTAATCCGTCCGCGATATCCGGCGCTGCGGTGAGCGCCGCGTCGATGTCGCTCAGCGGTCCGGTCGCCGCCACTGTGACGTCCCTGCCGTACCGGCGGACCATGTCGATGATGAATCGTACGCCTTCCGGCGAGGCAGGCGTGCTTTCTGTACGGTCGCATGCGGTGAATGAAAGCGTGAGCGAATCGGTGGAAGGATTCGCATGGCGGTCGTGCACGTTGTAGCCGCCTACGGAAATCAGCCTACGCGATGTTAGCGTGAACGCTCCCGCCGAATCGGATGTAGACGGGTCCGCTGCCGGCCCGAATCCACCCAGGCCGTCCGTTCCATGGAATTGCGCGCATCCCGCGTCCGCGATGAAGGAATCGGCCCATGATGGATGCGTGGAGCCCGCGAGAACCGGCACATGCCGCAATCCCAGCCAATCCAGCACATATCGCGTGTTCCGCACGGCCGTATCGGCTGTCACGTTGCCATAGGTGCCGATGGATCCCAGCAACTCGACGTCGTCGAACGTGGAGACATACGCCAGAGCCAGCGCGTCGTCGATGCCGGTATCGACATCGAGAATCAGCTTGCGTTTGACGGACATCAGACTCACTTCAGGAATTCGTCGGTCGAGATGTTCTTGGCCACCGGCACGGTGTGTACTGTCTTGCCATGCGAATCGGTGTAGGCGTCCTCTTTGGCGAGAAAATCGAAATACTGTTGCGCGCCCTTGGTGTCGTTCGTGCCGAACACGAACGAGCCATCCTTGATCTTCGCCGGATCGCCCCAATACTGGCCGTCCACGATGGTCTTCATGCTCTTCTTGACGAAAGCCGGCTTGAGATTCGCGTCTGGAGCTTCCTTCACAAGGATTTCAGCGGCATCGTCCGGGTGCGAGTAGGCGTATTCGTATCCTTTTTTGGCAGCCTGCGTGAACTTCCTCACCAGATCCGGATTGGAGGAGATGGTTTTGGTGTTGGTGATGATGCCGATGGTGTCCGCATCGCCCGGCACGCCATAATCGGGTTCGGTGAAGCAATTGAGTTTCGGACCGTACATATCTGCTTGCACGCCTTCCCAAGTGGCGTAGAATCCGCCGAAATCGGCTTTGCCGCTCGACAGCGTCTGGAACGTGGATGTGCCGACCGTCACTTTGTCGAACGTGCCCTTGCCGCCATCGGTCTGGATCATGCGGCGAATCACCGCGTCAGATTCGTTCGAGCCGAACGTGGCGAAAGTCTTGCCGTCGAAGTCCTTCGGAGACTTGATCGAAGTGTTCGATGCAAGCGAGCACCAGATGGCGCTTGGTTTCTGCTGTACCTGCAGCACCTGCTTGATTTTTGCGCCTTTCAGCGTGTATGTGCCCACATTGGTGAGGTTGGATAGGGCGAAGTCGGCCATGCCGTTGTTCACGGCCTGTTCGGCGCCGGCCTGTGCCACGGCAACGATGTCTACGTCAAGCCCAGCCTGCTTGAAGTAGCCCTTGTTTTTGGCTACGTACACGCCGATATGATTGGTGTCGGGCGCCCAAGAGAGCATGAACGTCACTTTTTTCAGGCCGTTGCCGTCGGTCGTGGCCTTCGTAGAGTCGTTGCTTTGCCCGCATGCGGTCACGCCGACAAGCATGGCGATCGCGCCGAGGATTGTGATTGCTTTGCTGAAGATGCTGTTCTTCATACCTTGCGATTTCCCTTGAATCTTGCTTCTCTACCGTTTTCTAGGGATTGCGCTGCGGGCGGGGTTCGGGCAGAAAACGATACGAAGGGCCTAAGGCCCCCGCTCGTCCAATGCCCCCGGCGTTCCTTGTGGCGTCTCGTTTGGGAGACATGGAACATTGCCGGTTTGCCACGCATTGGCTAAACAGCGAGTTTCATTATACGGTGTGCACTGACGTGGTAGGACGAACGTTCGGATGCTGTTTGCTGCAAATGGCTGTCGATTTGGACGGCCTCTGCCCTGATTCCATCCAAATCGACACCAATCTACGGCGCGGAGCTCATTGCAGGACGTGGATACTGGTACGATTCATGGCTTTGGGCTTGACTGTGAGACAGGTACCGGATGGGGGAACATGGGTATGTGTAACGTGGTGGAGGACCAAAAAAATGTTTGATATGAATTGTCGAAGGGAGTGTGGTCGGATGGGCATGGATATATGTGCCGGAGTTTCCGCTTTGTTTGATTGTCTTCCTGGCATGACGTTCACGTTGCTGTTGTTCCGTAAACGTTTCCGCTTCGGATTGCATGCCACGATTGTGGTGTGCGCAGTGCTTGCGATAGTTCAGATAATGGTTGGCGCGTTACGATACGGGCACGTCGATGACAATGTGTACATGGCGTCGATGGCGATGTTGTTGCCGACATTATGGGGCCTGCCAATGCTCGGGCTTATTCATGATTCCTGGCGTAAGATCGTATTCGTATTGATGCTGTTTATGAATCTGTCAGGCACGGTCGCTGTCATTAGCAACGCCGTCGAACATCTGTTTTCCATCGGGGGGGGGTATGGCTGGCGGCATCTGTTTATAACTTTATCAGTCGGTGTGCTGTTGATTAGCACGTTGTTCTTTCTATTCGGAAAGATTTTGCTGGATCTGTTCGATGTTGAGGATGCGGATTATATCTGGCGGTATTTGTGGTTGGTTCCGGCTGGATTCAGCGCCATCGCATTGTGGATGCGATTCGGCACGCCTGAACCTGAATACATCAGCACTGCGAAGCCGGCTAATTTTATGATGCTGATGCTGTTGTTCATAACGAAACTTGGAGCGTATCTTATCATTGCCAAAATCATTCTCGTCCAACGTCAACGGAATGAGCTGAGTATCGTCAATCGCCAATATGAATTGCATGAACGCGCTTACCGTATCTACCGGGAGCATAGTGATGCCGAACGGCGGCTACGGCATGATTTTCGTCATGAGCTTGCGGTGCTGTCGGTGCTGGCTGAGAAGAACGAGCTTGGCGAATTGCGTGATTACATCGCCAAGATGGTACGAACCGTTCCTCCAAGTACGAGGTACCGTCTTGCCAGTAATCCGGAATTGGATGCACTGTTGCAGTATTACGCGTATGAGGCGGAACGCGCTGGGGTCCGGTTCACGTCACGAATCGAGGCTCCAGTGGACCACTTTGCCAAGTCGGTCGATCTGACGGTTGTTCTCGGCAACCTGCTGGAGAACGCGGTTCAGGCCGCAGGGTGTTGCGCAGGCGAACGATATGCGGATTTGCGGATCGGCAAGGTTCCTGGCGTCTGCATGATTCAGGTGCGGAACAGTTATGACGGCTTGATCGACGAGCGAAATGGCAGGTTCTTCTCAACCAAACACAATGGTGTGGGCATGGGACTCGAATCGGTGCGTTTGACGGCGCAACGTCTGCACGGCGAATGTTCGGTGAAGCATGACGGACATGTGTTTACTGTTCGTGTGAGTTTGCCTATGTAGCGTGTGGGGCATGTGGACGAGCCACGCAATACACGCACGCTGCCGACTGGCGCTTGGCGCTTAGTCCGCCACTTTGTCCATATGCCGCATGATCCAATCATGGTATTGGGATATGGTGCTTTTTCTGCCGTTGATGCGGATGGGAATGCGCTCGCCGGTGGTAAGTACGAAGTCGTTGCTGTCGATGTGCTTCACGAATCGTGGGTTGATCAGATAGCTGCGGTGGCAGCGTAGCAGCGCATCTCCGACCTGTTGCTCAAGCGATGTCATGGATGTGTTAGACGGTATGGAGCGTCCGGGAAGATGAAGGGTGACGGTGTTACCTTTGACTTCGGCGTATTGAATGGCATCGACCGGAATCCGCAACGTCTTGTAGTCGGAAATGACTGAGATGAATCGACGTTTCTTCAAGCGTCGCCCAGTCAGTTTTTCCAAGCGGTTGAAGCAGACATCCACTTCTTGTGTGGTGGTCGGTTTGATTAGGTAATGCAGAGCCTGTACCTCATAGCCGAGGAGCGCCCATTCCTGCATGCAGGTCACGAAAACGATGGGAAGATCGGTGCTCCAGATTCGGATTTGCTTGGCAAGGCTGATGCCATCGGGTTCGTTCTGCCCTGCATCGATATCCATGAACAACAGGTCCGGCTCATGGTTCTCCACGGCTTGAAGCAGATCGCTTGAATGATTGAATATTGTGACATTTACGGTTATCTGCCTATTTTCGGCTACGGTTTCGATGGTGTCGCTCAGCGCCCGCGCATCCGAAGCAGCGTCCTCATAGATGAATATTTCCGCAGTCACAGCCTCAAGATTAGTGGGAAAGATCAATGGATAAACGAATGTCGGGCAACGTTTATCACGACTTTTTGACGTTCGCATGAACTTCCGAAAACGGGCGGATTTTTTCACAACAATGGATTCTGCAAGGTGATGAGCAAGCGGTACTGCTTTCGGCAAAGAGGAGAATGGATATGGTGTCGTTTGAGGGAAATGGTGATCTGAAGGCCACTGCCGAGGAGAAGAAGCGTTACTGCCAGAGTGAACTCGAAAAGCTCGGTGAGAAAAGAAAGCAGGTGCTTATCGACTTGGGCGCCGCCGTTGCCGACCGTGAAAAGGACAATCTTGCTTTTTGGACTGACTATCAGGCTGAATACGTGGCCATCTCCGATATTGAAGAACAAATAGAGACGTTTAAGACTCTGATCGCGGACGCGGAAAAGATGATTGAGCAGGAAAACAATCGGAAAAGAAGCGACGAAATCAAGGACTCTCCTTGGACGAAAGTCTGCTCCTGCGGAGCCATATGCCCGGCATTGGCAAGATTCTGCCCAAGCTGCGGAGCAAGGGTCGACACTGAAGACGACATTGATTCGGCTCCGACTCCGCAGCCGAAGAAGCTGACGCGCAAATGCCCTTCATGTGGCAAGCTCTATGCCGCTGATCTTGCTTTCTGCGAGCTGTGCGGAATCGAGCTTGAGGATATTCCGGATGAGATCTCGGATACCGAGCGGACAGTGGCTCAGGGAAATGAAGTGCCGGATTTAACGGTTCCGATTCCCGTGAGCGACTCCACGCAGAAGGATTCCCAGCAGGAGATTGTAGCTGTGTCCGACGAATATGTCGTCTGTTCTACTTGTGGAACGTCTAATAAATCGCGTGCAAAGTTCTGTGGCAATTGTGGAATGCCGCTGCAATAGTGGGAGGTGCTGATGACTGATAGGTACTGCAAGGTCTGCCATGAACCGATTGAAGGTTCGCCCGCATACTGCACTTCCTGCGGTGCTGCTCTTGGCGATCGAAGCGGTGACTCTGCGGAGTCGGTACAGGACGGCCCTGTCAAAAGTCATAGGGCAGTCAAAATAGCCATCGGCGTCATAGCCGTGATCGCGCTTGCGTGTGGTGGGGCATTCTATTGCGCATACGATTCCGGAATGCTGGCATCAACGGGTACCGGGTGGAGCAAGAGCTCTGACTCTGCGAAGAAGTCATCGGACTCGTCGCATAAAGCGACGAGCGAATCGGCGGAGAAACGGAAGTCCGGTACGGCGAATAATGCGGATGATACGGACCGCAAAGTGACGTATGACTTCGATTCGGAGTCTTCCGAAGTCGAATTTGTCTACCACAATAACGAAAAAGACACGGATCTTGACGAATCATGGACGTATGTCCAGTTCTCCAGTTCTCAAAAGAAACAGGACTCGGCTCTCACACAGCTGAACAAGACGATTAAAGACAATTTTGAACGAGAGCTGCAGGATGCAAAGGAATGGGATGCCGACTCGAGTTCCGGCCCGCAGTGCATCTCTCATCGGGAATCGGTCACCTATATCAAAGATGAGTATGCCGTTGTCCGTACGGAACGATATCTGACGACATGGGGAGCTCACGGCGATATTGAGGTCACGGGAACAGCATATGACCTTGCGAACGGCGAGGATATATCGATGTCGCGGATTACGGGGCAGACACTGACCGAAATGGAAAGTGCTGCGCGTGAAGCCATAGAGCAATATCTTGAGAAGAATCCCAGCGACATCTACAACAACAGCCAGCTGGACGATGCCATTGACGAGATCGTCGATGATGACAGCCGCTACTACGTCACGAAGGATGGCCTGCTGATCAGTACAAAGCCGATGGAATTGGGAAGCTTCCAATATGGTGGCAAGGATATCGTGGTCTCCTCCATCGACGGCAGCAAGGCGCAGAAGGGGACGGATCTTCATACAAAATACTCGGAAACGAAATAGGTGCACGGATGTTGGTTGACTGAACGCAATCGGCGCTTGGGAACAACTTGTCTTTGTGGAACGCATTGCCTCAGGAATGGTGTGAAAGGGATTTGAAATATGCGTTGCGAATGTGGTGAGCCGGTCGAACCCGGGCAGAGATTCTGCATAGTATGCGGCAGAAAAATCGCTGATGTTTCCTCTGGTTCTTCGGATTCGAATGAGGGCATGTCGTTGCTGCAGAATGCGACAGATGGAGTCGTTGCCATGGTGGACGATTCTTCCGCTGTTCCTGATGATTCCGCAAGCACGTCGACTGATGACACGATTGTGCCGGATGATTCTTTGATTCCACCGCATGAGGCAAAAGGGAAACGCTGGCGCAAGGTGGTTATCGCTATCGGGGTGATACTGGCGCTGGTTCTGGCAGGTTTCGCGGGTTTCGTCCTGTGGGGAATGAATGGCGGAACAAGGCAAGCGGAAGGTAAGGACACTGTTCGTTACTCGGATTCCAAAGCTTCGAAGGTGCGCAAAAAGACCGTAATCGTGCTGTACGGCAAAGATGGAAAGCCCCTTGAGCAGTATGAGCTGAAAGTGATGGATGCCGATGGTGAGGCGACCACGCATTCGGTGAAGGATGGACAGTTCACACCTGCTGAGGTTGGTATGAAGCCAGATAAGCAATATACGATCGTGGCGAAGGATCCGTCGGGCAGTGTGTACAGCCTTCCGAAAACGGATGTCCGTCCAGACGATGAGACAAGCGGCGATATTCATGACGACAAGCTTGATGTCAAACCATCTGATGATAACGGCTCCGAAGAGCATACAGATGGTTCGTCGACCTGTGCCAAGCAGAAGTTGTACCTGGCGTTCTATGACGTGATTTCTTCGCTGCAAAGCAAGTATGGTGAGGGGAAGGTAGCGACTGCTTCCGGGGACGATGACGGGTACCTACAAGGGCTTTCGATTGTGCTTTTGGTCGATGCCGATGGGGACGGTGAGGATGACGAGCTGATTACCGTCCATGACAACGAGATCGATAAGAACGTCAAAGGATCAGGTTGGGGCTGGATAGGCAACCCGAAGAATTGGACGGTTCAGACGTGGAAATACGACGCAAAGAGCGGAAAAGCGTCGAATGCGTATAAGGGAGAGCCCCAGTCCAGCAATGGAGGCTTCGTCTTTCTGGACTTGGTGACAGACAACGATGGAACTATTACATTTCTGGATAATATGAAGCAGATGTCCGAGGACGATTTCAAGTACATGGATTATTACCGGATTTTCCCGGTAGGCGATCAATACCCAGTGTCCAGTGGCAGCGAGAAGCGTACATTGTCATCTGGCGAAGAAACCCTTGTCAAGTCTCAGAAGACTGTCGACGCCATTAAACAGGGCATGATGGCCGGATGCGATACCGTTTCCGATGCTTCCAATGATTCGAACCAGAAGAACGGGAAGGCCGTGAAATCGGCTTTTCTGGATAAGATTAACGAATTGCAGAAGAGATATGGCACTGGCAAGGTCGTCAGTTCTGGAATGGACTCTGGTCACGGATATATGACAGGTCTTTGCGATGTCAGATTAATCGATTTCGATCAGGATGGCACGGATGAATTGGTAGTCGTCTATTCCGACAGGGTGAAAGAGGAAGCAAAGGGATACGATCCGGCAAGTTGGAGAGTGGAGATATGGCGGTATGACCAGACGAGGAGCATCCTCAACAGAGTGTATTCGGCGCAACCCGCTGCCGAAGAGCCCAACCATGATTTAATTTCGCTGACATATGCATCGGGAGGGGAAAGAATGCCTCAGATTCTTGGCAGGGATACCCCTTCCTACGATAACGAGCCTCCCACGGAAATAGTCTCCTTGGAAGACGGTATGCATCAGAAGGAATACAGAAGCCAGCGTTTGAAAGAATCCGATGGCTCATATACCTTCAAGTACTACATTGATGACACTGAAGTGGATTCGAGCGTTTACTTATCGCAGGTCAGTAGTCTAACGCGAGCCGACCCGAATGGGGATAATTCGGAGAACGCATATAAGCGTGATGTACTGGCATGGAATGGTACTTCTCTGGGTTTTAAAAACGATGTCTTCGGGAACGATGTGCTCAAGCAGATGCAGAACACCATCGACAAGCTTAAAGAGAAAAGCTGAATCGTTGCGGGAATGAGACTTCGTGAAAGCGAGAAAGTATAAGAGATAAGCCTTCCAGTGAGATAGACGCACGAGCGTATGTTGTCGAAATTTGATAGTGCTTGGAAACACGTTTGAACCGACTTTTCCAACGTTTACATTAATCCAGGGGAAGCGTCGAGTGTCTCCTGCGGGGCGGAACCACTGGCTGCATATTCTTGAATACACAACGACCCGTGAAGTTCATGAATGCGGAGAGAACCTATGACGAGCAACTTTTTCGATAGCGTCACCGAAGCCATCAATGGCGGGGTTGCCTATGCGGACAGGAAAACGCAGATTATACGGTACCGAAGCGAGCTGTCTACGTTGGCTAGACAGAAGGCTCAGGCCTTCTCCGATCTCGGGCAGGCCGTGTTAAACCGCGAAGCCGCAAATCCGCAGTTTGTGAATGCCTATGCCAGTCAGGTGTCGGCGATCAGATCCCTCGAACAGCGTGAGAATGAGCTCGAGATGCAGATTGATGCTCTGCAGCAGCAGGATGTGGCATCGAACGCTGGCGGGCAGCCTCAATCGGGCAAAGTGTGCTCTCATTGCGGAACGCATTGCCCGGATCGTGCCGTCTTCTGCGCAAACTGTGGAACACCGCTGGCGGCGCAGCAGGCTGCTTCGAACCCGGCTCCGGCGCAGGGGAAGGGGATGTTCTGCAAGTCGTGCAATATTCAGTATCCCGCCGATTACGTCTGGTGTGAACGCTGCCGCAGCCGCTTGGAACCAGTCTCGGACTCCGCTTCCGCGACTGGTGTCGAATGACGATTGAGTGGAGCAATCGCCATTCTTGTCACCCATGAATAGAGAACGATAGGAGAACCAGAGATGAGAGAACCCGATCGAATCAGTAGCCGGCACATTGGCTTTGTCGATGTGCTGGGTGTTGTTGCCGCGGTGCTGCTGGGTGTGCAGTCGCTGAATTTCATCGTGACGCTGATCAGCAATTTCAGCGCCACGTTTATGATATTCGGCTATGAATCCGGCGGTAACGCCATCGTGGGCATGCTGGGAGTGCTGCTTCTGCTGGTATTTGCGTTGATCCCTGCGGCATTGAGTGGTTTCCCGGCACTTGGATTGATCAAATCCTCGGCTGTAACACTGTCTTCGTCTTCTTCGACAGGGAAGAATCCCGAACGATTCCTGGTACCGGCCGTTGTACTGCTGCTGGTTGAGATTGTGCTATGGGCTCTTGCGCTGATCAAGCCGATAGTGCAGATTCCTTATGTCGGTCCGGTTCTTGCGCTTATGGGACCGAAAGCCATGAAGGAAATTATTTCGTCCGTCGTGATTGTGCTGCTGCTGTATGTGGCGCATGTGAAGTCGAAGAACGTGCGATAGGAGAGACTAATGAGAATCTGTGGACATTGCGGTAACCAAGTCTCCGATCAGGCGCTGTTCTGCGGGAAATGCGGCAACAATATCGGTGCTCCTACACCTGCGCCTGGCCCTTCGCCGGTTCCTCCGACGCCAACTCCTGCTCCTACGCCGACGCCAGTTCCGGCTCCTGTACCTAGTCCTAGTCCAGCGCCTTTGCTAGGAATTCTTTCCTCACTGCTCGCGTCTGCCGGAGCATATATCAAGCCAATCGTTTACGCGCTCTTTGCCGTTGCGATTGTGGCGGGCAGCGCGGTAAGCAACGGTGTTCCCAGTGCCGTACACCCAGCCTCCGCCCAAGAGGTGGCGAACGTGCTCACTGCTGCCGTGAATCGTTACTATGCCAGCGATATGGACAACGATGCCGCTGAAAAATACACCAGAACAGTCTGGAAGTATCTACCTGAGGACATCGCGAATGCCGCGATTAAGGAATGCCACGGCGACAAGGATGAAGCCATCGAGAAGATGTCGAGCGTGCTTAGCGACTTCACCGATTCGATGAGCGGAAAGATCAAGGTCAGGGCCGTCTTCTCGGTTGGAGACAAAGTCGATTCCGACGATATCAAAGACAGCAACAACGCTTTCCATGATGCCAAGTTCAATTCCCGTCTGAAAAGAGGGTATGAGCTGGAAGTGGCTGCCGTGGTTACGGCCAAGGAAGATGTCGGCACTATGAAGGCAGGCGAGACCAAGAAACAGGACTCGATGTCCAGCGGCATGGAGGTGGTGCAGATTGGTGGCCATTGGTACATATGGAGCTCCTCCTTCAACAGTCTGCTGAAAGAAGCATCGAGTAGTTCGTCGGACGATTCGTCGGACGACTGGTGACCGTGATGGCGGCCATTGAGATGGTCGCCATCGGTTTGGATTTCATGGTGAGGGAAGGCGCGGAATAGAGAGAGGAGCTGAATCATGCGTTGTGAATGTGGTGAGCCGATTGAGCCAGGGCAGAAGTTCTGCATAGTGTGCGGCAGGAAAATCGCCGATGGTGCCGTTCCTGATGAAGGTGCTTCACTGGTGCGGAACATGGTGGATCAGGCTGAAACTGCGCCGGATGACGACACGGTTGTGCTGGACGATTTGCCGTCCGTATCGGATGAATCTTCAGACGAAACGGATGATTCTTCGGTTCCATCTCACGAATCGGGAAAGAAACGTACCTGGCACAAAGCGATCATCGCGGTCATTGTGGTGCTGGCGCTGGTCTTGGCCGGCTTTGTAGGCTTTACTCTGTGGGGAATGAAAGATGGGGCTGCTAAGCCGTCAGCTTCGGACAAGGATACCGTTCACTACTCGGATTCCAAGGCATCGAAGGTGCACAGAAAGACCGTAATCGTGCTGTACGGCAAGGACGGCAAGCCGCTCGAACGATACAAGGTGAATGTGATGGACAGCAGCGGCGTGGTTAGCTCCCATTCGGTGACGGATGGACAGTTCACGCCCGATGAGTTTGGCATGAAGCCGGGTAAGCAGTATACGGTTGTGGCAAAGGATCCGTCGGGCAACGTGTATAGTCTGCCGAAAACGGATGTCCGCCCGGACGACGAGACGAGTGGTGACGTTCACGGGGACAAGCTTGATGTCAAGCCATCTGACGGCCGGCAGGAATCCAAGACCGAGGAGAGTTCCGCCTGTTCTCGGCAGAAAATGTATTTGGCGTACTACGACGTAATCACTTCTCTCCAGAAGAAATATGGAGAAGGAGAAGTCGCAACTGATTCCGGATATGACGCCGGTTACTTGCATGGGCTTTCAATTGTGCTTCTGGCTGATTCCGACGGGGATGGCGAGGATGACGAGCTGATCACCGTCCACGACAATGATAACGACGAGACAGGCGCGGATGTCCTCGATGATTGGCGAAGCAGCCCGGAAGGTTGGACTGTTCAGGCGTGGAGCTATGACGCGGAAACTAGCAAAGCGTCGGATTGGTATAAGGAAAATCCGGTGCATTCCAATGGCGGCTGGTTTTTCTTCGAACAGGCCGCGGATGAGAACGGTAGAGTGACGTTGCCGGATAGCGAGATACCTGGATACGATGAGAACCTTGAGTATACGGACTATCTGCTTTCGCCGATAGGCTCTCAGTATTCCTTTGAGGGCAAGGACTTGAACCATACCCAAATCTCAGGCGAAGAAACTCTTTCCCAGACTCAGGAGACCATCGACACCATCAAGCAAGGCATGATGGCCGATTGCAACGTCTCGTCTGCCAAGGCGAATGACTCGTCAAAGACGGCTGACGATGTGCAGATTGCCGTCGGTGGTAGTTATGCCAAGGGATATGTGCTGCGCGATGGTACGGTATGGGCGATTGACGATAACGGAAAAGCCTCGAAGATGACCGGGCTGCCTGTCATCTCAAAGCTGTTTATCGGCGGATTCAACGGAAACTATGCGCTTGCAAAAGACGGCAGCCTGTGGGCATGGGGAAATCCGGCGTCGATATTCGGTTTGGGCTCTTTGGGGGATGGAAAGCCGGGCGATGACGATTTCAGCGAGAAATCCGGTAATCCTGTGAAAGTTCATAATCTGAAGAATGTCGCGACCATGTACTCTGGCTTGGGCAGAAGCTACGCGGTGCTGAAAGATGGCACTGCGTGGACATGGGGAGATGAATGTTCGTCTTCCGGCTGTAGCGAATCTTATGGTGAAGAGATTCTTGAGCCAAAACAAATTGACGGATTGAAAGACATCATTGATATTGCTGGTTGGTATGGCGTTAATTATGCTCTGAAATCTGATGGCACAGTATTGCGCTGGATTGACAGCAAGGGCACCGCTAAACCTGATTTGCCGCTTGAGCCTACTGACATTTACGGTTTGCCGAAGATTAAGTCCATGTCTATTGGGTATGGAGGAAGATATTTCCTGGATGAACAAGGAAGTGTTTGGACGCCGAGCACGTCTTCTGGCGTTGAGACGACGGTCACGGAGCCGGTGAAGTTGAGCGCCCTTCCCTCGATCAATATGATTAAACAGGTTGATGCCAATGAGGATGTTGGCGGTGTGGCCTATTTCATTGGCACCAATGGTGAGCTATGGGCATACGGAAGCAATGGCGCAACCTGCGGGGATGGGAATAGTGCGGCGCTGGGAGACGGAACGTGCACGACACCGGACGATCCGGTTCGGGTCAAAGGCGTCAGCAAGGTTCGTGATGTCACCGTCGCGTGGGGTAGCAGCTGGGCTTTGACTGATAGCGGTGATCTCTACCAGTGGGGAACGTGTAACGGCTCCGGCGAACAGGCGAATATTCCCAAGAAGATCGAATCCGGTTCGGTACGGAAGATATATGCTGCGCCGTCGTCTTACCTGATGATGGTCAAGAAAGACGGCAGCATATGGGGCAAGAGCGTGAGTCCCACTGGGGAATCGGACGATTTCACCCAAATCCAAGGAATCAAATAAGCCGTTGAAATGGCGGTATGGAAAGGGAAAACGATGGAATATTGTGTGCAATGCGGAAATGCACTTTCCAGTGAGGCGAAATTCTGCCCGAAGTGTGGTGCTCCTGTTAAGAGAGAGCTTTACACAGCTCCTAGGCCTAAAAGAGGCATAACGTCGCCGTCTCCTATTCGGGAAAATCCTGTGCTGACTTGTAGACGTGCCTCCAAAAAGCAGAAAAACAGGTGGCTGATCGTGATGGCGGGTTCGGCTTTCTTCACGCTGCTTTCTGTGATTATGGTGTGCGTGACTTATGAGCCGGAGTCCTTCATCTCTAGGGCGAGAATAAATTGGCCGATGATTATTATCGGGATTTTTTTCTTCGTTGATGCTGTGATTTACGGTATTCTGTTCATGCAAGCCGACAAATATCATGTTGAGATATTCGAGGAGCATGTTGAAGGACTGAGCCTTTGTCTGACCGGCGGAATCCGTGAAATCAATGTTCCATACACGCAGGTTCAGGGCGTGACCGTTGCTGAGAAACAATGTGCTCTTGTACTGCAACTTGCTGGACGCCAGGAGACAATGTATTGCCCCGATGTTGAAACCACTAAACAGATGGGACAATACATCAACGGCAGGATTCGTGCTTCGTGCCGGTGAATCGTATATTCGCTCCGGCATGATTGCTTTAAACCGGGTTTTAATTTAATTATCGATGCTCCCGCCTTCACACCTTGGGGGGGGGTTCGGCCAATAATCGCCCAACCCCACCACACGTTGTTCATAGCTCGGTCACCGCGCCAATGAACAACGGCAACCCATCCGGGGAGTCAAGTTCGAAGAGGAACGGATGATCGACGATGAAGTCGATCCATTTAACAGGTTTTGGCGCGGGACAGATTGGCGGCTCCATCATTATCACTGTATATGCGGCGGCCTTCGCGCCTTCCTCCGCCACCTCGATATGCGTTCCCTGTAGAATTTTGCTGATGAGCAGAGGTGTATCTGAAAGTGTGGAAAAAATCTGCTTTTCTTTGATTGAAAGCGTCCGTAATCCCCATTGCCTGCAACGTTTGAATCATTTCTTTATCGAAGAAACTGTCAATGTCGAACTTCGGTAGTTGCACATGGATCTTGGTGTCGTTCTGTACGGTTGGGGAAGCGTTGAACGCATCCCGTAGCTTGGAAGCCTTGGCGCGAAGCCTTTTGAATCGCGCATTGTCGTCGGGCAGCAGGATTTTCATGCACCCGCCATTGTCGAATGTGATATCCGCTCGTTGCCAACCGTCACCCTTGACATAGGCAACGGGATCGTCTGCATGGCCATCGATATCGAACGTCTTATCCATGAAATCGATGATGGTTGTCTGTCCCCTCAACGAATGAAATTCGGCTTGCTCGGTGTCTTCAAAAGGAGAACTCCAGCGGCCATCGGCATAGAGGGTGTTGATAATCACCAATTTGGTGTTGGAAGGAATGACGAGTTCCGGATTGAGCAGGCTTCGCGTCTCTTTTTTAATCCAGTTGTTTATGGCTGTGTTTGTTTTCTCATTGAAGCCTTCGACTTGCTTGACCTGTGTGTCGTATAGCCGTTTCGTCGTATGGGTATAGCCGCGATTGACTTGGAAGGTCTGTGGAATCCATAGGGAATTCGCGGCATCGAATTGTGATTTGCCTTTACGCTTGCCGACTATCGATCGGTAGATGGAAGCGAGGTCCTGCTCGCTGAGTGCTGTGCATGCCAACACTCTTTGCAATTGGGCGAGTGTGTTCCCTCCTGCGCCTTGCATCGCGATCAGCAACGCCATCTCGAGTGATACGGGGGAATAGCAGATATTGGATTCGGAAGCAAGGATGTGTATGGCGCTTTCATAAGCAAAGTGACTCGATGATTCCATTGCTGCTCGGGTTGCCGGTATTGCAGGCAGACTTTGCAGGCCGGTCAATGCGCGATTGCCAGCGCTTTTCAAGCTCGAAACGTCGTCGGCTGTCTTATTTGTGTCACTTCGATGTATTGGCGCACCGCATACACAACAGAATCCCGCCGATTGCGGGCAGCGTGCCCCGCACGAACAGATTTCTGTCCAGGGAACTTCCTCGTGCTGAATGATGCTTTCCGCCTGTGCCATTCGTTTCCTGAACGCTTCTGTTTTTTGCTCGATGTCATTCAGCGCGGCAGCTTGTATCGGATAGGGGAGCAAGACTGCTGGATCGTCCTTTGCTTGATATGCGATCGCAGCGCCAAGGTGGGCGTATATGTCGGCTTTACGTGCAACAAGTTTTTCGATTGTGGATTGGTAGGACTTCTTTTCCTTCTCCCACGGGTTTGACATTTTCTCTTCCTGTGGGTCTGGCGTTTTACTGCGTTTGCGAAAAAATAACATGTCGGTTTTCTCCGGAATCCTGGCGTATAGCAGCGTTTGCTCTTGTGCATTCCATTCTTGTAAGAAAGCGCGGTATTGCCGGACGAGTTCATGTAAACGTCAGAAAAGTCAGGGTAAACGTCGCATGGCGAACTTGGTGGTTCGTTTGTCTGTTGTGGTGCACATGGCTGCCGATTCGGACGAAATCGACCCTGATTTCGTCCGAATCGACAGCCAAGTGACGAATCGTCGGAATCGAACGGCAAGCTGCGCGGGCGGATCGCGTCACGCACGATGGGTAGAGGGAGGAGAGCGGCCTGCTCACTGCCCGGCATCAGGATCCTCGTCCTCGCCTACGGGCCCGAGCAGCATACGCTCGCTCAGGTTCACGAGGCACATGAGTATGCCGGTGATGACGATGATGACCAGCGTGGCCGAGAAGATCAGCGGCGTGCGGAACGAATTGTAAGCCGCCTGCAGCCAGATGCCGAGGCCCTTGCGCGCACCCAGATACTCGGCAGTGGTGGCGGTGGCGAAGATGTATGCGGCGGATACGCGGATGCCGCCGTAAATCTGCCGTGCGGCGACGCGAAGCTTCACATGCCACAGCGTCCATGCGCGGGTCGCGCCGCATGTCAACGCCACATCGGAATAGAACTGCGGCACCGCCTCAAGCCCGCGAACCGTCTGCACGGCGATCGGAAACAAGCCGAACACGGCCACGATCACGATTTTGCCGGAAATCTCGAAACCGAACCAGATCAGAAACAGTGGCGCGATTGAAATCAACGGCATCGTCTGCGCGGCCGACAGCAGCGGGAACAACGCGGCATCGGCAATACGGGAGCAGTACAGCAGAATGCCGATCAGAATGCCGCATGTCACGGCGAACAGGAAGCCGACGGTGCCTTCCAACAGCGTGACTTCGGTCGCGGGCCACAGGGTCGGCCATGTTTCGACGGTCGCCTGCGCGATTTCGCTGGGGGCGGCGATCATCGTGGATGGCACGTGCCCCAATCGCACCCATGCCTCCCATACGACAAGCAGTGTGATGACGGCGATCAGCGTTGGAATACGACGCTTCGCCATACCGAGTAGTTTGTGTTGAACGTGCGATTCCGCCATCGTTCACCTTGCTTTCTGCGTCAAAGTGGACGCGCACGTGACCGACTGCGGGAAATCAGTAAGGTGAGGAGCCTGCCCGCCAATCGGCCAGAAAAGATTGTTACCGGCTCGCCAGTATAGACGGTGGGGCGGAACGTAGGCAAACCCGCACAGCAAGTACGGCAGTAACGAGAGATAACGTGCGTTGGATACCATCCCAGATATCACTTTAGATATAGAGAGACAGATATAGAAAGGCCTCCGCACCCTTCCGATGCGGAGGCCTTCCCATATACCCCTTGCTACTGCCTTATGGTCGTTTGCCTGTCAACCATGACAGACGTCTATCATTCCAGTCCGATGGACTTCATGTGGTGAAGCACCAGGGACTTGACCTTGAGCGTGCCGGATTCGGCCACGAGCTTGATGGCGCGCGGACCTTCGGACGCGTAGCTGTACGAGCTGAGCACCTGACGGCCGTCGTTGACGTACACCTCCACGCAGCCACGGTCCACGTACACGCGCAGCTTGAGTTCGCCGGCGGCAAGTTCGGCTTCGGACAGCGGTGCCGTACGGTAGCCGCGATCGCCCTGAGCGTTGGCCTGACGGTCGACCACCACGCGGCCGATCTGATCGTCATACGCAACGGACGTGTAGGCGCCATCCTCGGTGGCGTGGACACGCAGGCCGGCACGCTCGGCGGTGGAGTTGGCCAGGTCGATGGTCATTTCGATTTCCACGGCTTCGGCATCGTCCACAATGGTCTTCTCGCCGCTGACGTCCAGATCGATCGCACCGAAATCGACGGTATCCTCGCGCAGGCCTTCCATTTCGGCCACCGGCGCGGTGTGCAGGTCGCCGTCGGCGCCCAGCGTGATCTCACGCGGCAGGGTGAGGTTGCCGCACCAGCCGTCGTCCTGCATCGGAATCGGCTCGACGAACGGGCTCATCCAACCGTAGACGATCTGACGCTTGCCGTCGTTGAACGACTGCGGCGCGTAGTAATTGTGGCCGCAATCCCACAGACGGAACTCGGTTTCCGGCTTGAACTGCTCACCCGGAGTCCAAGTGCCGATCATGTAGCCGGCGTTGTTGACGTTGCGGTTCATGAAGCCGGACGGCTGAGCGCCCATGGCGGAGAAGCCGATAGCCCACTTCTCGTTGCCTTCGACGTCCTTGATCGGGAAGAAGTCCGGGCACTCAAGCATAAACACGTCCGGATCCGGATGCTCGAACAGCACCTGCTCATAGGTCCACTTGACCATGTCATCGGAGGAGAACAGCCACATCTGGCCGCGCTTCTCGGCAGAGGAGACACCGAAGGTCATGTACCACTTGTCGCCGGTCTTCCAGACCTTCGGGTCGCGGTAGTGGTGGTTCACCTTGTCGGTCGGGCAATCAATGACCATACCGCGCTTAGTGGCGCTGGTCAGCTCATCGTTGTCTGGTTCGGCGAGCATCTGCACCTGCCAGTCGCCGCCGGTGTTGTCCTTGCCGTTGGCCCAACGGTGGCCGGTGTAGTAGAACCTGAGCTTGCCATCGTCGCCGATCACTGCGGAGCCAGAGAAGACGCCGTCCTTTTCCTCTTCCAGAGACGGGGCGAACATAATCGGCTCACGCTTCCAATTGACCATGTCGGTGGAGGAGACGTGACCCCAATGCATCGGACCCCACTGGGTGCCATACGGGTGCAGCTGGTAGAAGACGTGCCAACGGCCCTTGTAGAAGCACAGGCCGTTCGGATCGTTGCTCCAACCGCCGTTGGATGCGATGTGGAACTTCGGATACCAGCGGTTGTTACGCTTGGCTGCGAAGGCCGCGACACCGGCCTCTGCCTTGGTGAGTTCCTCGCCGTGGTTCTTGATTTCGTGCAGGACAGGTGCGTCCGGAGTGAAGCCAGTCATCGTTGAATGCCTTTCTGAATCTGGGTTATGAATTGTTGGGTAAAAAGCTTTTTGAAGATGGTGCCCAAAGCGGAAAAAGGGAAACGCTTCGGACACCACGATTGTTGTTATGACGCGTACGGTACCGATGATGATCGCGGGAGAAGGGATGTAGGTTGCGACCACCATCGACGCCGTACGCCGATTTAGTACGGGCTGAGACTCAGGCCTTCACTTCCGCACCAGCGGCCTTCATGGCCTTGAGCTGCTTGTCAGTGTAGAACGGATCGCCGCCGACTTCCTGATCATCCTTCTTGATGACGAAGAAGCCGTAGACCAGAGCCGCAAACACGATGGCAGAGATGGTGAAGAAGGTCGGACGGTCGCCCATGGCATCATGCAGAGCACCCATCGGGGTGGAGAAAATCACCTGGCCGACCTGGGAAGCGATCTGGAAACCAACCATGTACAGGGTGGCAGACAGCTTCGTGTCGAAGTGCAGGGTGAAGTAACGGAACGCCGGCAGGCAGAACAGCGGTACCTCGATGGAGTGGAACAGCTTGACGATGGAGACGGAGACCGGGTCATGGAACACGCCGCACAGACCGATACGGGCGAACATCACGGTGGCGCCGAGCAGCAGGGAGTTACGCACGCCGATCTTCTTCATGATGATCGGGACGACGCCCATCATGGCGGACTCAAGGAACACCTGGAAGGAGTTCAGGGTACCGTAGGTGGCGTTGCCGATTTCAGTGGTCGGGAACAGGGAGGCGTAGTAGTTCGGGAACATCTGCTGATCGAACACGGTGTAGAAGGTGTTGGTGAACAGCATGAAGACGATGAGCACCCACAGAGTCGGCATCTTCAGGACGGAGACCATTTCCTTGAAGGACGGGTTGGTCGGAGCCGCGTTCGGATCGGCCTCCTTCTTGAGTTCTTCCTTTTGCTCGGCCGGAATCCAGAAGGCGTAGACGCACAGCATGCCGAGGCCGCAGATGGAACCAACCCAGAAGTTCAGCATCGGGTTGATGTTGAACAGGAAGCCTGCGCACAGCGCCACGACAGCGTAGCCGAAGGAGCCCCAAGCGCGGGACTGACCATATTCGAAGCCGAACTTACGGGAGTAACGTTCGGTGATGGCTTCGAACAGGGAGCAGCCGGCCATGAAACCCGCGGACAGCACGATGGAGCCGAGAAGCACGCCGATGAATCGGGTGGTGCCGCCGGCGGTCAGCATCGGCTGGTACACGAACTGCACGAACGGGCCAACGCATGCAGCGACCGCAGAGATGAAGATCACGAGCTTGCGCTTGATGCCCAGCTGGTCCTGAATGGTGCCGTAAACGAACATGATGACCAGGGTGGCCAAGGAGTTGATGGAGTAGATCTGGCCCTGTTCCGCGGAGCTCATGCCCAGACCGTGGGTCGGGTCAGTGAGCCAGCGGGAGAAGAAGGACCACCAGATGCCCCAGGAGCAGAAGAACATGAAAATGCCGAAGGAGCTCTGCAGATAGGAAGGATTCTTCCATACAGAACGTGTTTTACTTGCCATTTTGATTCTCTTTTTCTCTTCGCGCTGCCGCTGCCGCGCGGCAGCGATCGCTTCCGATGTTGTTTTGGCTTGCGCCTGCTCTGATTTCAGCTGCCGTGCCGAAAAGCGAACATGGCTTCAAGATAGCATATGGCAACTGCTTCGTCAATCGTTTGACGTCAATCGTTTGACGTCAATCGTTTGACGTCAAACGTTTGTAAGGATTTGCGGATAGTTGAAATTAAGCCTGAATCAACTGCTGGCGGACTGTTGACACGATTGCTTTATTCGGCGTGTCGTGAACAAACGCACAATTTTCATGTATAGAAAATGGCTGTGCGAACAATCGTAAGCATTTGAATCGTTGTAAAAACAGAAAAATCAGGATATGACGGAATCTTTTTCCAACAATGCGCAGTGGATCTTCGCCGGAATCGGCGCATCAAGCGGCGGCAGGGAAGCTCTGGCGGATGGACATGAACTGGTATCCACATCCTTGCCTTCAATCATGGAAATCAGCTTGCAGGCTGACCAATAGCCCATTTCGTAATGTGGCAGTTCGACGGTGGTCAGCTGCGGTTCAAGTGTCTCTGCGAACACGCGGTGGTTGTCCACGCCGACCACGGAAATATCTTTGCCTACCGTAAGCCCTCTTCTTGCCGCGCATTCGTACACATACCAGGCGCGCGCATCATTGAAGCAGAAGAAGCCGTCCGGATGCTCGTCGTCGAACAACTTGTTCACGGCGCGTAAAGCTGGACCGTTGTGCACTACGTTGCATACCAGCGATGGGTTGAACGCACGTCCGGCCTCCTGCAACGCGGTGCGGTAGCCGGCAAGACGACCGTCCTGCGCGATCATGTTTTCCGCGCAACCCACGTATGCGATGCGTTTGCATCCGGCCTGGATCAGCCGATTCGTGGCGTCGTAGCCGATCATGAACTCGTCCGGCTCGATGCTGGGCACTTTGTTCTCGTGGTCGGTGGCGTCCACCATCACCACGGGGTATTCGTTCAACGATTCGGGAACATGTGCGATGCGGTTCGACATCTTCGAATAGAAGAATCCGTCCACGCCGTACCTTTTCAGTGTGGCGATCTCGTTTTCCTCGCTCGCCTTGCCGTCGGTGCTGACGGTGAACAGCATGTAGCCGTAGGCGCTGGCCGCGTCCTGCGCGCCCAGAATGATGCCGCCCGCGTACGGTGTGGTGGCGACTTCCTCGCTGATGAAGCCGAGGATTCGGGTTTTGTTGGTACGCAGGCTTCGCGCCAACGGATTGATTTTGTACCCGAGCTCGGTCGCTTTGTTGCGTACGAGCTCGGCGAGCGCGGGATTTACCCTGCCTTCGTCGCGTCCGTTGAGCACCAGGGATACAGTGGAGATGGATACCCCCGTTTGTTCGGCGATTTCCTTCATTGTCGTCATAATCGCAACACTATACCCAAATGAACACGAAAAGCGCGCCTTTTTCGAGAAAAAGCGTGCTTTTTTACATGGAATGGTTTCGTTTCACCACTGTAAAGGGGGTTATTTCGACAGAATCTCGTTTACCAGTTCCTGCTTGGCGTGGATCTGTCCTTCGAAACCGGGGCGGATGTCGAGACGGATCACCACGTCGGTGCGGTAGCCCTGTCCGGCGAGCTTCATGGTGGCGTCGCGGATCACCTTGAGCACATCGTCGATGTCGCCTTCGATGTTGGTGAACATGGCGTTCGTCTCGTTCGGCAGGCCGGATTCACGGATTACGTCCACGGCCTGCGCCACGTACGTGGACTTCTCCGGGCTGGCTCCGGCGGGGGAGATGGCTACTGCGGCAAGCGTGTTGATATACGGTTTGCCGGTTTCCGGATTGACGGGCACTTCCTGCTTTTCTGCGTTGCGATCGAGCGTCATGATTACCTTTCTCAGCGTTGTCTCGTGTGTTTTCGTGCGATTACTTGTTGTACTGTTCCAACGGCTGCCGTGGTTCGCGTGGTTTGCGTGGCTTGGTTCAACGCCACTTCCACGCGTGGTCCATCGGACCGGAACCATGTCCAAGATCGAGCTGCGCTTCCAAAGCGCCGGTCAGGTACAGCTTGGCATGGTCGACGGCCGTCGGCAGCGCCTCGCCAAGAGCCAAATGGCTGGCGATGGCGGAAGACAGCGTGCAGCCGGTGCCGTGCGTGTTCGGGTTGTTGATGCGACGGGAACGGAACCAGGTGATCTTGCCATCCGGCTCGACAAGCACGTCACTCGCGTCATGCGTGCCGTGGCCGCCCTTGACGAGCACCGCGCAGCCGAAATGGCCGGCGAGCAGATGACCTGCGGTCACCATGTCGTTCTCGGTGGAGATGGATTCGCCGTTCTCATAGTCGATTGCGCCCGCACCTTGCTCTACGGCCAAGTCGCACAGTACCTGGGTCTCCGGCATGTTCGGCGTGATCACGGTGGCCAGCGGGAACAGTTTGGACGTCAGCGCCGCGATGGCATCATCCTCGATGAGCTTCGCGCCGGACGTGGCCACCATCACCGGGTCGAGCACCACGTTCTTCGCGTTGTGCGCGGTCAGACGGTCGGCGATCACGGTGATGAGCTCGGCGCTGGACACCATGCCGATCTTCACCGCCACCGGCGGAATGTCTTCGAACACCGCGTCGATCTGCGCCGCAAGCATTTCCGGGGGAGTGTTGGTGACCATCGTCACGCCGGTGGTGTTCTGCGCGGTCAGCGCCGCGATCGCGGTCATGCCGAACACGCCGTTGGCGAGCATGGTCTTCAAATCCGCCTGAATGCCGGCACCGCCGGACGAATCCGATCCTGCGATGCTCAATACCGGTGGCAATGTGCTAGTCATGGTAACTCTCCTTATTAGGCTCACTGATTCATTGATTATCTTCACTGAGCTCACTGATACAGTGTAGAACCACCCTTGCGGAACTTCTCGCTCATCTCAGCGGGCTTGTCGATTTCCTGTACGACGGACTACTTCACACGCGGCGCATAGCCGTGCTTCGCGTCGCCGCGCACCGCCTTCCAGCGCGTCACCATTTCGCGGGTGGCCGCTTCCGGATCGTCGGCACCGGCGATCGCGGACACCACGAACCAGCCGGCCGCCTTCGAACGGGCCAGCATCTCCATATCGTCGGCATGTACGCCGCCGCCGACCACTACCGGGAACTCGCTCGCCGCGCAAATCGCGTTGATCTGTTCCTCGTCAAGCGTATGCCCGGAACCGTCGTTGCCGCCCACGGAAGCCTCCGGCTTGGTGGTGGACACATGTAGCGGGCCGGCGCCGATGTAGTCGATGCAGCCGCTCGGCAGCTCGTTGATAAGCTTCACCAGACTTTCGGTCTCGGCGGACAGGCCCACGATGGCGTCCTCGCCGAGCAGCGCGCGAGCCTCCTGCGGTTCCATATCGGTCTGGCCGATATGCACGCCATCCACCTTGATGCCCTTGTCGCGCGCCTGCCATACCACATCCACGCGGTCGTCGATCACAAACGCCACGGAATCGGACTTGCCGCTGTTCTTGATGACCTGCGCGATATCGCGGGCCATTTCGGTGATATCCTTCGCATCCGCGTTCTTGGCGCGCAATTGGATGAACGTCGCGCCCCCACGCAACGCGTCATCCACCACATCCGTCACCGGCCGGCCCTTGCAATCCTGCGGACCGACCACGAAATACGCGCTCATATCAAAGCAGTCGCGCATCGAGGCGAATGGATAATTATTCATTGGTTTCCCCTTTGTTGTTCTTTGGGTAAGTGCTCCAGAAGAAGTCTTGTTATTTTCCGTTTATTTTCCGTCGCACCGCACTGAACGTATATATTCCGTATATACGATTGCGATGGTGCGAAACCATCCACGGAACGTTGCGGTCAGTTGGTTTCGATGATGTCGGACGCGGCCACCTGGTCGGCGGTGACGTTCCGCAGCGCGTCGAGCAGCGCCACCTGGAACGAACCGGGGCCATCGGATTTGACTTCGGCGATTTCGGACGCACGATCATACAGCAGCGACGCGGCAAGGGCGGCGACCAGCGGCTCGGCCACGGCAAGATACGTTGCGGTCACGCCGCCGAGCGAACAGCCGGCGCCGGTGATCTTCGTCATCATCGCGCTGCCTCCGGGCAGGCGGAACGTGCGCTCGCCGTCGGTCACCAGATCAACCGCGCCGGACACCGCAACCGCGCCCTTGCCGACGGGGGAGTGCTTCGCCAAATGGCGGGCCACACGTTTGGCCGCGTCGATGGCCGCGTCGACCTCGTCAACGGCCTCCACTCCAGCCGGACGCGTGGTCGGATCAGTGCTGTCGGCGTCGGCCAGCCCCCACATCGCATCAAGCGCGATGACCTCGCTCGCATTGCCGCGCACAATGGTCGGAGGCGCGTCACGGAACGATTCAAGAATGAACGTGCGTGTTTCGCCAATGCCCGCAGCAACCGGGTCTAGCACCCACGTCTTGCCGTTTTCGTGCAGTTTGCGCGCGATTTCCGGCAGCGCGTCCTTGAAGAACGGCAGCAACGTGCCCACGTTGATGTAGTTCGATCCGGCGATTTCGGCGGTGGCGATCACATCATCCGGCAGATAGCTCATGGCCGCGGTGCCGCCCGCCGCAAGCTGTGCGTTGGCAACGAGATTGATGGTCACGAAATTGGTGAACGACTGCGCCAGTGGTGTCTGCTCATGCACGTCCGTGACGGCTTGTTTGATGGCGGCACGCAATGTGCCGAGTGCGTCATTGGCGGATGAGTCATCGCTCATGATCTGCTCCCTACGTTGGTCCTAACCAACAGGTTCAAAGGGTCAGGCGTTCATGCCTATCTCAGCTTGATGGACTTGGCCATCAAGCACCCCCGCATGTTTACAACAGTGCTTAATCTATCTGCGTCCCTTGACAGGCGCGATTCCGTAGGTGATTTTGGGCTTCCGTAGGTGGTTGCTGCCGGATAAGCATCGGCGAGATGCCTGGAATTAGGCGTTTGCTCGTGTCCGGATTCGAAGCTGACCGCCTACGGAACGCAAAAATCACCTACGGAACGCAGTCAGTCGCTTTGCGTCGTGTCTGTCGATGACGTTGCTGCAGTATGCCGTCCTGCCGGCAGTCACGTCGGCGTAGAAGCGCTGTTTTTCATCGATGTAGGCGATGGCTTTACGCAGTTCCTCCATTGCGTCTCCAGATGCTCGCGTTTTTCGGCAAGGATTTCCTGACGTTCCGGTATCGATGACTCACCTTCAAGACAGAGTTGCGTGTAGTGCCGCATCTCCTTGATGCCCAGACCGCAGCGTTTGAGACATGTCAGGTCGTTGATCCATGCGATGCATCGCTCGTCGAAGACGCGTCGGTTGTTCTGGTCTCGTTTGAGACCGGGCACGAGTCCTGAATTGCAATAGAACTTCAATGCTTCGTAATTCATGCCGGTTAGTTTGCAGGCCTGCTTCATCGTATAGGTTTTCATGTTCTTATGGAGTGGCACTGCCGTGATTGCCATACGTGGCTCCTTTCGGACGCTGCGCGGCAGGACGTTCGGCGGGTGCCGCCGGATGGGGTCGGGCTTGAGGCGCATTGTTCTTTTTGTTTGTACCTATCATGTCACATTTCCGGTTATTAATACCGGTAGATAGTACCGGCGTGCCGTAATTTGACCGGTAGCGGCTACCGGATTTTATCTTGAGGGTCAGAACGGCATACATGCCGGCACTGAATACCGACGAATTTATGGAAGGAAAAACAGTGGAATACGTGAAACTTGCCAACGGTGTTGAGATTCCGAAGATCGGATACGGCGTCTTCCAGATCAGCAAGGACGATGCTCCTCGCTGCGTGCGCGAGGCCATCGAGACCGGGTACCGCCATATCGACACCGCACAGTCGTACTTCAACGAGGCCGAAGTCGGCCAAGGAATCAAGGATTCCGGTATCGATCGTAAGGATCTGTTCCTCACTACCAAGATCTGGATCAGCAATTACGGCTATGAGAACACGCTGAGGTCCGTCGATGTGTCCTTGAAGAAGCTTGGCACCGACTATCTCGATCTGGTGTTACTGCACCAGCCGTTTTCCGATACCTACGGCGCGTGGCGTGCACTCGAAAAGCTCTACAAGGACGGCGTGATCCGCGCCATCGGCGTGAGTAACTTCTATCCGGATCGTCTGGCCGATATGGTCGCCTTCAATGAGATCGCCCCGATGGTCGATCAGGTCGAGACTAATCCGCTCAACCAGCAGATCGAAGCTCGCAAGAACATGGTCAAGCGGGGCGTGGCTCAGGAAGCATGGGCTCCGTTCGGGGAGGGCATGCAGAACATGTTCTCCAATCCCACCCTGGCCAAGATTGGCGAGGTACATGGCAAGTCCGTCGCGCAGGTGATCCTGCGTTGGCTCACTCAGCGCGACATCGTCGCTCTGCCCAAGTCCACGCACAAGGAGCGCATGGAAGAAAACCTGAACATCTTCGATTTCCGGCTCTCCGACAGCGAGATGACAACCATCGCGGGCCTTGACACCAAGACCAGCATGTTTTTTCGCCACGACACCCCTGAGGCGGTCGATCGCTTCGTCGGTTATGTCAAGGAACGTGCTGGCCGCGAGTGATTCCGGCCCATGACATGGTCGGTGCCGGCAGCACTGTGTATCTGGGCTTCCCGATTTGGTGGATGGCACCTGTTTGGCTGGTGAACGATTCCGTCAAATCCAACGATTTCGCAGGTAAGACGATCATTCCGTTCTGCACTTCCGCCAGCTCCGATATCGGCAACAGTGCATCCACGCTCCAGAAAATGGCAGGCAGTGGTACATGGCTTACCGGGCATCGTTTCTCGGAATCTGTTTCCGAGAAGGACGTGACCGATTGGCTGATTTAGTCCAAAAACGGCATCGCCGAATACGAAGACATGGGGCGACCATTGTACGTTCGGCTGCAGCATTTCGTGTGCTGAATAGCAGGTCGCCTCTTCCACGCTCTTTTGAGTATCCCATCCGAATGTTTAAGCAGGCGTGGAAGTAGTAAGTGGTATGTGTGCTGTCCTGCCTTGCAGGAAGACATGGCGGGCATTTTCATTATGATGAAACGTCATCAAATATCGGATTATTTCCGATAATCATTCCACGAGATGGGCTTCCCCGTATTATTTCCTGAGACGTTTGTGACGCCCCTATGTATTTGCATGCGGGGATAGAATTGTTGACGGAAGAGAACCGTGAAAGGAATGTGCGTTGGCGAGAAATGACGGGAGTCGAAGGAGACGGGGCGGTCTTTGCGATAGGTTGTTCGGCGATCTCAGTGCAAAAAAGTTGCGTAAGGTGTTGTTTGGTGCTGTTGCGGCAATTGTCACTGTTGCAGTTGTCCTGTTTGTGTGGAACGGTGTCGTTAAACCTGTTTTTGACAATGCAAGGACCGAATCTACCATCAGTGTGGAAAGCCAGTTGCAGGCGGCTGTGAATATCGACGATCTATCGACCGCGAAATTCCATTATGGCGGTGTTGCTGTAAAGAAAGACAATGCTGGTAAGGACAAGTGGCATGTTGCATATGAGGCGACGGTGACTGCTGGCGTCAAGATGAGCGATATCACGTTCGAAGTGGACGATACCGCGAAAACCGTCACTCCGATTCTGCCGAAGCCGACTATTGGGGACGTCGTGGTTGATAGCGGCAGCCTCGACTTTTTCGAGAACAATCCGTCCGTTGAAATTGATGAGGTGATCAAGCTTTGCAAGCAGGATGCGCAACAGGAGACCAAGACAAACGGAGACATTATTTCTATTGCTGTCAGCAATCTTGAACAAACTGTGGATGCGTTGACCAAGGATCTCGTGGAAGCAAAAGGATACAAATTGCAGAAGGCCGAGACCGTAAAGCTCACTAAGGAGACCGCGCATGCTGACGAATAATCGTTCCATGAAACGTGCGATTGCCGCATTATGTGTTGCTACGCTTGCATGTTCTGCTGTAGGGTGCGGCGAGGAAAAGAAAGAAGCTATCCCAACTTTCTCGAATGCCACGTATATCGCACAGATGGCCACATTAAAATGTTATTACCACAACACGGCCAAGCTCAGTCATGAGGGATCGTGGTTCTTCAATAATGGCTACAAACGTATGTGGATGGAATACAGTGGCATCGTGAAGTACGGTATTGATGCCGATAAAGTAACAATTAGTCCAGATGCCAACGGTCATAGAGTAATCATTACCGTGCCTCCAGCTCACGTGTTGGATGATCCGGACGTAAATGAGAAGTCGTTCAGCAAACCGCTGGTGAGCACTGGTTTCGCCACTTCGATTACCGCCGAAGAGAAAACGGAAATGTTTGATAAGGCCCAGCAAAGCATGCTGAAGCAGGCGAAAACCGATTCGGCGTTGCTTGCCCAAGCCGAAGCTCGCGCGCGGACTATTCTAGAGCAGTATGTGCGCAATGTGCTTGGCGACGACGCGAAGAACTGGACTATCGAATTCAAGGATGTGCAATAGTCGCCAAGCGAGAACTGGCTTACCTCACCCGCAATTGCCATCGTGGATGGCGGTGGCCAGCTGATCGCTGGATGCATCCATCGCGTATTCGGCGACACCCTGCTGCTGATTCGTGATGCGGTCGCGGTCGGCCCCGAAAAACAGCACCGAATAGGAATTCGTCACCGCCTCCGTACGGTCGGCTGCGATTGTCGGTTGCGTGGTGCCGCAGGAGATCATGATCGAACGGTGCGAAAGTTCGTGCTTGACCATGTCCACCAGCCAGGGGCTTCGCGCGGTCTGCGTCCAATCCGGGTGTGTGGTGAGGATATGCACGACATTCCTCTGCGAGCGGTCGGGCATCTGGCAGTAATACGCAGCCACGAATCCACTCGGATTCTCACCTGACTGGCCGCCGCAGTTGAATTCCATGGTCTGTTCGATCTGCACGCCCATCGTCGATGCCACGTTCGTGGCGAGCGTGTACCATCCGGCCGGATCGAGATCACCGTTGCGTTCGGGCACGGCGATCGCAGCCGCTGCGGCTTCCGCGTTATGCAGATTGCTGACCGCAGTCGAGACCTGCTGTTTCACGTCCGAGCGTAGTTTGTGCAGCGACCGTAGGTCGGCGAGCATCTCCCTCATCGATGCATACGCGCGCTGTTTGCCGTATCGGTCGATGAGCTCGTTCGCCTGCGTCGGATCATCCACCTGCAGCAGCCATTGCGCCGCATGCTGGCTGAAATCATCCGCCATGGCCGCGTCGACCGCGCTGAGCAGCTCCTTGGTCTGTCCGTCGAGATTATGTGCCGCCACGCGCATGCTGTCGATGATGGTGCGCTGCTGGTTGCGGTACAACAGTCCGATGATGCGTTCCTGCAGATTGTCCGACAGCAGATACTTGATCTGCTTGGCGTCGGCAAGCCGGTCGTAATCGTCCATGCACTGCTGCACGGTTTCGATGTGCGCGGCGAATCGGTCCGGATCATCCAGGCCCTGCGCGAACGTGATGCTGTCCTGCGCGGTCTGCCGGATGCCTTGCATGGTTTCGATCTGCGGCTTGACATTGCCGGCCGCTTCACTGGTGGTGGCGTGCAGGAAATTGGCGACGCCGGCGATGACGGCAAGCACGACGAGCACGCCCACGATGCGTAGGACATTCCGCCGGCTGCGTGAATTCGGGTTGTGGTACGGCATATTCTCAGACTACCTTGCTCGTGTGATGCACCGATGCTCCCATCTACCGCCGTTTGGCTCCATCCGGCCATGCGATGCCGGTGTCAGGGGAGTGCAGGACGTTCTTGTAGATGTCGTTGCGTACGTAGATTTCCACGGAACCGCGCGACCGCTGGTCTTTCCATGGCGTGACGGTTTCGGCGATGCGTATTTTCGTGTAGTCGTTCCGGTCATAGCCGAGGGCGCTGAAGAAGAACGGCTGATAGATGGTGTCGTAGAATTCGGGTTCGCCCCATGATCTCCAGGTTTCGATGTCTTGTTTGCCGGCATAGGGGTCTATGCACCATTCCCAAGAGATGTAGCTGCGCCCTTTGTAGGCATTGGACATGAGCGTACGCTTGAAGTACGGGTCGGCGGTGACCAGTGTTCCGCTCACCCACGATGTGTAGTCGATGCAGTCCTTGCCATCGGCGCAGTAGCCGCCTTGATTGATTCGTTCCTTGACATCCGGGGACGCATTCGTGGAATTGATGCGAGTCCAGCCAGCCATCCAACGGTATTGCTCCAGATGATTGGTCTTGATGAACGAGGCCACCGTCCGGGATGAGGAATACTCGTATCGTATGTCGCATATGCTGGCGTTGATCGTCCAATACACGCTGATGAGCATGGCACCTAAAGCGAGGGCCTTCAGCATGATGAGATAGTTGCGCGCTTTCTTCACCCCAAGCTTGCCGGCGAATTGGTCGGCCATGGTGGCGCACCAGGCCGGCCAATCATCCACGCCGATACGTCGCTCGTCGCAGTCAATCGCGAGCACCGCGATGAAGAATCCCAGCAGGATGCCCAGATGGTGCATAGAGAAATGCTGCGCGAACACCAAGCACATCACTGTGTATGAACTCAGCAGCAGCATTGCGTTGTGCCGGCGTCGGCTGATGTGGATGAGCGGGGCCCACATGAGGCATGACACGGTTCCCGTGTACAGCAGTGTCGACGACAGGCCGATGAATACCAGATTCGTATCCGACACCGTCGAGGTGAATAATGCTTCGGCCGGCAGCAGCAGCCAGGAATTGCAAATTTGCATCCATAGTGGTGCCGGCTGCGTCATGCCGGAGATGTCGAAATTGCCGGAATACACGTCTTTTGCGGGCATCACGTCGATCAGTATGACCACCGCCGCCGCGAGCAGCGCCAGCAGCGCGGCGAACCGTTGCCGGTTACGTATCAGCGAGTGTTCCTGCCGGACGAACCGCACCACCCAATTCGCCGCGAACATGCCTGCGATGACCAGTCCATATGAGCTGGTCAGACACAACAGCATCATGCTGAGCACTTCGCGCCACGGTTTCTCGTCACGGGTTTTCCAGTTGATGGCCACCAGCAGCATGGCCGCGACCATCAGCGCATAGGGACGCGACGTGACGCCGTACTGGTATCACAGAAAATAGGAGAAAGGGAGGATGCCCTTAAGAACCTCAGGGAGCTTGGTCTTGAACTCCAACAGCCAGATCATAAGCGCGGCGCATGTGAGGTTGATGGTCTTCAATCCCATCTCGTACGGCACGCCAAGCTTGGCGGGTATGGCAAGCATCATCCACCACAGTGGAGGATGCCCCTCATAGTGCGGGCGCTCCAGAATCATCTCCCGCCAGGAGCAGTCGCGCGCGATGAGCCAGGCTTGTGCCTCGTCGAACCATGGTTCGTGGAAGCACATCACTGTGGCCACCACGATGACGTACGCCGCGAGCACGATGCAGTGCAGACGATGCGGCGAGAGCCAATGCCGGATTGCGTCGCATCGTGTTCTGTTGTCTGTGGCTGCTACTGTTGCAGAACTCATGTTTCCTGTTTCCCGTTGCGTTCGAAATACGAGCGATTGCTGCGTGACTTTGCGATTATTGCGTGGCCGCGCATGGACCATGGCGGTTCCGTCATATTCCATGTTGCGGAACCGCCATTGGATGCATGGGCACACCATCGCGCCAGCTGTGCCGGCCATCCTTAGAACGACTTGCGCGCGCCGCAGAGCTTCTCGAACTCCTCGCGTACCTGCACCTTCACCAGCGCGTCCTCGAATGTGATCACGCCCTTGTTCACCAGTCGCGCCAGATCCTGATCGAGCGTGTGCATGCCTTCCTTCTCGCCAGACTGCAGCACGGTCCGGATCTGATGCGCCTTGCCGCTGCGGATCAGTGCGGAGACGGCCGGATTGTTGATCATCACTTCGGTGGCCGGCGCGCGCCCGTGTCCACTGGCGCGCGGAATCAGCGTCTGCACGATCACGGCACGTAGGGTGGATGCCACCTGCACGCGGATCTGCTGTTGCTGGTTTTCCGGATACACGTCGATCAGGCGGTCCACGGTGGAGCCCGCATCCTGCGTATGCAGGGTGGCGAACACCAAGTGGCCGGTTTCCACGGCGGTCAGTGCGGTGGAGATGGTTTCCAAGTCTCGAAGCTCACCGACTTCGATAATGTCCGGATCCTCACGCAGCGCACGTTTCAGCGCTTCCGCGAAGCTTTTCGTATCAGTGCCCACCTCACGCTGGCTCATCACGCAACGCTTATGCTGATGCACGAATTCGATCGGGTCTTCGATGGTGATGATATGGTCGGCACGTTCCACATTCGCCTTGTCCACGATTGCGGCCAGTGTGGTCGACTTACCGGAACCGGTCGGGCCGCATACAAGCACCAGACCACGCGGCAACAGCGCAAGGTCGGCGATACGCGGGTCAATTCCCAGTTCCTGCGCGGTTTTGATTTCCGTAGGAATGGTACGCAACGCGGCGCATACGCCCATACGGTCGCGGTATACGTTCACGCGGAAGCGCAGCAGATCGCCAATGGCGAAGGAGATATCAAGTTCCAGATCATCTTTGAAACGTTCCATCTCTAATTCGTTGGTCATGACTTTCACTGCTTCGTACGTGTGATCCTTCGTCCACACGCTCAATCCCTTGGCGGGGCGCAGCTTGCCATCCACGCGCAGCATTGGCGGGTCGTTGATTACCAAGTGCAAATCGGACGCATTGAGCTCAACCAGCTGGCGGATGGCCGACACGAATTCGTCGTCCGCGTCCGGATGTTCGGTGCGCAGCGTCTGTTCGACCTGCTCGGCCTTGATCTTACGTTCTTCCGGAACGGCATCCTCGTCGGCGTCGTTGGTTTCAGGCACTACGAAATCCGCGAATGGCCTGGTCTGCGGCTGGGGCTGACACATCTGCTGTTGCTGTGGCTGCGGCCTTTGGAAAGCTGCGTCCTGCGGAATGTGAGTGATGGTCGGAGGCATCTGCTGCGCTGCGGTTTCGGCGATGTCGGCCTGTCGCTTAGCGAATGGTGTGGCACCCGGTACGAAGGACGGTGGATTGCTATCGATCTGCTGGATCGGACCATGCTCCTCATATGCGGGATTTTGCTGGGTCGCGTCAGTGTCCTCATCAAACTGCAGGCTGCCGGTACCGACTGGTTGACGGTCGCTTGTTGTTGGAAAAACATGCGCTTCCTGCGATTGTTGTATGGCTTGCGTAGTCTGTTGTTGAGCAACAGACTGTTCGGATGGTTGAGACTGTGAAACTGGCTGCGGGTCGGGAATTTGCACATCCTGCTGGCTTACAGTCGGCATTGAATTAAGCGAAGCGAAAATGCCCTTAAGGCTTTCATCATCTGCCTGAATCGCATTGTCGGAAGACCAATGACGTCCCTTGCGGGGATCCTCATTGAACGATGGAGTGTTGTTGGGAATGGTCACGCCTTTGAGACCGGAAAGATATCCGCCATTGTTCCACGTTTGCTCGATGGTCATCATTGTCCTTTTAATAGGTGGGTTGCTGTCTGAAAATGTCGGTCGTGCCGGCGCTTCGACGCGCCGACGCAACCGAACGTTTTATAGGTGTTTTATAAGTGCGGAGAGGTGCATAGGTGCATGTAACGTCAGGTGGAACCTACACCGTCACGCGAAGCACTTCCTCCACGGAGGTAATGCCTTGAAGCGCCTTCTGCCAACCGTCCTTACGAAGTGTGGTCATGCCTTGCTCCTTCGCCGCCTTGTCAATATCAATCGACGTGGCGCCACGGGCTATAAGATCCTCCATTGTTGAATCCACGCCCATGACCTGCTGGATGGCCACACGGCCGCTATAGCCGGTGTTGGCGCATTCTCGGCATCCTACCGGACGCCATATCGTCGGAAGAGGGGTATCTGGCATGTGTGGAACACCCAACGTCCGAAGCTCCGCTTCGGTGGCAGTATCCTGACGCTTGCACTTCTTGCACAGGCGGCGAGCCAGTCGCTGAGCCATCACCGCAGCAAGCGACGAGCTCAATAGGAACGGCTCCACACCCATTTCCGTCAAACGTGTCACTGCGCTTGGCGCATCATTGGTGTGCAGGGTGGAAAGCACCAAATGGCCGGTCAACGAAGCCTCAATAGCAATGTTGGCGGTCTCCTGATCTCGAATCTCGCCGATGAGCACCACATCAGGGTCTGCACGAAGGATCGAACGCAGAGCCGCGGCGAACGTCATACCGGCCTTGTTGTTCACCTGAACCTGATTGATGCCTCTCATACGGAATTCCACCGGGTCCTCAACCGTAATGATGTTGATTTCCGGCTTCGCCACATCGCCCAACGTGGCATACAACGTGGTCGACTTACCCGAACCGGTAGGACCGGTGACCAACACCAGACCATACGGACGGTTGTACGCCTTGGAGAACACGTCGAAATTCCGCTGGCTGAAATTCAAATCCTCCACCTTGAGATTGCCCGAAGGCGTGCTCAGGATTCGCATGACGATCTTCTCGCCCCATACCGTCGGCAGTGCGGCCACACGAAGATCCACCTTCTGACCATTGTGCTTGACGGTGATGCGGCCGTCCTGCGGCTTACGGCGCTCGCCGATATCCATATCGGACATGACCTTGATGCGGCTGATCACACCTTGGGTCATGGCTTTCGGCGCCTTTTGGAACACGTGCAGCACACCGTCGATACGGTAGCGCACGAGCAGACCGTCTTCCTGCGGTTCGATGTGGATATCGGAGCAGTGGTCGTCGATGGCCTGGTTGATGAGCAGGCTGACGAAGCGTGCCACAGGGGAGGCGTCCTCGCCGCTGTCGGATTCGAGGTCCACTTCCTTCTTGGCGGTCGCCGCGATTTCGTGCGACAGCTCGGTCAGCTCCGCGTTGGCGCGCAGGTACCGGTTGATGGCGTCCTTCACCTGAGAAGGCATCGCCACCATGGGAATGACCGGCATGCCGGTGCTGGCGGACACGTCGTCGATGGCGGCGAAGTTTTTCGGGTTGGCCATGGCCACGGTGATGCGTCCGTTGACAATGGACAATGGCAGCAGCTGGTTGCGACGGCACAGGTCGTCCGGCACCATGCTGATGACTTCTTTGTCTACTTGGTATTCGTTGAGGTCTACGAACGGTAGGCTCATGCCTTGAGCTAGCGCCATGGCATATTCGCGTTCGGTGTTTTCGTCCATGCCTTCGGTGGATGTGGGCATGGCGGGAAAGTCGCTAGTGGCGTCGCTGGGTGCAGCGGCATGGCGTGGCTGGCTCGGCGTGAAAATCTGGTTGATTTCTCCTGTGACCGGGGAATTCAAATCCATGCGCTGTGAGAAATCGCTCGGCGTGTCGTCGTTTCGATTGCGCTTGAGGAAAGGGAAACGGCTTCCCGAACCGGCGTCGCTCATAATGACCTCCTGGACCATGCGCCGGAACGCACGGTATGACTTATGGCCCTTTGCGAACACAGGTGTTTGCGGGCCTGAGAATGTTCAGTTGTTCATGGTCATGTGAGCTAACGATTGCAGTGTTGTGCACTACTACTCGCATAGTTTAGCGGCTTTGTGACTGAAACGCCAATTGTCATGTGGTGTTTGGAAGGGTGTGAAAACGTTGGCAGGGAATCGTGATACAGTACAGATATTCATGCACCGCCTTTTCTGCGGTGATTTTTCCTGTTGCCTCCGATGATGGGGTGATACTGCATGAAGGAGCTGCTCATGGAGCACAGCTGGCGTAGGGCGGTAAATGATGCCGCGACAGGGCTTGCAATACATAACGTCAAACGATTGCCGAAACGTGGCGAGTCGGGTTTCACATTGGTTGAGGTATTGGTGGCGATTGTGGTGCTGAGCATCACAGGTCTTGCCGCCGCACAGTTCGCGATTACTGCGATTCGTACTTCTTATGCCCAGCAGCAGCGTTCAGCAGCCATTGCTTTGGGTAGTGATGGTATCGAACGCATGCGCGCACAGATAGCGGATCATACTTCTGCGCCATCCTCCTATTACACGGATTTGCTGCCTGGCATGGGTGTGGATGATGTGAAGAAAGCACATGCGAATCTCACGGCAGTGGGGGCCATCACCTCACAATTCTCGGATTTGGAGGCTACGGCCACTCCGGATGCCGATACGAGCAAGTACATTCAGCCGGTGCGCACTACCACGGGCAAAGACGCCAAACATACTACATATACGGTGAACACCGTGATTGAGAAGTGCTATCGGGAAAGCGGCACCATGGATTGTAGAACCGCTTCGGAACTGGGTATTGACGGGCATGCGTCCATTAGCGGTCTTGACGGTACTCCTGACGCCTCGCTGCGATCCAGCATCCTGAGTCAGGACAACATTCCTACTAAGGGATTCACCTTTATGGCGAAAACGTATATGCCGATGGTACGCGTGGTGGTAGGCGTCACCTGGTCGGACAATATTGGCGCAGACAAAACGGCCGTGTATACCACCAATGAACTGCTGAATGTGATCGGGGCCTGAAGGAGCGGGACGGCTTATGGAAGAGAAGAACTCTGGATTCAGTCTGAATCGCCGATTATTACGTGCGCTCCGTAGGCGTGCTCGTGGTGAAGGCGGCGTTACCCTGGTGGAGATGATGGTTTCATTGTTTATTTTTGCCATTGTTTCCACCATGTTCACGGTGTCGATCGTACAATATTTGCATTCCACCACAGCCGATGCTATCCGCACCAGATCGGCTACGGAAATAGCTACATCGGTGCAGGCTCTGGACCGATATGTTCGCAATGCCGAAGGTGTGGAAGAGGCTGCCAGCGGTGACAGGTTGACTTTGGTGACCACTGATGCCGATGGGATTCGGCAATGCGCTGTGATTGAGTACACAGAGGCCACGTGGTCCGGCGGGCGAGTTGATGATTATGGTTCCGTCGTGGTAAAAACCAGACCATACGCAACCGGTGCGGGGGGAGCGTGGAGCGAGCATGCGGTGTTGACGGCGGTGATGAACAACAGTACCGCTTCAACGTCCGATGATTCGCTGTTCAAAAACAAACTGTTCAGCATGGATGGCGGTACGCGCGTGGTGCGGTATTCGCCGGTGACGGGTTCGTATGTGGGTGGCAAGCCGGTCACCTCGAACACATTGACATCGTTTACAGCTCGCAATGTGGGTTCGAGTGCTTCGGTCGACTTCAGTCAATGTCGTTGAATGACGGTGTCTGTAAGGGCTCTCCCTTGTGGGGGAGCCCTTTTTCTATACTTTCAAATACCCCCGACATGCCCGGGGGGAAATGGTTTTTTGATGAATTTTCGTCAAAACATGCTGAAAATATTTTCTGAAACACTATTGAAAATATAACTATTCCAGGGCAAACGTTTCAGACGAAGAGGTACACCGGTAGACCGACGGACTCAACGCATGTTACGGAATCGGATGGTGGTGATTGTGTGAAGAGGGGTTATGCAATCGTATTGAAAGAGTTTGATTCGGGGTTGTGATGAAAACGGTGGATGAAACATCATTGGTGCGATTGATGCACTGCATCTGGTACTGCAAACGATGTCAATACGACTACGCTGAGAGTTGTTGGTTATGTGAGCCAGCCACCCCCACAAGGGGAAATAACGCAAAGAAGAATCGCTGTGGACCATCCGAAGTTGGACGGTCCCACGGTATGTCCTTCCAATTGGAAAGAAGGGTTCATTATGAAGAGCGTACGTAACGCACTCAACCGCCGTGCCAAGGGCGAAAAGGGCTTCACCCTCGTCGAACTGCTCGTGGTGGTCATCATCATCGGCATCCTCGCCGCCGTGGCCGTTCCTGTCTACCTGAATCAGCGCAAGTCCGCATGGAACTCCGCGACAGAGTCGGATGTCAAGAACGCCAGCCTTGTGGTTGAGACCGCGACCACGTCGAACAACGGGAAGGTCCCGACTCTGCCGGCGAAATGCTCGTCTGCGGCAGCGTGCACGATTGACGGTAATACGGTGTCCGTGACCGATGGTGTCTCACTTGAGTTCGCGAAAGTTGGCGACGGCTACACCATCACCGGTACGAATAGCAGTGGCTCAAACTTGAAGACCTATGTCTACAGCTCCGCCACAGGCAAGATTTCTACTACCAAGTGATTTGCGACTTTGCAAATGGTTGAATGTCGGGGACGCCGTCCGTCCCCGACATTCTCGTATCAACGGCAATCAAACATAAATCGAACATCATTTGATTCTTTGGGGGAAAGTATGGCCGGCAACGACGCGCAGGTTTCAATGGATAACGGCACCAGGCAGTGGCGTTACAAGGGCGTCTCATTCGACGGCCAGCGTAAAGAGAAGGGTGTGGTTGAAGCGCAGACGCGCGACCAAGCCATCGAACGCATTAAAAAACTCGGACTGTATCCGACCGATCTGACCGACACAGCTGCCGGCACCGGTCTCAACACTGAAATCAACATCAAAGCGTTCGAGAAATATCCAAGCAAAAAAGACTTCGCAGTAACGGCACGGCAGCTCGCCACCATGGTGGCGGCGGGCGTCTCGCTGATCCGAGCCTTGAACATCGTCACCGAACAAATCGAGAACGTGAAACTCCGTAAGGCGGTGCAGGCCTGCGTGGCGCAAGTGGAAGGTGGCTCGTCCTTCTCCGAAGCCATGGAGGCGGATCCCGATTCCCTGTTCCCGCCGATCATGGTCAACATGGTTCGTGCCGGCGAGACCGGCGGCTTCCTAGACAAATCGCTGCTCACCGTGGCGGACAGCTTCGAAGCGGATGTGAGGCTCCAAGGGCAGATCAAAAGCGCCATGGCCTATCCGGTCGTGGTACTGGGCATCGCCCTGATCTTGGTGATGGTGATGCTGCTCACCATCGTGCCGATGTTCGCCAGCATGTACGATTCCATGAATGCCCAGTTGCCATTCGTGACCCAGATCCTGGTGGACCTCGGCAAAGTGATGCCCTACGTGCTTCCGATGCTGATCGTGGCCGTCGTGGCGCTGGCCATGTTCTGGAAGCGCAACCGTAACAAAGACATCATCCGCACCTGGTGGGATCCGTTCACACTCAAGGCACCGGTGTTCGGCAAGCTGGACACCAACGTGGCCCTGGCCCGCTTCTGCAATAATTTCTCTTCCATGCTCGCTTCCGGTGTGCCAATTCTCCAGGCACTTGATATCGTCGGATCGACTTCGGGCAACTATGTGATCGATTCGTCTTCGAAGCGTGTGGGCCGTTTGGTGGAACGTGGCTACCGTCTGGCCGACAGCATGAGCACCGAAAAGATCTTCCCGAACATGCTGGTGCAGATGGTGTCCATCGGCGAGGACTCCGGCGCCATCGACAAAATGCTGTCCAGCGCGGGCCGAGCGTATGACGAAGAGGCCCAATCCATGGCCAAACAGCTCACCTCGTTGCTGGAACCACTGATGATTCTGTTCCTCGGCGTGGTGGTCGGCTTCATGGTGGTGGCATTGTATATGCCGATGTTCTCCATGTTCGACGCCATCAATGGTCAGGCCTGACCTGATATCCGAGTACCCGAGCGAAACATACCTTTATATATAGGAGCAAGCATGAAACAGACCGGATTGTGGTCCAGACTCAACCGCAGGTACCGTGCGGCATTACGCGAACGCATGGGGGAGCACGGCGCCGCCATGATGCTGGCCATTCTGTTCGTGATGGTGGTGCTCACCACATCCGCTCTGGTCATGACTACCCTGCTTGCCCAGGCGATTCCTTACAAGAACAATAAGGAAAACTCCCAAGCCAACTATGCGGCCGAATCCGGCCTTGAAGTCGGCTTGAGCTATATCAATGAAAATCTGGCGAAGTTGCAAGGTTCTACGAGTCTTGATGATTTGCAGAAGGTGTTGCCTGCCGTTGATGCTGATATGAACGACAGTTCCAAGGATGGTGAATTTGCCAAATATGATGGCGCATCCGTATTGTTGAATCATGTTGCTTTGAATAAGACGGTAAAAACATCGGATACGGCTTCATATACGCCGGATGACCTGTCCTATCGTGTGCGCATCAATTTCTACGACGCCAATCCGGATGACGCATCGGCGGAGATGATCAGCTCCCCATCCGATCTGAAAAACCTACAGTATGCCGAAGTGGTGGCCACGGGCTTCATCAACCGGTATAAGGACGGCCGTACAGCAGGCAACACCAAAAGCCCTCAGGCCATGAAACGTGCGGTATGCAGGATCGAAGCCAAAACGGACTCCACTACCACGAATCATTCCAGCACCCTGGGCGTCGGTGGCCGCATGGGCATGGGTTTTTATGCCGCGGCGCCCTACAACAGGCTTGATTCGCAGTTTGTATGGGTACCCGTGGATTATGATGGCGTGTCCATCGGATCCGATCCAACCGGCGAAGTTAAATTCTCCGGCACGGTGGATTCCGGACACACCAATACCAGCCAGCTGTCCGATGGCACTGCGACGTTGAATCCAGTGAACCGCACCTGCATGCTGGCCACCACCATTCCGGTTACCAACGAGAAGAAAAGCATTGCCGAGAACCTTGATTTAAGCAAATCGCCTCAAGCCGGTTCTGGGCTGGTGGTACTGCCCGCCGCATACAACGCGGGAGGTGACACCTACCAATATACTGAGGAATGCCGTGCTGACGGTGCGTACTCCTCATTGAACACGTGGGTGTACTACAAGGACAATTCCATCCGTCTGGCCTCGAATATGGGATTGTGCGTCACCGGCGTGAGCATCGATGACGCCGACGGCAAGACTCCGGCCACCCTGCAGCCATGCGGCACATCATACGGAGTCCACTTCCAGGGCGATTATTATACGGATCCGAATAAGGTTGCGCAGCAGACGGAGAAGAACGACCCGAACAGTCTGCTCAACAAATACCAGAAATGGAACTTCTACAACGGGTTCATCAACGCCGGATACTGGAACGAGCTGACGGGCGATGTCGGTGCGCAAGCAGCGTCATATGATTCCGCCTTGCCTGAAAGCAAGGGATATGCCGTAGCCGGCGTGCAGAGCGGCAAAAAGACCAAGTTCCAACGTCTGGAAGTTACCCATTACGGCGGTAGCCCACAAGACAGTGGCGATCCGCATTTTGCGGGCGGCAATATCAAAGCCACCCCCTACAGTCAGGCGTATATGGTGTCGCAATGGACCTATAACTTCAGCGATTCCTACTTTTCGAACGGTGCCGACATGCAGGATGCCACCGCATCCTTCAGCCAAGCAGGCGAAGCTGGATACGGCACCAATCAGATGGTGAACTCCGCATCCGGATTCTGCATGGTGATGGACGGCAACGACGTATACGCCGACACCTGCGACGTGCATAGTGCGGACTTCGACGCGAAATGCTACCAGAAGACGATCATGGGGCAAGGCAGCGATTTCATCTCGACCTCTCACTGTTCGACCGCCGACAAGGAGAACTTCAACTTCACATCCGACCGCGTCTCCTATACCGAAGATGCCAGCGCCGATGGCACTGGCATCGACACCACCATAGCCCTGCACGACACCAACGGCAACACGAAGTACCTGCATGTTTCCGGCAGTAAGGTGTCGTTGACCGATAATCCAAGTGACGCCACAAAGTTCCGCCGATATAACGAGCACAACACCTCGAAAGCGGTGAGTTACGGCGGCAAGACGCAGTATCCATGGGCTGGCACTTTCCAAACCAGCGAAGGCATGTGCCTGACGGAAATCTATCCGGGAGACTATGTGGAAAGCAATGGGAAGAAAGACCGTCAATACAATCGCTCAGACGGTCATTCCATGCTGAAAATGGTTTCATGCGGAACCGATCGTGACGTGCGTGGGCGACTGGTGAAATCGCAGGCATGGAACGCTTCAGTGAATTATGGTGATGCCGGATCGGCCGGTAGCATTACTTGGACAACGACGACGACCACCGTATCTATCCCTACCAGTACCTATTTCTCAGCGGTTGTGGACTCCACCGTCACATCCAGAAAGTGGTGAACGGCATGGATATAGTGAATGATGTTCCTACCGTGGTGATACTGCTGGTGGCCTCGCTGATCATCGGCTGTATTTTCGGATCTTTCCTGAATGTAGTGATATGGCGTGTGCCGAACCACATAAGCATCACCAATCCGAAACGTAGCTTTTGTCCGAAATGCGAAGCGCCAATCGCTTGGTATGACAATATTCCCATCTTTTCCTGGTTGGCGCTCGGCGCGAAATGCCGACACTGCAAAGAACCGATTGCCGCACGATATCCGCTGGTCGAATCGCTTGGCGGACTGTCCTTCCTTGCCGTAACCGCAGGTGGACTGTTCGGCGCATACCCGTTGTGGGCACTACCCGTGCTGTACGTGTTCGCATGCGTGTCCATCGTCATAGCGTTCATCGACTTGGACCACCATCTCATCCTCAACGTAGTGCTACTGCCGACGCTTATCGCAACGGTATTGCTGCTGGTTGTGGCATCGTTTGGCATAGGGGAGTGGAATTGTCTTGGTCGCGGAGCGCTCTGCGCGCTGATTCTCTTCGTGTTCTATTTCGTACTCTCACTCATCTGGAAAGGTGGTATGGGAGACGGCGACATCAAACTCGCGTTCATTCTCGGATTGCTGCTTGGCTGGCTTGGCTGGCCGCAATTCATCATTGGATCGTTCGCCGCGTTCTTCATCGGCGGTGCCATCAGCTTGGTATTGCTGGCCAGCAAAAAGGTCGACCTTCATGGAGGCATCCCCTTCGGGCCATCCATGCTGCTCGGCGCATGGCTTGGCATTTTCGCCGGCGTACCAATCGCCACACTATACCTGCAACTCACCGGACTTGCGTAACGCATCCGCATACAAGACCCATATATATAAGGAGAGACCATGAGAGCAATAACGGCGCTGTCGATTGCGAGCGACGCCATACGAGCGGCGGTCATAGCCGACCCCTATACGGATTCGCCGACCATCAAGCATTTTCAGGCATTGCAGTTGCCCAGCGGAGCCGTGGTGGACGGCGAAGTGGTGGACACCGAAGTGGTCACCGGCCTGCTGAGAACACTGGTGCAGCGTTTCAAATTCCCGCGTGAAAACGCCTCACTCGTCTATTCCAGCCGCCGTATGGTGTTCCGTGAGACGGACTTCCCCTACATGTCCCTAGCTGATTTACGCTCAACCCTGCCATTCCAGGCCAAAGGCATGATTCCATTGCCCATTGAGGAATCCGAACTTGACTTCGTGCCGTTGTCTGTAGTGGATGACGAGCAGAACGGCAAGCAGCTTCATGGCATTCTCGTAGCCACTCTGCGCGGTGGTCTGGAAAAAACTGCGTATACCGCAGAAGAAGCGGGTTTCGTGATCACCTCCATCGACGCCGGTCCGTTCGCGTTGGCCCGCCTGTTCAGCGACACCAACCAGGCGCAGACCGAAGCGGTGGTCAACATCAACGGCAACTGCACCGACGTGATCGTGCTCAATAACGGAAAACCTGCCTATATGCGCGTCGTGCCGTCCGGTGCCGACGACGCGTCCGACGCCATCGCCAATGCGCTGAGCATCTCCTTCGAAGACGCGGAACGCATCAAAAACCAGATTGGTCTGCAAAATGTGACCGGTGACGAACGTCTCGAAAAAGCCGAGGAAGTCATTCGTGAAACCACGGCGCAGCTCATCGTCGGTATTCGCAATACGTTGAACATGTACGACGTCGACCATGCGGACAGCACCATCAGCGGCATCATCCTCACCGGTACGGGTGCGCGACTTATCGGTCTGCCCCCAGTGTTGGCAAGCTCCATCAACAAGATGGTGCGCATTGGCGATCCGTTCATCCGCTTCAAGCTGTCCAAGGAAGTCGAACGTCAGAACATTGTGGCGCACGCGGTCGATTTAGGCGGGGTGCTGGGACTGGTCATCGGAAAGAAGCCGAGGTGAGTGTGATTATGAAACTTGATATGAAATCCAAGAAAAACAAGGCCAACTCCCACCGTGGACGTGGCAAGGAAATCGCCTATCCGGACACTTCGGACGGTCAGAAGGGCACCCTGCTATCCATGAACGTCTCCGATATCAGCAATGCGTTGAAGGCGGGCGGTATCGGCAAGCGTAGCACCGCGCCGGAAAACCCAGCCGACTGGACCATGCGCGCTAACCTGATTCCGCGTTCCATCGTCGGATTGAATCGCGATCGAGCCATCAAATACCTGTTAACGTATGTGCTGATCGGCGTGCTCATTGTATCTTTGGTGGTCAGCGTGTTCATGTTCGCCCAATCCACATGGGCGGACCATCGTGTGGAAGTGGCTCAACAGAAGACCATTTCCTTGCAAAAGGAGAAAGCGCAGTTCAAGGATGTCGAAGACACGTTGAATTCGCTGGACGATGCGCAGAAGGCGAAGATTGCCATGCTGTATGACGAAATGGACTGGATGAAGGTCGCCGATTCGCTGAACAGCTCGCTTCCGGAAGGCGGCCAGTATACGAATCTGGAACTCAAAAGCTTCCAGATCGCTTCATCGAACAATTCGTCCTCATCCTCCGACAATACGTCCACTGTGTGGTCTGGTAACGGCGTGATTTCCGCGGACTTCACCATCGAATCGCCGAATTTCTACTCGGCCAAGGACTTTATCAACAATTTCGCCTCGATTCCCACGTACAAGACGGGTTATGTGAGCTCTATTACCAAGAATGACAGTGAAGGTGGCACCACCTACACGTATACCGGAACGATTTCACTGGTGATGGACGGCAACACCACTTCGCGAAGCGACAACTCAGCAGGCGCGACCCAGGCCAACCGTGATTTGCTCGCCAAGCTGCGCGCAAGCCTCGACAAGGCTGCGTCCGGACAGTCTGATGCTTCTGCCAACCAGTCGACTGACACCTCATCCGATGCCAGCGGATCGTCCAACTGATAAGCAGGAGGAAACATGAACAAGCATAAAATCGCATGGATCGCACTGGCCGTCGGCATCGTAGTGGTGCTGATGTTGACATGGCTTGTAGGCGTATCTCCGCGTCTTACACACATTAAGGAAGCCGACGCGCAGACTGCGCAGATCGAAGAAAGCAACAAGAAAACGCGTGACCAGATTGAAACGCTGCGTATGGCGAGCGAGACGATCGGCCTGCAGAAGGATCGTTTGCGTCAGCTGCAGCGCCAGATTCCTGACGGCTATAACCAAAACGAATTCATCGATTCGTTGAATGCCGCTGCTGATGGTGCGGGCGTCTCCATCCAGTCTGTGACCTTCGATGAGGCCACCACCGCTGAAGTGCCGTCCGAAATGCAGGGAACCATCAAAGCCGGCCGGCTTGTGCAGGTTCCGGTGAGCATTACTGCGAATGGCAGCTATGATGCAATGCGTGGCTTCGTTCAGGCCGTGCAGGGCATCAACCGTATTGCCGTTCCTGAAGATGTGACGTACACCCTTGATAAGGGCGGCGACGCCACCAAGAACAACGTGACCATCAATTGTAAAATCTGGTCGCTGTTGCTTAACAATGACACCGTCGAAGACGAGAACGTTACCAAGCAGTGACAAACAATACATAAAGAACGATTCTCTCCTTATCCATTACATGGGGCCTTCCGCATTCGCGGGAAGCCCCTTATGTATCTTCACATATTCTTATGTGTTTTCATTCGGTTCTTGCATCAATTTGCCGTTCATCCCCATCGGAAATCACGTAACTTGCCATGCCGTGAAACTGTCAGGCAAAACTGTCAGCATGTGACGGTAGGCTTTGCGCTTGTAAAGACCCCAAACCATTCAATCCAGAAGGTGCATTGTGGCTGTATCCAAACTCGATGAAGTCGTATCCCTTGCCAAGCGTCGTGGCTTTGTTTTTCCCGCCGGTGAAATCTACGGCGGAACCCGTTCCGCATGGGATTACGGTCCGCTCGGCGTGGCGCTGAAGGACAATATCAAGCGCGAATGGTGGCGCTCCATGGTCGTCACCCGTGGCGACGTGGTGGGCGTGGACACCTCCATCATCCTGCCGACCCCCGTGTGGGTGGCTTCCGGCCACGTGGCCGTCTTCAACGATCCGCTGGTCGAGTGCCTCAACTGCCATAAGCGCCAGCGTTCCGACAAGCTTGAGGAATCCTACGCCGAGAAGCATGGAGACAAGCTGCCGGAGAACGGCATGGCCGACATCGTGTGCCCCGACTGCGGCACCCGCGGCAAGTGGACCGAACCGCGCGACTTCAACATGATGCTGCGCACCCACCTCGGCCCGGTCGAGGACGAGAACTCCCTGCACTACCTGCGTCCGGAAACCGCGCAGGGCATCTTCGTGGACTTCAAGAACGTGATGACCTCTTCCCGCAAGAAGCCGCCGTTCGGCATCGCCAACATGGGCAAGTCCTTCCGTAACGAGATCACCCCGGGCAACTTCATCTTCCGTACCCGTGAGTTCGAGCAGATGGAAATGGAATTCTTCGTCAAGCCCGGCGAGGACGAAGCCTGGCACCAGTACTGGATCGACGCCCGTACCCAGTGGTACCTCGACCTCGGCGTCAAGCCGGAGAACCTGCGCCACTACGAGCATCCGAAGGAGAAGCTGGCCCACTATTCGAAGCGCACCGTCGACATCGAATACAAGTTCGGCTTCCAGGGCTCCGATTGGGGCGAGCTCGAAGGCATCGCCAACCGTACCGACTTCGACCTGTCCGCGCACGCGGAGCACTCCGGCGAGGACCTGAGCTACTTCAACCAGGCCACCGGCGAAAAGTACGTGCCGTACGTCATTGAGCCGGCCGCCGGCCTGACCCGTTCCCTCATGTGCTTCCTCGTCGACGCCTACGACGTTGACGAGGCTCCGAACACCAAGGGCGGTGTGGACAAGCGCACCGTCCTGCACCTCGACCCGCGTCTGGCTCCGGTCAAGGCCGCCGTGCTGCCGTTGAGCAAGAAGCCCGATCTGCAGAACGTGGCGCAGAAGCTCGCCGCCGACCTGCGCCAGAACGAGTGGATGATCGACTACGACGAGGCCGGCGCGATCGGCCGTCGTTACCGTCGTGAAGACGAGATCGGCACCCCGCTGTGCGTCACCGTCGACTTCGACACCCTCGACGACCAGGCCGTCACCATCCGTGAACGCGACACCATGCAGCAGGAGCGCGTCAGCCTCGACAAGGTGGCCGACTACATCGCCGAGCGTATCGGCGAGAAGCGCGTCAGCGTGCCGCAGATGCCGGTCGAAATGGGCGGCGAGGCTTGGCCTGAGTCCGTCAAGATCGCCGAAGCCGGTGGCCTGTACTGATCGCCCCGAATCGGTCATATTGAACGGAACAAGTCTGACCTATGCCAGATAGCATTGTGAATGCCTACGAGGAATCCGACGTGCTCGACCCGCGTACCGACGCGGAACGGCCGTCGGTTCCTCCCGTTATAAAGCCCGTTGATCTGGGTCCGGTGCACGTCGAAACGCCGGTGGTGCTTTCGCCTATGGCGGGCGTCACCAACTGGCCGTTCCGCGTGATCTGCGAAAGCTACGGTCCCGACGGTCTGTACGTGGCGGAAATGATTACCGCGCGCGCATTGGTGGCCCGCAATCCGAAAGCCCTGCGCCTATGCCGTTTCGCACCCAGCGAGAAGATTCGCTCGCTGCAGCTGTACGGCGTCAATCCCTCGATTGTGGAGCAGGCCGCGAAAATCGTCATCGACGAGAACATGGCCGACCATGTCGACCTCAACTTCGGCTGCCCGGTGCCCAAGGTGACGCGTCGTGGTGGCGGTTCCGCGCTGCCATGGAAGACGGACCTGTTCCGTGAGATCATCCAACGTGTGGTCAAGGTGTGCGACGCGGCCAACGTACCAGTCACGGCCAAAATCCGCGTCGGCATCGACCATGAACACGAGACGTTCCTCGAAGCCGGGCACATCGCGCAGGAGGAAGGCTGCAAGGCCGTCACCCTGCACGCGCGCACCACCGCCGAATATTACGGTGGGCATTCCGATTGGTCCCGCATCGGCGAGTTGGTTTCCGAGCTTGATATTCCCGTCTTCGGCAACGGGGATATTTGGGGTGCCAACGACGCGTTGGCGATGGTCGCCGAAACCGGTTGCGCGGGTGTTGCGATCGGCCGCGGCTGCCAAGGCCGTCCATGGTTGTTCGCCGACATCAAGAACGCGTTCGCCGGCAGTGACGAGCGCGTCGACCCCACGCTGGGCGACGTGTGCCGCGTGATCGAACGGCATGCCGAACTGCTGACCGAATTCTATGATGGCGACGAGCGGATGGCCGTGCATGACCTGCGCAAGCACGTCGCGTGGTATCTGAAGGGCTTCCCCGTGGGCGGTTCCACACGCCGTGCGTTCATGGAATGTGAAAATCTTGAGGATGTCCGGCGCGAGATAGGCAGACTCGACCCGAACATTCGGTTCCCAGAGCGCATCGCCGACAAGCCAAGGGGGCGCGTGCGCTTCGCCAAAAAGGTGCATCTGCCTTACGGATGGTTGGAATCCCGGGAAACCACGCACGAGGAGCGTGAGGCGCTGTTCGGGGATGACCCGATGGATGCCAGCTACTAAAGCTCGTCACGCATGTTCGAAGAGCCGTGTACAAATGACTGAAGGGGTCAACGCAGGCAGAATGAACATGCTGACAGCAAAAAAGTGAAAAAACGGTGGTACACGCCTGGAAAAGTGCGCGTATCATCGGCGCGATTGCGATAGAGTTGTTCATATACGTGAGTGAACAGGAGACAATGGTGAGCGAGATTGCCCAGACTGACAATTTCAACGACAAGACCAACATCAAGGTCGTCGGTGTCGGTGGAGCCGGAGGCAACGCTGTCAATCGCATGATTGCGGAGGGTCTTCAAAGCGTCGAATTTATTGCGATCAACACTGATGCAAAGGATCTGCTGCGATCCGACGCCGATGTCAAGATCTCGCTGAACGATGCCTCCAGCCGTGGTCTGGGCGCTGGCGCCGACCCGGAAAAGGGTGCCAAGGCGGCGCAGGATCACCAGTCCGACATCGAAGAGGCGCTTAAGGGCTCCGACATGGTGTTCGTCACCTGCGGTGAGGGCGGTGGCACCGGAACCGGCGCCAGCCCGATCGTGGCACGTGCGGCCCACCAGCAGGGCGCGCTGACCATCGCCGTGGTGACCCGTCCGTTCAGCTTCGAAGGTCCGCAGCGTTCCGCTTCCGCCGCGCTCGGCATCGAGAACCTGCGCAAGGAAGTCGACGCGCTGATTGTCATTCCGAACGACCGACTGCTGGAACTGTCCGACCGCACCATTGGCATCGTCGACGCGTTCAAGACCGCCGACACCGCACTGCTGGCCGGCGTGCAGGGCATCACCGACCTGATTACCTCGAATTCGTACATCCACGTTGATTTCAACGATGTCAACGCGATTCTGCGTGGTGCCGGCACCGCGCTGTTCGGCATCGGTTCCGCTCGGGGAGAGGACCGCGCCACGCAGGCCGCGGAAATCGCCATCAGCTCGCCGCTGCTGGAGGAAAGCATCGAGGGTGCGCATGGCGCACTGATCAACATCGCCGGTCCGACCGACCTGAAGCTGCAGGAAGCCGCAGCCGCGGTCGCGCTGGTGCAGAAGGCCATCCATCCGGAAGCGCAGATCATCTGGGGCCTGTCCCTGGACGACGCCTACGGCGACGAGGTGCGTGTCACCGTCATCGCGGCAGGTTTCGATGCCAATTCTAAGAAGCCCGACCAGCCGGCCGAAGAAAAGCCGGCCGCGGCCAAGGAAAACACGGTACCGCTGTCCGCGTTGTCCGCCGGCGTGCAGGCTCCCGCCCAGCAGCCGCAGCCGGTGCAGACTCCGGCGGTGCCGCAGGTGCAGCCGCTGTCCAGCTACATTCCGTCCACTCCGGACCAGAGCGTCGCCTCGTTCGACCAGACCACCGAGCATGAAGTGGTTTCGGCTAACGATCCGGGCGACCTCGATATTCCGGATTTCCTGCGCTAAAGTCAACGCGTAGACGCGAAAGGAACATACATGGCAGGTTTCATGAAGAACGCGATGTCGTACTTGGGAATGTCCGACGTCGCCGAGGGTGAGGATGATTTCGAGGATGACGTCGACACCGGCGAGACCTCGTTCGATTCGGATCATTCCGTCACCCCGATGCCTTCCTCTTCGGCTTCCGCTTCCACGCCGTCCGCTCCGCGTGAGCAGTCCAACCCGTTCCAGGGGGGTAGAGTGAGCCGCATCACCACCATCCATCCGAAGACCTATGACGATGCGCAGATGGTCGGTCGCGCCATTCGTGACGGCATTCCGGTGGTGCTGAACCTGACAGGTGTGGCCGAAGCCGTGGCATACCGCATCGTCGACTTCTCCGCCGGTGTGGTGTTCGGCGTGCGCGGCTCCATCGAACGCGTCACTCCGCGCGTGTTCCTGCTGAGCCCGGCCCAAGTGAACATCAAGGTCGAGGAGCCTGAAGACAAGGGTCCGGCCCACGACCTGTTCGCCGACTGAGCCGTGTAGCACAGAGCAAGCACAAATCAGACGATTATGCCCCCACTGAAAGCGGGGGCATTTTGTTATGCGCGCTTGATACAGTGGCAACGTGATTCTCTCGATAATTGGTAGCGTCGTCCATTTTCTGGTCAACGCCTATATCCTGGTGCTGTTCGTCCGCATGATTCTCGACTGGGTGTTGGCATTGTCGCCGACGTGGCGGCCAAGCGGAATCGTGGCCTCGTTGTTCGACGCCATCTACCAGCTGACGGAGCCGCCGTTAAGGTGGTTGCGGCAGTATATTCGTCCCGTTCCGCTCGGACCGATCTATTTTGACGTCGCGTATCTTGTGCTTTATTTCGTTCTTGTGGTCATTGATTTCCTTATTTAGCACCTCTAAAAAACCGTTTTTCCGCAAAATATCTATGGTTTCGTGCTAGAGTCGAACACTGAAAGCAACAACAGTAAGGCATCAAGCCCAAAGCGAGGTGTAAGGATTTATGGCTCTGTTGACGCCGAAAGATATTAGGGAGCATACTTTCCAGACCGTAAGGTTCAAGGAAGGCTATGACGTCGATGAAGTCGATGACTTCCTCGATCAGGTAACCGAGACGGTGGAAGCCCTTGGCAAGCAGGCAGTTGCCGGCGGACAGGCCACGCAGTCTCTTGGCCCGGATGTCGCAGGACTCAATTCCAAGATTTCCGAGTTGAATGCTCAGATCCAGTCCCTGCAGCAGGAGAACGCGACGCTGAAGTCCGCCTCCGAGCAGGCAGCTGGTGCGGGAGACCAGGCCGCTCAGGCCGCTCAGGCCGCGGCCGCCAAGCTTTCCGAGGCAGAGGAAAGCAATCGTGCGCTGTCTTCCCAGAACGAGCAGCTCAAGGGGCAGATCGATCGTCTGTCCGCGCAGGTCGATCAGCTCACCGCCCAGGCAGCCGAAGCGGCCGGTCAGGCCGACCTTGGCGAGCAGCTTACCGCCGTGCAGCACGAGCGTGACACGTTCCGCGCACAGACCGAGGACCTGTCCCGTCAGCTGGCATCGGCCCAGGAGCAGGTGGTCGTGGCTCAGCGTCAGAAGGGGCAGATCGATCAGCTCACCGCAAAGCTTCAGGAAGCGCAGGACCAGGTCGCTCAGGCCCAGCAGCTCACTCAGGAGCATGCTGCCCAGTCCCAGCAGCAGGATGCCCAGGTGAAGCGGCAGGCCATGCAGATCCAGCAGCTTGCCCAGCAGCTGAAGGATTCCCAGATTCGCGAGGCACAGCTGCGCGAACAGGTCGCCAAGTCCGAGCCGAGCCCCGAAACCGGCAGCCTGCAGAAGATCGCAGGTGCCGCGGCAAGCGCCAATACCGAGCCGGAGCGCGCCACTGCCATGCTGACGCTGGCCATGCAGCTGCACGACCAGTACGTCGACAAGGGCAAGGCCAAGGCCAAGGAGATCACCGAGGAAAGCCAGCGCAAGTACGAAGAGATCATCGGCAGCGCCAACGACTACTCCAACCGCACTCGTTCCGAGGCTGACCAGTACTCCACCGACACCCGCGCCAACGCCGACAACTACCTGTCCGGCAAGACCCAGGATGGCGATGCCTATCTGGCACAGAAGCAGCAGGATGGCGATGCGTACCTGAACCAGAAGACCGAGGAGGGCGACGCCTACCTTGCGCAGAAGACCGAGGAAGGCAATGCCTATCTGGCCGGCAAGCAGCAGGATGGCGACGCTTATCTGGAGCAGAAGCAGCAGGAAGGCGACGCCTACTTCGCGCAGAAGCAGGAAGAGGGCGACGGCTACCTTGCGCAGAAGACCCAGGACGCCGACACGTACTTCTCCGACAAGCACACCGAGGCCGACAACTACGAGGCCGAAGTGCAGAAGCGCGCCTTCGACTACGATTCGAAGACCCGTACCGCTGCCGACGACTACGCCCAGCAGGTCCGCGACAACCTCGAGACCCAGACCAAGGTCATCGAAGGCAACATCAAGGGCCTCAAGCAGTTCGAAACCGAATACCGTGCACGACTCACCGACTTCCTCGGCCAGCTCGTCAACCAGGTGTCCGATACGAACAACTACGACCAGGACCCTCAGGACAACAACGACTGAGATTAGCCTGTGTCTGACATCATGAAGAATGATCAAAGACGGCTGCGCGACCGCGTGGCCGTCTTTGCGTGTATTGCGATCGCGGCGATCGCGATTGACCAGCTCACCAAGATGTGGGCTTTGTCCGCATTGGCCGATGGCCGTACCATACGCGTGATTCCCGGCCTGCTTTCGTTGACATTGGTGCGTAATCCAGGCGCCTCGCTCGGCATGGGCTCCGGCATGACGTGGCTGATTTCCCTGCTGGCGATGGCGGCCTGCGTGGCGTTGGTCGTACTTGCCGTCCGCACCATTTCCATGAAATGGACGGTGCTGTTCGCCTTCGCCTTCGCAGGAGCGTTCGGCAACCTCATCGACCGCGTCATCTACGCGGAAGGGTTCCTCAACGGCAAGGTCGTGGATTTCCTGAACTACGGATGGTCCATCGGCAACGTGGCGGACATCTTCCTCATGCTCGCGGGCGTTGCGGCGGTGCTGCTGCTGTTCCTCGGGGAACCGTTCAGCCAAAAGGACCTTGACGAGGCCAACGGCAAGACGCTTGGTGATGATGCGAACGCAACCGACGACGGGACGAAAGCAGCATGAGCCGTCTCGTACCCGCTCCCGACGCGCTCGTCGGCAAACGATTCGACGTCGCGGTCGCCAAAATGCTTGGCATTTCCCGGGCCAAGGCGGCCGACCTCATCGAAAGCGGACAGGCGCGCGTGCTCGGCAGGGACATTTCCAAATCGTCGACCCTGCAGGCAGGCGAAACCGTAGAATTCGACATCGTCGAGGAACGGTCCGAACCGGAACCGATCGCCCATGACATGGCCGTCGTCTATGAGGACGACGATGTGGTCGTGGTGGACAAGCCGGTCGGCGTCGCCGCGCACGCATCCGTCGGATGGACCGGTCCGACGGTGCTTGGCAGCCTGATCGACAGGGGAGTGCACATCACGTCGTATGGCGCGGCAGGCCGTCAAGGCATCGTGTCACGACTCGACGTGGGCACATCGGGACTGATGCTCGTATGCAAGTCCGATCTTGCGTACGTGGAGATGCGCCGGCAGTTCGCCGAACATGAGGTCGTCAAAACATATCACGCACTCGTGCAGGGCAATCTCAAAGAAGACAAAGCCACCATCGAAGCGCCGATCGGACGCGCCAAAGTCTCCGACTTCCGCTTCTGCGTGACACCGGCCGGCAAAGAGGCCATCACGCATTGGGACGTGATGGAACGTTTCGGCGAAGCCACGCTCGTATCCGTGAACCTGGAAACCGGCCGCACCCATCAGATCCGCGTGCATTTCTCATCCATCGGGCATCCGTTGGCGGGGGACGCCATGTACGGCGCGAATCCGCAGCTGAGCGAGGCGCTTGGCCTTGAACGGCAATGGCTGCACGCCATGCAATTGGAATTCCGCCATCCGCGTACGCACGTGTGGACCACGGTGAAATCGCACTATCCCGCCGACCTGCAGCATGCGCTTGACGTGATGCGCGCACGGCACGCCGACCAGTCCCTATAAAAGTGTGGCCGGACGGCCAGAAACGACTCCACGCCGTCATGAAGCCCAGCTAAATTGGAACGCATGGCTACTTCCGCAAATTTCGTGCAACTGCATAATCACACGCATTATTCGCTGCTCGACGGCGCATCGAAAATACCGGATCTGGTCAAGCGCGCCAAGGAACTGGGCATGCCGGCCGTCGGCATCACCGACCACGGCAACATGCATGGCGCGTATGAGATGTGGAGCGCCGCGGTCAACGCCGGCATCAAGCCGATCATCGGCATCGAAGCCTATGTGACGCCGGAAACCGCACGTCAGGACCCCACCCGTGTGAGCTGGGACACCAACTGGAATCCGGATCTGGATCCGCTGCATCGCCGCCGTAACCCGGATGATGTGTCCGGCGGCGGTGTCATCACCCACCTGACCATGTGGGCAGAAAACGACGAAGGCCTCGTCAACCTCATGAAAGCCTCCACCGACGCGAACCTTGAAGGCCGAGTCATGCGCTATCCGCGTATGGATAAGGAAATCCTCGCCAAATATTCGAAAGGCATCATCGCCTCGTCCGGCTGCCCGTCGGGCATCATCCAGACTCGTCTGCGCCTGGGCCAGTTCGATGACGCGTTGCGTGCCGCCGGCGAATTCCAAGACATTTTCGGCCGCGATAATTTCTACATCGAATTCATGGACCACGGCCTGAAAATCGAAAAGCAAGTGACCGACGGGCTGCTCGACATCGCAAAAAAGCTCAACGCGCCGCTGCTGGCCACCAACGATTCCCATTACACGCGTGCCGAAGACGCCGGCGCGCAGGACGCCATGCTGTGCATCAACTCCGGCTCCACGCTGGACGAGCCGGGCCGATTCAAATTCGACGGCACCGGCTACTACATCAAATCCGCCGAGGAAATGCGCGAACTGTTCAAAGACCTTCCCGAAGCGTGCGACAACACGTTGGAGATCGCCGAACGCTGCAACGTCATGTTCGACGATCATGAAGACGGCGCGTTCATGCCGCAATTCGACTGTCCGGAAGGCTGGGACGAGACGTCGCTGTTCCTGAAGAAGGTCGAGGAAGGCCTGGAACGCCGGTACAACGGCAAGCCGTCGCTCGAAGTGCTGCGGCAGGCCGACTACGAATGCGGCGTGATCTGCCAGATGCAGTTCTGCGGCTACTTCCTCGTCGTGGCCGACTACATCAACTGGGCGAAGGCCCACGGCGTGATGGTGGGGCCGGGCCGTGGCTCCGCCGCAGGCGCCATGGTCGCGTATGCGATGGGCATCACCGAACTTGATCCGCTTGAACACGGTCTGATCTTCGAACGATTCCTCAATCCGGAACGTGTCTCACTGCCTGATATCGACGTCGACTTCGACCCGGACGGTCGTGGACGCGTGCTCGACTACGTGGGTGAGAAATACGGACGTGACAAAGTGGCGCAGTGCGTGATCTACGGCACCATCAAAACCAAGCAGGCGCTGAAGGACTCCGCCCGCATCATGGGATACGACTTCTCCGTCGGAGACAAGATCACCAAAGCCCTGCCTCCCGCACAGACCGGCGGCAAGGACATTCCGCTGCACGACATCTTCGACCCAAGCGCGAAACGATACGCGGAAGCACGCGAATTCCGCGAACTGTACGATTCCGACCCGGACGCGAAACGCATCACGGACGAGGCGATGGGCATCGAAGGTCTGATTCGTCAGACCGGTGTGCACGCCTGCGCCACCATCATGGGCAGCGAGCCGATCACCAACACGTCGCCGCTGCTGGAACGTACCGACGGCACCGTCACCACCACGCTCGAATACCATACGTGCGAAACGCTCGGTCTGGTCAAGATGGACTTCCTCGGACTTTCCAACTTGACGGTGATCCGAGACACCCTGAACAACATCGAGGCGAACGGCAAGGAACGCATCGACCATACGAAGATTCCGCTGGACGACCGCCCCACCTACGACCTGCTGTCCCGTGGCGACACGCTCGGCGTGTTCCAGCTCGATTCCGACGGCATGCGCTCGCTGCTGAAAACGTTGAAGCCGAACAACTTCAACGATATTTCCGCACTGATCGCGCTGTACCGTCCAGGTCCGATGGATATGGATTCGCACACCAACTATGCGAAGCGCAAGAACGGTCTGCAGAAGATCACGCCAATCCACCCCGAAGTGGCCGAACCGCTTAAGGAAGTGCTCGACGAGACCTACGGTCTGATCGTCTACCAGGAGCAGGTGCAGTCCGCGGCGCGAATCCTCGCCGGCTATTCGCTGGGCAAGGCAGACGTGCTGCGTCGAGCGATGGGCAAGAAGAAGCCGGAAGTGCTGGCCAAGGAGAAGATTCCGTTCTTCGCCGGCATGAAGGAGCATGGATATTCCGAAGAGGCCGCGCAGGCCGTGTGGGACATCCTCGTGCCGTTCTCCGGCTACGCGTTCAACAAGGCGCATTCGGCCGCATACGGTTTGATCTCCTACTGGACCGCGTATCTGAAAACGCATTATCCGGTGGAGTTCATGGCCGCCCTGCTGCAAGGCGCCAGCACGAACAAAGACAAGACCGCGCTGTACCTGGGCGAGGCGCGACGCATGGGCATCCAGGTGCTTTCTCCGGACGTGAACGAGTCGGTGTACGAGTATTCGGCAGTCGGCGACGTCGTGCGATTCGGCCTCGGCGCCATCCGCAACGTCGGCAAGAACGCGGTCGATGCGATCATCGCGGAACGTGAGAACGGCCACGGCAAGTACGTGAACTTCACCGATTTCATCAAACGCGTGCCGTTGGAGGCGCTGAACAGGCGATTGGTGGAATCGCTGATCAAGGCCGGCGCGTTCGACTCGATCGACCCGAACCGTCGTGCGCTGTTCACCATCCACGAAACGGCCATCAATTCGGTCGTCGGCCTGAAACGCAAGCAGGCGGAAGGCCAGTTCGACCTGTTCGCCGACCTGGACGATTCCAAAGAGAACGATTCCGCCATGGGAGACGCCATGGTGCAGGTGCCCGACGTGGAGGAGTGGGACAAGAAAACCAAGCTCAACTTCGAACGTGAGATGCTTGGCCTGTACGTGTCCGACCATCCGTTGAGCGGCATGCAGTCGATTCTGGTGTCGTTGCGCGAAATGTCGATAGCGCACCTGATCGACCGCGCGGGAAGCATGCCGGACGGCCAGCAGGTGACGATCGCGGGCCTGATCACGAACGTGGACCGCCGCGTGTCGAAAAAGGGCAATCCGTGGGCCATCGTAACCGTCGAGGATCTGGAAAGTTCCATCCAATGCATGTTCTTCGGCAAGGTGTACGAGGCCGCCGCGCCCGAGCTCGCCGTCGACACCGTGGTACAGATCCGCGGCCAGGTGGAGAAGCGCGATGAGACAGTGAGCATGCGCGCCACCGAATTCACCGTGCCGACGTTGGAGGCGCAGGATGAACGTCCGCTGACGATTGTGCTGCCGCCGATCGCGCTCGACCAGTCGCATGTGCGGCGGCTCGGGCAGATTCTGACCAGCCATCCCGGCCCGTGCGAGGTGAAACTGGCGTTGATGGACGACAAAGGCAACGCCAAGGTGCTGACGTTCGGAGACCGGTTCCGCGTCAAACGCGACACGTCGCTGTTCGCCGAAATCAAGATTCTCTTCGGACCGAGCTCGCTTCCGTTGGCCTGAGCGGTTTGACTTGAACGGTTTGACCTGAACAGGTTTTTGATTGCCGGCCGATGCTGAATGGCGTCGACCGGCATATATTTTTCGCGGAAATCGGCATGGCATGGAAAACGGTGGATCTGCGTGTCTCACAATGCGGCTGAATGTGAGACGACGGGACGTTCTCGTGACTTGGCGTTGTTACCATGGGGCGTTATGAGCGAAGAAAACTATATGCGAATCATTGACCTGCGCGGCAAGAAGCTGACCCGAGCCGAAATGCTGGAAGCCATGCCCCGCGCCGAGATGGGCACCAACGAGGCCACTGAGCTCGTACAGCCGATCCTCGATGATGTGAAGGCCCGCGGCGCTGCGGCCCTGCGCGACTTCGCGGAGAAGTTCGACCATATCCGTCCCGAGCATCTGCGTGTGCCGGTCGAGGCCATGAAGGCCGCCGTCGACGAGCTCGATCCGGAAGTGCGCGCCGCCATCGAGGAATCCGTGCGCCGCTGCCGCGCCGTATCCGCATCCCAGGTGCCGGCCCCGTTCCACACCGACCTGGCCGAAGGCGCGCGCGTCGCCGAACGTTGGATTCCGGTGCAGCGCGTCGGCCTGTACGTGCCGGGAGGCAAGGCCGTCTACCCGAGCTCCGTCATCATGAACGTGGTGCCGGCGCAGGCCGCAGGCGTCGAATCGCTGGCCATCGCCACCCCGCCGAGCCGCAGCAACTCCGACGGCCTGCCGGACAAGACCATCCTCGCCACCTGCGCCATCCTCGGCGTGGACGAGGTGTACGCGGTCGGCGGCGCTCAGGCCATCGCCATGTTCGCTTACGGCGCCAAGGGCTCCGAACCGCAGGACGGCGAGATTCTGTGCGATCCGGTGGACAAGATCACCGGCCCGGGCAACATCTTCGTCGCCACCGCCAAGCGCATGGTCTCCGGCATCGTCGGCATCGACGCCGTCGCCGGTCCGACCGAAATCGCCATCATCGCCGACAAGGGTGCCAACCCAAGCTGGCTCGCCGCCGATCTGATCGGCCAGGCTGAACATGACGAGCTCGCCGGTTCCGTGCTTATCACCGACAGCGAAGACATCGCCGACAAGGTGCAGGAAAGCCTCAAGTACCGCGTGCCTCGCACCGAGCACGCCGAGCGCGTCAACACGTCGCTGCGCGGCCGCCAGTCCGGCATCATCCTCACAGACGGCATCGAACAGTCCATCGACGCGGCCAACGCGTACGCGGCCGAACACCTTGAAGTGCAGACCGCTGATCCGGATGCCGTGATCGCCAAGATCCGCAACGCCGGCGCCATCTTCCGTGGCCCGTACTCCCCGGTTCCGCTGGGCGACTACATGTCCGGTTCCAACCACGTGCTGCCGACCTCCGGCACCGCGCGCTTCGCCGCCGGCCTCGGCGTGCACACCTTCATGAAGCCGGTCGAAGTCATCGAATACGACGAGCAGGGATTGAAGACCCTCGCCGCCCGTGTGAACGCCTTCGCCGTCTCCGAAGATCTGCCGGCACACGGCGAATGCGTGCTGAGCCGCTTCATCGACGACCCGTACAACAAGGCGACCATCAAGGAACAGGAAGAGCAGGCCGGCCTCCGATGAGCGAGACTTCCAGCAACGCGATTCCGGCATATCTGCCGCTGCGCAACGACCTGATCGGCGAAGAACCGTACGGCGCGCCGCAGCTCGACGTGCCGGTGTGCCTCAACGTCAACGAGAATCCGTACGCGCCCGAACCGGCCGTGGTGGAAACCATCGCCCAGCGTGTCAAGGAGATCGCCCCGACGCTCAACCGTTATCCGGACCGCGAGCACATCGAACTGCGCAAGGCGTTCTCCACATATCTGGAACGCGAATCGGGCGTGAAGCTCAGCGTCGACCAGTTGTGGGGCGCCAACGGCTCCAACGAAATCATGCTGCAGCTGTTCCAGGCGTTCGGCGGCCCTGGCCGCATCGCGCTCGGCTGCGATCCGACGTACTCCATGTATCCGGAATACGCGCGCGACACGTTCACCACGTGGAAGCTTGCGCACCGCAACGCCGACTTCACGCTTGACGTGGACGCCACCATCAAGGCGATCGAAGACGTCAAGCCGGCCATGATCGTGCTCACCAGCCCGAACAATCCGACCGGCACCCCGCTCAAGCCGGAAAATCTGAAGCGCGTGCTCGAAGCCGCCCGTACCGCCGAAGTGGCAGGCGCCGACGAAGGCGTGCATCCGGTGGTCGTGGTGGACGAGGCGTACATCGAATTCCGAGATCCGGGCACGCCCACCGCGCTGGAACTCATCGGCGAATACGAAAACCTCGCCGTCAGCCGCACCATGAGCAAGGCGTTCGCCTTCGCCGGCGCACGCGTCGGCTACCTGGCCGCCAACAAGGGCATCATCGACTGCGTGCGCATCGTGCGCATGCCGTACCACCTGTCCGCCGTCACCCAGGCCGCCGCCCTCGCCGCGTTCGAACACACCGACGAACAGCTGAGCCGCGTGGCGCACCTGCGCGAAACCCGCAACGCCACCTCCGCATGGCTCAAGGAGCAGACCTACAAGGGCCAGCCGCTCGAAGTGGCCGAAACCCAGTCGAACTTCATTCTCTTCGGCGGCCATTTCGACGACCGCGACCGCATCTTCGACGAACTGTTGAAGCGCGGCGTGCTCATCCGCGTCGTCGGTCCGGAAGGCTGGATGCGAGTGTGCATGGGCACCGACGAGGAAATGGCACGGTTCCGTGAGGCGTTGGTCGAAGTGCTGCGCATCGTGGAACAGGGCTGAACAAGCCGGAACGCAAGCTGGGATACTGTCCGGAACGGAAGTTCGTGACAGTATCCGGCAATAAGCTTGAAACAGAACAGAATCGCGGTGGCTGCGGAAGACGCAACCACCGCAATCGCAATATCGTAGCTGTAATATCGCAACTGCAACATCGCAAAAGGAGTCGCAACATGGCACGTACTGCAACCATCGTTCGTGAAACCAGCGAATCCAAGGTGGAGCTGAGTCTCAACCTCGACGGAACCGGCAAAACCGACATCGACACATCCGTGCCGTTCTACAATCACATGATGACGGCGCTCGGCAAGCATTCGCTGATCGACCTGAAAATCAAAGCCACCGGGGACACCGACATCGACGCGCACCACACCGTCGAAGACATCGCCATCGTATTCGGCGAGGCTCTGAAGCAGGCCCTCGGAGACAAGCGTGGCATCCGCCGTTTCGCCGACGCCACCGTGCCGCTCGACGAGGCACTCGCCAAAGCCGTCGTCGACATTTCCGGCCGCCCGTACTGCGTGTGCACCGGAGAGCCGGAAGGCTTCGAATACTGCATGATTGGCGGGCATTTTACCGGTTCGCTCGTTCGCCACGTCATGGAATCCATCGCCATGCATGCCGGCATCTGCCTGCACCTGCACGTGATTTCCGGCCGCGACCCGCACCACATCGCCGAAGCCGAATTCAAGGCTTTGGCCCGCGCATTGCGTTTCGCCATCGAACCCGATCCGCGCGTCGACGGCATTCCCAGCACGAAGGGCGCGCTGTGATGTCCGACGACAAGGACGATTTGAACGGTTTCGACGGCTTGGGGAAGACCAACGACGACGGCATGCATTTCAGCGAAGAGGAGCTGGAAGCGGCCATGGCCGGCTTCGAAAAGGAATTCCAGGACGAGGAAGCTGCCCAACAGAACGATGCTCCCGCGCAGGTGCCATTCGATCAGCCGGATGAGACGGTTAATTCCGATGCGTCTTCCGACGAATCGCAGGACGGCCTGCAATCGAAGGAAGCCGACGCGGTACTGTCCGAAGCCGAGAACTCGCTGTCATTCGACGACGAGTTGCAGGGACTGCTGGGCAACCGTGCGAAAGTCGCGGTGATCATCACCCGACTTGCCTCCGCACGCCTGTTCGCCGCGTTCTGCCAACTGTCCGACATCTCCGCGCAATGCCTCGCCTCACCGCAAGGCGCGGTCGCTGTATTACGCAATCTCGACGGCGATGGCCCGGAAGCGGCCATCAAAGATCTGACCACCGTGGTCTCCGGCATGCCTGCCGTCCTCGCGATCAACCGTGCGGACAAGCTCGAGGCGACGATGTACCTGCAAGGCAAGGTCGGCCAGACGTTCGCGCCACCGGTGCTGCTCACCTCCACCGCGCCGTTCGTCGAAGACCTGCTGCTGGGCATCACCGACGTTCAGGGGGTGCGTGATTCCGGCGTGGAAACCGTCGATTCCGCAAGCCTGACCCGTGATGACGCCATGAAGATCCTCGCCGAGCACACGCGATTCGGTCGTGGTTCGTCAAGCATCGAATAAGTTTTTCCCCGAAGGATGGATTCTTCGGCAAGCAAAAGAAGGAGAGCGCCCATGACTTCCGTGGTGGTGTTCGATTACGGTTTCGGCAACGTGCGTTCCATGGTGCGCGCGCTGGCCAATCTCGACCTCGACGTGACCCTCACGTCCGACCATCGTCAGGCTCTGGAAGCCGACGGACTGGTGGTGCCGGGTGTGGGCGCGTTCGGCGCATGCATGGAAGGACTGAAAAGCGTCGGCGGAGACAGGGTCATCAAAGACCGTCTGCGCGCCGGCCGCCCGGTGCTCGGCGTCTGCGTGGGCGAGCAGATCATGTTCGAACGTGGCATGGAACATGGCGACGGCACGCCCGGTCTCGGTCTGATCAAGGGCGATGTCGAGCTGCTCGACGCCGACGTGGTGCCGCACATGGGTTGGGACACCGTCGAAGCGCCGGAAGGTTCCGTGCTGCTCAAGGGCGTGGAGAACGAACGATTCTATTTCGTGCACTCCTTTGCCGCGATGAGCGCTTCGCCTGCCGACACCTCCGCCGACCAGCTGGACTTCGGCGATGCGGAAGAGCATGTGACGTGGTGCACCTACGGGCGCAGCCGATTCGTGGCCGCCTACGAACGTGGACCGTTGTTCGCCACGCAGTTCCATCCGGAGAAATCCGCCGAAGCCGGCGCGCAGCTGCTGCGTAACTGGGTTGCGACGTTCTGAACGCGGATTCGTGCAAGGCAATCGCAACAATCGCAAAATCGTAAATTCAAATCGGTAATCGCAAGATCCGTTGAACGGCCGAAAACCGTTCAACGCAACGAAAGGTATGACATGTCTTTGACGCTGCTTCCCGCCGTCGACGTCCGTGATGGCAAGGCCGTGCGCCTGCGCCAAGGCGAATCCGGCTCCGAAACCGACTACGGCTCCCCGCTGGAAGCCGCCCGCACGTGGGTGGAATCGGGTGCGGAATGGATCCACCTCGTCGATCTCGACGCCGCATTCGGCACCGGCAACAACCGTGACCAGCTGCGCGCCATCGTCAAGGAACTGGGCGACAAGGTCAACATCGAAATGTCCGGCGGCGTGCGCGACGACGCCTCGCTCGACGCGGCGCTCGAAGCCGGCGCGGCCCGCGTGAACATCGGCACCGCGGCTCTGGAGAACCCCGACTGGACCGCTTCCGTCATCAAGAAGTACGGCGACCGCGTGGCCGTCGGCCTTGACGTGCGCGGCCACACCCTCGCGGCCCGCGGCTGGGTGAAGGAAGGTGGCGACCTGTTCGAGACCATGAAGTTCCTCGACTCCGTCGGCTGCTCCCGTTACGTGGTCACCGACGTGGCACGCGACGGCATGATGAGCGGCCCGAACATCGAGCTGCTGCGCGAAGTGGCGTCCCGCACCGACGCGAAGGTCACCGCATCCGGTGGCATCTCCAAGCTCGACGACCTGCGCAACATCAAGGAGCTCGCCGAACTGGGCGTGGACGCCGCGATTCTCGGCAAATCGCTGTACGCGCGCGCCTTCACGCTGGAGGAAGCCCTCGAAGTCGCACGCTGACATGTCGCGACACGGCATGTGTTAACGACGTTCGTAACATGCGCATGGAACGATTGGACACTATGGATAAACAGCAAGAGTTTGCTTTGCGCACGGTCGAGGAACGCGACGTGCGCTTCATTCGTCTATGGTTCACGGATGTGTTGGGAACACTGAAGTCCGTGGCCATCGCGCCGGCGGAACTGGAAGCCGCATTCGAGGAAGGGCTCGGATTCGACGGTTCCGCCGTGGAAGGCCTCACCCGCGTGTCCGAAGACGATATGATCGTCAAGCCCGATCCGTCGACGTTCCAGATTCTTCCGTGGCGCGGAGGCCCGCAGGGCACCGCGCGCATGTTCTGCGACGTGCTCACGCCTGATGGTGAGCCGTCCTTGGGTGACCCGCGCCACGTGCTCAAGCAAGCGCTGGCCAAGGCCAAGGAGAAGGGTTTCACCTTCTACGTGCATCCGGAGATTGAATTCTATCTGTTTGAAAAGCAGGATGACTGGGCGCAGACTCCGAAGCCGATCGATGAGGGCGGCTACTTCGACCATGTGCCGCGCAGCCCCGGCATGGACTTCCGCCGCGCCACCGTCAACATGCTCGAGCAGATGGGCATCTCGGTGGAGTACTCGCACCACGAGGCGGGGCCAGGCCAGAACGAGATCGATCTGCGATATGCGGACGCGCTCACCACGGCCGACAACATCATGACCTTCCGCACCGTCGTCAAGGAGATTTCGCTGGAGCGAGGCATCCATGCCAGCTTCATGCCGAAGCCTCTCGCCGACGCTCCGGGCTCCGGCATGCACACGCACTTGAGCCTGTTCGAAGGTGACGCCAACGCGTTCTACGAGGCCGGGCAGGAATTCAACATGTCCGTCACCGCACGACAGTTCGCGGCCGGCATCCTGTACCACGCGGCCGAGATCTGCGCGGTCACCGACCAGTACGTCAACTCCTACAAGAGGCTGTGGGGCGGTGCCGAGGCGCCGAGCTATATCTGCTGGGGCCATAACAACCGTTCCGCGTTGCTGCGCATCCCGCAGTACAAGCCCGGCAAAGGCAATTCCGCACGTATGGAATTCCGCGCACTCGACCCGGTCGCCAATCCGTACCTCGCGTATTCCGTGCTGCTCGCAGCCGGTCTCGACGGCATCGACAAGCAAATGCAGCTGGGCGAGCCCACCAGCGACGACGTGTGGGAGCTCACCGACGCCGAGCGTCAGGCCATGGGCATCCAGCCGTTGCCGGAATCGCTTGATGAGGCGCTGAAGATCATGGAGAAATCCGATTTCGTCGCGAGCGTCCTCGGCGAGCATGCGTTCGAATACTTCCTGCGCAACAAGCATCAGGAATGGGATGAGTACCGCAAGCAGGTCACCCCGTTCGAGCTGAAGAAGTATCTGCCGAAGCTGTGATTGCGTAATCGCAGGTTAGTGCATAAACGACATCGAAGGGGCCGTCATCCGGGTTGATTTCCAGATGACGGCCCCTTCGGTGTCGTTTATGCGGAGCTGGGATTAGGCTTCTTGTTGAGATGGAAGCCGCGTCGACTACACCACAGTGCCACTGCTGGGTTCGAAATCCTTCTCGAACAGTACGGTGTCATCGCCTTCAATGGTGAGCTTCACAGAGGTCCGCTCATCATCCAGCTCATAAGCGTAGATAGAGGTGGCCAGCACATCCGCTTGGGCTCTGAGAATCAAGCTAGAGTCGTCGCCGTACAGATAATCCTGGTCAAGCGTCTCGGTTCCCTGTCGTGCATTGACGCTCGTATGGTATGAGAATGTTTCATACGTGGAAGTGTTCTCAAGGTACCAGGAAATGCGGGCCACCATAAGTGGTTCGTCTTCATCATTCTGCTGTATCTCAAGAGAGTCCAATCGGAAATGAAGTATGGTACCGTTCAATTCTTCAACGCGTCCGTCTTCGACGAACGCCGCTTTATCGACCTTCGGTGCTTCCGGCACGTCGGAATAGTCGATTCTGGTCAGTGTCTCGTTGCTGCCATCGAAGGCGAACGCGGAACGAACCAGATTCTTGTGTCTGAAATTGCTTACCTGCATGGCGATGGGAGTCTGCATGTCGGAAAGTACATGATAGCTGACTTTTTCGGATGTTTCACCTGATTTGATTTTCTTGCTGGCCAGATCAAGATTCCCGTTGTATCCCGTCACCACCGCTTTTCGTAACTCTATGCCGTTCTGTGTGACGATGGAATCGGCCACGGCGTTGGGGTAAATCGCGCGCCGGCTCAGATTCCTGCATCCATAGGTCACTTTCACCGTCGGCTGTCCGTTGATGTCAGTTGGTCCGACTTCCATGTTCTTGATGGTGACGGTGAGCGCCATCCCACCGTATGAGTACAGATTGCCGCTGGTTTCGTTGATGGTCTTCTGTTCGGAGAGCTGCTCATATTTTTCGGTGTTCGGATCAAGTCTGTCCGCTATTGAGTCCAGTCCGCCGTGGCTGACGATTGTGCCGACGAGGTTCATCGCGATGATCGTCAGCACTGCGATGGCGATGATGATTATCGGTATTCTTGATTTTCTTGTGCGTGTCGTTCGGCTGATTGGTGTCTGTCGGTTGACGAGCGCCTGTTGTGGTGTGTGACGGGGCTCCTGTGGGGGTGTGGGGGTGCGTTGGGGTGTCTGCTGTTGTTTGGCGTAGCGCTGCTGTTCGTATGCTTCGCGTTGTGCATGCTCGCGGTCCACGTTGCTGGATAGTTTTTCGGCGTTTTTGCCGGGGTCGATGTAATCGGCTCCCTTGAATGGGTCGATGTAGTTGTCATTGTTGAGCAGGCCCATGAGGCTCCTTCGGTTCATTCCTTCCTAGAGGTATTCTACCGGAATTTTTCCGAAATATCAGTCTCGTGGATTGCCGAACATCGAATTGTAGATGATCGCGAAATTGCGGTTGCCGTACGTCGAGCACGCGTCGCCTTCGCCTGCGCCGGCCTTCAGCGCGGCCTCGTTCGGCTGGTAGGGCGTGTAGATGTACAGCAGCGCGGTCGCCTTGTTCTCGATGTAGACGTCGCTGCCGCCGCAGCCTGCGTTCGGATTGTATCGTACGTAGTTGAGAGCGCCGGCATGGTACGCGTATTGCGATTCGTGGCGCACGTAGTACTGGTATCGCTTCGCCGCCCCGTACACCTGGTTGAAGAATCCGGCGTATTTCGCATCGCAGTTCGCGTCGTCCGGACAGCTCAGGCCCATTGCAGATTTGAATTGAAAATCGCTTGGATCGGTGGCGGTGAGCAGATGCTGCTCCTTCTGCAGTACGGTGAGCAGCACCTTCTGGCTGATGCCGCATGCGTTGCCCGCCTTATAGATGATGGCTGCCGCGCTTTCGTTCTGTCCGCCCTTATACGCTTGGCAATATTCGTCCGCCGCTTGCGATTGCGTGGTGAACGTCATGGTCTTCAGACACTTGTCGCCGGTGCACGTCGCGCCCTGCTGGTCGAGGATGGTCTGCACCTGCCGCTCGCTTAACGCGTTGCCGTTGAAGAACGCGCCGTCGGATATGATGTTGCCCGGGTTGAAATCGTACAGCGATCGCATCTCGCTCTGCGCCGCTTTCGCCTCACTGACCTGCACACGCCAGCCGACAAAGCGGATTAGGCCCGCAATGATGGCTATCGCCGCGACCGTCGCCACCAATGTAGTGGCGATCATGCCGATGCGTTGCTTGAGGCTCGCCTTGTTCCATGTATTGCGCAGTTTTCTGCGCAGATTCTTTGGAACAAGGGATTTGCGGTTGCCCGTCTTGCGATTGCTTGCTTTGCGGTTGCGTGACCTGTTTCCGCCGGTTTTCCCGCCGCTGTTTCCGCTCCGATTGGTTTTGCGTGTCATCTTGCGTGTCATCGGTACCGTATTGTATCGCGCGCGGTTTATCCTTTCCTGAAGAAAGTAAATCGTCAATCGATTGACGTAAGCGATGCTAAACAAATCGAAATATCGGGAAACGAATAGGGGAATGCGAACGGAAGCGGAGAGCGGAAAAGTGCGAATCGACAAGGAACGGTTCTTCAATCTGCCGGTGGTGATTCTCATCGCATCGAGTTTCATGCTTGGCATGAATGAATTCATCGTGGTGGGCATCCTGCCCGACATCGCAGCCGATCTGAAGATATCGGAGGTGACGGTCGGCAATCTGGTGTCCCTGTTCGCCTTCGTGTACGCGCCCGTCACGCCGCTCGGCTCGGCGCTGTCGGCACGGTTCCCGCGATTCGCCACTCATCTGACGCTGATCGGCATATTCCTTGCCGGTAATCTCCTGTGCGCGTTCGCACCCAATTACGCGGTTCTGGTGGTGGCGCGCATCATGATCGCCTTGGTATCCGGAACGTTGGTGGCTGTGGCTATGACGTACGTGCCCGATGTGACAACGGACAGATTCCGTACGAAATTCATCGCATGGGTGTTCTCCGGCTTCTCCATCGCATCCGTGGTGGGCGTGCCGGTCGGCACATGGGTGGCCAACACGTTCGGTTGGCGTTGGGCGTTCCATATGATCAATGTGCTCACCATTATGCTCATCGTCGGTATGGTCGTGGCGCTGCCGCGCAACAGCCACATCGTGAAAATCGGCTTCCTGCCGCAGTTCCGCCTGTTCTTCGACCGTCGTATCCAGTTGGGCGTGCTCGACGTGGTGTGCGGCGCGGCCGCCAGCTACGTGTTCTACACATACCTGACTCCGATCATGCGCGATGAAGTGCATGTGCCTGAACAGTACTTGAGTGTCGGACTGGTGATCTTCGGCGCGGCCTGCCTGTGGAGCAACCTGTATGGCGGCAAACTGGCCGACCGTGGCAGGGGAGTGGAGCCGCTGACGCACATCCGTCCCATCTACTGCGCGCACGCGGTGCTTATGGCGTCGCTCGTCGTGGCGCATTGGGTGCCGGTATACGGCGCGTTGCTGCTCGTGGTACTCGGCATGTTCATGTATCTGCAGAATTCCGCGTCACAGGTGCTGTATATGGACGTCGCCTCACAATCGCACCCGGGATCGCTCAACTTGGCCGCGTCGCTCAATTCCATGTCGTTCAACATCGGCATCGCGCTTGGTTCCGCGGTCGGAGGTCTAATCAACGGCCATTTCGGACTGATGTGGCTCGGCCCCGTCGGCGCGCTGTTCCTGGTATGCGCCATCGTCATCACCACGATGCTGCGCCCGTTCGTCGCGCAGGAACGAGACTTCTATGCTGATATGATATATGACGGGGAACACGGTGGTCAGCCGAGCGGCTTCCACTGATCGGTGTCATTGACGTCTCCGAACGACGCGCCGTTCGCCACCCAACAGCTTTGCATTTCCGCGTTTGAGAAATCCACTGTGGTGGGCTGGTTTTTGGCGTGCGCGTCCAGATCCTTCTTGTACGCTTCCTTGTCGTAGTTTTTCGGCACGATACCGGCCTTATGCAGGCAATCGACCATGGCCTGGTCGCCATCGGAAAGCATGCCGGGATTGCCGATCTGCATCTGGTATACACCGGTCACCGCAATGACTTCAGTGTTATAGCATTTGTTCTCATCCTCGTTGAACTTCTTGCGCTGTTGGTCGCTCATGCCGGTGGTATCCCGCATGGCGATCATGTACAGGCCATTGGAGAACTGCCTGAGCACCGGTGTCGTATACCCATAGCTGGTCACGCACTGCTTGTAATTCGACCAGGCAAGCTCGTAATCCGGTTTCGATACGCTTCCCGACTTTCTGGAACGCTTCAGAATCGTTTTCTGTGCGTCACTCATGGGATATTTGGTATCGGGTTTGGCGTCCAAATCAAGAAGGAAATCGATGTAATCCGGTATCGAATTCGCGATTTTGGTCTTGGAAGCGTCACTGCCGGCACTTTCAGTCTGCTGTTGCGTATCCTGCCGATCGCCGACCGTCCCACAACCCGTGCAGCCGATAAGCATGGCGAGGAAGCATACGATGGCTACGCTTCCTCGCCATGTACCCATATTCAGTTGCATCATCGCCATCTCCTTTCTCGTGATAGACGAGCCTTGATGGGGTTTCGTTGTTTGTTTTTTGTATTGCCTTAGCTGGAAGTTTTCGCAGGTCTCCACACCTTATCGCTTTCCATAGTGGTGATGCCGAGCGCGGCCAGACAGCTTTGGACTTTGGGATCCGAGTAATTCAGCTCAGTGTGCTCGTCCTGCAAGCGGTTTTTCTCGTCTTGCTCGAACAGTTTCTTCGTATAGCCTTTCGGTGCCACATTCTCCCTCTTCAAGCAATTGACGGCCGCTTGATTGACATCGTTGATCATTTGCGGATTGCCCAATTGGAGGGCATATGTGTCATTGATGTAGATCACTTCCGTGTTGAAACAAACGCCATCGTCTTTGTTGAATTTGTTTCGTTGTTCGTCGGTCATGCCCTCGGCGTTTATTCTGGCGACGAAATACAGGCCATTGGGATAACGGTCAAGTACTGGGGTTGAATATCCTTTGTCGACCACGCATTGTTTGTAATGGGACCAAGCGAGTTCGTAATCGGTAGAGGACACGCCTCCAGCCGCTTCCGAACGTTTGAGAATCTCCCGTTGGGCTTTGGTCATCGGATACGTCGCGCGAGGATCGTCATTGTCTTTGATCACCGATGCTATATATTGCTTGATCGGTTCGGAAGAAGTAGTTCCACCGCCTTCGGGAGATGATGCTGTATCGGAGACTTGTCTTGAGCATCCGGACAAAAGTGATACTACCGTCAGACCGATGGCCATGCAGCGGCAACTCATCGAAAAGTTTGTCATATACCTCTGCTTTGTTTGTATCTTTGACAATCTAGGAGAGCCTCACGAGTATTGGTAGTGTTCCATAGCATATTCCGACAGCCAGTACTGATGCGGAGAGCGTTTTCATCAATTTATTGTGTTTCATCCAGGACATCATCGTCCACCTTTCATCATCATATCGAACTGCCTTGGCCCGGTGATTCATATGATATGAGTTGTTTTACGGGGTTATTGCGAACGATCTACTCAATATGAGTAAGGGGTGGTGATGAAATGATGTATTGTATTGCGGCAGGGGGATGTTTCCCGGGGGGAAGGAGCGTTGTACCATGACGGGGAAAACGGTTGGTGGTCCGAAGATATTGCTTGTTGACGATGACAAAATCGTCATCGAGGCGCTGACTGACCTATTCAAGCGGATTCTTCCGGCGGTGGGTATCGTCGATTCGGCTACCAGCGGCGTTGAGGCTTTGGAATTGTTTGCATCAAATGCCGACCAATATGCTCTTGTGCTGCTTGATATGTCGTTGGAAGGTATGCAAGGCCCGGAAGTCTGCCGTCGCATGCGGTTGATGGACTGTTCCACGCCGATTCTCGGCATGACCAGCTTCAGTCTGAACCGGTATCGCGTGCCGCTGGCGGCGGCTGGCGCGCAGGGGCTTGTCGGTAAAGGTGACGAGACGCAGCTCGGACAAGCCGTCTCCCGTGTCCTTTCAGGATGTTTCCTGCCCGGTTTTGAAACTCCGATGGCGGCTTATGCGAAGCTGAAATGCGATACTCAAGCGGAGTCCACGCTCACCAACATGCAGGAAACCATCATGAACCTGTGCGCGAACGAATATCTGACGGATGGCGAGATAGCCGAACGGCTCGGCATATCCATCGCCACCGTGCGCAAGCACATGCAGAACATCGTCAAACGACTGAACTGCCGTACGCAACGGCAAGCCATCATCACATGGTTGAAACATGGGAACGAGCGCTGACATGACCGGAAAGAACAAAGAGCTCCGGTGGCCGGATATGCCGCGAATCAAACATCCGTTCCGTGTTGCGGCCATCATGACGTGCGAACTTCTGATGGTTTATGAGGCGGTGTGCCACCCCGGTTCGCCAATGGCATTGATGTTTACCGCCATACAGATTATGCTGACCGGTCTCGCATATTTCTGGCCCCGTGCGTGCGCGTCCGTATGCCTATCATAAGGATGTGATCGGCCGGTTGATTGGCGAGGTGTACGCGAACGTTTCGCGTCATGCGCCTTCCGGAGGCAAGTACGAGGTGTCGGTTCTGGTGAAGACGCATTCCTTGGAAATCACCGAAGTGAATGATATGGGTGCCCGGCATTCCGGCAGCCTGCCCGGCGGCCATGGTCTCAGACAGTTCGCGGCTGAAATTGAGCATATCGGAGGAAGTCTTTCCACCGATTGCGAGAACGGCATATGGATGTTCCACGCGCGCATTCCGTTTGACTGATGGCTTTCCGGCGCGGAGAACGGGGTAAATGCAACGAGCCGGTGGATGATGCTGGGGAACACCTGGTTCCGCATACCCATATTGGGTATGCCGCGCATGGAGGCAAGTCTTGGGGGTATAGAATAGGGGTAAAGCGGGACATGGCGGCCTGACGGCTGCGTCGTTTGTGAGGGGGCTGATGACGATGTCGAGGAAAACGGGCATGCGTGGCAAAGCTATTGCCGTCATATGCTGTCTCGCTTTGCTTGTCGGCTGCACGGGCTGCGGGGCACTGAAAGAAGGCTCGCGACGGGAGCGTCAATCCCAGCAGGGTCAATCATCGCAACAGGGTGAACGAATCGCGTCGTCGCTGAAGGATTATGCGCGATCGTTGTTGGATTCCGACGGCGGCAAAATATCCGATCAGCAGAAGTCCGCGCTGGAGAAGGCCGCTTCAGGCGGAAAAGTCAGCCAGGCCGACTACGAACGCGCATGGGCGGATTACAAGCAGTGCATCATAGACAAAGGCTATGCCGAGCCGACGTTCGACAAGTACGACAACGGCATTTACGCCCTGCCTTCGTACAACACCGATGGTGCCAGCAAAGAGGCGGTCCGCAAACTCAATGACGATCTGACATCCTGCAGTATGCTGCATGTCACGGATATCAACACCGTGTACAGGCTCCAGTTGGGCAATCCGAAGCTGCTGCTCAATGACAAGGAGGTGGCGGCCGACTGTCTGCGCAAGGAAGGCATAAAGCCCAAAGACTACACCGCCGATAAGCTGGAGAAGGATTTGGAATCCGGAGAAAGCGCAGGACTGCGCGATAACAGGAAGGCGCTGACCTGCTTGGTGACGGCCGGAGTGAACGTGACCGCCTCGGATGAGACGGTCTGGTATCCGCTGAAGTAGTCTGATGCGCGAAGGGGCTCATATGCGAGTGGTTGTGGAAGGGCTGGCCCACCGGTTCCCGGGGACAGACCTGCTGTTCGAGCATCTTGATTTCGTGGCGGAACCTGGCTCCACCATCGCGGTATGCGGACCATCCGGTTGTGGTAAATCGACATTGCTGTCGATTCTCGCCGGTTGGGAGAAACCATATGCCGGAACCGTAACCCGTGAAGGCGTGAACCGTGTGGGATGGGTGTTTCAAAACCCGTACGGTGTGGCGGAACGCACCGCGCTCGACCACGTGGTGTTCCCGCTGCTCGCCAAAGGCATGCGGCGCAAGGAAGCGGAGCTCAAAGCCTTGGAAGCCATGGGGCTGTTCGACCTCGAATACGCGGCCGACCGCCGGTTCTCCGACATCTCCGGCGGCGAGGCGCAACGTCTCATGCTGGCACGCGCCGTCTGCTCCAAACCCGACATGCTGCTCGTGGACGAGCCGACCGCTCAATTGGATACGCGCACCGCGCATTCCGTCAGCCATGTGCTGAACAACCTTTCCGGCCAAGGCATGATCGTGCTCGTGGCCACACACGATCCCGACACCCGCGACGCCTGCGACCGTGTGCTCGACCTCGCCGACTACGCGCCAGGCGGCAGCAAATCGCAGGAACCGGAATTGGAAGAATAGACGAATAGAAAGGCATCGACTCATGGGAAAGAAGCAACGGGGCACCAAAGTCATGAACAACGGTGCCAGACGCGAACGACTCGCAGGGGCTTGGAGCCTGCTCGCCGTGGCAACCGCCATATGCGTGTCCGTGGGAGCATGCGCGCTGCTCCTGCCAGACCGCGCGCCGGCATTGCTCGGCTCGGCAGGGGAGACGACCACCACGCCAGCCAGCGTGCAGGAATACTCCGGTAGCCAGCAAGTGACGGTTGTGCCCACCATCTCCACCGAACGTAATCTTCTCGGCAACGCCAACGGCACCGTCACCGCCGACTGGTCCGCAGACGGACTCGCCTCCGGCAAAGGCGCATACAAAGTCAACGACCGCGTGGTCGTGGCCTTGAACACCGCCACACCCCTATACCGTGACCTCAAAACTGGAGACAAGGGCGACGACGTGCTCGCACTGAACAACGAGCTGAGCCGACTCGGATACAACAGCGTGGCCGGTTCCGACACCTACTGGTGGGCAACATCCGACGGCTGGCGGCAACTCATGAACGACAACGGCAACCCCTCCGACGGCACGCTTGCGCTTGCCGACACCATGTGGATTCCTGAAAACGCAGTCGCGGTCGACGAGTGGACGGCCACCACCGGTTCCATGGTGACGGGCGGTACGGCAATCGGAAAAATACCGGGAGCGTTGACGAAACTCACCGTGAAAAACGGCGCGGCGGTAGGACAGGATCGCACCATAAGCATGTATGGCGTCAATGGAATATTGCCGGCCGATAGCACGGAAATCACCGACGCCGAATTCCTGCGTAATGTGTCGGCAAGCGAGACGTTCCAGTCCATGGACATGCAGACCAAAAAGGCCGGTCTCGATGCCACCGTGGCATTGAAGGAACCATTACAGGTGCTGCGTGTGCCGGCGGGAGCGGTGTTTGGCATCGACGGCAGCAGCGGCTGCATCGTACCAAAATCCCACAATGCGTCCAATACGCCGGCGAAGGTGACGATTGTGGGCAGCGAGCTGGGCGTGAGTCTGGTGCAGACGCAGGATGCCGACGTGTCCGCGATCACCAACGTCGAAATCGGCAGCGGGCTCAACGGGCTGGTTTGCAAATAGTCGGCGGATGAATCGCAAGAAACCGTTGAACTTCGCCAAACAGTGTGAAAACCGCATGAAACCGCCAATAAGGGAGCGTATATGAGACTTGGATCGGTGCTTTCCGAAGCGCTGCGCAACATCGGTTCGGGCGTGAGCCGCGCGTTCGCCATGTTCCTCGCAGTGCTGCTCTCCGGAACGCTGCTGGGCGGATATGAGGCGATGACCGTGATTGACTTGGAATCGCAGGCCGTGCAGCGCATCAACGCGTACGCTGACGTCAACGCCATCGTCGGTGGAACGGTGGATGGCACCGCATGCGACCGGTTGTCCGACGCCGGCGATGGAATGACGGGCACCTTGGCTGGCGCGATGCGTGCCGGCGAACAGGTCGTGCCACTCGCGACACCCGGCAAGGACATCTCATCGTATGACGTGACGCCTGGTATGATCCGGCTGATCGCCGGCAATGCCAAGGCCGACGTGTCCGGCGTATGGGTGCCGCGCGACGTGGCCAAGGACTTCGGGCTCGCCGTGGGCAGCGCATTGCGGACACGCGAAGGCACCACACGTGTGGCTGGTGTGTTCGACTGGCCGAACGATGGGCGTGACACGCGTTTCGCCTACGCGTTCATCGTGCCGGTGTCGGCGAGCGCCTCGACGTTCAACGAATGTTGGGTCAAGCGGTGGCCGGTTGATGGGCAGATGGAAAATCTGTTGTATGCCACGTTGGTGGCGGGTTCCGGCTCGTCGAATGCGGGTGTGACGCAGGTGAATAAGGGGTTTGATGCGCATTATGACGCGCGTGCGTCGTATGTGAATCGTTCGACGCGGTGGATGCCGTGGGTGGGGTTGGCGATTGGCGTGTTGGTTGGTGTGTTTGGTGTGCGCCGGCGTAGGTTGGAGTATGCGGGTGCGTTGCATTCGGGGCAGTCGAAGGGTGCGCAGTTGCTGGGTATTGGTGTGGAGACCGGTGTTTGGGCCGGGCTGGCTACGTTTGCTTCGTGTGCGTTGTTGTTGGCGTATGCGGTGCGGATGAGCCGGTCCGATTGGGCGGCGGTGTTGGCGGCTGCGGTGCGTACGCCGTTGGCTGTGTTCGCCGGTGTGATGGTGGCGAGCCTGTTTGCGGGGTTGTTGATTCGGGAATCGCAGTTGTTCCGTTTCTTCAAGAAGCGTTGACTGGTTTGAGGAAACGGAACAATCCGTTGGGTTGTTTGGTCGGTGGCTAGGCGATGGCCTTTTTGATGCGTTGCAGGCTGATCGGTTTCGGCGTGCCGAGTTCCTGCGCCCAAAGGGATACGTAGAATTCCTCGAGCATCCAGCGCAAGGTCTCGGCCTGTTTCATGAGTGTTTCATGGCGTGGGCCGGCTGGTTCGCGTTGTGCTTTCGCCACGGCCTTGTCGGCAAGTTGTTTGGCTTCGTCGGCTTCCCAAGCCCATCGCACGTCGCGGTTCTTGTCGTTTTTCGCCTTGGCGAGGCGCAGCAGGTCGGCGTGCAGGTATCGTTCGATGGACGGCAATGCCTCTGGCGGCGTCTTGCCGATGAAACCGGGGAAGACGAGCGTGGCGATGTGCTCGCGGATCGACTGCAGCACGCTCAGCAGTGGCAGGTCCGCTTTGCCGGACACGGCTTTGTCGACTTCCGCATACCGTTTCAGTATGGTGATCACGTCATGCGCCACCGCGTACACGGTGTCCTCGTACACTTCGCGCACATCGAGCACCGCGTCGGCGAGCGCTTCGTCGTCGGGCAGCTGGTCGATGTTGGGCAGGAGTCGTTTGACGGCTGCCAGCTGCAGGTCTTCGGTGAGTTCCTTCGTGGACTTGTAGGGGGCGGAGGCGAGCATGAGCGCTTCCGTGCCGAGCCAGCGTGAGGAGATGCGTTCACCGGGCAGGCGCAGCGTGTCGAGCGCGCCTTGCCAGAGCATGGTGGCGCGTGCTTCGGTGGTCGCTCCCGCTTTGTTGAGCAGGTTGGCTTGTTCGACGAACTTGCCTTGGTCTCCTGCGTTTCGGGCTTGTTTTTCGACCATGTGGCGTGCGGAGGCTTTGGCTTGTTCGGCGAATTCGCGTTGCAGTTCGACGAGTGATTTGCCGGTGCCGAGTGTTTTGACGGGGCCTCGCGCGTGTCGTCGGCCGTGCTGGTTCTTGCGGTTGGGCGGCAGCTGCTGTTCCACGGCGAAGGTCATGCGCAGGTATGGCGCGAGCTTGTTCCATAGTTCGCCGGTGAGGACTTCCGGGTGGATTTGCGCGCCGACGATACTGATGGCCGCCTGCGTGAACACGTGCGGCAGGTCGGGCCATGCGGCCATGCCATCCTCGTTTTCGGGGGCGCTGTTAGGCTTCTGCTGGCTGCCGGAGCCCGGCAGGTCGGGATAGCGTTCGTCGATCCAGGCGCGGATTTTGCGTGCCGTGTCCGGAGCGGGCACGAACTGCACGCGCAACGTTTTCGGCAGCGACTTGATCATGCCGACGATCAGCTCGTCCAACAATCCCGGCACATTCCACGAGAACTGTTCCGGAGTCAGTCGAGACAATGCTTTCAACGGCACATGCACGGTGACGCCGTCGTTTGGGTCGTGCGGGTCGTAGATGTAGCTCAACCTTAGATCGATGGGGGAGCCGTCGGTGCCGAGCGTATGCCAATGGTCGGGATAGTCGTCCAGGGACACCGAATCGGAGCCGGCGAGACGCTCCACCTTGTCCGGATCGAAATCCAGCAGATCGGGCTGCTCGTCGTGCTTCGTCTTCCACCATTTCGCCAAATCGGCCACGCTGGTGACGGTGTTGGGGATGATGGCGTTGTAGAAGTCGAACAGATCCTCGTCACCGACGGTCTGCGCCACCTGGCGGGTGCGGCTCGCATCATCGGCTGCATCCTCGAGGATGTCCCGGTTCCTGGTGACGAAATCATCATAGGAGAACCGTTGCTGGATGTCGCCCTCCACCAGACCCTGCCGGATGAGGAAATCGCGCGCCTCAAGCGGATTGATGCGCCCCCACTGCACGGTGCGGTCCTGCACGATCGGCAGGCCGTACAGGAGCACCTTCGCGCTCGCCACGGCCGAGCCGCGCGAACCGGACCAGTGCGGATCCGCGTACGTGGTACGGGTGAGTGCTCCGGCGAGCGGCTCCGCCCATGCGGGATCAATCTGCGCGGAATACCGCGCCCACAGTCGGCTTGTCTCCACCAGTTCGGTGCTCATCACCCATTGCGGTGTCGATTTGGCTACGGCGGAGGCGGGGAACAGGGCGAAATGCGTGCCGCGCGCGCCCTGATAGTCGTTCTTCGCCATCTTCTGCGCGCGTTTCATCGCACGAGCGCGTGCCGCACCCTTCAAACCAGCGAAATCGGATGCCTTCGGCTCGCGCGTGACCTGCATGCCCATCATGGACAGCAGGCCGGAAAGCATGGACGTGTGGATGCCCTGCGCGTCCCATGAGCAGCACAGCGAATGCGCTGCCTGCTGGTTAAGCGGCAGCTGGCGGATCTCCAACGGTGGACGGGACACGGGAATCGGCTCGCCAAGCTTGAATTTGAACTCCTGGCACATTTCGCGCAGCTGGGCGACCAAATCCTTCCATTGGCGCATGCGCAGCCAACTCAAGTACTCGGTCTTGCAGATGCGGCGCAGCGCGGAATTGCTCGGCTCGCCATCCGCTTGGAACACGCGGTCCCACAGGTTCAACGCGGTCAGGAAATCACTGGTCGGGTCCGCATACCGGTTGTGGATCCGATCCGCCTCCTCACGGTTCTCGTCGGGACGTTCGCGCGGATCCTGCAGGCTCAGGAACGCGACTACTACCAGCACCGCCGCCAGAGTGTTCGGCGTGGTCGACTTCGCGGCTTCGATGACCATACGGCCCAAACGCACGTCGATCGGAATACGTGCCAGCAGACGGCCGGTATGCGTCAACACCACCTCGCCATGTTTGCGCGCCACGGCCTTCAGCTCGGTCAGCTCGTTGAAACCATCCGACACGGCCTTCATATCCGGCGGATCGATGAAACCGAAATCCGTCACATCCTTCGCCGTACGCGCCACACCCACCGACAGCATGTGCAGCACGACCGCGCCCAGGGACGTGCGCAGAATCTCCGGCTCCGTGAATTCGGGACGCGTCTCGAAATCCTCACGCGAATACAAGCGGATCGCAATGCCGTCGGCGATACGGCCGCAACGGCCCGAACGCTGGTTCGCGCTCGCCTGGCTGATCGGCTCGATAGGCAGACGCTGCACCTTCGCCGTCTTCGAATAGCGGGAGATACGCGCCGTGCCCGGATCGACCACATATCGGATGCCCGGCACCGTCAGCGACGTTTCGGCGACATTCGTGGCGATCACAATACGCTGATGCGTATGCGGTTCGAACACCTTATGCTGTTCCTTCGAAGACAACCGTGCGAACAACGGCACGATCTCGATCGCATCCGGCCTGCGCATATCCGCCGCGCGCGGACCGTAATGGCGGCGCAGCGCGTTCTCGAAATCGTGGATGTCGCGCTCGCCGGAAGCGAACACGAGAATGTCGCGCGGACCACGGTCGTGCGTGGAATGGATCACCAATTCGGCGCAGGCGCGCGCCACCGCGGTGGGCATGTCCACGTTCGTGTCGCGCGAATCGCGGCCGTCCCTGCCATCCGGCGCGGCCGACAGCGCCTCGTAATCCGCGTCGCCGGGCATCGCGCCCGTTTCGAAACCCGGCACGGAACGCATCAGCGCCGGCGCGGTGCCCAACGGCTCATACACGATCTGCACCGGATACGTGCGTCCCGACACTTCGATGACCGGCACCTTCGTGTGCAGCGCGTGTTCGAAATGCTCCTGGAACTTCACCGAATCGATTGTCGCGGACGTGATGACGAGCTTCAGGTCGCGCCGCTTGGGCAGCAGCGCCGTCAGATAGCCGAGCAGGAAATCGATGTTCAGACTGCGCTCATGCGCCTCGTCGATGATGATCGTGTCGTACTGCATGAGCTTCGGATCGCGTTGGATCTGTGCCAGCAGAATACCGTCCGTCACCACGCGCAGGCGCGTCTTCGGCGAGCTTTCGTCCGTGAACCGCACCTGATAGCCGACTTCCTCACCCAACGTCACGCCCATTTCGCTGGCGATTCGTTCGGCGACGGTACGTGCGGCAAGCCTGCGCGGCTGCGTGTGCACGATCTGCCTGCCGTGCGATCCACGGCCCAGTTCCAGCAGAATCTTCGGCAGCTGCGTGGTTTTGCCGGAGCCCGTCTGGCCGGAAACGATCACCACCTGGCTTGACCTGACGGCTTCGGCGATGTCGCTGCGAGCCGCGGAAACCGGCAGTTCGGAAGGATATTCGAATTTCATGCCTTCACAACCTCGATGACGCGGAAGCCCTTCGAACTCGCGTACTTGCCCACTTCAAACCCGTCGCCCAACTGCGTGGCGAGCCACGGAATCAGCGAATCGGAACCCAGATTCCTCTGCACCACCAGATAGGCGGCACCGCCCGCGTTAAGCCGCGGCAGCCACGTCATCAGCAGCTCGTGCAGAGCCTCCTTGCCGACGCGGATCGGCGGATTCGACCAGATCAGATCGAACATGAGAACGGCCGGAACCTGCTCGGCGGTGACGGCATGGATATTGCCCATGCCGTTCAACTCGGCGTTGCGGCGCGTGAGCTCAAGCGCGCGTTCGTTCACATCCAACGCCCAGATATCGGCCTTGGGCGATTCGAAACCCAACGTCAGCGCGATCGGACCCCAACCGCAGCCCAGATCAAGGAACGTGCCCTCCTCCGGCGGTTCCGGCGCCTGGCGAAGCAGCACCGACGTGCCCAAATCCACACGATTGCCGGAAAACACGCCGTTCGACACTTCCACATCCGCCTCATTGCCACGCAACGTGACATGCAGCTTCCTGCGCACGTCCTTCGACTGCGGTTCCGCCGCGAAATACTGCTCGGCCTGTGCCATGCTCTCTCCTTGCAAACGTTCGTCCTCCGGCATCCGCGCGGTAATCGCGTCCACGTGGCGAAAACGGTGATGCCCATGTCTCTAGACAATGATGATAATAAAGACACCATAGTTCAACCGTGAGAGGTGCCATTGAGCCAAGAGAACGATATCGAGCAGAGCATGACCGCAGGCGACGTCGGGGGAGTGCTCGCCGACCAATCCGACGTGCTGCTTGATACCGACGGCGGGGAACACCTTCGCGAAACCCACGACGAACAGTGGCAGGAACGCGAATCCCGCAACGCATTGAAGCATGTGGCGGGTCTGGGCGAGATCCAGGACGTCACCGAAGTCGAATACCGTAAAGTCAGGCTCGAACGCGTCGTGCTCGTAGGCGTATGGTCCAGCCGCGAGACCACGCAGGCCGCGGCCGAGGAATCGCTCCGAGAACTCGCCGCGCTCGCCGAAACCGCGGGCGCCGTGGTGTGCGACGGCCTGCTGCAGCACCGCATCAAGCCGGACGCGGCCACATACGTGGGTTCCGGCAAGGCGCGTGAACTGGCCGGCATCGTGGCGCAGGACGAGGCGGACACCATCGTCGTCGACGATGATCTGCCGCCGAGCCAACGACGCGCATTGGAAGACGCCACCAAAGTGAAGGTGGTCGACCGCACCGCCGTCATCCTCGACATCTTCGCACAGCATGCGACTTCGCGCGAAGGCAAGGCGCAGGTGGAGCTGGCACAGCTCGAATACATGCTGCCGCGACTGCGCGGCTGGGGCGGGTCGCTGTCGCGTCAGGCGGGCGGCCGCGCGGCAGGCGACGCGGGCATCGGCTCGCGTGGTCCGGGTGAGACGAAAATCGAAATGGACCGTCGCGTGATCCGCAGCAGAATCGCCAAACTACGCCGGCAGATCGCACAGATGGCGCCCGCGCGTGACGTCAAACGTGGCGCGCGCCGTCGCTTCGGCCTGCCGACCGTCGCCGTGGTCGGCTATACGAACGCCGGCAAATCGTCGTTGACCAACCGGCTGACCGGTTCCGCGGAACTGGTGGAGAATGCGCTGTTCGCCACTTTGGATACCGCCGTACGCCGTGCGAAAGCCAAGGACGGGCGACTGTACGCGTATGTGGACACCGTCGGTTTCGTGCGCCGCCTGCCAACGCAGCTCATCGAAGCGTTCAAATCCACGTTGGAGGAAGTCGCCGACGCCGACCTGATCGTGCACGTGGTCGACGGCTCGCATCCCGACCCGTTCTCCCAGATCGACGCCGTCAACGACGTGCTGTCCGACATCGACGGCGTCGAGACGATCCCCACGATCGTGGCGTTCAACAAAGCCGACCGTATGGACGAGGCCGCACGCGAACGTATCGAGGCGCTGATGCCGGAAGCGCACATCGTCTCCGCGTTTTCAGGGGAGGGCGTCGACGCACTGCGCGAGCACGTGGAATCGATGCTGCCCACGCCGAACGTGCACGTCGAGGCGCTGCTGCCGTACACAGCCGGCTCGCTCATGTCCCGCGTGCGCGAATACGGCAAGGTGATCAACGTCGAATACCGCGACGACGGCATGATGCTCGAAGCGGAGGTCGACGACCAGCTGGCCGCGCAGATCGTGGAGCAGGCCATCGACTGAGCTTCCGCGCAAGCCGTTCCCGATGACGTTTACCGGAGCGGCCGTGCAAACGCTGCAACGGATTGCAACAGCTGCATTTCAACGGGCGCAGTGTATGTGAGCGCTCACAAAAGCTGTGACGAAAATCACTTTTCAGTGGTTGCAAATCATGCGGATTCACGGCGAAACGTCATGCTGTATGGATAAAGTAGGGTTGAAATCGAAAGAAAATACCCTGCCACAACGCGGGACGTTCTTCTTGCTCAAAGAGAGGTAAAGCACATGGTGGATTCACCAATCAAGCCCACAAAGCTCGCTATCATCGGTGCCGGCGCAGTCGGCTCCACTCTCGCTTTCGCTGCTGCTCAGCGTGGCGTCGCACGTGAGATCGTGCTCGAAGACATCGCCAAGGAACGCGTCGAGGCCGAAGTGCTCGACATGCAGCACGGCTCCAGCTTCTATCCGACCGTGACCATCGATGGCTCCGACGATCCGGAGATCTGCCGTGACGCCGACATGATCGTCATCACCGCAGGCCCGCGCCAGAAGCCGGGCCAGTCCCGCCTCGAGCTGGTCGGTGCCACCATCAACATCCTCAAGGCCATCATTCCGGGCCTCGTGAAGGTCGCTCCGAACGCCATCTACATGCTCATCACCAACCCGGTCGACATCGCCACCCACGTGGCCCAGAAGATCTCCGGCCTGCCGGCCAACCAGGTCTTCGGCTCCGGCACCAACCTCGACTCCGCCCGTCTGCGCTTCCTGATCGCGCAGCAGACCGGCGTCAACGTCAAGAACGTGCACGCCTACATCGCCGGCGAACACGGTGATTCCGAAGTCCCGCTGTGGGCCTCCGCCACCATCGGCGGCGTCCCGATGTGCGACTGGACCCCGCTGCCGGGCCACGATCCGCTGGACGCCGAAGTGCGTGAGCAGATCCACCAGGAAGTCAAGAACGCCGCCTACAAGATCATCAACGGCAAGGGCGCTACCAACTACGCCATCGGCATGTCCGGCGTGGACATCATCGAAGCCGTCATGCGCGACTCCAACCGCATCCTGCCAGTCAGCTCCATGCTGCACGACTTCCACGGCATCTCCGACGTGTGCATGTCCGTGCCGACCCTGCTCAACCGTTCCGGCGTCAATACCGCCATCAACACCCCGGTGTCCGACCGTGAGCTCGCGGCCCTGAAGCGCTCCGCGGAGACGCTGAAGGAAACCGCCGCCCAGTTCGGTTTTTAATTGACGGTTTGACTTTATTGACAGGGGAGCGGTGAGCCGCTAGACTGTCAGCAGAACTTGGAAACCCCAGCCTTCGGACTGGGGTTTCCTGCGTTTTGAGACGAATGAAAATGGTATTGAGAAGCGGTTTCAATAGCCGCGGATCGAACCAAAGACGACGAAAGGAAACCCATCATGGCACACAGCCATGCGGGTGTGGACGCCACGACCGCCGCAAGCGGGGCCGAACACCAGAAAAGACTCATGATGTCATTGGGGCTGACTTCCACGGTGTTCATCGCCGAAGTGGTCAGCGCCATCGTCACCGGATCGCTGGCGCTGCTGGTCGACGCCGGCCACATGCTCACCGACATGTCGGTGCTGATCGCCTCCACCGTCACCGCGGTGCTCATGCAACGCAAACCTAGCAACAAACGCACCTGGGGATGGGCGCGACTCGAAGTGCTCACCGCCGCGGTCGGCGCGCTCGTGCTCCTGATCGTCGGCATCTACGCGCTCGTCGAAGCCGGCATGAGGCTGTTCGGCGGAGCCGCCGACGAAGTGCACGACGTGCGGTTGCTGCTGTTCATGGGCATACTCGGCCTTGCCGCCAACGTCGGTTCGATCTTCATCCTCGCGGGGCAAAGCGAGGACAACATGAACATGAAAGCCGCGTTCCTCGAAGTCATGAACGACGCATTGGGGTCCGTGGCCGTGATCGTTTCAGCCATCGTGCTGATCTCAACGGGCTGGGCCGGCTTCGATGCCGTCGCGGGCGGCATCATCGCATTGATGATGATCCCCCGGGCGTTCGTGCTGCTGCGCAACGCCGTGCGCGTGCTGCTGGAGGAAACCCCACAGGAACTCGATCTGGACGAGGTGCGCGAACATCTTGAGCAGGTGCCGCACGTGGTGGCCGTGCACGACCTGCACGCCAGCACCGTCTCTACCGGCATGCCCGTCGTCATGGCCCATGTGGTAGTGGAGCGCGGGCTGACCATGGATGATGCCGCCGACATCCTCTCCCAATTGCAGAACTGCCTGCGTGAGCACTTCCCCGTATCCGTGCCGCACACCACCTTCCAGCTTGAACCTGAAGGATACGATTCGGACAGCCGCAAGGAACTGCATTCCTGAACCGTGCTCCCGAACTTCAAGAATGCGACGACATTTTGAAATGCCCTCGCGTTCATTCTTGATGGATTCGCAAGGTGAATGCACAACCGCGCGGTATGGCAAAGGGTATGGCAAAGGGCGTCGGACATGCCTCAAAATGGTATGTTCGACGCCCTTTGCCGTTTAACGTGTGAAAGCAATCAGATCTTGCGCAGCACGGTGACGACCTTGCCCATGATCTCGGCATGCGTGCCGTCGATGGGGGAGTAGGCCGGATTGTGCGGAATCAGCCAGACATGGCCGTGATCCTTGCGGAACGTCTTGACCGTGGCCTCGTCATCCAGCAATGCGGCGACGATATCGCCATTCTCCGCGCTGTTCTGCTCGCGGACCACCACGAAATCACCATCGCAAATGGCGGCGTCGATCATGGAATCACCGTGCACTTCAAGCATGAACAGATTGCCGGTGCCGGTAAGCCGTTCGGGAAGCCTCATCACATCATCGACATGCTGCTCGGCCGTGATCGGCACGCCGGCGGCGATGCGCCCGACCAGTGGAACGTCATGCGAGGCCATGATGGAGCCGCATACATCGTCCTGACTGGGGAACGGGATGACCTGGGCGACTTTTCCATTCGGCTCCTCGTCATTGAGGTTCACCACTTCGATGGCCCTCCCCTTGTTCGCGTTCATGCGGATGAAGCCTTTTTCGTCAAGAACCTGAAGCTGGTGTTTGACGGATGACGGGCTTTTAAGCCCTGCGGCCTCACCAATCTCACGGAACGAAGGAGCGAATCCCTGCTTGGCCAAATGCGTTTTGATGGCGTCAAGCACCTTGCGCTGGCGGTCGGTCAACGTGCTTTCATCCGGACGCTCGTCGCTCTTCTTGGGCGTGAAGGGGATGGTGCTCACGATGGGCTCCTTTCGTAGTTCCTTAGAAGCATAACGCGAAACGCCGATAAAATCAAACATCTGTTCGAGGTGTGTTTGCGTTTATCGAACATATGTGCCATACTTGGAACAAGCGTTCGATAGAACAGCTGTTCGAAAAGGAGTGGCGTGGTGAACGGTGCGGCGAATATCGGAAATGTGGCAAATCGAATCGCCATGGCGATCATGGCGGCCGGTCTTGCCTGGTGTCTTTTTGGATTCATCGCGCCCGGAAGTGCGCAGTCCGCGCCGGATTCCACCGCTGTCGTCGTGTATACGGTGCAACCCGGCGACACCTTGTGGAGGTATGCGGCGAGCATCACTCCGGAGGGTGGCAATGTCGGAGATACGTTGGATGAACTGATGCGGCTGAACAACCTTGATACGGTGTCTTTGCATGCGGGGCAGCGCCTCATTGTTCCCCATGAGGCGTAGGGGCCGCCAAGCGTGGCTTATTTCAAGGGCTCAGTCTATTCTGGACAACATGCATTGCCCGTTTTGCCAGAATCCAGACACCAAGGTGGTCGATACCCGTATTAGCGACGATGGTCACTCCATCCGTCGCAGGCGCGAATGCCCGAAATGCTCCAAGCGATTCACCACATTGGAGACGACCATGCTATTGGTCGTGAAGCGTTCCGGAAACGTCGAGCAATTCGACCGCAATAAGGTGATTTCCGGCGTGCGCAAGGCATGCCAAGGCCGTCCCATCAACGAGGACGATCTGAAGATGCTGGGGCAGAAGGTCGAGGAGGATCTTCGTTCACGAGGATTGGCCCAAGTCAAATCTGATGAGGTCGGCAAGGCGATTCTCAAGCCGCTGCGTGACTTGGACATGGTGGCGTACATGCGCTTCGCCAGCGTCTACCAGAATTTCGAGAATCTGGAGGACTTCCAAAGGGCCATCGACGAGCTGAAGGGCGCAAGTTCCGAATGATGACGTGAGACGGGTGCCGCATCCGTAAGCAAATACAGCATATATAATGCGGGCGGGGTTCCAATCCTGATGGTTGGAACCCCGCCCGCATTATCGTAACGTTTCGTATTGCGTGCTCAGCTGATCACGCGCATGCGGATCGTACCCTCGATGGAGGCGAGCTGGTCGAGAGCCCTCTGGTCCGGGCGCTGCGCCACATCGGTGACCACATAGCCGATCTCGCCTTCCGTGCCCAAGGCCTGGGCGGCGATGTTGATGCCGTCCTCGCCCAGCACACGGTTGACGCGTGCCAGCACACCTGGAAGATTCGCATGCAGGTGGGCGATGCGGAAATTCGACTTGATGTCGGACAGGGTGATCTGCGGCAGATTCACCGACAACATGGTGGAACCCTTGAACCAATAATCCTCAAGACGCTGGGAGACGAACTGTCCGATGGACTTCTGCGCCTCAAGCGTGGAGCCGCCGATATGCGGGGTGAGGATCATGTTGTCCTCGTCCGCAAGGTCGGTCAGGAACTCGTCGCCGGTCTTCTTCGGTTCGATTGGGAACACGTCCACCGCCGCGCCGGACAGATGGCCGGAATCCAGATGCTTCTTCAACGCGTCCAAATCCGCCACGAAACCACGGGACAGGTTGATGAAGATGGCATCCTGCTTCATATGCTCGAACTGGTCTTCGCCGAAGAATCCCGTGTTCGACTTGCGTCCATCCACATGAAGCGTGACCACATCGGACTGTTCCAGCAATTCGTTGAGCGTGTCGCAACGGTGGGCGTTGCCCATGGCGAGCTTCTCTTCAATGTCGTAGAACAGCACGCGCATGCCAAGCGCCTCGGCGACGACGGAAAGCTGGGAGCCGATGTTGCCGTAGCCGATGATGCCGAGCGTCTTGCCTCGGACCTCATGGGAGCCGGAGGCGGACTTATCCCACATGCCGTGCTTCATATGATGGGTGTGCGCGGGAATGCGGCGCATCAGGCAGATGATGTCGCCGATCACCAGCTCCACCACGGAACGGGTATTCGAATACGGCGCGTTGAAGACGGCGATGCCGTTCTTGCCCGCGTATTCGAGATCCACCTGGTTGGTGCCAATGCAGAAGCAGCCGACCGCGGTGAGCGTCGGACGCGCGTCGATGACCTTGCGGGTCACACTGGTCTTGGAACGGATGCCGAGCAGGTCGACACCTTCCAACGCATCAATCAGCTCGTCCTCGCTCAGGGCTCCCTTGAGGCACTCGACCTCGAAGCCATGGTCGCGCAGCGACTGCGCCGCGTCGGGATGGATGTTTTCAAGTAACAATGCTTTAGGCATGGTTCCTACCTTATAGCTTGAGCAGCTTTTCGTCGTCTTTTGTCCGCAGTATAAGCAGACGCTGCGTGGGCCTCGTCATGGCGACATACAAATCGGAGGCCGCTACGATACGCGACGGCGCGTTCTCCTCGATTCGTCCGGGCTGGACCACCATCACGGCATCATACTCCAGACCCTTCACGGTCTGTGTGGAACATACGGTGACCTGCTCGTCCCAGGAACTCTGGGCATCGAGCCTGTCGAATTCCTTCGGGTCGAGCTCATCCTGAAGTTGTGCGTATACGCGTGCGCGCAACGGCTTGAGCATATCGTCCGGCGCGATGATCGCCACACGACCGGTACCGTCGGAGGAAACGTAGGCGCGCACCAACTCGACGGTCTGCTGCGCGACGGCGTCGCCGATCAGGCTATCGTCACGCAAGGTGAGACGCTTGACTGAATCCGGGACGCCACGCACGGCGTTCACCGTGGAGATGTACAGGCCTTCGGACGAGGCGAAATCGCTGGCGAGCTGCGACACCTCCTTCGGATTGCGGTAGTTGATCGTCAACTCGTTGAGCTGCCAGTTGCGTTCGCCGAACAGCGGGTCCATCATGCGACGCCAGGACCGGGTACCGCCCAACGCGGAGGTCTGCGCCACATCGCCCACAATCGTGAACGAGCGCGACGGACAACGACGGATCAGCATGCGCCAATCCATCGCGGTCAGCTCCTGCGCCTCATCCACCACGATATGGCCATACGTCCACTCGCGGTCGGCCGCGGCGCGCTGCGCGGTTAATTCGGCGTCCATACCATTGATATTGTCCACCAGCATCTGCGAAGTGACGATGCCGGAACCGATACCGGCCTGCGCCAGCGTGTCCTTGGCGAACTGCTCTTCCTCGGCGCGCTTGGCATCCAACGCCTTCTGCCTGGCCACGGCCTTCGGATCCGGTCCAAGCAATTCCATGGCCTCATCCAGCAGAGGTACGTCGCTGACGGTGAAGGGCGAGCCCTTCGGACGCATCAGCGTCTCGATGTCACGCTCTTCGAGCCAGGGGGCGAAACGGCGCAATTGCTGCGGTTTCGCGAACAGCTGGTCGACCAACCATTCGCCGGTCATCGGCAGCCATGCGAGGTTCAGCGTCTTGCGCAAATCGTCGTTCATACGCAACTGCTGCATCACATCGTTAAGCTCGGCCTGCTCCGGCTCGTAGTCAAGCCGTTCGACGTACCGGTTGCGCATGGCCGACAGCATGTCGCGCACGAAGGTCTCGCGCGCCTTGTTATGCGGCTGCCGCGTGCGCTTGGCATCGGCGATGGCCTGCTCGATATCCGCACGTACCATCGGCACGTTGAAACCGTTGATGCGGATGACCGGCAGATGCGAAGGCACGCGTTCACGAGCCGCCACGGCATTGGCGATCGCCTTGGCCATACGGCGTTCACCCTTGAGCTTGGCCGCATGCGGGTCGTCATGCGCGGTGGCGATGATGCCGGGAATCAGATCCGCGATGGTACGGCTGACCACACCCGTCTCACCCAGCGAGGGGAGCACCTGGTCGATGTAATGCAGGAACGTCGAGCTGGGGCCGACCACCAGCACTCCGGAACGCTGCAACGCGCGACGATGCGTATACAACAGGTAGGCCGCGCGATGCAACGCGACCGCGGTCTTGCCGGTTCCCGGACCGCCCTGCACCACCACCGCCTGGTTGAGGTCCGCACGGATGATACGGTCCTGCTCGCCCTGGATGGTGGCCACGATATCGGTCATTTTGCCGGTGCGTTTGGCGTTAAGCGACGCAAGCAGAGCACCCTCGCCGGTCAATGTGCCATTGGAGGACGCCTCGCCGACCTGATCGGAATGCACGTCGAGCACCTCATCCTCGACGCCGACCACTTCCCTGAAACTCAACGTGATATGCCGGCGCATGACGATGTCGCCATGATTCGAAGGCGTCGCCTCATAGAACGGGCGTGCCGCGTCGGCGCGCCAGTCGGTGAGAATCGGCTCATGATCCTCATCGGACAGGCCGATACGCCCAATGTAGCGATGCGCGCCATGCACGTCGTCGAGCCTGCCGAAAACCAGACGATCCTCCACCGCACGAAGCTGGGTGAGACGGTCCTCGTACATGGTGGCGAAGGAATCGCGTTCGGTGCGTTGCGTGGGCGAACCGTGCGATCCTGCGGCCCGGACCGTGTCGAGACGCGACCGAGCCTGCGCCCTCAACGCGTCCAGACGATCATATGCGCGGCTGACGGCCTGTTGCTCCTCACGCAACTGGGCGGAATAACTCGACATTGCTGTCCCTTCATCAAAAACTTAAGGCACTCTAATGTACCCCAAGGCTTCTACGTGCGGCGATCGGCCGCGGCGAATCGCGATGGGCTGACAACGCCGGAACTGTACGGTGCGGACGCGCAATCTCAAATATGGGGAGAAATCGACAATATTTTGAGGCATTTTTGCTTTTTCGTGGGGAAAAATGGTGAGCAGTGGGGTAGAGTGGGGAAAGTGTCTCGGATTGGTGGGCCGAGTGTGGGCAAAAAGGAGGTGCGGTAATGGTCCATGACATTGGAGCAGAACCCGTCTCCGACGATGATCCGGCTCAATCCGGCGGCATGATGGCGGACTTGCCGCCATTGCTGCTGGGCACCTACACTCCGAAAATCGACGCCAAAGGACGTATGGCATTGCCTGCGAAGTTCCGCAGCCAACTGGGCTCCGGCATGGTGATGGCAAGAGGCCAGGAACGATGCGTCTACCTGCTGCCGCAATCGGAATTCAGACGGATCGCGGTGCAGATCCAACGCACGTCCATGGGAAACAAGGCGGCACGCGACTACCTGCGTGTGTTCCTTTCCGGCGCGGTCGACCAGGAGCCAGACAAGCAAGGACGCGTGCTTGTGCCGCAGATGCTCCGCGATTACGCGAATCTGGGCAGCGACATTGTGGTGATCGGCGTGGGAACCCGGGCCGAGATTTGGAACAGACAGGCATGGGAGGATTACTTGGCCGACAAGGAACAAGGATATTCCGACATTGCCGATGACGTATTGCCGGCGATGGAGTTCTAATGACAGACGTGACGACGATTCATCAGCCGGTGCTGCTCCGCGATTGCGTGGACTTGGTGGCACCGGCATTGGCGAAGCCCGGCTCGATCGCGGTGGATTGCACCCTCGGCCTCGCCGGGCATTCCACAGCGTTCCTCAAAGCAAGCCCCAACGCCCGCCTGATCGGCATCGACCGGGACACCGAGGCGCTCGCGCTCGCCACGAAACGCATGGAAATGGAAGGCCTTGCCGACCGTTTCACGCCCGTGCACGCGGCATTCGACGACTTCTCCCAAGTGCTTTCCGACCAAGGCGTCGACAAGGTCAACGCGGTGTTCATGGACCTCGGATTGTCCAGCCTGCAGATCGATGAGACGGAACGTGGCTTCTCCTATTCCCATGACGCGCCGCTCGACATGCGTATGGACGTGACGCAGCCCCTGACCGCAGAGCAGGTGCTCGCCGAATATTCGTTCGCCGATTTGGTGCGTATCTTCCGCACATACGGCGAGGAGCGGTTCTCCAAGCAGATCGCACGGGAAATCGTACGCCGGCGTGAAACCGAGCCGCTGACCACGTCGGGCCAGCTCAATCGTTTGGTGGACGAGGTCGTGCCGCAGGCCCACCGTCCCGCCGGCAACCCCGCGAAACGCGTCTTCCAGGCGCTGCGCATCGAAGTCAACGGCGAACTGGACAAGCTTGCCGGCACGCTGCCGCAAATCGCCAACCACCTTGCAGTGGGAGGACGTCTGGTGGTGGAGTCGTACCACTCGTTGGAAGACAAAACCGTCAAAGCCTTCATGAACCAAGGGCTTAAGGTCGACGCTCCGGCGGATATGCCCGTGGTGCCGCCCGACATGATGCCGTTCTTCAAGGAACTGACCCGCGGCGCCATCAAGGCGGACGCGGAGGAAATCGCCAACAATCCACGATCGGCGTCCGTCAGATTGCGCGCGGTGGAATTGACCAGACCGATTCCCGCACGATGGCGCAAACGGTTCGACCAAGGCGCGGATTACGCAAGCATGACCAGACAAGGAAGAAGGGACTGAAGTGGCGGCACCAAGAACGATCGCTTCGAATGCGGCTCCGGCCGGCCGCAAAAGCCAGACCGAGACCATCGGCACCACGCGTCCCGAACTGCACGTCATCAAAGGGACCAGAGTCGAAGGCAACGGCATCCGTCACGGCTTCGAACAACTCATCACATGGACGCGGACCCGCAGCACGCCGCTGCTGCACCTGGTCATCGCCGCGGTGTTCCTTGGTGTATGCCTGCTGGGCTCACTGATGCTGCGTACCCAAATGGTGCAGAATTCCTTCGAGGCGAGCCAAATCGAAACGCATATCACCCAGCTGACCCAGGACGTCGAGGACGATCAGGCCAAGCTCGACGAACTTGACGCCTCATTGCCGAGCAAGGCCGAAGAGATGGGCATGGTCCCGCAGAAAGGCGCATTGACCATCGATCTGAACGGCTATCAGGCAAACGCAAGTGGAGACAAGACCCGGTGAACCCTATCCGCAGGATCTACACGTTCTTCCACAAGAACCTGTTGACGAAAACCATGGCCATCGGCGTCGTTCTGGCGCTGATGGGCACCACCTGCCTTATCCAACTTGCCAATATTCAACTGGTCAACGGCAAAGGGATGGCGCAGGCCGCGGCGCAAAGCCGCACCACCACCGTGACGTTGAAGGCTCGACGCGGCAAGATCATGGATACCAATGGCGCGATTCTCGCGCAAAGTGTCGAACGCTACACCATCATCGGCAACCCCGAACAGGCGCAGGCGTTCATACCGACCACCTGCACCAAACAGACCGGCAGCAACTGCCACCAGATCAACGGCAAGCCGGTCGGCGTGACGGGAGCCGCAGCCGTGGCTCGTCTGCTGGCCCCCGTATTGGGCATGGACGCCACGGAACTGGGCGCCAAACTGTCGATCAGCGGGCAATACGTGGTATTGAAGAAGGACGTGACGCCTGCGGTCAAACGTAAAATCTCCAAGCTGAACCTCGGCGGCATCGTCTACGCGGAACTAAGCAACGAACGTCTGTACTCCAACGGCACTTTGATGGGTTCGCTATTGGGTGGTGTCGACGCCGACGGCAAGGGCGTGGCCGGCATCGAGCAGATGGAAAACAAGACATTGACGGGCCGTGACGGCTACCAGGTGTACCAACAGGGCAACAGCGGCGTCGAAATCCCCGGAACCATGACCGAATCCAAAGACGCGGTCAACGGATCCGACGTCACCCTCACCATCGATCGGGATGTGCAGTGGTACACCGAGAAAGTGCTGAGCGACAGCGAAAACAAATACCATTCCGCTTGGGGCATCGCCATGGTCCAGGACGTGCAGTCGGGCGACATCCTCGCTTTGGCGGACAGCGATACGACCGAGGCCGGAAGCGACCAGGCGAAGATGGGCGCCTCCCGGGCGGTGAGCGAGACCTTCGAACCTGGCTCCATCGGCAAGGTGCTGGCCATGTCGGGCATGCTGCAACTGGGATTGCACAAGGTCGATGACAAATTCACGGTACCGAACACGGTGACCGTGGAAGGACAGACCTATAAGGACGCGGTGGACCATGGCAACGAACATTGGACGCTCGCCGGCATCCTCGAACAGTCGTCGAACGTTGGCATGGTCATTGCCGGAGACAAGATGACCAACGAGCAGCGGTACAACTTCATCAGCAAATTCGGTATCGGACAGGCCACAGGACTGAACCTGCCAGGCGAATCCGAAGGCGTGCTGCACCCCTCGGATAGCTGGGACAGGCGAACCCGCAACACCGTGCTGTTCGGTCAAGGGTACACGGTGAACGTCATGCAGCTGACCAACGCGGTTTCGGTGATAGCCAACAAGGGCGTCAAAAAGCCGCAACGCATCATCAAGTCCATCACCGACACCGCGGGGCATGTCGAAGAGCAGCAGTCCAAGGGCGAGGCGACACGCGTCATCGACGAATCCGTGGCGAGCCAGATGCTCAACGCCATGGAATCGTCCGCTGAACACTACAACACTTTCGTGAAGGTCGACGGCTATCGTATGGCGGCGAAATCAGGCACAGCAGAAGTCGCCGGAGCGAACGGCCAACTGACCTCGATCATCAGCGATTACTCGACGATCATTCCCGCGGATAATCCACGCTTCGTCATCACCGTGGTGCTCAAAGACCCCCAAGGCAGCTTCGGCGGTTTGACGGCGGGTCCTGTCACCGCGGAGATTGGTGAATTCCTTATGCAGAAGTATGAAGTGCCGGCGTCTTCACCTCGCACGGATGCTATTCCGGTGAATTGGTGAGCGAATACGTATTCAGACACGGAGGGGCGGAAAGGTGAGCGCGGTCAGCGAATCCATGAACAGACGAATGACTTTAGGGCTGCTTGCCAGCCGATACGGTTTCGATCTTGATCCGACGTCGGCGGCTGAAGTGACGATCACTTCCATCGCGGATGATGTCGAATCGGTGCGTCCCGGCGCACTGTTCGTCCCGTCCGCCGATGTGGACGTGCACCAGTTGTCGCAGGCTCAGGAGCAGGGAGCATATGGCGCGATTGTGCCCCATGCGCTGCGCGGTCAAACCGACGACATCCAGATTCCGCTCATCTACGCCGAACCCACCATGGGACAGCTCGGCAAACTGGTGAGCGACATGGCCGGCAATCCGTCCGACGCATTGGCCGTATTCGCCATCACGGGGAAGAACAGGGAGATCGTGGAATCCGAAGTGAGGAACCTCGCGGATTTCCTGCACATGCTGGGCAACCCCGTCGGCGTGATCAGCTCGTCCGATTCACAGTCATTGGAACGCTTCCTCAATCTGGAATATCCTCTGTCGGCCATCGATGTGCAACGTACCATGGCGGTGTGCGCCGAAGACGGCGCAGCCGCTGTGATCCTCGCGTTGGATGAAGAGACCCTGCGTGAGGACGCGTTGCAATCGGTCAGCGTCGATGTGCTTGCCTGCGATGACAATGGTTTGAGCGATGCCGAGGTTGCGAAACTCGTCGCAAAATTCGGATGCGCGGTCGGCAAACAGACCCGCATCGCGGGACGAACCCAGGAATCCGACCTGCTTGCGGCGCAGGCCGCGACGGCATACGGCCAGACGGACAGCCGTTCGCTGTCCCTGTCCATCGCCATGGTGCTGGCCGCCGGCGTGAGGAAAGCCAACATCAAAAGCGCGTTACGCGTCTCGCGTGACCTGAACTAAACGTGGAACGAAACATTCTCCACATCAAACACAAACCCAACCATTAGAGGAGTAACGACAGTGAGCAGCCCGACCATGATGCCGATGAGCCTGACGGAGATCGCGCAGGCGGTTGATGGACGGTTGATGCCGACGACCGTGCCGACCGACGAACCGGTGGCCATCAGCGCCTTCACGGATTCGCGCCAGATCGTGCCGGGATCCGTTTTCGTGGCGATTGCCGGCGAACGCGTCGACGGTCATGATTTCGTGCCGAAGGTCGGCGCGCAGGGGGCTGTGGCCGCACTGGTCGACCACGAAATCGCGGGCGCGCAGGTGCCGCAGATCGTCGTAGAAAACACCGTCAAGGCGTTGGGAGCGCTCGCCAAGCATAATATCGAGCGTCGGCGCGCGCTGGAATCGCCGTTCACCGTCATCGGCATCACCGGTTCCGTCGGCAAAACCACCACCAAGGATCTGCTCAAATCGCTGCTGTCCAAAATGGGCGACACCGTCGCTCCGGTCGGATCGTTCAACAATGAGATCGGCCTGCCGCTGACGTCGCTCAAGGTGAACGCCGGCACGCGTTTCCTGGTGGCGGAAATGGGCGCCAATCACGTGGGCGAAATCGCCAACCTCACCTCCCTGGTTCCGCCGGACATCGCCGTGGTGCTCAAGGTGGGCGTGGCGCATCTGGGAGAATTCGGCTCTGCGGAACGCATCGCCCAAGCCAAATCGGAAATCGTACGCGGACTGGTGCCGGGCGGCCTGACCATCCTCAACGCCAACGACGAACATGTGGCCGCGATGAGCGCCATCGCTCCGGCCGATGTGCTGTGGTTCGGCCTGCCGCAGAAAGAAGACGCGCAACTGGACACGACCGCGCTCGACGTGCGCTGCGACGATCTCGACCATCCGTCATTCGTACTGGAAGACAAGACAGGCCGGCACGCCAACGTCACGCTCGGCATCTGCGGACAGCACAACGTCATGAACGCGCTTGCCGCAGCCACGGTGGCGATGACGTTGGGCATGCCGATTGACGCTGTGGCCTCCGGCCTATCCGACGTGACGAGCATCAGCCCGCATCGTATGGCGGTGTCCACCGTCACCAAGCCCGAAACGTCGTTCACACTGATCGACGATTCGTTCAACGCCAACCCCGATTCCATGAAGGCCGGACTCGATGGTCTGTCGCGCTGGCATGCCGGCGCCGAGCAGCAGCCGTTCAGAATAGCGGTTCTCGGAGCCATGTTGGAGCTCGGACCGGATGAGCATCGCCTGCATGAGGACGTCGGCAGATACGCCGTCGAGGGCGGTGCGGACGCGCTTGTGTCGGTCGGCAGCACTTCCGACGAGGCGTTGGACGCGCTTGCCGAGGCCATGGCGCAGGGCGGCAAGGCGGTTGCCGCCGACCCGACGATGGTGCAATGGGCGCATGATGCCGAACAGGCCGACCGAATGGTCACCCGGCTTGCGACCGACCATGAGGGTACAGTGGTGTTGCTGAAAGGATCCCACGCGTCCGGATTGAGCGCTCTGGCGGAGCGTTGGACGCAAAACTGACGGAATCGGCGTCGTGCCGATCATAGCTGACTGAAACGGAGAAGATCAGGTGATTTCACTCATCATCGGCATTATGGTGTCGCTCGTCGTGACGATTGTGGGCACTCCGCTGCTGATTAAGTTGGTGCACAAGCTCAATTACGGACAGTACATCCGTCAGGATGGCCCGAAGTCGCATCTCGTCAAGCGCGGCACGCCGACGCTTGGCGGCGTGGTCATCAACCTCGCGGTGGTGCTCGGCTGGTGCTCCTCGGCACTGTATCGGTTCCTCACCAGGGGAGAGGTGCCGTCGTGGTCCGCGGTGTTGGTGCTGTTCGCCATGCTGTCGATGGGATTCTTGGGATTCATCGACGATTTCGCGAAGGTCCGCAAGAAGCAGAGCGAGGGACTGACCGTCAAGGGCAAGTTCATCGGACAGTTCATCCTCGCCACCATATACGCGGTGCTGGCGCTGATTCTGCCGACCAAATCCGGCTTCCCCAGCGCCCAGGCCGGCATGAGCTTCATCGAAAAGCCGTTCTTCAGCTTTGAATTCGCCGGTCGTGTCGTGGCCATCGTGCTGTTCGTGATCTGGGTGAATTTCCTGATGACCGCATGGACCAACGCCATCAATCTGACCGACGGTCTTGACGGCTTGGCCGCCGGCTCCTCGATGATCGCCTTCATCGGCTATGCGATCATCGCGTTCTGGGAGTTCTACCACCTCAAGGGTTCGGACCATCCAGGCTTCACCTATGCGGTGTCCGATCCTCTTGACCTGACCATCATCGCGGCGTGCGCGGCCGTAGCCTGCTTCGGCTTCCTGTGGTACAACTCCAATCCGGCCTCCATCTTCATGGGAGACACCGGCTCCTTGGCGCTTGGCGGTCTGTTCGCAGCCATGTCCATCGCCACGCACACCGAATTCCTGGCGATCATCCTTGGCGGTCTGTTCGTCATCGAGACCATGAGCGACATCATCCAGGTCGGCTACTTCAAGATGACCCACAAGCGCGTTTTCAAGATGGCTCCGATCCACCATCATTTCGAATTGAAGGGCTGGCCGGAAGTGAAGGTCGTGGTCCGGTTCTGGATGATCGAGATGCTGTTCGTGCTGATCGCCTTGGTGCTGTTCTACGGCGATTGGGTGGCCCGTTCCGGCCTGTGACACGATTGCGGGCGCGGCTTTACGCCCGCAATATGAGTGTGCTATCACGGCAAATGACGTTTCCGATTGAAGGGTGATGGATATGAATATGGATGGCAAGACCGTAATCGTGGCTGGTCTCGGTGTCTCCGGGCAAAGCATGATGGAAGTGCTGGGCTCCCGTGCCGGCAGAGTGCTGGGCGTGGATGAGAAGAAGCCGGACGCCGACCTGCATTCCTTCGACCAAATCGATTGGGACAATACCGACATGGTGATGACCTCGCCGGTCTTCAACCCGCGCACGCCATTCATCCTTGAGGCGCAGAAACGCAACATACCGGTCATGAGCGAAGTCGAACTGGCCTGGCAGCTGCGCGTGAACAGCAACACCACCGGCAAGCCGGCGCAGTGGATCGGCATCACCGGCACCAACGGCAAGACCTCGACCACGGAAATGACCTCCGAAATGCTGACCGCATGCGGCCTGGCCGCTCCCGCCGTTGGCAACATCGGCAAAGCCGTGTCGCACGCCGCCGTCGACCCCGCGAACGACGTGCTCTGCGTCGAACTGAGCTCGTTCCAGCTGCATTTCACCTATTCTCTGGAACTTGACTGCGCGGCGATCACCAACATCGCCGACGACCATCTCGATTGGCATGGCGGCATCGAGAACTATGCCGCCGACAAGGCGAAGGTGTTTCACAACGTCAAGAAGGCGCTGGTCTACAACGCCGACGACGAACGCGTCACCAAATTGGCGTTCGCGGCCCAGACCGCGCCGGAATGCCGCAGGATCGGCTTCACGTTGGCCGAGCCGAAGGACGGGCAGATCGGTGTGAAAGATGGCTGGATCGTCGACATGTCCGGCATTGCCGGCGGAGAAGCGGGAAAGTCGTTCCAAGTGGCGAAGGTCACCGATTTCACGCATCTGACCGAGCCGGATGGCACGGTCTACCCGCATCTGCTCGCCGACGCCCTGACCGCGTTGGCGCTGGTGTTGGGTCTCGGAGCAGACAAAGACAAGGCGTTGGCTGCGCTCAAGCAGTTCACGCCGGGCGGCCACCGCATCCAGACCGTCGCCGTCGCCAAAACGTCCGACGGTGGCACCATCCGTTTCGTGGATGACTCCAAAGCCACCAACGCGCATGCGGCCAAGGCGTCGCTTAACAGCTTCGCGGACAAGTCCGTGGTGTGGATCGCCGGCGGACTTGCCAAAGGAGGCCGTTTCGAACAGCTCGTTGCCGACCAGGCGCACACCATCAAGGCGGCCATCATCATCGGCAAGGACCAGCAGCCAATGCTGGACGCGTTCAAGGCAAGCGCTCCCGACATTCCCATGTCCATCATCGATCCCACGGACAACGACACCGTCATGGCCCGCGCCATCGACGCTGCCGGCACCTACGCGCAATCCGGCGATGTGGTGCTCATGGCTCCGGCCTGCGCGTCCATGGACCAGTTCAAGTCGTACGCCGATCGCGGAAACCAGTTCGCGCAGCAGGCTCAGCGTTGGGTGAATGAGCATGGGGAAGCCTGAGGCCAGCCGTAGCATCACGTCTTCCGCAAGCCGTCCGAACATGACGGACGGCGCCGCGGCACAGACACGAGAACCGTTGAAGAACGGCGGAACGCGTAATCTCGCCAACCCGTTATGGTGCTTCCACGGATTCCGCCTATGCGTGATCATCCTCACGATCTTCGGCGTGATCATGGTGTTCTCCAGCTCTTCGGTGAACATGATCGCCAACGGGCAGTCGCCATGGGCGCAGGCGCTGAAACAGGGCATGTACTGCGTGTTCGGCCTGGTCATAGCATTCATCACGATGATGCTGCCGGCCAGCTTCTACCGAAAGATCAGCTTCTGGTTCCTGCTTGGCGCCATGGTCATGCAGGCCGCCACACTGACGCCATTGGGCGTCGAAGTCAACGGCAACAAAGGATGGATCGGCATTCCGGGCGTGTTCACCATGCAGCCCGCGGAAATCGTCAAGCTGGCGTTATGCATCTGGATGCCGAACGAGCTGATCAACGCGCGCAAGCAGGTGAAGAAGGTCGGCGCGCCCCGCGCGTACTCCAAGCTTATTCTCGGCTATCTGTGCGCGTTCTGCCTGGTCATGTCCGGCAAGGATCTTGGTACGGGCTTGATTATTCTCGCAATTGGCGGCATTGCATTGCTGCTTGGCGGATTCCCCGGCAAATGGCTTGCCGGAGCCGCGCTGCTTGGCATATGCGGTATCGTCGGATTCATTCTGACTAGCCCCAACCGACTCGGCCGCATCATGGCGGCCTACCGGACCTGCTCTCCGTCCGACCTGCAGGGCGTGTGCTATCAGGCGGTCCACGGCAAATACGCGATCGCATCCGGCGGCTTGTTGGGCGTCGGCATCGGCAATTCCGGCGAGAAATGGGGCTATCTTCCCGAAGCGCACAACGATTTCATCTTCGCCATCATCGGCGAGGAAACCGGATTCGTCGGAGCAGCCATGGTGATTCTGCTGTTCATCGTCATGACGTGGTGCATGCTGATGGTGGCCGTGCAGGTCCGCGACCGGTACATCACCATGGCGTTGGTGTGCATCGCGGTATGGATCGTCGGCCAGGCGTTTGTCAACATCGGCGTCGTCGTCAGCCTGCTGCCGGTCATGGGCGTGCCGATGCCGTTCGTATCAGCAGGCGGATCGTCTCTTATCATGTGTCTGGGGGCCGCCGGCGTGGCCATCAGCCTGATGAAGGAGCAGCCGCAGGTCAAAGCCGAGAACCGCATACTGTAATCGGTTCCCGTCATGCGAGTTGCGAAGCAAGCAAAAGAAAAGTAGACGAAATGTAAGTATCTGCATCGGCGGCGGTATGCCGCGTGGCCTGCCGCCGCATGGTGGGCTAAGCTCGTGGATTATGAGCAATCAGAAGCATATCGTTCTTGCCGGTGGCGGCACGGCAGGCCACGTCAATCCTCTGCTCGCCGTGGCGCATGTGATTCGCGAGCTTGAACCGGAAGCGGATATCGCGGTGGTGGGCACCGCCGTCGGTCTGGAGCGTGATTTGGTTCCGCAGGCCGGTTTCGAACTGGAAACCATCGAAAAAGTGCCGTTCCCGCGCAGGCCCAACAAGGCTGCGTTGCAGTTTCCAGCCAAATGGAAGGCCGAGAAGGCCAAAGTACGTGACATCCTCACCCGGCATCAGGCCCAAGTGGTCGTCGGTTTCGGCGGATACACGTCCGCACCCGTATATGCGGCCGCGCACAGCATGGGAATTCCGATTGCGATTCACGAACAGAACGCACGTGCGGGCATGGCCAACAAGCTGGGCGCGCGTTGGGCGTCCATGATCGGTGCCGCATACGCCCAGCCAGGACTGAAACCACGCAGGGGCGTCGAAGTCGAACGCGTGGGCCTGCCGCTTCGTCCGGCAATCGCACGATTGGCGTCCGATCTGGAACATGACCGTACCGCCACTCGTAAAGCCGCCGCGGCGCAGCTTGGTGTCGATCCGGACCGTCCGCTCGTGGTCATCACCGGCGGATCCTTGGGCGCGGTGAACGTGAACAGGGCTGTGGCCGCTTCCGCCAAGGATCTGCTTGCGCACGCCCAGGTGATTCATCTGACCGGTAAGGGCAAAGACGACGAAGTGCGTTCCTTGGTGTCGGTAAGCGCCGGAGAGGACGTGCTCGGCGAGCTTGGCCCCGACCACGTTTCGGATGGCGACTACCGTGTGGCTCCCTATCTGGAACGCATCGATCTGGCGTTCGCCTGCGCCGATCTGATCATCTGCCGTTCCGGAGCCGGCACGGTCAGCGAGCTGACGGCTTTGGGACTGCCGGCGATTTACGTGCCTCTGCCGATCGGCAATGGCGAGCAGCGTTTCAACGCGCAGCCCGTGGTCGACGCGGAAGGGGGCTTGATGGTGGCGGATGGCGATTTCACCCCGGATTGGGTCCGTGGCCATGTGCCGGAACTGCTTGCCGATCCGGACAAGCTGTCCCGATACGGTGCCAACGCGTGGAAATACGGCATCCGCGACGCCGCCGAAGTCATGGCGAAGCGCGTGCTCGCGCTAATCGATCAGCCAGCTGATTAACCGGCCGAACAATCATGGCCGCACCCCGTGGGAGACCATGGGTGCGGCCATAATGAAATGAGCTTGAAAACAATTTACGAGGAGCAATCGTGTCTGACAACCAGCGTGAAGCCGGTACCATAATTCTTGACCCAACCCATGCGTCGTTCGCACCTGAAGAGACGGTGCATGACCTAGGTGCCACGCATTTCATCGGCATTGGTGGCGCAGGCATGAGCGTGCTCACTGAAATGCTGCATGAGCAGGGTGTCGAGGTCGATGGTTCGGACCGTGAGCCAAGCGCCAAAACCGACCGTCTGCAAAGCCTCGGCATCACCGTCGAATTCGGCCAGCAGGCGAAGAACGTCGAAGGCAAGAACACCGTCGTGTTCTCCAGCGCCATCAAGCCGGACAATCCGGAAATCGTCGCCGCGCATGAGGCAGGGGAGCGCATCGTGCACCGCAGCGACATCCTCGCCCTGCTGATGAACGCGAAACGTGCGGTGACCGTGGCCGGCGCCCACGGCAAGACCACGACCAGCTCCATGCTGGCGCACATTCTCGTGAACGCCGGAGAAGGCGAACTCGCCGATCCGAGCTACGCCATCGGCGGTTCCATCCAAGGCAAAGACGGTGCCATTTTGGACGGCGGCCATGCCGGCAAGGGCAACGTGCTGGTGGCCGAGGCCGACGAATCGGACGGCAGCTTCGCCAAATACCATCCGCAAATCGCCATCATCACCAATTCCGAAGCCGACCACCTTGACCACTACGGCACGCAGGACAATTATCGGGCCGCATTCGTGGACCATGCCGGACACGCCACCAAAGCCGTAATCATGTGCGGCGACGACGAAGGCAACCTTGCCGTGCTACGTGCGCTTGACGCCACCGTGGCCGGACGCACGATCGTCTATTCAACACGGAACGCCGCCGAATTGGGCGACCTGAACGGTGCCACGCTGGTACGCATCGAATCGGAAAGCGAAACCGCCGAAAGCGGCGCCGAACATTTCACGCTGCATATTCCGGGCGGACTGATCGGCGAAGAGGAGCGCCGCATCGCCGTGACGCTTACCGTTCCCGGCATCCACAACGCACGCAACGCCTCCGCGGCGATTATTGCGGCCGCGCTGTTGGGCATGGACGTCGAACGTGCCTCCGCGGCGGTCACCTCGTTCCTCGGTGCCGCACGCCGCTTCCAGGTCCGTGGCACCGTCAGCCAAGTGACGGTCGTCGATGATTACGCGCATCATCCGACCGAAATCGCTGCGCTGCTGGATGCGGCCCGTCGCCGCTACCCGCAGTCCAAGATCCGTGTGATCTTCCAGCCGCACCTGTTCTCCCGCACGCGTTTCTTCAGCTCTGAATTCGCGCAGGCGCTTGCCAAGGCCGATGACGTCATCGTTACCGGCATCTTCCCCGCGCGCGAGAAGCAGGAGGATTTCCCCGACGTGACTCCGGCCACCATCGTGGACGAGGCGCTCAAGCTTGAGCATGAACCGGCCAAGGACTGGATCCGTGGCGTCGAAGACATGCACACCGCGGCCCAGATGATGGTGATGCGCGCGCATCATGGCGACGTCATCTTCACCGTAGGCGCCGGCGACATCACGCAGATGGACGAGGTCATCCTGCATGCTCTTGAAGCGCATCGTTGGGATTGCGAGGGCTGATGGCTCGACGGGTCATCAGTTCCGGCAAGGATGTGCAGGAGACGGACCAGTCGGGCGGACGACGTTCCGGACGGTCCATCTCATCGGAGCATGCCGAAGGACGGTCGATTGAAGGGTACGCGGACCGTTCAAAAGCCGAAGGCTTCGTAGACGCGCGACGTTTGCAAAGCGAGGACCTGGTTTCCAAAACCCTGCAGGAGACCACCGGCACGATCGGCATCATGACACGTCCGAAAGTGGTTGATTTCGGCGAACGGCTCAAGGAACGCCGTCAGGCCGGCGCGCGAGCCATAGTCCTGCGCGTGCTCATCGGTCTTGTCGTAGCCGTGGTTTTGGGAGCTGTCGTCTGGCTGTTCCTCTTCTCGTCGGTGTTCCGTTTGGAGCCAGGCAACATCAGCGTGGTCGGCGCCAACGAATGGGTGAGCGAATCGCAGGTGCTTGACATCGCGAGGCAGCAGTCCGGAAAATCGTTGTTCCTGGTTTCGGATGGAGCCGTGGAGAAGCAGATCAAGGCGATTCCGGGAGTCACGTCAGCCAAGTCGAAGAAACAGCTGCCGAACTCGCTTGAAGTGACGATCAAGGCGCAGAAACCCGCGGCCATGCTCAAAACCAGCGAGGACCATATGACGGCGGTCGACAGCAAGGGCCGCGTGCTCAATTCCGTCAGCGGCGTTTCCGTGGAAGGCATTCCCGTCATCGAAGTGCAGAACGTCGATGCGAGCCTGTCTAGGCGTCCTATCAAGGAAGCGTTGAAGATTCTCAGCTCACTGCCGGAATCGATGCGCAATTCCATCACCAAGGTCACCGCGGCGACCCAGGATTCCATCACCACGGAACTCAATGGGGGAGACCGCGTGATCGTATGGGGTGATTCCTCGGACCTGAAGCTCAAGAAAGCGGTGGTGGACAAGATCGTCAATGATCCGAACGTGATTGGAGACAAGCATAACGTGGACGTGTCCGCGCCGTTGAGACCGATCATCAAATAGCGTTATTGCGCAACGTCACTGCATGACGGAGCGGAAATACTTTGATCTAGCTCTTTTTGTCTTGACAGAAAAACGAAACGCGCTCTGGACCTTCTTTCCAAGGGAGGGCCAGAGCGCGTTTCCGCGTTTGGATGGATGGTATTAGCCGTATGCGTTGAACGGGCGTCAGTCCTTGACGATGGTCTTGCCTGCGGTCGCCCCTGGCGTCAAGTCCTGAATCTCCGTGATCTCCAGAACGGGAATGGTCATGGGCTTCTTCGTGCCGTTATGTTCGGCCACAGCGACCTGCTCATCGTAGATCGCATCATCGGAATGCAGAGTGACGTTGCCACGGAAACGATAACCTCGCTTCTGCTCAAGATTGGCCACTGCGATGACCAGTTCGCTGCCGTCGAGCAGATTACGGTACATTTGGCCGGCGGTACGCTCGTGATAGCCGATATGAGTGTCATCGATGACGAACGTGCTCATTTTCGGCCCCAAATCGACGTGTCCATCCTTGCCGATGGTGGCCACCCAAGCGAGATTGCTGCTGATGAAATCCTTCATTTCCTCTGTAAGCTTCGCCATGATATCGTCCCTTTCGATGGTTGGCTGGCCGGCGGCTTGCAATATTGAAAGGCGCCGGACGGTTATTTCGATGATACGGAGGCGTTGCTGCCGACATGCGTTGTTTCACCAAACGAGAAATGTGATTGCAAATACAAAAAGCCGTCATTGCTGACGCATGATTCGTGCCCACATTTTGCCCATGTTTTTGAGAAATATCGCGATAAAAGGTGAATTGCAGCGAATTGCAAAAGTGGTGGAAACCGTTGGAAATAAAGGAAAAGCCGCCATTTCTGGCGGCTTTCAATCCGTGGAGATGCGGGGAATCGAATCCCGCTACATCAAGCCCGAAAGCCTTACTCCCGCTTGAATCACGCCGCGCTCGCAGTCGTTTTTGGCAACATTTTGGCAACATTTTCCCGAAGCAGCAACGAATCCATCGCCAGACCGACCGCGTCCAGATCGTCGTCGAACAGGTCGGCGTACACATCCAGGGTCATCGCCGCGCTCGCGTGGCCGAGCTGGTTCTGGATGGCCTTGACGTTCGCTCCGGAGCTGACCATGAGGCTCGCCGCGGTGTGGCGCAGGTCGTGGTAGGTGAGTCCGAGAGGGACGCCGGCGCGCCTCTTCGCCCGCCAGAACCACTTGGTCGGGTCGTTCGGCGGCGCGGTGCGCGCCAGATATCCTCCGTCCTGCGCGGGGAACAGCGGCTCGCGGCCTTCCCTCCCGGCGCACCGATCGCGCAGCGGGGCGTCGAGTGTGCTGGGGAACACGACCTGCCTCGACCTGCCGGATTTTGGCAGGTCGACCACCACCTCGTGGCTGACTGTGGTGGCGCTCCGTCTGACCGAAAGCCGGTGTCTGGCGAAATCCACGTCCTCGACGTGCAGTCCGGCCATCTCTCCCCATCTCAGTCCGCACAGGCCGAGCACGAGCACCATCGTCCGCCGATCGCCGGATTCGTCGGCGAGCCGGAACAGCTGCTCGACGGTGAGGTACGTGTGCTCCTTGCGCTTCTTGCGTGGCGTCTCGATGCCGTCGCACGGGTTGGATGGGATGAGCCTGTCGGACACGGCGTCGGCGCAGATGCCGCGCAGGATTCCGAGGTTGCGCAGCACGACGGTGGCGCTCTTGCTTTCGGCTTGGGCGCTGACCCATTCCTGGATTTCGGCGCGGGTCAGTGATTCGAGAGTGCGCACGCCCCATTGCGGTTCGATATGGACCCGCCATGCTCGTTCGAGCGATTCGACGTAGCTGGCCTTTGACGAGACGCGCTTCTTGGCTATCCATGCCGGCCAGAGCCCGCCGACCTTCCGGCGTCCGGCCTGCGGGTCGATGTACGTTCCGCTGGCCTTGGCGACGGTGACGTGTTCGGCCAGCCATTCCTGGGCGTCGCGTTTGCGTTGGAAGCCGCGCCGGCTGGTCTGCGTGCCGTCGGGTTTGCGGTAGATGACGCGCCATCGTCGTCCGTCCTTGGTGTCGTATGCGTCAATGGTCGCCATCTTCCGCCTTCTTCCGTGGCCTGCCGCCGCCGACACCGCGGCCAGGGCGTTGCGCGTTCCATTGGTCGATGGTCTCGGGGAGCCAGCCGCGCGTGCGTCCGATGGTGGCGTCCGGCTGGGGGAGCTTGTAGGCGCTGACGGCGGCGGTGCTGATGCCGAGGCGCTTGGCCACGTCGGTGACGCTCAGGTATTCGACGGTCATGTCAGTCCTTCCTTCCGGCGATGAGCGCGAAGACGGCGCTGACGATGGCGCATCCGGCGGTGAGCGCGAACGGCCAGCCGAACCATGCGCTGGCGGCGGTTCCGAGCGCGAACACCGCGCTGACTATCGATTCCGTTCTCATGATGTCCCATGGCATAATCGGAGATATGGGGTTCCGGCCCCTAGGTCTGGCCGGAACCCTTGCTCACTTCCTCTTCTTCGGTTTCCGTCTCATCTCCTTGATGAGTCCGGTCACTGCTTTGATGAGGGCCGCGATGCTCGCGACGAGAAGCGAGATGCTGGTGATTATCTCCGATGGTGTCATGTTCACCTCCTTTCCTTGATATAAACTATATTAGCACAGTAAATAAAGTAATGCAAGTCGGAACATGACGAACCACACTCACCAAAATCACCGAAATGTGTCAGGATTATCCAGATTGTGAAGAAACGTTGACGAATCCACGCGCTCGCCGGTAAATTGAAGACGAAAGCAAGGAGGTGCCGTGGACGATGAGCATGAAGACAAACGCTTTGACCAGGGGAATACGCAGGGGGGTATACCTCGTGATGGCGCCGAATCCGACAACGGAATTCAATCGAATCAAAAAAAGGATAGCGGGAACGGACGTGGAGACGTCGTCGGCCAGACTGATCATGAGGTCGATGGGCGAGGCGACCCGCAGGACGGTAATGGACGACAGACGATAATAGGCGCGTCGCTCTGGGACGGGCCGACCCCGTCGCCGGAGGATATGGCCGGTTTCAAAACCGTCGATCCGACGTTTCCCGAACGCATTATGCGCATGTCGGAAGAAACCGTACGTACCAAAAACAAGGCGATGCTGCGCTCGTCGACGCTTGAATCATGGGCGGTCCTCATCACATCCGCCAGCATGTCCGCACTACCATGGGTCATCTGCTTCACAGGTGTCCTCAACGGGAACAACGCGGCGGCCGTCATAGGCGGCATCGCCGGTCTTCTCGCCTCAGGCTCAAGCCTGATACAGGCGATCAGGAACAAGAAAAACGATTAAAACATTCACACCCTGGCGCTCGCGGTATGCGGGTGGCCGGGGTCTTTTTTTATAAGGAATCCGAACGGGTATAAGGCTCTATAAGCACGTATAAAGGCGTATAACTATTGCACGCACACGCCGGAATCATGAAGCAGCTGCCGATAATCCAGCAACACCTGCACGGTCACACCCAGCTCCGTGGCCATCATCCACGTGTTGCCCTCGTACACCGTCTCGGCCATCCCGTAATCCACGGGACTGATCAACGCCAACGCGGTCTCCCTGCGGCAACGGCGCTCGCACTTCAATCCATACTGCGTGCCGCATCCCGAATCGTGGTGCTTCGCATGGATGAGCTCATGGCAGAGGGTGCAGCGGCGCTGGCGCTGGTTGAGCCGGTCGTGGAGGAATATGGTGCGGCTCGCCTCGTGCCACGCTCCGCACAGTCCGTCCGGTAATGGTTGTTCGATGATGCGGATGTGTTCCTTCCATGCGCGGTCGAGGAAAGCGCCGAGGTCGTATCCGCCGGTGATATGAAACGACCCAGCCTGGTTCGCCGCGCCGAAGACGCTCGCGTGCTGGGTACTGTCACAACCCATTATACGTGGATCAGAAGCCGTGCTACTTGGCGTCGTCGTTCCCTCCATCGTTCTCGATTCCAGGTCGATTCGTTTCCTTGATTTCTTCCGTGGACTCAATGATGTTTCGCAGACGTTCTATCGATGGCACGTCGTCCTTGAGGCTTTCTCTTTGCCTGTCGGCCTCGTTCTTGAGCATCTCGAAGCGTTCGATTTTGCTGTACCCCTGTGATATGTATGCGGCGCTTAGAGCCTCGATGTTCTGGAGTATGACCAGGTCTCTGACCGTGGCGTAGTCGCGCATGTTCCCCTTCCATCCGGGGTGATTCGTCTTCCATGTCGCCGCTTTCATTCCGAACACGGCGAGGTTGATGACGTCCGCTTCTGACGCGTATTCGATACGTTCCCTGAATTTGGACAGGTCCTTGCCTTGGAGTGATTCCTTCACTGCGTCGGTGTGGAGACGGTAGTTCGTCTTGGTGAGTTCTCGCCTTGCGTGCCATTCGATTCCGGTTCGTTGTGCTTCGGCGTCTTTGAGGCGTTGGTAGTCCTTGATGACGAACAGGTGGAATTCCGGGCTTATCCATGATGCGAAAGCGAATGCGATGTCCTTATGGGCGTATGTCCCTCCGGAACGTCCGCGTTCCGAACGGATTCCGATGGCATTGGTTTTGCTTATCCATTCCGATGCGGACAGGGAGAAGATGTTACGGCCGGATTGGGCCAAGATCGCTGCGGCCGCATCGCTGTCGAACTTTGGATTCGATATTTTCTCCCATGTGCTGAGGAATGAGATGGTGTCCGATAGGCGCAGCCATCGTCGGATGACTTCGCCTGTCCTGTCACTGCTGTGTCTGGCGAGATCGGTGAGACTGATGTAGTCTTCGCCGTTGACGGCGTGAATGGTCACGTCGACATCTTTTGCATGGATTCTTGATGACTTTTCCACCGGCATTTCGTTGTCCTTTCAACGATTTTGACTTATCCACCGTAAAAGTGGTCGAATTCGGTCATTTTTAATAATTTGAAAAAGGTGTATAATAGTAGTTTTTCGCAAAGCCGTGAAATCTGTCATTCGTCCGGTGTTTCGGCTTCAAGATTGCGGTTCATGTCCCTGCTGGCAGCAAGCTCCTGTGGTGGCAGATCCTCGAACCTCGGCTCGACCAGATCATCGGTGATCCGGGACTCGCGCTCGCTGGCGGCGTAGGCTCGTGCGGCATCGCTGCCCAGGGCGCGGGTGTAGATGTCGAGGCTGGTGAGCCCGAATGTGGAGGCGATGTGCTCCACATCTGACGTGTTCAACGGCGCCTCATAGCGCATACGCATGTACCAGTAGTTGTTTCCTAATCCGCTAGCAGACAGGAATTCTTTAATACCCATACCGCTTGCCGAGAGCAAATCTCGGCAGATGTCAATGATCTTGCGGCTGTCTTCGGTGACTTCATTTTTTGCTTTGTATGCCATACGCCCATATTACGAATATGGGTAGAAAATGTAAAGATTACCGACTTTGGTAATCATATAATTACCGAAGTCGGTAAATTAAAGGTGTCGCAAGGGAACGAAGCAATCAAGAAAGGAGCGGCAACCAATGAGCGAAACGGAAACCATCGCACGAAACCTCAGCGGCGAGCTCGCACGGCACCGCAAGACACAGGCCGCGCTCGCCAAGGAACTCGGCATGAGCGAGAAAACCGTCAGCGAACGACTGCGAGGCAAAGGAGCATTCGATACCGAGCAACTCGAGAAAGCCGCAGGAATGCTCGGCATGAGCCTCTACCAGCTGATGATGCTGCTCCTGCAGCCGATAGACGGCATCACCAAATTCCACGTCTGACACCAAAAAGGAACCACAATGACAAACCGCATCAATTACAAGACGCGACGAGCCATCGTCAACGCCATCATCAACGAAACAAAAGACCACGGCGACGCCATCCGACCACTCAACTGCGAACGATGGGACGACATCACCATAGATGAATACGAGCCGCACTGTCCCGTCATCACCGGTGAAATCATCATCGACCTCTACGACCTCACGGACCTCGTCCTCGACACCATCGGCAGGGAGCCCTCCGACCGGTCCCCGGTCGGAGCCGACTCTCACGTCTCCGAACCGCTAGAACTCCTCACGGACGAAACCGGCATCATCGCCGCGAACCAGAGGTGATTGTGGTGACAATTCTGTTCTACCGAGCCAACAGGTGCATGGTTGTCAGTCCTGTTGAGGATTTTCGTCGAGTGTTGGATCTGCCAACTCCGAGTGTTCCAGGAGAACCTCGTCCACGAAATAACGCACTTCAACGTCTGTGGAACCGTATCCGAGGTCGTCGCTCCACTTCCTCATATATTCCCAGACAGCGCGTTTTTCCCGGATGTCCAGAAGACGCCGTGCTGGCAATCGATATGGCAGGAGGATGCGTCTGGATACGTGGGACTTCTCCAAACGGGTGGGTTCCTCTAGATATTCCAGGGTTACACGCACGGATTCCCGAGCAGTTTCGGAGGTCGGAAGAATGATCGCCACAAAAGCCTCTCCGGGTTTTAGCAGGGCCACGTCTTCCACTACCTCGAATCCCTTCTCGTATTGCGGGCCTTCGAGCATCATGAGGACTTCGCAGGAATCGTCACTCGACAGTTTGATCGCGTGCGCGGTTCCGTCTCCATCGTTCCGCCAGTCAACGAACAATGTGGGACGTCTAAACCCGCATATCGCGATCAAAGGCACAAGTCGTTTATCGGCATGCCGAAGAACGCCTTTTCGCGGATTGATAGCGACTCTTCCGCGAGTATGCCAAGGCCACCAGATGGTCACTCCAGTAAGGATTGCAGACGCAATGGCAGCGATAATCGCGACCACGACACCGGCCCATGTGGCCACGACGGACGAATCCATAACCCACCAGCTTCCACGACAAAGGGACGACCAATGAGAACAACAGTACAGCAGAAGCTGAAAGCCCACCGGCTCCCAACCATCCATCTGCTCGGGCCAGTTCCGGCACTGACCCAAGGAAATCAAGGGTAATGCTCCGGACCATCCCCACCTCACCGGAGAACAGTTGCTGACTCTCCACGCAGAAAGTGACCAGACGGTATTCGTTTTTCATCAATTCACCCCCTTTCAATAAGGAACGATATGAACAACAGTATTCAACGATTCGACTTCAAGGGCGCGGCACTGCGCACACTGACCGACGAGAATGGCGAACCATGGTTCGTCGCCAAGGACGTGTGCGACGTGCTTGGTTACACGAACGCCAGCAAAGCAATCAGTGACCATGTTGATTCGGAAGACAAACTCAATAACGAATCGTTATCGAGTTTAGGACAGCGTGGAGGTTGGCTGGTCAACGAATCTGGTCTTTACTCCTTGGTTCTGTCATCCAAACTGCCGACTGCAAAAGAATTCAAGCGCTGGGTGACGCACGATGTGCTTCCCCAGATCCGCAGGACCGGCGGTTACATCCCGACCTCGGATGCGGATGATGACATGACCATCCTCGCGAAGGCTGTGATGATCGGCCAACGCACCATGGAGGCGCAGAAGCAGAAGATCGCCGAACAGCAGACGCGCATTGTGGAACTGGAGCCGAAAGCGCGGTTCGCGGACGCCGTAGCCGCGTCCGACGGTACGTGCCTGGTCGGCGAGCTCGCGAAGATGCTCCGGCAGAACGGGATGGACATCGGCCAGAACAGACTGTTCCGTCTTCTTCAGGCTGACGGGTATCTCGGCAAGTCCGGTTCGAATCGCAACGTGCCGACACAGCGTGCGATGGAACTCGGCCTGTTCCGCATCAAGGAGACCACCGTCACCCATGCGGATGGGCACACCACGGTCAGCCGCACTCCGAAGGTCACGGGCAAGGGGCAGCGCTATTTCATCGACCGGTACTGGGGTCGCGCTCAGCCGTCGTTGGAAGCGGGTGCGTGATGGTCTTGCAGCAGATGATGACCACCACACAGGTGGCGAGGCTTTTCGGGGCTGAGACGCCGGAGGAGATTCGGACGCGGCAGGGGTATCTGGCCCAGTTGCGTTTCCGTGGACAGGGTCCTCGGTTCGTGAAGCACGGGCGGATGATCCTTTATCCGGAAACGGCCGTGGCCGAATGGCTTGAGGAGGGCGAGACGAATTGCACAAGGAGCATTGCATGAACGACATTCGCAAGGCGTGCGTGAGGGCCGTGTTCGACGAATTCGAGACCCAGGGCGAAATAGTCCACCCATTCAAGGACGTGGATGCGGAGGCCATGAGGTCGCTCGGCCACATCGTCGGATACGTCGACCTCGACGTCACCGGTCTCGTGGACCTCATCATCGACACGATCAACAAGGAGCTGTGATGACACTCAGGAGAATCGACGCGGAAACGCTGCTGACGCCACCAGTACCGCCGAGGGGCACGGTGATCATGTTCGGTTTGACCGGCTATGCGATTCGCGTCACAGGCAAGGGCGCCAGCCTCATGGCACTCGACATCGACGGAAGCCAGGAGCTGGCGAGCATCGAGAAAGACCAGGCAAGGAAATTCATTCAAAGCATCGGAGGCGCAAGATGACGGACAACGATTATCGCATTGAGGACAGGTTCGAAAAGGGAAGGCCGAACTACACGCTCAGGCGTTTGAAGTTCACGCTGGCCGTGGTCGGTCTGGTCGTGAGCGTGACGCTCATGCTCACCTGGCATGGCGGTGGTCTGACGGGCGCGCTTGTGGTTGAGGGCGTGTATCTGGCCACGGCCTTGTGGCTGACGGTCAGGTTCGCTCCACGCGATGACGTGGATGGCGACGTCTGACCGTATCCGCCGGCGTACAAGGATGCGGACGGATGGCGGAGGCGTGGGTCCCTTCATCTCACATTGCATTTCACGCATTCACTCTCACGTCTTCCGCCGTCACGCCGTCCGCTGTGGGTTCGAATCCCGCCGCCGGCGCTTGGCCGGACCGTCAACGCCGCCCGCATCCCCGCTTCGACAAGCTTCTTGGGGGTGTGGGAACGATGGGCGCGATTATTTGCTGTCATGGCGCCCAGCGGTCCGGCTCATATCAATCAATCTCATATCAATCAAGGTCAAGGGAGGAATCGATGAAGGAGATTCTGCCGCATTGGCATTTCAGTCCGAACGCTCCGGTCAAGGACGTCGGCATGAAGGGGATGACGCGTGGCGACAGGGCGGTGGCGGAGGCGTGCCGTCGGGCGATGGAGACCGAGGCGTGGAAGGAGCTGGAGATCTTGGAATCGGTGGGCGTGCGGTTCACCGGACTGGTGGGCCGGTTCGTGTCCGAGGTGGCGTCTCCCGTGTTGGAGGTGATGCCTGGTGACAGTTTCCATCAGGGAGCGGCCGCGCAGTTGACGCACATGGTGAAGACCAGGGATGGTGGCGAGACCATCCGCATCATCAAGACTCTCGCCGTGAAAGGTAGGTTCTAATGGCTGGTGAGACGATTATCGCGGTGGTGGGCAATCTGACCGCGGATCCTGAGTTGAGGTCGACGAAGAACGGTCGGAGCGTGGCTGGGTTCACGATCGCGTCCACTCCTCGCACGTTCGACCGGCAGTCGAATCAGTGGGTCGACGGGGATGCGTTGTTCCTCCGCTGCACGGTGTGGGGTGACTTGGCGGAGCATTGCGCCAATAGTCTCGCCAAGGGCATGCGTGTGATCGCCCAGGGAAGGCTGACGCAGCATTCATGGGAGGACGAGCAGCATCAGAAACGGTCGAGCGTGGAGTTGCAGGTCGATGAGATCGGGCCTTCCTTGAGATATGCGACCGCGCAGGTGACCAAGGCGCAGCGTGGCACGGCTGGAGCGTATGGCAATCCGTCCTCCGCTCCGGCGGGCTATACGGGCGGAGCCACCGCTGCCGGTGCTTCGTTGCCGCCGTCCGACCCGTGGGGCTCGCCACAAAGCGAATCGTCATCGTTCGGTGATTTCGGCAAGCCGGAATCGGAACCGGAATTCTAAGGAGGGATCATGGGCATCACCATAGAGGATCTGCGCGTCGAGGATTTGCATCCGAATCCGAACAATCCACGCAGGCAGGTGGGCGACGTGGCCGATCTGGAGGCGAGCATCCGCTCGCAGGGCATCAAACAGCCGCTCCTGGTCACGCCGACAGGGGAGACCGACATCGACGGGCATGCGCAGTACCGCGTCGTCATCGGCCACCGCAGGCTCGCCGCCGCCAAACAGGCCGGACTCGCATCCGTGCCGGCCATCATCGAAAGGATGGACGCGCGACGGGAACGCGAGGTCATGCTGGTCGAGAACTCGCAACGCTCCGATTTGACGCCCATCGAGGAGGCCGACGGTTATCAGGGGCTCCTCGACCTGGGCGTGGGCGTCAAGGAGATGGCCGAGAAGACGGGACGCAGCGACCGGTTCGTTCGCAGACGGTTGAAGATAGCCAGAATCCCGCAGGAGACGCGCGACATGTCCGCCGATTTCAGCCAACTGTCGCTCGACCAGTTGGACAAGCTCGCCGAATTCGAATCCGACCCGGACATGCAGCGCGAGCTCGCCCGCGCCGACGATTTCGACTGGACCTACCGGCGGCTCTCCCGGGAACGTAGGAAGACCGCATGGCACGACAAGGCGCTGGAGGCGCTCGCCAAAGCCGGAATCAAAGTCGAAAGTTTCCCCGACGGAAAGAACTTCTGGAACTGGCATCCGTACGGATACCGGGCCGGACGCATGATATCCGACATCGAAACGGACTTCTGGACCTCGTTCACCAGGGAATCCGATTGGCCGTCCGCACGCGTGTATGCGAATTCCGCGTTTGATGAGTTCTGCACATACCTGCCGGTTCCCGCCGACGAGCTCGAAAAAGACAAGGCCAAGACCGACGAGGACAATGCCATCAAGGCACGAGGCAGGGAACTCAACCGACAGGCCCGCGAATTCGAAGCGATCGCCAAAGCCAACCGCACCGCATGGCTGAAAGACAACCTCCATACGCTCACTCACGAGCACGCGGAAACGGGAATATGCCGGCTCGCGCTCGCGGGCACGGTTGGCTGGAGGAGCGTGTTTCCGTACCAGTCGTACAAGGGCGAGGACGTCATCAGGGAGCTGATCGCGTTCGGCTGGAGCCTGCCGATCACCGAGCATGACGACGAGCACTGGTCGCTGGAATGCAAGGAGAACCTCGACTCGATCCGCATGGTGCTGAAGGACAGGCCGCTTCGAATCCTCGATGTTCTGGCCGCCCGCTGGGAGTCGAACATCGGCTGGAACTACTGGCGCCAACGGCATGGCGTGGACGATATGGGCATCTGGTACGACGTGCTGGAACGCATCGGCTACAAGGTCAGCGAAGACGAGAGGAAGGCGCTCAAGGGCGCATATCTCGGCGGAGGAGATGACGAATCATGAGCATGGAGAATGTTCGGAAACTGCTGTATCACGAGTACGGGCTTGACCCTTATGAGCTTCGTCTTCTGATGATGGTGGCCGACTGGACCGGCGATGACGGCAAGGGTTTTGCGAAGAGCGCGAAAACCATCGCATCGCAGCTGCATATGTCGGAACGCACCGTGCACAACAAGCTCCGGTCCCTGCGCGAGAAGGGTTTCCTGAGATACGGCAACCAGCACATCGTCGACGATATCGCGCCAAACCGCCGACCGAAGGTGTATGACATGCACCTGCCAAAAAACAGAGGTGAACGAAATGCACCCCAAGAAATCAAGCCGAAAAGCAGGGGTGAACGAAATGCACTCCAGAAAACAGGCATGAATCAGGGGTGCAGCTGGCATGAATCTGGCATGAATCAGGGGTGCACACAGCGTGCAGACAATACTACTAAATCTATAGAAACAATAAAGACTATAGAGAGAGACCCGCGCGCGAAACCAACACCCATCCCAATCGACTGGAAACCCTCTGAGGAACACCGGGCGCTCGCCGACAGGCTCGGCGTCGACTGCGACATCGAAGCCGAAAAATTCCGTGACAGGGCCCTCGACTCGGGAGCCCGCTCGGCCGACTGGAACGCGAAATACCGCAACTGGCTCGTCAAGGGCAAGGAACGCGGATTCGCCACGCCAAAGGATTCCAACGCTCGCCGACGGTTCACGTGGGGTAGTGAAGAGGTCAAACGCGTACTCGGCCCGATAGCCTGCGAAGGCACGGACACGTACATGGAGCTCGCATGCAAGGTCGCGGACCTGCTCAACCAGGGCGTGGATCCGAAGATGTTGCGCCGTCAGCTCGAGGACGTGCCCGGGGACGTGCTGGCCGAACAATTGTTCGAACAGGAGGCGGCGGCATGAACGCCATGACCATCGCACACATGGCCGGCATCCTCACCTCGGCCATCCAAGCCGCGGACCGATTGGAACTCGACGCGCTCAAAGGCCCGGCGCTCGCCGATGTGGACCTTGACCTCGTCCGCGATATCAAACGCGACTGCTCGACCTGCATCAACCTGCTCGAACAAATCGGAAGGGAGCGACGATGAGCGACCGGCAATTCCAGGAATCGAAACGCGTCGCGCTCGCACGCCAGGGTTGGCATTGCATGCGTTGCGGACGCAACTTGCACGACCCGAGCGTCTGGCCGGGCAGGAGCGGCCACCACCGGCAGTTGCGCCGTCGGGCCGACCCGACCGTGCGTGACCTGCCGTGCAACATCGTGGAACTGTGCGGTTCCGGCACGACCGGCTGTCATGGTTGGGCGCACGCGCATCCGGCGGAGGCGGAACGGTTCGGCTACATCATCCCGAGCTGGCGCGCTCCGCTCAGCGTGCCGATACGCGATTGGAACGGCGACTGGTGGTGGCTGCTGGATGACGGCACGGCGCAACGGCTCACGCAAATCGAAATCATCGAATGGCAAAGCGATTGGAAGGAAGAATCATGAGGAAACAGGACAAAGACCGGAATGGGAAGCCGGAGGCGCTGCTCTGGCTCGACTTCGAAACGACCGGCACGGACAGGAATGACAGTCTGCCGTTGGAGGTCGGCATGGAATGCACCGACGTGCTGGGCGAACATTCGTTCGGATCCCTGCATCGCATCATCCGTCCGGACTGTCTCGACCTGTTGGACATGAGCCCGATGGCGTTTTCCATGCATACGGACAACGGGCTCCTGTTCGAACTGCTGAACGGCTCCGACAGGAACGACTGCGTGGAAGCGGTCGCGAATGCCGTGGAGGAGTATCTCGACTCCCTCGCGCAACGCTTCACGCTGGTTCCGGCTGGTACGAACGTGGATTTCGACATTGATTTCCTCAAACGCCTGGGCTTGGACCCGGACAGGTGGCTGTCCTACCGCAAGTTCGACCTGACCACGCTCCGCCGGTATTTGAGGTTCATCGACTGTCCCGAGGATCCGTACGAGGGGCATCGTGGCTCGCATAGGGTGCGCGACTGCATCCGACGCGACATCAACGACTACATCCGCTACCGCATGCTTCTGAAGGGAGCATGGTGATGACAGCGGTCTCCATGATGCTCCTGTGCGCGGCCGTCCTGGTCGCTTGGATCGGAGGCCGGCCATGACGGTCCAGACGCATATGGCGTGGAAGTACCGGAATCCCGCCGACCTAATCGGCCGTCGATGCATCGCGCTCACCGGCATGGATGTCACGTTGGACGGCCCATTGGATCTGATCCGGTTGAGCCCGGTCCACGCGGTCCTGAAATACCGGGGCATAGGACTGCACGTCATCGACTGCGACCTGCGCCACCATACGAACAAAACCTCGGACGGCATCCGCGCCGTCGTCATCACGGAAGGCAAACCATGAAAAACACCACATCGCATGCCAGGAAATGGCATAGGACCAGTCCATGCCCCTACTGCGGCACGAGGAAACCAAGCATCGAACCATACGCCCGGATCATCGGAGCCACGATGCACTGCATCTGGATCGCCAAATGCCATGGATGTCCGAACGCCGTCTGGATCACCACCCAGGACGACAGCATCAAAACCGCGATCCGCGGATGGAACCGATACGCCAACGGCGGATGGCGCAAACACTAGGAGGAAACAAAATGAGAAAAACAACACGCATCACACTCGCCATCACCGTCATATGCATGGCGCTCGCCGGATGCGGAAGCGCGTCGGAGCCTTCAACGCCAGCGCATGAGGTCAGGTCCATCGAATCGCAGTGCTCCCAGGACGAAGACGGAGACTTTCGTGAATGCGTCATCACCCTGACCGACAAGAGGAAAGTGGACTGCGTCGTCTACTCGGACTACAAGCAGGGCGGCCTGTCATGCGACTGGAGCCATGTGAGCGGAGCCGACAAGGAGCCGGCAAGATGAGCTACCAGGAAATCCATGAGCTGTTCGTCGTCTGCGACGAGTGCCACACAAGCCTTTCCGTCGATGACGCGACCTACGAGGACGCCGACAACGAGGCCGCCGACCACGGCTGGCAATGTGACGAGCTCCAAGGCAGGCACTACTGCCCGCTCCACTGGCACGTCGAATGCCAGGACTGCGACATCACCGACAGTGGAGCGCCGGACGAACTGGAAGCCGCGGGATGGCACATCGACCGAGATTATCCATGCGACAGCCTCTGTCCGAACCACCGCCATCTCTCATGCCGCGAATGCCGCAAGTGGGACGTCGGACCGCTGCACCGGCTCGAATACGAGGGATGGCAGGTCAACGCCGCAGACCTCGATGACAGCCTTTGTCCGGAATGCTTCAAGGCGAGGAAGGAAGTGAAATGAGTTTCGATACACACGTTTTCTTTCGTGCGAAATGTGACTATCCGGGCTGTAACGAGAGATTTGAATCGACGTATGACTGGTTCTTCGACCAAGCCGACGCAACAGACGAAGTCTGTGACGCATGGGACTGGATCTGTCTCTCCACGGCTCGTGGCGACCCAAGGTATTTCTGCCCAGACCATGTCCATTTCGAGGACGGGCCGATTTACTTCAATGCCGACAATCCCGAATATCAGCCTTCAGAAGAAATCTTGCGCGCCTTCTATGCGGATGTGGACACACTGCAACCATTGCCGCGCCCGGAGTGCGAGAAGACCATTCTCGCCATCCTGCGTGAAGAACCATTGGAAGAAACCAAGGATACGAAATGAGAGCCATCCTGAGCATCCTTGCGATTCCGTACATCCTCTCGCTCTACACGGCGCTCGCCATCCTGGAACATCACGAGAAGAAAGCAGGCAGGAAATGAAAGTGAAGAAAGTCCTCGAAGACATGATCGTCAAATGGCATCAGGCCGGATACAGCCTCGATGAGATCGCACCACTGGTGCCACAAGTCTCCAAAGAGGAAATCAAAGCGATCATCCAACAACACCACGAATAACAAGAAACCCGACCTTCCGGCCGGGCTCCTGACACCACCAGAAGACTACCACGCCGGAGGGAATCGAACAAATGAACGAACAAACCAACGAATCCCAACCAACACCAAACCAGACACAACCAGCACAAACCAACCAAAACAAGCCAGCGCTCGCCGGCGTGTGCCTCGTCTGCGGCGGAGGATGCGCTGTCGGCGACACCATGTGCGCGAAATGCGATGGGCTGATGCGCGGCTGGCTGCGGGAATATCCATCATGGTTGGATTCGCTGCATGAGTTCCTGGACTCGACCGCGCATTACGGAGGCCGCCAGCCTGGACGCGTCAACCTTCCAGCCGCGCCGACGCCAATCCGTTTGCCGGTGCTCGACCACATGCAGGCCATCGAGGATGCCGCGATCGCACTCTGGCGCCGGTTGTACGCTCCGCCCGCCATGCCTTGGGCTACCTGTGGCGTGCATCCGCCGCTGGTGGACATGCTGCGTGTCTGCGCCGGCAGTCCTCGACTGCGCCGCATGCCTGACATCGCCGACTTCTACCATGAGTGGGAGTCGATGGTTCGAAAGACGCTGGACATCATCGACGTGCCGCCTGCGAAACATGGCATCGGAAGATGCCCGAACCCGCTGTGCGGAGTCGAATTGACAGCGGCGGTCGGCGCGGTAAGCGTTGCATGTCCCGTGTGCGGCAACACTTACCTTGTGGCGGATGTGCGGTTGGGGTTCCTGAGGGAATGCGTTCGGTCGGGACGCGCGTTCACGGCGGGGGAGTGCGCGGAACTGCTACGCGAATGCGGATTCCAGTGCAACGCGAACACGATTCGCTCATGGCGCAAGCGCGGCAGGCTCCAACCGGTTGGTGAAAACGTGAAGGGGCAGCCGTTGTACAGGCTTTCCGACGTGCATGGACAGGTCGTGCGACGCGACTCGATTTGACAAAATCGAAAGTGCAACGCAGAATTGTCAGTGGATTAGAGGGTTCAAACCGAAGACATGCGGTTTGAACCCTTTTCATATCCACCTTGGATTCTCCTAACTCCTTGGGTTGCGTAACACCGTCCTGTCCGAACGGCATATCGGACACGCTCCGCCCGCTCCACGTCAGAGTGGGCATACACCAACAGTGGCAGGCAAGCCAATCCCGCGCTTACGTGATGCGGTGATGCTCAAACCGCCTGTCCATGCCTTCGTAGGAATCAGTGGCAGATCGCACCGGTCGCAGATCTTCGGATCCTCTTCCTTGCGGCCGCGTGTATGCGCGGGTTCGACTCCCGCCGAAGGCGCTGGACGCAAGGATAGCGAGGAGGTCAAATGGCCGATCTTGAGCGAATCATCATGGACGCGGTCGCCGACGCGCTGATAGATGTCGCCGAAGAGCTCGCGCCACAACGCGTCGCTGAGCTCAAGGCTTCGGCCGTGAAACCGTGCGCGAGCGAGACAACAAGCGAGGCGATCGCCAGAATCGGCGGTCGCCTCGCGTTGGGGAAAATCAAAGCGTCATCCGTTTAGGCCGAATACGAAACGGATGCGTCTTTCCATCCGGGAAACAGGTTCTCGAATTTCGCATCGGCGTCAACGTACTTGTTTGTTATGTCGAGCACTTTATGCTTCACCTCCGTTTCGTCCGCTATCCCGTAGAAGCAATGGCACATCTCCTCTACAACGGCAAGGTACGGGACGAGCGTGTCGTTCGGATTGAGTTTGCGCCACATGTGGACGGGGAAGACGAGGAATGTTTTCGTCGCCCCCATTTCGTCTCCGTCGAGCTCGACGGAATATCTGCTGCCGGGAATGAACAGAAGCAGTGCTTTGTTGCGGATGACAGGTGGTTCCGTTTCGAAGCTTTTGGCCATGACATTCAGTCCGGCTCCGATGGCCATGATCTCGTTTGGCAGAAGTTCGACCGTCGACCGTATGTCGATTCTGTCGGCTAGCGATGACGGGATTTCAGGTCCGTCGATTCCATCAACGGCTCCGCGGATTCTCATGAGTTTCCTCCTTGTTTTTGCGTGGCCTTCCTCCGCCGACGCCTCGTCCGGGGCGTTGCGCGTTCCATTGGTCGATGGTCTCCTCGCGCCAGCCCCTGGCTTTGCCAACGATCACGTCGGGGTCGGGCAGCTTGTAGCGTGCCAGTGCGCCTTTGGTGATGTCGAGGCGTTCGGCCACCTCGGTCATGCTCAGATAGCGTTCAGTCATCCTTGCCGCCCCGTCTGTCCATGGCGAGCGTGGCAAGACTCCAGATGCCGGCCGCGAGTCCGAACAGTCCGGCCTGCCATGGTTTTCCAGCGAAGCCGAGCATGGTCGACAGCAGGCCGCATGTGATGCCGCAGACGGCGAATATGGTGCTTGTTTTCATGATGGCCATGAAATAGGATGGAACCGGGGTTCCGGGCAATTGGAGTGCTCGGAACCCTTTCGTCATCTCTTATGGCGTGGTCTGCGCCGGATCGAGATGACGAGCGCCGCCAGTGCGATGATGTTGCTCACCACCGAGCTGATGGCGGTCACGATGTCCGTCCATTTCATGTTCACCTCCTTTCCGTTGACATAACTATTATAACAAAGTATGTAAAGTATTGCAAGTCAGGCAAAAACGACACGCCGGAATAAGACATCCATGGTGAAGACAGCACGAAGCACCACAAGGCGGTGACCACATGCCAAGAATCCGCAAGACCACACGCCAATTCGAAAAAGACAAGGCCGCATTCTTCAGCCAATGCAAAGCACAGCATGCGGTCTGCTGGTTATGTGGCATGCCGATAGACTATGCGGCCACGAAGAACACCACCGATGACAGCTTCAACCTCGATCACCTCTATCCCGTCTCGAAGCATCCCGAACTCCAATTCGACCCGGCAGGCTTCAAGCCCTCACACACCAGCTGCAACCGACTAAGAGGCAACAGTGACCCGCCCGCACCAATCGGAACACTAAGCAGGCAATGGATTAAGACAGCATGAGCAAGGAGACAGCAATGCAACAGCCAGTCAACCTAACACTCACCGCAGAAATTAACGACAAGACATTCCCAATCAGCAGCTTCACGGTCAACATTCCAGTGCACGTCAACAGAACATACCGCTACGAGGTCATCGACTCCGAGCGTGCCATCGCCAAGCTGATGCCACCAAGCACAAACGAACTCATCAAACGCTTCAAAAACGCAATCAACGCATTCCAAACAGCATTCGAAACCGACCCAAACGGGGTAGGGGCGGTGAAATCGTAAAACCAACGAGATGGGGGTCTACGTCCCGCGTGGTTGGTCTTCCTCTCCCCGACGAGTGAAATTGTTGGCGGGTCGCGCGCGATGGCAGATTAGGGGGTGTTTTCGATGAGTGCGAAGTTTCCGAGTCGGAATGTGGCGGAGGCGTTGGAGCGTTCGTTGAAGAACGCTGACCTCAAGGCTGTGAATTCTGCTGTTGTCGCTGCGGCTCGCGTGTTGGCTGAGCGTATCGATTATCTGACGTTCTCCGGTTTTGTCGATGAGAATGGCAAGCTCGACAACGTGTCGCTGCCGACGTTCCTGAAGTATTGCCAGAGTCTCGGCCTTACGGTGGATGCTCCGGCTAAGGTTGGTCGGCCTGCGAAAGCGAAGCCTGAGCCGAAGGCCGAGGAGTCAAAGAGCGGCAAGGTTATCGCGATGGACGAGTTCATGAAGCGTTTCGGCTGAGGAGGTTGCGATGGCGGCTGAGAATCTTACGGTTTTCGGCGCCATTGATGATGAGAGGCATGGTGTGACCCTGCCGCGTATTTATACTCCGCCGCTTCGTCCCTTGGATAAGAACACTTCTAATGGCTTCGCTGTGATCGCGTTCGCCGAGATCATGCTTCACGTGCATCTCTACCCGTGGCAGCAGTGGCTGCTCGTGCACGCGTTGGAATTGCTGGAGGACGGCTCGTATCGTTTCCGCAAGGTCATCGTGCTTGTGGCCCGTCAGAATGGCAAGACCACGCTGATGGGCGTTTTGGCCGCGTGGTGGCTTTTCGTGGACTCGAACAAGCATCCTGATCGTGTGCCGCCGGTGAAGTTTCTGGTGGTGGGCGCCGCTCAGACGCTTGATAATGCGAAGGGGCCTTACAGTCAGGTCAAGGAGTGGTGTAATCCGCGTCCTGAGACTGATGAGGAGTCCGATCTGGTGGTGCCCGAGCTTGCGGGCATGACGCAGAAATTCGTGAACACCAACGGCGAGGAAGCCATCGTGCTGAAGTCGAAGGCGAGATACATTGTCCGCGCTGACAAGAACATTCGTGCGAAGAGTGCGGCTCGTGTGATTTTCGATGAGCTTCGTGAGCAGCATAATGATGATGGCTGGAACGCTGTCTCGCAGACCACGAAGGCCGTGTGGAGTTCGCAATTGTGGGGCATCAGCAATGCTGGCGACTATCGCAGCGTGGCATTGCGCAAGCAGGTCGATAAGGGTCGTAAGCTTGTTGACGAGTGGGCGCGTCTGAGCGCCGACGGTGGCAATCCGGCCGACGTGTTCATGTCCGGCGAACAGGACGGCAGCTTCGGATATTTCGAATGGAGCGCTCCGGACAAGTGCCCGGTGGATGCTGCCGACGCGATCCGCCAGGCTAACCCGTCGCTCGGCTATGGGCCGATGACCGTCATGAGCGTCAGATCGGATATTGACGGCATGACCGAGGCCGCGTTCCGCACCGAGGTTCTGTGCCAGTGGGTCACGGCTGACATCATTCCTTTTATCAATCCGAAAATGTGGGCTGGCGGTATCGACTCGCGTTCCACGATTCCTGACGACAGTCGTGTCGTCCTGTCCGTGGACACGTCGGCTGACCGTAAGACCACGTATGTGGCCGCTGCCGGTATGCGTGCGGACGGTTTGCCGCACGTGGAGTTGATCGCTCGCCGTGACGGCATGCTGTGGGTGCCGCACTTTTTGGATCTGCTTCGTGAGAGCTGGCCGGGCATTTGTGAGATAGCAGTGCAGTCGAAGGGCTGTCCGGCAGTCGATTTCATCGACCCGTTGACCGAAAAAGGGTGGACGGTGCATCTCATCGAAGGCTTCCGTCTGGGCGCGTGCTGTGGCCGTTTCCTGGACCGTGTGCGTGAGGGCAAGCTGCGGCACCTTCCGCAGCCCGCCATCGAACAGCAGGTTTCCGTGGCCGTATCCCGAAGGCTTGGCGAAGTCGAGGTGTGGGACCGCACCAAGTCCGCATTGCAGATTTCCGGCTTGGTTGCCGAATCGCAGGCATTGTACGCGCTGGAGACCATGCAGGCTGTGGATGCCGAACCGGCGAAGGCCTCCGCCTATTCGGGGCATGGACTGATGATTCTTTGATTTTTGAAGCGATTGGAGGTGCCTTATGGGCCTTTGGAGCGCCTTGAGGAACGTTTTCCAGCCGCGCTACAGCATTTCCTTTGATCTGTCTGACCAGATGGCCGTGATTCAGGGTCAGACGGAGGCCGAGCTTTTCAAGACGCAGCCGCATTTGCGTACCGTGATTACTTTCCTGGCACGGAATGTCGCTCAGGTCGGCTTGAAGGAATTCGAGCGTGTCAGCGACACGGACAGGCAGCGCGTGACCGATGATGTGCTGATAAACCTGCTGAAGCAGCCGAACGGCACGATGACCGGCTATGAGCTGATGCAGCAGCTTGTCGCCGACTTGGCTCTTTACGATAACGCCTACTGGATGGTCGCACAGAATCCCGATCGGGACGTGGACAAGTTCGGCAGCTGGCAGATTCAGCCGATTCCGCCATGCTGGGTGCAGGCCAAGCGTGACGGCAGTGTCTTTCAGCCAGCCTTCTATCGGATTTATCCGAATCTCGGCACCGAATACTATGACGTGCCGTCGGATGACATGATCGTGTTCCATGGTTGGAACCCAGACGACCCGACGCAGGGCGTCACGCCAGTCAGGGCGTTGAAGGACATTATCGACGAGCAGATTCAGGCATGGTCGTATCGCACTCAGGTGTGGAAGCGCGGCGGCCGTATCGGCAGTGTGCTGATTCGTCCGAAGGACGCGCCTGAATGGACCGACGCGGACCGTGAGCGTTTCAAGCGTGGTTGGAAGGAATTCACCGACAAGGGCGCTCAGGCCGGTGCGACGCCACTGCTTGAGGATGGCATGGAGTTGAAGCGTTTGGGCTTCAACGCGCGTGAGGAGGAGTTCAGCGAGGTCACGAAGCTGTCGCTGTCCACCGTCGCGAGCGTCTATCACGTCTCGCCGGTCATGGTCGGCATCCTGGATAATGCGAATTTCAGTAACACGAAGGAATTCCGCAAGATGCTGTACAGCGAGACGCTTGGTCCTACCATGCGCATGATTGAGGACAGGATTAACACTTTCCTCGCGCCGAAGGTCGGCACTCCCGAAGCGAATTACATCGAATTCGACATTCGTAGCAAGCTTTCCGGTGATTTCGAGGAGCAGGCCAGTGTGATGAGCACTTCGGTCGGCGCTCCGTGGATTACGCCGAACGAGGCGCGCGCGAGCCAGAATCTGCCGCGTCTTGAGGGTGGTGACGAGCTGGTAGTGCCGCTCAACGTCACCAAGGGCGGTCAGGCGAGTCCGCAGGACGGTGGAGACCCCGCGCGTCCCGCCGACGGCTCCGATATTGAAGCTGACGATGGTGAGAAGACCTCGGAAATCGTCGGAATGTGGCGTGACCGGCTTGAGAAGAGCGTCAGATCGCGTTTCGGCGCTGGCATGGGCGTCGATGACATCAAATGGCTCAAATGGCAGAACGAACTGCAGGCTGACCTGACGATCAAGGCCGGTTTGAACCAGTTCGATGCCGGTGTGAGGGCATTGGAGGAGACGGAGGACATGCGAACGCATTTCAAGGAGGTGCATGATGCACTTTAAGGATTTCGACTGCCAGTTCAAGGCCGATGGCGATGATTCCGGGCTCAAGGACGGCGAATTCATCGCCTACCCTTCCACTTTCACGCGTGAACCTGACTGCTATGGGGACGTGGTGGCCAAGGGCGCGTTCGACAAGACGATCAAGGCATGGCAGGACAGCGGCAATACACTGCCGGTGTTGTATGGGCATCGTATGGATGACCCCGATTACAACATCGGCGGCGTCGATTCGATGGGCGAGGACGATCACGGCTGGTGGATTAAGGGCCATTTCGACATGGACTCTCCGAAGGCCGCGCAGGTCTACCACCTGATCAAGGAAAAGCGTCTGAGCCAACTGTCCTTCGCGTTCGACGTGATGGACGAGGGCGAGGTGGAGCTTGATGACGGCACCAAAGCCAATGAGCTCCGCGAATTGAAGGTGTATGAGGCGTCATTCGTCCCGGTCGGCGCGAATCAGGATACCGGCATCGTGGACGTGAAGGCCGCGCTGAGCCGGTTGAAGACCGGACGCCCCCTCTCGCAGAAGAATCTAGACATTCTCTCGCAGATCGCCGATGACCTGACAGGTCAGGCGAAGAAGCTCAAGGATTTCGTGGCTGAGAACATCACTCAGTCCGACAACAACAATGATGACAATGACCAGAGTGACGATGCGAAGGCATCGGATGCCGGTGCAGCCAAGAACGAGGAGCCCACAGGGGCCAAGTCCGAGGAGCCGGACGGTTTTTCCGAAGCGGAAGCGTTGCAACTCGCAATAAAGATTGCCCAAGTCGGGCGGAAAGGGGAGTGACCGTAATGGCATCTCTCAAGGAAAAGCGAGCCGCGCTTGTCAAGCAGCTCGAAGAAAAGCAGGGTCTGCTGGCCGCTGGCAAGGCTGATGGCGACACCATCGCATTCGTGAAGAGCGCGCTGGCTGAAGTCGAGGGCATCGACCGTCAGCTGGACGGCATGAAGCAGTCCGATGATCTGCTCGCGCAGATCGGCAAGTTCAACGCCAAGTCTGGCGTGCAGCAGGTCGGAGGCTCCGACGCCATCCATGCCAAGAGCGTCGGCGAATATTACGTCAAGTCCATGCAGAAGGCTGGATTTGATGTGAAGTCCGCTATCGCTCATGGCTACGAGGTCGAGTGCAAGGCGAACACCGACACCAATGTAGAAGGTGCGCCGTCCACTGGCTACGCTCCGTATCTGACCCAGACAGACACCGAGCCTGCTCGCCCGTATCAGCGTCCGCTGGTCGTGGCAGACCTGTTCGCCACCGGCTCCATCACCGGCACCGTCCTGCAGTATCCGGTCTTCGATGAGCTGGAAGGCAACGCCAAGATGGTCGAGGAGACCGGCGCCGCCCCGCAGGTCCATTGGAAGGACCCGACTTGGAAGCAGGACAAGATCGGCAAGGTGGCCAGCTTCTTCGGCATCAGCGAGGACATGATGGATGATCTGTCCTGGGTCATCGGCGAAATCAACGACGCCGCGCAGTATGACCTGAAGCTGCAGGAGGAGACGCAGCTGCTGTCCGGCGATGGTAGTGAAAACAATCTGACCGGCCTGTTCAACCGTGGTATTCAGACGATGGACAAGGATGAGCTGTCCGACGCCGACCGCCTGTCCAAGGCGGCCCTGCAGATCACCACCACCACCAACTTCCAAGCCGACGCCTACGTGCTGAACCCGCTTGACTTCTGGAAGCTGACCATTGCCAAGGATGCGAACGGCAATTACCTCAACCTGACCGATGGGGCCAAGCTGTGGAACATCCCGACCGTGGCCACCGCCGCCATCACCGAGGGCACCGCGCTGGTCGGCGCCTTCAAGAGCGCCAAGGTGCTGCGCAAGGGTGGTCTGGTCGTGAAGATGACCGACTCCGACACCGACGATTTCCTGCACTTCAAGCAGAAGTGCCGCGTCTCCGAGCGTCTGGGCCTGCAGGTCAAGTATCCGAAGGCCTTCGTTAAGGTCACTCTCGGTAAGGCGGCCTGATCATGACGCAGAAGTATGTGCGCTTCGCCACTGCGAAAGAGGCGAACATCGACAAGACGCAGGACGTGGCCGAGCTTGTGGCGCTTGACGCCAAGGGCAAGCCGGTCACGATCGGCGGTGCCGCCGCTCTTCCGGTGGCAAAGAATGTGGCCAAGGCCGCAGGAGAAGCGCCGACCAAGCAGGAATTCGATGCTCTCATCGATTCTCTGGTGGCCGCTGGCCTGATGGCAGCCAAGTAAGTGATTGGGGGGTGCGGCATGACGGCCGTGATTGGTGATCTGATTCCAAGCGCCGACTCTTTCCAAGTCGATGCCGGTTTCAAGATGAGGGCCGCTCAGGCTGCGATTCGCAAGCATTGCGGCTGGCATGTCGCGCCTTCCGTCACTCGTACGGTTCGCTTGGATGGTCATGGCGGTGATTCGCTGCTTCTGCCATCCAAGCATGTGACCGCGCTTTCGAGCCTTAAGCTTGATGGCGTGGAGCACGTGCAGGATGCGCGGTACAGCGAGGCCGGGAGCCTTGTGCTGGTCAATGGCGTCACCTTCCCCGATCTGCCGGGGAGTGTGGAAGCGACCATCACCGATGGTTGGAATTTGGAGGATGTGCCGGAAGTGCAGATGATTCTGCTGGACATCGCGTCTCGTGTGATGCAGGTGCCCGGCACGGTATCCTCTCAATCCACTAACGGCAGCAGCGTTACTTACCGGTCAGGCTCCGATGGTGGTGTGCCTAATGTGGCGCTTTTCGATTCTGAGAAGCGCACATTGCAGCCTTACCGCTTGTCGTGGGGGGTGAAGCCGTGACTTCCGCATTGGATTATCTCGGCGGTGGCGCGTCCTTCGACATGTCGGGTGCGACCAAGTGGCAGCGCTTGCGTGCGAAGAAGGTCAAGGACCGGTATAGCGGCAAGCTGACTGGCGAGGATTGGGAGCATCCCGACGTGCTGGAATTCGATGGCGCTCTTTCCAGCTCTAGCAGCATGAGGACTCCTGACGCGCTTCGTGAGGAGACCACGAGCACGGCTTACCTTACTGCTCCTGACCCGTCGCTCGACATTATGCCGGGTGATCGTATTCGAGCCATGCCGGATGATGGCCGCTGCTGGGAGGTGTCCGGCTATCCGAGCCGTGATGTGAATGCTTTCACGAGCTGGCAGCCGACGATTGAGATTCCACTATCCGAGTATCGGGGGTGATGGCCTGTGGGTGTGATGGTCAAATTCAACGATCGATATTTCGATGAGCTGATGAATTCGGCTGGTGTCAAGGCCATGACCCGTCGAGCGGCCGAGAAGACGCTCGAATATGCGAAGGCTCACGCTCCAGTGGACACTGGCGCCTATCGCGATGGCTTGCAGATCGAGGAGGTCAAGCACGCGCATCGCACCACTTGCATGGTGGTCGGCACCGACCCGAAGACCCTCTTGGTGGAGTCGAAGACCGGTAATCTCCGCAAGGCGTTGAAGGCTGGCAAGTCATGAGTGTTGTTCTCCCACCTGACCTCGAAGCATGGCTGTGCTCTTATCTGCGCGGCCAATTGGAGCCATCCTACAGCACGATTCTCATATCGAATCGTGAGCCGGACGATTACGACGGCTCATATCCGCTCGTGGTCGTGCGTGATGATGGCGGCAGCCAGTCCAATCGCGTGCTCTTCGACCGCAGTATTGGCGTCACGGTGCGTTATGGTCCACGTTCCACTCCAGGTGATTGTCGTGACTTGGCGGCTCGAATCTACGGCCTACTCACCGACCCTGAGATTTGCGAGCTTGATGGTTCGCCGATCGCGGCAGTCGAGGAGGACGGGTGCAATGGCCCGTATTTCGTGGCCGAGGATGCGAACATCGCAAGATGCTATCTGACTCTCGAATTCTCCGCTATTGGAGAATTCCGATAATTCAATAATTCTTAATTTTTAAGGCGCTGAAACACTCGGTTTCAACGCCTTTTTTGTTTGAAAGGACAAAATATGGCAGCTGATTCAGCAGGCAATGACCTTAGCTCCGCGAAGATCGTGGTGACAAGCGCCTACCGTTTCGCACCTTATGATGCGACGCAGAAGCTGACCGCTGATCTCATCGCGCCGACCGTGGCCGACGTGAAGACCGGTTTGGACAAGATTTTCACCAAGGGCGGTTTCGTCGGCCTTATCACCGAGGATGGCGCGCCGCAGGACAGCCGTGACGCCGATGACGCGATCAAATTCCACCAGCCAGGCTATTCGATCAACGGCAAGGCGTCGCTGACCGAGCAGTTCACCGTGGCCGAGGATAACGACATCACGCGCCAGATGACCATCGGCAAGCCGGACTCCAGTGGCGTGTATCACGTGACCGATGTGATTCAGGATGGCAAATGGTTCTGCTACAAGGAGACCGTTTTCAAGAACGGCACGCACCGCCGTCGTCTGGGTGTCGTGAATCTGACCGGGAATGAGCAGGGTCAGGATACGGCCGGTAAGAACACCGGTGATGCTTGGACCATTGAATGGGTGCAGGACGACGTCTGCGATTCCGGCAACAGCAAGTATTTGGAGTCCTTCGTGACTCCGACTGTTTCGTCCGGGTCTCACGCCACCGATCATCAGGCTGACGGTTCCGAGTCTCAGCCGGTCACCGACTGACATTGATTCTTTCCAGCATGTGTTTCTTTCTTCCTTTCTTCGCATGTGCTGGGATTCTTCCTCTTCATCCAGTGAAGCAAAGGAAAAATTTTTAGTCGTTTGAAAGAAGGAAGCAATGACCAAGAACACCGTGATGCCGTGCGCCGCCGATTTCGACGCCTGGACTCAGGAGGACGAGGAGAAGGCGCTTGAAGCGTCGGCCGAGCAGATGAAGGTGAAGCACCTCATCAAGGACGGCAGCGTATGGTTCCTCGCACCGCACGGCCACATTTACAAGCTGCCTCTGAATCTCAGCATCGATGATTTCGTGCGCCTGTCCGACCTGCAGTCCAACACCGAGCAGATCCAGACGTTGAAGGAGATTCTCGCGGCTTTCGCTGGCGAGGATGCGGCCAAGGAGCTGGCGAAGGAGCCGGCAATGGTCCCATTCAACATCCTCAACGATTACGGCGAGCTGCTTGCGAAGATTCAGGGCGTGGAATTGGGAAAATCGTCGGCTTCTGCCAGCTCCTCCAAGGAGACGCCGGCAGTCGAATAAGGGCCGATTTCGCGGCTCGCGGGTGGAGTCTGCAGGCCGATTTGGGCGGCAGACTCCGTTTCGCGGACGCGATCGCCTTGTGGGAAAACTTCTCGGCCGATCCGAACACTTACACCGGCATGACTGCGGTGCATATGGTGCTGCCGATGGATGCGACGGCGATCATCACCGCGATTCAGGCTGGCGGCACGTCGATTCTTGGTGACCTCGCGCCGGAAAAGGTTGGGAAGAAGCATGTCGAGGTGACCGATGAGGAGCGTCGTGAGGCGTTGGAGTCGATGAGCAGCATCTTCGGCTTCAAAAAAAGTGAATAGAGGAGGCTGTCATGGCTGGTGGTAGTGAGCTTGGTTTCGCGCATGTGAGCATTTTCCCGCAGATGAAGGGCTTCCGCCAGAATGTGGCCAAGGAGACCGGCAAGGCCGTCTCCGACATGAAAAACTCCTTCACGAAGGGTTTCAATGGCGCGCCGCAGGGCAAGCAGATCGGCAGCGCCTTCAAAAGCGGTTTCAACAGTGGTGCGGCCGAGCTGAATTCTGAAGCCCTGCAGTCCTTTAAAAAGGACGTGGCGCAGGCGAGCCAGAAGAACACGGACGCACTGCTGAAATACAAGGCCGCGTCCGTGCAGGTGCAGGCAGCGCAGGAAAAGCTGAACGCTGCCACACAGAAATATGGGGCTGATTCGACTCAGGCTCAGGCTGCGGCCATCAAACTGGAGCAGGCGCAGATCAAGCAAAAAGCGGCCGCCGACAATCTCAAGGCAGCGTCCGACAACCTCAAGACGGCGCAAGGACGGCTCAAGGAGCTTGAGACGCAGTTGGCCGCCGAGGCGGACAAGTCGAAGAACGCGTTCAGCCGTATGGCTTCCGGCTTCACGTCAACCGCCCAGCAGATTGTCGGCAAGATTCCGGGCGTGAACGCGGCGGTGCAGAAGATCAGCTCGACGGCCGGCGAGGTCACGTCCAACATCAAAAGCAAATTCTCGGCTGCGTGGAATGCTCTGCCGGAGGGTGCGCGTAATGCGGCGACGAAAGCCGGCAGCGCCTTGCATTCGGGGTTGGGCAAGGCGTCCGGTTTCACGTCGAAGGCCGTGTCGGGTATCGGCAACGCGGCGAAGGGCATGGCCACCGTCGTGTCCGGCGCGGCCACCGCAGCGGCCGCATACCTCGTCAACTTCGGTAAGCAGTCCGTCGCTGCGGCTCTCAAGGCCGGAGAGGTGACCGCGAAATTCCAGCAGGTCGCCAAAAACAACAATTGGACGGACGAGGAGCAGAAGTCCCTGCTCAGCCTGAACAAGACGCTTGGACAGACCGGCGTCATATCCGGCGGCACCTTGAAGGCCGCTCAGGCGCAGCTCGGCACCTTCGCGCTGACGGCCGATCAGGTCAAGACGCTGACGCCCGCTTTGGCGGACATGATCGCCAACAACAAGGGTTACAACGCGACGGCGCAGGATGGCGTGCAGATAGCCAACCTGCTCGGCAAGGTCATGACCGGCAACGCCACGGCATTGTCGAAATATGGCGTGACCATGACCGACGCGCAGAAAAAAGTCCTGCAGGAGGGCAGTGCTTCCGAGAAGGCAGCCATGGCCGCGCAGGTCTTGGAAGCCAACTTCGGCGGCATCAACAAGGCCTTGGCGCAGACCCCGCAGGGCAAGATGACCATTCTCCAGCATGAGATCGCGGGGTTGAAGACTTCGATCGGCAATGATCTCATCGCTGCTTTCGGCGGTGTCGGCGGCGCGGTCATCAAGATGGTGCAGGCCGTCGAACCGCTCATCACCGCGCTGTTCGACAAGATTGCTCAGCTGGCGCAGAAGATCGGCCCGCCGCTTGAGAAAGTGTTCGGTTTGGTCGCCGACAAGATCAGCAAAATCGATTTCAATGGCTTCGCGGGTCAATTGTCCGGCTTGTCCGGTCCCATCGCCGCCGTGACCGGCTTGCTTGGCGCGGCGGGTCTTGGTGGCGCTTTGAGCGGCTTGAGTGGAGTGCCGATCATCGGCAGCATGTTTGGTAGCTTGGGCAAAGTGCTCGGCGGTCTTGGCGGTCCCATCACGTTGGTGATTGGCGCTCTGGCCGGCCTTATCGCCACGAGCCCGCAATTGCGCGGCGAATTCGGCGAGATGCTGACGAACGTTTTCGCCAGCATCAAACAGGCTTTGGAGCTTCTGCAACCATCGATCAAGACGCTGATGGATACTTTCGCCCAATTGGCTCAGGCGCTGATTCCAGTGCTTGCGAAGATCATTCCGCTTCTGACGCCGATAATCTCCACGCTGATCGGATCGATGGTCCCAGCCATTCAAAGCGTATTGAACATGGTGACCGGCCTCGTGGATGTATTGGTGCCGATAGTCCAGAACTGCCTTCCTGCCGTTGCGGGAGCTCTGAAGTATTTTCTTCCGTTGATTCAAGCCGTAGTTTCGATTATTCCTGCGATTATCGCAGTTCTCACAACGGGCATTGGCGTTTTCAAGGCCGTGACCACAGCCATAAGCCTCGCTTCGAAGGCTCAGGCCGTGCTCAATGCGGTACTGAATGCCAATCCGATCATACTTATTGTCTCGCTTATCGCCAGTTTGGTGTCTGCTCTGGTCTATTTCTTCACCTGCACTGATAAGGGCAAGGCCATCTGGCAGCAGTTCACGGATTTCCTTTCGAACTGCGTGCAGAACATCCGTGATTTCTTCTCAGGTCTCGGCAATGACATTACAGGCTTCTTCACCGCCGCGGGCGAGGGTGCTCAGAATGCTTGGAATAGCGTCGTCAACTGGTTTATGGGAATTCCGGGTGCGATCTGCAACTTCTTCGCTGGAGTTGGTGGAAGAATCACTGGCTTCTTCTCCAATGCCGCCAATGGTGTGGAGAACGCGTGGAATAACGTGGTCAGCTGGTTCGGTGGTATTCCCAACGCCATTTGTGGCGTGTTCGCCGGTGCTGGCGCGTGGCTGTGGAACGCCGGCGCGAGCATCATCAATGGTCTGCTCAATGGCTTGAAGGCTGCTTTCGGCAGAGTGAAGAGCTTTGTGAGCGGCATCGGCGATTGGATCGTCAGACATAAGGGCCCGCTCAGCTACGACAAGGTGATGCTTAAGCCTGCTGGCTTGGCGATCATGCGTGGATTCGACAAGAGCCTCAAGGACGGCTGGAAGGACGTGCAGCGCACCGTGAACGGCATGAATGCGCAGATCAACGGCGGCTTCGATGTGGATGCGTCGAAGTCGGGGCGCGCGAATCTCAATGCTGGCGGTGGTGGCAACACCTTCGTCACGCAGACGTTCAATTATCCGGCGATTGCTCCGACGAGCATCAGCACGCAGCAAAAATTGCAGACGGCGGCCATGCCGCAATGGTGACAGGAAAAGGGTGGTGCAATGATTCTCACGGATTATCTCATCAATGGTCAGCAGCTGACCGGTGAGCATTCGAATCTGATCGTCGGCACCACCCATTTCACGAACATCAGCCCTCGTATCAATTCCGTGACCGTGAACGGCCGGAACGGCGTCATGCTTCCGGCTGGGCCGGTGGCTTTCGACGCGCCGGAAATCACGTTGAAATTCATTACGGATGGCAGTGGTGCGGATGCTCTGATGCATCGGTTCTACCGTCTCTGCCGCCTCGCGTCCGAGTTGACTCGTGTGGAGCGTGACACGGTCTCCGGCTTGACGCGCCGCATGACAGCTAGCGCGGTATGCACGTCATGCCAGCCGGACGGTGACGAGATTCCGTGGGATGACCACAGGGCGGCGACCGCCGTGTTCCAACTGCCGGACGTGTTTTGGCGTGGCGTGCAGTGGCAGGAGGCGACGTTGGCCGCGTCGGGCGGCAGGCTGCTGCCGGGCGGGGTTTCCAAGCCGAGCGGCAAGGGGTATTGGACGCGCTGGCAGGGTTTGCCGAATGCTTCGCCGTCCATGCTTTTCGACACGCTTCCCGACGGCTGGCTTTCCAACGCGCCCATCACCACGCTGGTATTGCGCTTCGGTGCCGCCACTGGCGTGACCATTTCGGATCCGGTGAGTGGAACGAATCTCATGTGGGGCGGCAAACGCGACGCCTCACGACCATATCTTTTCATCGATGTGGCCAATCGCAAGGCGTGGACGGCTACCAATGCCGACGCATGGTCCGGTGGTACGGATGCGTCGAATGGCGTCGACTGGACCACCGAACCGTTGCAGGTGTGGCCGGCGATCGATTCCGGCGACTATCGGCTCGATATCAGACAGACCGGCGGCACCGACAAGGTGACATGCCGGTTTTTGCAATCATGGGAGTGAATCATGGCAAAGACTTTGCACGCTCGACTCGTGGCCTATCGTCCATTCGGTGAGCGCATCGGTGTGCTGGCGGAGCCGGTGAGCTTCAGCGCGTCCATGCTCCACAATGATGATGGCGCAATCAGCATCGAATACTCTCTGCTGTCCGGTGACGCGCAGGCGTTCGACCGTGAGCTTACCGATGGCCTCGAAGTGGCCGTGGAAGTGTCGGACGGAACCGGCTATCGTGAGCCGGACAACGCGCGTTTCGTGATTACCGGACGTTCCGGCAAGACGGACGACCGTACCCGCACCGTCACCTATTCCGGCCAGTCGATCAGCTGGCTCCTGAGCAAGGCGGAGAACAATGATTCCAGCCATCTGCTCGCGGACGGCGATAATAAGGGCAAGAGGCCATTTTATTCGGCTAATCCGGGCGTGATTTTGAAGACCATGCTTGACGAGAACCGTCAGCGTGGCGGCGTGGCCACTGGTCTGATCTTGGGCTTCGACACGGCCAAGGACGCGGCTGGCAGTAATTGGGCAAAAAAGTACACTCTGTACTATTCGCTCGGTACCGATTTGCAGACCATCCTGAGCGCTCTTGTTAATGGTGGCGGCTGCGACTGGCGCACGTCCGGCAGGACGCTCAAGCTTTGGAATGCGGACAGCATCGCCTTGAGCCGTGACCTGAGCAAGAGTATCGTCCTGCAATTGGCCCGTGACATCAGCGAGGCACCATTCGAGGAATCCATCGCTGATCTGGCCAGCACTATCCTCGTCGAGGGTGACAATAACCTGCTGTTCCGCATGGACAATCCCGCCGCCCCGACCCCGTGGGGCAAGTGGGAGTCCTATTCGTCGCAGGGTGGCGTGTCCGACAAGGACACCGCTCAGGCATTCATGCAGTCCACACTCGACGATGCTGCGAGAGTGCGTGGCCAGTACACGCGCGACCTCATCATCAGCGAGGTGGACGCACTGCCGCTCGTCGACTACCATGCCGGCGATTGGATTACGGCTCCGACCGTCACTCACGGCGAGAAGGTGCGCGTGCAGGAAATCGACCTGTCGATGCGCCAGGGTGAGGGCTTGAGCGCGTCCATCGCGCTGAACGACATCAAATACGACGCTTCCGTACGTCAGGCGAAGAAAATCAAGGGCATCACCGGTGGCGCGGCATTGGCCGGTAGCGAGGGCGGCACGACCGCCTCGTCCGACCGTGACCATCGCGTGCCGAAGGCTCCGCTTGGTCTTGTGGTGCAGACGGACGCCTACCTCGGCTCGGACGGGTATGCGCACGGCTTGGCCACGGCCATGTGGTCCGCCGTGACCGAAGCGACGAATAACACCGCCATCGAAATCGGCAATTACGCCGTCGAGTGGCGCAAGCACGTGGATGGCGCGCCCTGGCATTCCGCCGGCACCACCGACAAGACGCAGCTTGGCTTCGGAGGCTTGGATTGCGGCACGCAAATCGAGATCAGGGTGCGAGCCGTGCCCACGTACAGTGACAAGCTCGGCGAATGGTCGAGCATCGTCGTGGTCACCGTCGAATCCGACACGACGCCATGCTCCGTACCGTCGAAGCCGGTGCTTGCGTCCGAGCTTGGCGTGGTGACCGTCCATTGGGATGGCAGGACAAGCACTGGCGCGTCGATGGAATCGGACTTCGACCATATTGAGGTCGGCGAGGGCGTCGATGCGGCCGGCATGACCGTCATCAGCGCAAACCAGTCCGGTCAGGGCGATTATCTCGTGACCGGCCTGAAAGCAGGCTCCCAGCACTCCTACGCCCTTCGTTCGGTCGACCATGCGGGCAATCGCTCCGACTGGTCGGCCATCGCCTCGGTGACGGTCGCGTCGGCGGTCTCGCCGGATGAGGTCAAGCAGATTCAAAAGGATTTGGCCGACAACCAGACGGCGTTGAAGGATAATACGGCGAAGCTGACGCAGGCCCAGAAGGATATCCAGTCCAACAAGTCTAATCTTGATGCGGCGAATCAGACGCTCGCTCAAGCCAAGACCGACCTATCGCAGGCGCAGAAGGACATTGCCCAGACCAAGAGCGACCTGACCACCGCGAATGGCGAGATCAGCAAGGCGAAGGAGTCGGCGGCTCAGGCGTATGCCGAAGCCCATAGCAAGAATCATACGTTTCGTGGGCCGGACGAGCCGA
>ENA-UOJO01000076-UOJO01000076.1-human-gut-metagenome-genome-assembly--contig:-P57-NODE-76-length-163775-cov-46.045987_pt1 | contig 163775 bp, 149 predicted proteins | sample MGYA00242351_ERZ723898 | MGnify/ENA metagenome assembly ERZ723898 | reverse complement strand
AGGCTGATGGTAGCCATGCCGCCGGGTGCAGGAGTGTTGGGGTTCTGGGTGGGAGTGGGTTCCTCGGTGGGAGGTACGGGAGTGGGCTCACTGCCGCCGGTGATGGTAACGGTTGCGTTATTTACAACGTTGGCAATGGGGGTTGCCTGACCGCCGGTGGGGAAGTTTTTGAACTCAGTGATGACGAGAGCGAGATCGCTTGCGCCGTTTGCTGCACCTTCCTTAACGCGGAGCGTTACGGAGCAGATGGTGCCGCTCTGAGTGAAAGCAGCGGTGGGCATCATGACGCCGAGGCGCATGGAGCCGGGGATAGTGGTGGCATCAACAAGCTGAGTGCCGTCGAGGTCGATGATCTGGTTGAGAACATCGCCGCGAGTGTGGGACACATACTCGAATGCATCAGCATTATAGTTGAACTGCATGTTGAGTACATGTGCTTCGAAAGTGCCGTTCACGGTGAGGTTAACGGTGATTTCGTCGCCGGGGGTTGCCGTTGCGGGTGCATTTTCAACTGCGAATACAACTTCGCCGTCTGCAAACACGGGGATGGCTACAAGGGAAAGTACCATCATTGCCGCTACGAGCATTGCAAGAAACTTTTTCATGTGGTTCTCCTTCCAACATATTTTTTTGCAGCTTTTGCTGCTTCGACCGAGCAGACGCTGTTGCACGTCCGCGCCAATCGGACATTATTCTATCAAAAAAATAATGAATGTGCAATTCCCAAAGCAAAATGCTCTTTTTTACTTGGTGACATTTGAATATTCAATTTTCCCTTCACTGCCGTAAATATCGCGCATTCTATCAACATTCTCTTTTCGTAAAAATAAATAATATATTTTTAATTTCAGCCATAATCAACCTTAATTTGCACCAAATTACATTCCATCGCCAACTTATCACGCATATATCGTCCGCCGAACGAGCAGAATAAAGGCATTGGAACACAAAAAAGTCCAAAGCCTGAATAAACGGATTATTCTGAATACTGAAAGGAACAGAACAATGAATCGCAAGCAACAAATCAAGTGGCGGTTTCGCAGATTCCGCCTTCGCTCAGCAGTTTTTATGCGCCGCAACGGACTTTATCTTGCCCTTGCGGGCTGTCTCGCCTCCCTCGGCGGCGCAGCAGTTTTGATTTTTACGGCCGGAGGGAACGATGCCCCGAATGCACCGGTCAACCGTTCGGACGACCAAAGGCTTGAAAACGTGCTGAACACTGTTTCCGCCGAAAGCGGCACTCCGGTGCCCGCCGTTGAAACGCCGGCCGCAGGCACCGCCTTGCCGCGCCCAACGCCGCTTGCACTGCCGGAATTCACGCCCATGCCCGAACTTTCGCCCGAACCCGAACCGACAGCGGACGGAGTTTTGTCCGGATTGAAGCCGCCGGTTGACGGAACCGTTATGAAGAGCTTTGCAATCAACTCTCTGCTTTATTCGGAGACGCTTCATCAATGGATGACGCATCCCGGAGTTGACATAGAATGCAGCAAGGGCAGTGAAGTCCGTGCAATTGCGGACGGAACGATTGAAAATGTTTACGTTGACGACAGACTCGGGGTCACAATCGTCATCTCTCACGCAAACGGCATGGCAAGCGTTTACTCCAATCTGAAGGCTGAGCCGCCCGTGAATATCGGCGACAGAATCACCGCCCGTCAAGTCATTGGCTGCATCGGCGACACGGCAATCAGCGAATGCGCGGAGCGGAGTCACCTGCATTTTGAAATCCGTGTCAACGGCAGTCCTGTCGATCCCGAAAGTATTATAACCTTTATTAAGCCGTGAACAGTCGTGAACAGCAGACAACGAATCGGAAACAGGCATTTGCGGAAATGAGATTAAGGCAGTGAGCTTAAAAGTCATATGCCTCCCTCATTTCCCCGCCGTTCACCGTTCCCGATGCCTTTTAAACCCGAAAAATCGTCCGCGGCTGCGGCACTTTTTTAATTGCAAAACTCGCCCGCGCGTTTTATAATAAGGTCAGTTTCAATCCGGCGCAGTTTCCGAACCGGATTCGCAGCAGATTTTCGAATGGAGAAATATTATGAAAACGCTTACCGTTATCCCGCTTGCAACGCCGCAGACCGTTCCTCAGAACTCACTCGAAGCGGTTAAATCCGTTGACCGACTGTATTTGCAGACAACGGAGCATATATGCGCAAATGCCGCACTCCGCATCCGTCCCGAAGCGGTTTCAATGGATGATTTATACAGCGAATGCTTTGATTTTGACGAATTGAACGAACGCATTGCCGAAAGGCTTGCGGCGGCATTCGAATCCGAGAATGCGGAAAACCTCAACGTCGGCTATGCCGTCCTCGGCCGCGGCGTTGAAGGTGAGCTTGCCGCGCTGTTGTGCAGCCGTGCGAACGAAAACGGATTTACCGTCCGTTTCATGCCCGCGCCGGGCTTTGCGGAATCCGCGGTTTGTGCCGCCGCAAACTGCGGGCATATTGCGCCGTGGTCGGGTTATGATATTCGTTCGGCGCATTCCTTCAGTATAATAGGAACGGATTTCCCCGTTGTTATTGAAGAGACGGACAACCTGCTTATCGCGGGCGAAATCAAACTTCGGCTGAGCGAGTACTACCCGGATGAATCCGATGTTTTTGTCTGCACAATGAACAACTGCGGAGAATACGATGTTAATTGCCTTCCGCTGCACCGAATGGATCACCCGGAAGCGGAAAAGCTTTACGGTGCGGCAACCGTCGTTCTTGTTCCCCCCTGCGGGCTTTTGCAGCGTACACGCCACGGCATTGACGGGCTGCTTGAAGTTATGCATCGGCTCCGCGCTCCCGGCGGCTGCCCGTGGGATGCGGAGCAAACCCACGAAAGCCTGCGCTCCTCGCTGCTGGAAGAAACATACGAGGTGCTTGATGCGCTCGACAGCAACGATATGACTGCGCTTGAAGAGGAACTCGGCGACCTGCTGCTGCAAATCGTTTTCCATTCCGTTATCGAAGAAGAATGCAGCGACTTCACCCTGCGTGATGTCACAACGGGAATCACCAACAAGCTCATTTATCGCCATCCGCATGTGTTCGGCAGCGTTCATGTTGACGGCACGAATGACGTGCTTGCAAATTGGGAAAAGCTCAAGCAGAAAGAGAAGCACCAGCAAACCGTGGCCGACACTCTGCGCGCAGTTCCCAAAGCATTCCCCGCACTGATGCGCAGCTGCAAAATTCAAAAGCGCGCCGCCCGAGTCGGGTTCGATTGGGACACCGCTGCCGACACCCTGCCGAAAGTCCACGAAGAGGCGGACGAAGTTCTTGATGCACTCAAAAAGGGCGATGCTCCGGCAATTGCGGAAGAAATCGGCGATCTGCTCTTTGCCTGTGTAAATGCGGCCCGCAAAGCCGGTGTCGATCCGGAGCTTGCACTTGCCGCAGCAACGCAAAAATTCACGAACAGATTCATCAAAATGGAAGAACTCATCCTGTCCGAAGGCGGTTGTCTTTCGGATATGACTCTTGAGCAAATGGATTCATATTGGGATAGGATAAAAAAGTGAATTAAATTGCGATATTTGCTTAAAATATACCAAAAAGCTATTGTGTTTTCGGCGCGAGACTGATAAAATACTGAATGTTGCTTAAGGGTTCGGGTTTTCCGCCCGAACAAAGCATAACAGGGTTCTGCACCATGTTGTGCACAATAGCGTAATTTTTAGTTTATTCTATAAACGGAGGAACATACAATGAATAAGGCTCAGCTTATCAGCACTCTTGCGAGCACGACCAACCTTACCAGGAGGGATGCAGACGTTGCAGTCAATTCCATCTTCAATCTCATCATCGAACAGCTCAGGCAGGGCGACAAAGTTCAGATCGTCGGCTTTGGCTGCTTTGAAGTTCGCGAACGTCCCGCACGCAAGGGCCGCAACCCCATGACCGGTGAGGCTATCGATATCGATGCCACCCGTTCCGTTGCTTTCAAGCCCGGCAAGTCCATTAAAGATGCTATGGACAACAAATAATTTTCGCTTATAAACCAAACTTTCCGGCCGCACTGTATGTCATATAGCGCGGCTTTTAATTTATTTATTCGAAAAGGCTTGATTTCTGCCGTTTTCGTGGTAAAATACTGTTGAGGCAGCTGAGCTGCCTCGGAATCAAATATTTTTCGGAGGTAATACCCATGGCTTATCGTATCACTGAAGCTTGCATCGCATGCGGCGCATGTGCAGCAGACTGCCCCGTCGGCGCAATTTCCGAGGGTGACGGCAAATACGAAATCAATCCCGACGCTTGCATCGAGTGCGGCCTTTGCGCAAGCACATGTCCCGTCGGTGCTCCCACCAACGACTGATTCAGTCACAGCGCAGGTTTAATATCGCATTGAAAACTCGGTTTTCATCCAATGCTTTTTAACACCTGCTCGTGAAAATCTCCACAAATTTATTTAACCCGAAAGAGGGCGCGGTAAACCGTGTCCTCTTTCGGGTTTTTCGAATACACTTCTCTGCGGAGTTCCGCCGAAAAGTTCAAATTCAGTCAAAGCCCACCTGCTTCACGGCTGTCTTTGCCGAAGAACAGTTTGTTTAATATATTTCAAACAAAAAACAGCTCGCACGGTGCGGTTTGCAGCCGGGCGAGCGTTCTCTTTACTTTGGTTTACTGATTAATTTGTTTTTTTGTTTTTCCTGCTTCCGAATTCACGTTCAAACAATTTTTTGATTCCGCATGCAAAGCAAAGCACATAACCCAGCACCGAACCCACAACATCCTCCAGTATCTGATACGGCAGTTTCATAACTGCATATTCGGGAGTTGAATAGATGAACGCTCTGCCGAGTGAGTAGCCGACAGTGTTTATAACAATGCCCAGAATGACGCCGATCACGGCACCCGCATTCAATTTGCTTCCGCGGAAAAGTTTGCGGGCGCAAAGCGAAACAACAATGGCCTGAATGCCGTGTGTCACAAGGGAAACAAACATCGGCGCAGGGTAAAAAAGCAAATCCCCGATGAACGCGCCTATGCCGCCGACGATGAACGCGCAAAGCGGATTCAGCAATATCGATGCAATGGTTATTATCGCGTTGTTAAGATAGATATGCCCGCCCGGAACCGGCACGCTGAGCATTGAGGAGCTCATGATAATGTTCATCGCAAGGAACATTGCCGTCACGGTGAGGGTTCTTGTTGAAAACTTTTTTTCATTCGTTTTAATTTCCATAATGCCGCCTTTCTGTTTCGCACGGGCATCCGCCCGAGGCTGAAGCTTTCTGTCGTCCCTTACGGGGATTGACTTTTGACGAAGGTTATTATACACTTAAACTGATACTGTCGCTATCGTCAGTTAAGGAATATTTGATAAGGTCAGTTTGAAATGAAATACAGAATCGACAAGGCTTCAAAAACACCCGCATACGAGCAGCTCTACCGCTTGCTCCGAGCGGATATTGCCGAAGGCGTGCTTCCCCCGCGATATAAGCTGCCGTCCAAACGTTTTCTGGCGGCGGAGCTTGAAATTGCGGTTATCACCGTTGAACATGCCTATGAATTGCTCTGCGATGAGGGTTATGCCGTTTCGCGCCCCCGCAGCGGCTACTATGTTGCATACGGAGCGGAAGGACTCACCGCCGGTGCGCCCCGCGCAACACAGGCACAGATGAGCGCGCACAATATCGGTGCGGATGAGGATTTCCCTTTTTCCGTGCTTGCAAAAACCATGCGCCGCGTTCTTTCGCGCTGCGACAGGGGCATTCTTGTAAAACCCCCGAACAGGGGCACGGACGAGCTTCGCCGTGCAATTGCGGACTATCTTTTGCGGAGCCGCGGCATTTCCGCTGCACCGGAGCGCATTGTCATAGGTTCCGGTGCGGAATACCTTTACGGCCTGATAGCCCAGCTTTTTGAACGCGGTTCCTCCTTTGCGGTCGAAAATCCGTGTTACGAAAAAATACCTCGTGTTTATGAAGCAAACGGGATCGCCTGCATTCCGCTCAAAATGGGTTCGGACGGAATTTCTTCCTCTGCCCTTTCGGAATGCAGAGCGTCGGCGCTGCATGTCACCCCCTTTCACAGTTACCCGAGCGGCATAACCGCGGCCGCCGCAAAACGCGCCGAATACATTGACTGGGCAAGGCGCGGCGGTGCATTTATTGTTGAGGACGACTATGCTTCCGAATTTGCCGTTGCGGGCAGGCAGATCGACACCATGTTTTCGCTTGCTCCGGACATTGTTGTGTATGTCAACACGTTCACAAAAACCATCGCTCCCGCTATGCGAATGGGTTATATGCTGCTTCCCGAAAGTCTCGATACATTGTTTTCCAAAAAACTCGACTTCTACTCCTGCACCGTGCCCGTGTTTGAACAGTATGTGCTTGCGGAGTTCATAAATAACGGCGACCTTGAACGCAGCATCAACCGCAGGCGGCGCCGGCTCCGGCGGGACAGGCAGCTTTTTTCGAAAGAAGACCGACCCGATTAAACCTGTTTGCCAACAGATATATCTCGGTTCGTATATTCTATTTTGAGCATATTCCTGTTGCATTTTCGTCAATTTCTGCGTATAATTTTGTTGCTGTTTTGTTTCGAACGAAACATAGCAAGCAAATATCCGGAGGGTACATTCCAAATGAAAAAACTTCTCGCAATCGTTCTTGCGGCAGTTATGGCGTTCGGCGTTTTCGCGTTCACCGGCTGTTCCGGCAAAACGGGAAAATCCGATTTCAAAGTCGGTGCAATTCTCATCGGCGACGAAAACGAAGGCTACACCTACGCACACATTCAGGGCATTGAGGCCGCAAAAAAAGCCTGCAACCTCAGCGATGATCAGATCATCTACAAATACAACGTCACCGAGGACGAAAAGTGCTATGAAGCAGCAGTCGACCTCGCGGAACAGGGCTGCAAGCTCATCATCGCGAACTCCTTCGGTCATGAGGATCACCTCATCCGCGCCGCAAAAGAGTATCCCGACGTTGTTTTCTGCCACGCAACCGGTCAAAAGGCTGCAAAGCATACCGAGCTTAACAACATTTTCAACTATTTTGACAGCATCTACGAAGCTCGCTATGTTTCCGGCATCGTTGCGGGCATGAAGCTCAAGGCGCTCATGGACGAAGGCAAAGTTACCGATCCCTACGTCGGCTACGTCGGCGCATACCCCTATGCAGAAGTTGTTTCCGGCTACACTGCATTCTTCCTCGGCATCCGTTCCATCGTTCCCGAGGCTCATATGGACGTTCAGTACACCAAAGAGTGGTTCGATCTCGTTAAAGAGAGCGAAGCCGCAAACGCACTCATGGCACGCGGCTGCGTCATCATCGGTCAGCATGCGGACTCCACCGGCGCACCCTCCGCTGTTCAGGCAAAATACGAAGCGGGCGAAACCGTATTCAGCGTCGGCTACAACATTGACATGCTCAGCGTTGCTCCCGATGTTGCCCTCACCTCTCCCCAGAACAATTGGGGTGCATATTACACCTATGCCTTTGAGCAGGTCATGAACGGCAAAAAGCCCGAGCAGGATTGGTGCCACGGCTATTCCAACAACGCTGTTCAGATCTCCCCCCTCGGCAAGGCTTGCGCAGCCGGCACTCAGGAAGCTGTTGACGCCGCAATCGAAAAGATTAAGAGCGGCGAACTGAAGGTATTTGATTGCAGCACCTTCACCGTAAACGGCGAACATCTCACCAGCTACGACAAGAGCCACGGCTTTGAAGGCACTCAGCTTATCTGGGACGGTTACTTCCATGAGTCCGAAGTTATCTCCGCTCCCCTGTTCGATATCCGCATCGACGGCATCACCGAACTGTCCAAGTAATTTGCATTCGCAGTAAATCGCTTTAACGATAAATTGCGATAAAACAATTTTACACCAACCTGCCGCTCGGGCTTCATCACTCGGGCGGCAGGTTTTGTTTCCGCCGGGCGGCAGATTTTGTTTCCGCCTTTTTCCTGTCACGAAAAATGAATTGTTAACAAATTGTTCACAATTTCAGGGCAAAACCGGGTTGACATCACTGCTTTGATATGTTATCATGCAATTGTATACAAGAACTGCATCGGAATTCGCTCCTTTGCAAAAAAATCTGCGAAGAAACGTCCCGCACCCGACGGCTGAAAATCCGTTGGGGAAGTGAACAAATCACTCTCAGTTTCAAGGAGGAATTTAATCAATGAAAAAACTGGTATCTCTCATCCTCGTTTTCGTGTTGACGCTCTCCGTGCTTGTTTGCGCGCAGGCATCCACGATTTCCGACAACCAAACGACCCGCAATGCGGAAACTTCTTCTGCCGAAGCGGAAAAAGCCCAGGCCGAACCTTACGTCGTTAAGGTTTACGACGCCGCAAGCTTTACCGACAAGCATTCCGCTTTGACGAATAAACGCGGCGAGCATGTTGAATCAAGCGCAATTCTCACAACTCATTACCTCATGAGCGACGGAACATGGCGCGTGCAAAAGTATGACGGCAGCGGCATGGACGACAAGGTTTTCAACCACAGGTACATCCTCAGCAGCGGCAACAGCTTCGATCTTCCGTTGGTTGTGCTGACGGTAAACGATACCGATATGGACTGGTATTATGCCCTTATCGCAGGAACCGGTCTCAGCAGCGACTTTGACCAAAGCACGGAATTCCGGAACGAAGCACGTGTTGTTGCACAGTTCTTCAGCGATGCTACCGTTGAATACTTTGACATGCAGGATCAGGTTCCCGCACACTGCATGACGCTCACACACAGCGAAACAAGCAAGTAAAGTGTAATCCTGCTGCGCTGCGCTCGATAGTCTCTCTGCATCACGCAAAGTTCTCTTTCGAATTCGCGGTCAATTGAATCGGCAACAACCGACAGGCTGCCGCTCGGGCTTCATCGCTCGGGCGGCAGTTTTTGTTTCTGCCATTTTTACACTGTGAAAAACTAATTGTTAACAAATTGTTCACAATTTCAGGGCAAAACCGGGTTGACGTTATTACTTTGATATGTTATCATGCAAGTGTATACAAGAATTGCATCGGAATTCAGTCCTTTGCAAAAAACAATCTGCGCAGAAACGTCCCGCACCCGACGGCCGATAAATCCGTTGGGGAAGTGAACAAATCACTCTCAGTTTCAAGGAGGTATTCAAACAATGAAAAGAACACTTTCCATCGTCCTTGTTTTCGTGTTGCTGCTGTCCGCATTTGTTCTTGCATCCTGCAAGGGAACCAACGACAAAGACGCACAGAACACCGCCCCGCCGCATTCGGCTGCTTCCGAAACCGCCGCGCCGACGGATACCCCCGCCGCCGCACCGGAAACCGAAGCTCCAACGGCAGACCCAAATCCGAGACCCGATCCCGTAACCGTCGAATGGCTTGCAGGGGAAATGCAGCGCCGCTATTACGTCGGCTGTATGAACCTTGAGCTTATGGATTTTTCCGACATTATGGACAGGAACGAGGATACGGATCTGTTCTTTTGGGATAATCAGCTTGAGATTGCCTGGAGAAAACTCGGCCGGGGAGAAAATTTTGTCAATGTAACCATTGAGGAGGCATATGTCAAACAAATTGTGAATGAAACAGAATCCGAAATCACGGCGGATGTGGCTGTCTTCACGATGCATCCAACTCCCTCTATTCCCGAGAGCGGCATCGGCATGGATTTTCGGATCACAGTTGATAAACAGAGAATGGTCATAATCGCCTACTCGGAACCCAATGTGTGTGCTACCCGATATTCTTCTTGGCTCGGTTGGCTTGCCTCAAACTATCGTAAGGAAGGGCTGACTTGGCAGGAAGCAAATAAAAAGGCATATGAAGAAATCTATGCCGAATATGAAAAAAATTCTAAATTAGGAGGTTAAAAAAATGAAAAGGTTTTTATCGATTATCCTTGCGCTGCTGTCCGCATTTGTTCTTGCATCCTGCAAGGGAACCAACGACAAAGACGCACAGAACACCGCCCCGCCGCATTCGGCTGCTTCCGAAACCGCCGCGCCGACGGATACCCCCGCCGCCGCACCGGAAACCGAAGCTCCAACGGCAGACCCAAATCCGAGACCCGATCCCGTAACCGTCGAATGGCTTGCAGGGGAAATGCAGCGCCGCTATTACGTCGGCTGTATGAACCTTGAGCTTATGGATTTTTCCGACATTATGGACAGGAACGAGGATACGGATCTGTTCTTTTGGGATAATCAAATTGCGATCGACCGGATGAAATTCAATCCGGATTACAATTTCACAAGCGTAACCATTGAGGAGGCGTATGTCAATCAGATTGTGAATGAAACAGAATCCGAAATCACGGCGGATGTGTATGTCTTAACGAGGCATCCAACTTACAGATTTGACGATGACGGCATCGGTATGGGTTTTCGGATCACCGTTGATAAACAGAGGATGGTCATAATCTCCTACTCTGAGCCCTATGGGTGCGATACCATATATAATAATCGACTGCGTCCGCTTGCCTCAAACTATCGCAGGGAAGGTCTTACCTGGCAGGAAGCCAATAAAAAAGCATATGAAGAGCTCTATGCAGAATTTGCCGATTATGCAAGCAGACATCCGAGACAAACACCGCAGGGCTGATCAATCATGCGTTCAGTCTTGATCGTAAAACAATTTGAACCTAAGTTTCGGTTTTATCGTTTCCGGTAACAAAAAACGATAATAATTTAAATATACGGGCGGAATTGAATCAACCGCCGCCTGCCGCTCGGGCTTCATCCCTCGGGCGGCAGGTTAAGTTTTAAGCAGGAGCAGGTTAAGAGTGTCGTGAATTTCCCTTTTAATGCTCAAATTCATTTATCCGGATTCATTTCGGCCGAAGTTTCCCTTTCGAACGGAAAAACGTACTGCGAAAGACCGAGTTTATCGCGAACGGCGGCGAGTTCGCGCTGAACCGATTCGCCGACCGGAACGCCCTTGTCCCTTCGATCCAGCCACTTCAGATATTCCATTTCTCCCGCCGTGTATATGCGTTCGCGCCCGGGCGCAACCTTCGAAGCACGCAAAGCGCGCAGAATATCCCCGGCAGTCTTTTTGAACGCATCGATTCCCATAAACGCTTCCGGATCGAAAACCATGAAATAATGCCCCAACCCATGTGGTTTTTTGGAACCGTCCTCCGCAATGCCGGTGAGCATCTTCATGTAGTTGCCCTGTGCAAGCGCAGCGGAAAGGATTTCAACCACGGTTGCATAGCTGTACCCCTTATATCCGCCGACGGGCATGAAGCTTGCTTCGCCGCGCAAAAGTGCCGCAAGAATTTCATCGCTGTCGGTCATAAACTTTCCGTCCCGCCCGATAACACGCCCTTCCGGTGTGGGTTTGCCCTGTCTTGCAAGAACTTCGATTTCGCCGCGTTGGGTGATCGATGTTGCACAGTCAATCACAAACGGGAACGGTTCATCAGTCGGCATTGCAATTGTGAACGGGTTGGTTCCCAGCATGGGTTCAACGCCGAAAGTGGGCGCAATGCTCGGCCTTGCATTCGTTCCGGTGAAGCCTATCATGTTTTCCCGAGTTGCCATCATTGCCCAATAACCCGCAATACCGTAATGACTGGAGTTGCGGATTGCACCGGCTGCCATTCCGTAAGTTTTCGCTTTTTTGATGAGCTTTTCCATCATGCTGTGGCTCGCAACCATGCCCATGCCGTTATGAGCATCATAAACAAGCGTTGTGGGCGTTTCGCGCAGCACTTCAATATTTGTGACAGGATTCAATATTCCCTGTTCGAACCTGTCGATATAAATCGGTTTGAAACGATTGCAGCCGTGGCTCTCAATCCCCCGTCTGTCGCTTTCAACAAGAACATCGGTGCAGATTTCCGCATCCCTTTCGGGAACGCCATAGCCCATGAACGCATCTTTCATGAAATTTATGATAACATCCCACGGGATATAGGGTCTCGTTTCGGGCATTTGTGAACCTCCTAAAATTACATTATGTTTTTCGCGTATCCAATTCACGCATACATGGATTATACCACTTTTTCAGCCGTTTTGACAGCAAAAAAAATCCGTATTTATATATTGCGCCGCATATTACTTTTTTTGTTGCATAACGAACCGTTACTCGGCTTTATTGCGCAATATGCATAAATTTCCCGGGAAATAATGCCGTGCAGCCGATCTGTTTCATCCGAGATATTTCCTGAAGCATCACGTGAACGGTCTGTCGAAACGAACGACAGCATAGTATTTTCCGCCGTTTTTCCCTGAAGGCAGTTCCGCTGCGGCATATTCGATTTTTTCAAGGATCTCTGCCTGCGGCATCTTGTTGTCATACGGCACAACAACATCGAAAATCAGATTGGTATGCGTCGGACCGGGAACAATTCGAAAATCATGCATCGTCAACCCGCTGTTGATTTCAAACAGAGCCGCTTCCATACGCTCGTGAAGCATCTGTGTCTGCTCATCCTCCGCCGCAACAGGGTCAAGATGAATCGTTGCATCACAGCCAAGCTCCTGCCTAAGTCGGCGTTCGGCATTGTCAACGATATCATGCAGCTTAAAAATATCCGAACCCGATTCGGTCGGCATTTCGGCGTGAAGCGAAATTATCTGCCTTCCCGGGCCGTAATCGTGAATTATGAGATCGTGAATCGCTGAAATCTCCGGGTAAGAGAGAACAATGTCGTTGATTCTTTTTACAAATTCCGGATCGGGCTCAGTCCCAAGCAAGGGCGCGAGCGTATCCCGAACCGACATTATTCCGGCGCGAAGCACGAACACAGCAACCGCCGCACCGCACCAACCGTCAATATTAATTCTGAGGAAGTGTCCAACCGCCGATGAAATGAGTACAACTGCCGTTGCAATGCTGTCGGAAAGTGAATCCTTTGCCGCTGCGGCGAGTGCGGGCGATGCAAGTTTTTTGCCGAGAGAACCGTTGTAAACCGCCATATAGATTTTCACGGCAACGGAAAAAACCAGTATCACTGCTGTCAGAACCGAAAACTCCACTGCCTGCGGCGCAATGATTTTTTCAATCGAAGTTTTAAGCAGCTCAACGCCCATGAGAATTATTGCAGCCGAAACCAGCAGACCCGCAATATATTCAAACCTGCCGTGTCCGAAAGGGTGTTCCTTATCCGGTTTCTGTCCCGCAAGCCTGAACCCAATCATGGTTATTACCGAACTGCTCGCATCCGCAAGGTTGTTGAACGCATCCGCAGTCACGGCAACGGATTTTGCAAGGCTGCCCGCAATGAATTTTCCTGCAAAAAGCAGAATGTTCAGCAGTATGCCAACGGCACCGCAAAGCACGCCGTATGCACGGCGCGTTGCGGGATCATCATACTCCCTCGGAGTCTTAATAAACAGTTTTGCAAGAAATTTCAGCATTTTTCACCTTACTAACGCAATTTCCGTTATTGATTGCATTCTTAACCGCATAAACGTAATGGCTTTACGCGGTGCCGTTCACGCACCGCAAAGCACGCCGTATGCACGGCGCGTTGCGGGATCATCGTACTCCCTCGGAGTCTTAATAAACAGTTTTGCAAGAAATTTCAGCATTTTTTGAATTCAATGCGTGTTCTTTTTATTAATTGCATTCATAATAACAGCCATAACCTCTTGAGTGCCGTCCAATGTCGGGTCCGCTTTCATATTTGCGCGATAGGTCTCACGAGAAGCATACAGTTCGTTTACCCTGTCAACAAGCACTTCCGGGGTCAGCTCCTCTTGCGGAAGAACAGCCGCATAACCCTTTTTGCGAACATATTCCGCATTCAGGATTTGATCGCCGCGGCTTGCGCCGAGGGGCAGCGGAACAAGCAGCGCGGGAATGCCGAGCGCGAGAAATTCAAACACGGCATTTGCACCTGCGCGGCTTACAACAAGTTCGGTCGCTGCAAGCAGATCCGGCAGTTCTCTGCTGATATACTCATATTGTCTGTAACCCGGGCAGTCGATGCTTTCATCCAGCTTGCCCTTCCCGCAAAGATGAACAATATCGAATTGCTTTGTAAGTTTCGGCAGTGCTGCCCGAACTACGTCGTTCAATGCAGCCGCTCCGAGACTTCCCCCCATAATAAGTATAATAGGTTTTTTGCCGTCAAAACCGAGGAATTGAAGTCCGCGCTCACGCTTGCCGCTGAAAAGCTCGCGGCGAATCGGCGTTCCTGTATGAACTGCGGCGCTGCGCTTCTTGCCGAGGTGCTCCAGCGTGTCCTCAAATGTTACGCAAATCGTGTCGGCAAATCTGCCCGCAATTCGGTTCGCAAGCCCCGGAGTATAATCCGATTCATGACAAATTACTGTTGTTTTTCCTTTCGCGGCAATAACAACCGGCACACTCACAAAACCGCCCTTTGAGAACACAACATCGGGCTGAAGCGATTTCATCAGCTTTTTGGATTGAGATATTCCCTTAAGCACTTTGAACGGGTCTGAAAGGTTTTTCAGCGAAAAATAACGACGGAATTTTCCGGATTCGATAGCATGAAATTTGACATCATGCTGTTCCGAAATCAACTTCTCCTCAATGCTTCCGGCAAGTCCGATATAATGAATTTCACACCCCTGTGCGCGAAGGTACGGAAGCAGCGCGATGTTAGGCGTCACATGACCGGCGGAGCCGCCGCCCGTCAGTATAATGCATTTTGACATAAATTCCCCTTTCTGCCCGCTGAAGGCAGCTTATTCTCCCGCAGACGGAAGCAATACTTCCGGCGGGCTTGTATATATATTACTGTTGACAGCTCATTTTGGTGCAGCTGCATCATTCCGCATTTTTCTCCGCTTCAAGCCGAGTTGATTCATCATGCCGCACAATTCGCCTGTTGAGCACCGCCGCAACCCCGAGGGACAACGTGTCAACAATCGGCTGAACCCACATGCAGCCGTACAGCGGAAACAGTGCATCCATCATGAAATACAGCGGAATATCGAGAACTCCCTTGCGAAGAATCGAAACCGTTATCGATTCTTTTGCTTTGCCCATCGCCTGAAATTTGATTATCAGCGGGTAGCAAAGGCTCATCAGCGGCATTGCAAGCACCATCCTGCGCAGGAAGGCTGCCGCGTATTTCACCGTTACCTCGTTTTTGATAAACAGCGATGCCAGTCCCGGCGCAAAAATTTCATATATCACAACGCAAAAAAGCGCAAATGACAGTGAGATGATGCATCCGAAGCGGAACGAATCCTCTGTTCGTTTAAACTTTTTTGCAGCATAATTGTAGCCTATCAGCGGCAGCATGCCGTTGGCAACGCCGATTGAAAAAAACAGCGGCAATTGATCAAGCTTTTTCGTTATACCGACGGCAGCAACCGCCTCATTGCCGTATTTTGCAACAAAATTCATCTGCGCCGAAACGGCAACGACCGTCAAAGCATATTGCAAAGCGGACGGTGCACCTATGCGCAGTACCGCGCCCGCATGTTCACGCGAATGACTGAGCAGTGCGGGATTTAATCCCAAAACGGTTTTTCCGCGCTGTTTAATGATGTAGCAGATAAAGAATGCAAGCCCTACCGCATTCGAAATTGCGGTTGCCGCACCCGCACCCGCTGCGCCCATGTTCAATCCCCACGGAAGAACAAAAATCGGGTCAAGTGCAATGTTCACAATGCATCCGAGAATCGCGCCGAAGCTTGCAGCCGCTGCCGCGCCCTCCGAGCGAACAAGGTTCGTCAGCAAAGTTGTCAGCACCGTCGGCACCGCACCGAGCGTCAGTGTGTAAAAAACATAACCCTTTGCGTATTCAAGCGTCATACCGCGCGCGCCGCAGAGGAGCAGGATCCGTTCATTGAAAAGGCCGACCGCCGCACCGAAAACGGCTGCACTCAAAAGCCCGCCGTAAAAGCAGAATACGGATACCTCCCGCGCCTTATCGGGCTTTCCCGCACCGAGCAGCCGCGCAATAAGGCTTGCGCCGCCGATGCCGAAAAGGTTGCTGAGCGCTGTGAGCATCAAAAACGCAGCATTGGCAACCGTGACCGCCGCCGTTTTGTCCGGATCGTTTAGCAGGCCGACAAAATAAGTATCCGCAATACCGTAAGCCAATGCAACCATTTGGCTTGCAATTGCAGGCAGAATCTGCATCAGCACCGCACGCTTCACAGGCAGACTGCCGAGCAGTTCACTTCTGTTCAGTTGTTTTTTCATCCGAATGCCTCCGAAGCAAATTTTACATTTCAATCTGTTTTTGTCTCCAGCATGAAAAACGTATCAAGTAAGCATATGCGGGATGCGCCGGCTGAAGCTTCATCATTTTAAAACTGCGCAAAACGCTGAACCCGCTGCAAATCTCCGCATCGGGCATCTGCGTTTTCGGACTGTTCATTTTTCCGAATTGTTCTTTCGCTGACCGACAGCTGCTTCAAAACAGACCCGAACGCGCTTATTGCTCTTTTTCCTTATCCGTCATCAGCGGCACCGAAAGAATATTCACAGGCATTTCCGGATCGTATTTATCCAAGCTGAGTGAAATTATTCCGAGGAAAGTTGCCATATCGCCCGTGCCGACGCCGTTCACGCCCGATGCGATGCTGATATTGATGTTTCCGTTAAAGGTTGTTACTCCGCTGAGTTTGAAGCTTGTGGATCCGCTTGAAACATAGAATTTTGCAGCAACAACGAAGTACTTTTGAAAGAATTCCACATTATATGCCGCCTCCGCGTCCGCGCGAGCCTGAGCACCCGGAATAAGCGGCAAAACTTCGGTTTTGAACGTTTCCTCATCGCGAATCACAACCGGCTCACCGTTCTGCTGTCCGTCAGAGTTTATGCGCAGGAATTGCGCGGAAGAAGCATTCAGCAGTTCGTTGTAAATACTCGGAGATACCAAAACTTCGTTTGCATCCGGAGTCGGGTTTGCGGGCTGTCCGTTCCCTCCGCAGCCCGCGAAAGCACAGGCCGCAAGAACGGCCGCAAGCATAAAGGTGAAAAATCTAATGCTTTTTTTCATGTTTATACGTTCCTTTCCGCCCCGTTAGGGGCTTTGCCGTTTTCGGAATGTTCGAAACGATTCGAAGCATCCCGCAATCTCAATCCTTTTGAGTCAGCTCACCCACAAGGTTCGTCTGCATCATATTGCGCACGCCGTCAATGCCGCTCGTGTGTCCGAGAACCCACATGAGCTTTGTTATTGCCGCCTCCGTTGTCATATCACCGGCAGAAATGATTCCGAGTTCCTTCAGCGGACGGCTGACCTCGTAAATATCGGGCGTGCTCTGTTCGTACAGGCACTGCGAAGTCAGGATTACGGGAATATCGTTCGCCATCAGCCTTTCAATTGCCTTCAGATGATTGCGGCGAATGCTGTGCATTCCTCCCAAACCGAAAGCCTCCACAACAACTCCCTTAATGTCGCAGTCGAGGCAGCAGTCAAGCAATTTCGGACTGAGTCCGGGAATAAGCTTTATGAGCGCAACCCGCGGATCAATGTCGGTTGAAAAGCTGTATTCGCTGCGAACCTGCGGACTGTGCAGCGCAAGCATTCTGCCGTCGCTTACGGTGCCGATATATGGGTAATTAATCGATTCAAACGCATTGAGCGATGTTGTGCGCGTTTTTACGGCGCGGCAGCCGAGCATCAGCGAATTGCCGAAGCAGATATAGACCCCGCCCGTGAGCGCCGTTGCCGCAATGATTGCATTTTCAAGGTTTCGCCTTCCGTCGGAGTCCGGATAAACCGCAGGATACTGCGCACCGGTCAGCACAACGGGAATCCGAATCCCCGCAAGCATAAAGCTGAGCATGCTTGCAGTGTATGCCATGGTATCCGTTCCGTGTGTCAAAACAATTCCGTCACATTTGTCCGCATATTGGTTTATCGCTTCCGCAATGGTGATCCATTCCTCAGGTTGAATATTGGATGAATCCATGCTGAAAAGATCAACACAATGAACATTGCCGAAAACGCTGCACTGCTTTGCACCCTCGCAAGTGCTGCCTGCGCAATTCGAAGTTTCTCCGCGAACAAGGTTCAAAAGCTCCCTTGCCGAAAGCTCGGGCTTAAGCCCGTTATCGGTCGGCACACATGCAATTGTTCCGCCGGTGGATATAAGATAGATATTTTTCATTTCGTTAAAACCGTCCGGGTTTAATGTTCCGTGCGCATATCGGCGCACAATTTTCCATCCTTATCATACCGCATTTTGCGCTTTTCTGCAAGTGCAGAGCAAAAGCCGATTTCGGACCCTTTACGTTCGGCATCGGGTTCGCGGGCTGTTCACTTCCCCCGCAGCCCGTGAACGTACAAGCCCGCAGACATAAAAGCGAACAGTTCGGCTTAAAGCTGATTATCAAAAATTAAAAGCGTCCCGTGTTGTGCGGAACGCTTTTTGATATCAAATTCTGCTGCAATGTTTTTTCAATTTCGATGCCGACAGCAAAGCTGCTTTTAGATATGCGGCTTATTTGATTACATCGCAGTGCATGTAGGGCACAAGCACCTCGGGAATACGGATGCTGCCGTCGGCCTGCTGATAATTCTCAAGGATCGCCGCAACGCTTCTTCCGATTGCAACGCCGCTGCCGTTAAGTGTGTGAACAAGCTCGGGCTTGCTCTTTTTGTCCCTGCGGAAGCGAATCTGCGCTCTGCGCGCCTGGAAATCCTCAAAATTGGAGCAGGAGCTTATTTCAACGTATCTGCCGTAACTGGGCATCCATACTTCGATATCATAGGTTTTTGCAGAGCTGAAGCCGAGATCGCCCGTGCTGAGGCAAACAACGCGATAGGGAAGGCCGAGACCCTGCAGGACGCGTTCCGCATCATGCGTAAGCTTTTCAAGCTCATCATAGCTGTCTTCGGGCTTTACGAACTTCACGAGTTCAACCTTGTTGAACTGATGCTGACGGATAAGACCCCTTGTATCCCTGCCCGCACTGCCCGCTTCGCTGCGGAAACATGCACTGTAAGCGCAATATTTGATGGGAAGCTCCTCACCGTTCAGAATATCGCCGCGGTGAATGTTTGTAACGGGAACCTCTGCCGTCGGGATAAGGAAGTAGTCCGTGCCCGCAACCTTGAATGCATCATCCTCAAACTTCGGGAGCTGACCCGTTCCCGTCATGGAAGCTCTGTTGACCATATAGGGCGGAAGAATCTCCGTATAGCCGTTTTCGGTATGTACATCAAGATAATAGTTTATAAGTGCACGCTCAAGCCTTGCACCGAGTCCGCGATAGACCGTGAACCTTGCACCCGTTATCTTGCCCGCATCCGCAAAATCAAGGATGTTCAGCGACTCGCCGAGATCCCAATGCGCTTTCGGTTCAAAATCAAACTTTGTCGGTTCTCCGAACCTGCGTACCTCCGCATTGTCGCGATCATCCGCACCGTCGGGAACGCTGGAATGCGGGATATTCGGAATTTTCATCAGAAGGTCGTCAAATTGTGCGTCGATTTGCGCAAGCTCCGCATCAAGCTCCTTGATATCATCCGCAACAAGCTTCATTTCCGCAAGCAGCGCGGAAACATCCTGTCCCTGCTTTTTAAGCACGGGAACCTTTGCGGAATCTTCATTACGTTTCGCCTTGAGCTGTTCCGTCTTTTGAATTACTTCGCGGCGTTTTTCGTCCAGTTCGAGAATGCCGCTGACATCCGCCCCCTTGTTGCGGCGCGCTTTCATTGCAGCAACAAGCTCCTCCGGATTCTTTCTGATTCGCTTAATATCTAACATTGTTTTCTCCTTGTGGCTTTGCGTCCGTTGTTTTTTAAAGTTCTGAATTATCTGCTTTTTTAAAAACAAGAATATTTTTCAAAAAGCTTAAACCGGCTTCTCGGGTTTCGGTCGAGTTTGGGCGAAACCCGAGCCTCAGTTATCAGTCTGCGGTTCTCCCGCAGCATTTTTTGTATTTTTTGCCGCTGCCGCAGGGGCAGGGGTCGTTCGGTCCGATTTTTTTCGCAACGCGGAACGGTTTCGCTTTTTCCGGGCTGCCTGCATTCGTTGCCGCATTCCTTGCAGGATCACTCGCCGCACCGGGCTGCCTCGGAATCATATCAGGCTGCCTCCGTTCGGGAACCCTGATTACCGGGTGGTACAGGTTCATAACCGTCTCGTTGCGTATCTCGGCCGTCATGGTTTCGAACATATCAAAGCCCTCGTTGCGGTACTGCACAACGGGATCCTGATTGCCCATTGCACGCAGTCCGATACCCTCGCGCAGCTGATCCATTGCATCGATATGATCCATCCAATGCTTATCAACCGTCAGCAGCAGGAACCGGCGTTCCACTTCGCGCATGTCGAAACCTTTTTCCTTCAGCAGGTTTTCGATAGCCGTATATCGTTCGTCCGCAAGCTCGGTCAAAAGCTTCAGCATTCCGCCGTGAGTCGTTTCCGCCGCAATGCGGTCCGTCGCCTTGATTCCGAACATTCTGAAGAACTCATGATCCAATCCGCCGTAATCCCAAACATCGCGCTTTTGCTTTTCGGGGCAATAGAAATCAACAATCGACAGAATGGCTTCGTCACGCATCTGCGCAATTTCCGAATGAACATCCGCACCCCTGAGCACCTGCCTGCGCTGAGTGTAGATTATCTCGCGCATTTTGTTCATTACGTCGTCAAACTTAAGAACGCTCTTTCTGATTTCGTAGTTATGGCTTTCTACGCGCTTCTGAGTTGTTTCGATCGCCTTTGTCAATGCACCCAGTTCAAAGCCCGTGTCCGCACCCTCGGGAAGGAAACGGCTCATAAGGCTGCCCGCACGATCTCCGCCGAATCTCAACATCAGCTCGTCATCCATTGCAACATAGAATCTTGTTGCACCGGGGTCACCCTGTCGTCCGGCTCTGCCGCGCAGCTGGTTGTCAATACGCCTTGACTCATGCCGCTCCGTACCGATTATGTACAGACCGCCGACTTCAACAACTTTATCGTGTTCGGCATCGGTAACAGCCTTGTGTTTTTTGTAGATTTCGTCGTATTTGCGCCTTGCTTCAAGTATCGCCTCGTCCTCGGTCTCCTGGTGGCTTGTTGCCCACTCTATCATATCATCGTCATACCCTTCGCGGCGCATTTCGCGCTTTGCGAGGTATTCCGGGTTTCCTCCCAAAAGAATATCCGTGCCGCGGCCCGCCATGTTCGTTGCAATTGTAACATTGCCGAACTTACCTGCCTGCGCAACAATATCCGCCTCTTTTGCGTGCTGCTTTGCGTTCAGAACTTCGTGCCTGATTCCGCGTTTTGTAAGCAGACGGCTCAGGTATTCGGATTTTTCGACCGAAACGGTGCCGACAAGAATCGGCTGCCCGGTTGCGTGTGCACGAATGATTTCTTCGATAATGGCGTTGTATTTTTCCTGCTGTTTAATGCAGACAACGTCGTTATAGTCCACACGCTTTACGGGTTTGTTTGTCGGGATTTCAACAACGTCAAGGTTGTAAATGCCCATAAACTCCGTTTCTTCGGTCTTTGCCGTTCCCGTCATGCCGGCAAGCTTGTGATACATGCGGAAAAAGTTCTGATAGGTTATCGTTGCACTCGTTCGGTTCTCGTTTTCAACCTTAACGCCTTCCTTTGCTTCAAGTGCCTGGTGCAGGCCGTCCGAATACCGCCTGCCTATCATAAGGCGTCCCGTGAAGTCATCAACAATAATGACCTGTCCGTCCTGAACAACATAATCTTTATCAACGGTGAACAGTGCGTTGGCTCTGAGTGCCTGTTTGATATAGTGGTTTATCTCCGTATTTTCCGCCGAGGAAATATCGTCGATGTTGAAATAAACCTCCGCCTTGCGCATACCTTGTTCGGTAAGGGCGACCGTGCGCGCCTTTATGTCGCACATATAGTCGCCGCTCTCCTCCTGTGACATGCCCTGCATAAGCTCCGATTTTGTGAGCTTTTTAACGTCTTCGCCCCGTGTCAGCCTGCGCACGAATTCATTCGCACGCTTGTACATATCGGTGGATTTTTCCGCTTTTGTGGAAATGATAAGCGGCGTCCTCGCCTCGTCGATAAGAATGCTGTCCACCTCGTCCACGATTGCGTAATTCAAATCACGCTGAACAACATGGTCAATCGAAACGACCATGTTATCGCGCAGATAGTCAAACCCGAACTCGCTGTTTGTGCCGTATGTAATATCGCAGTTATATGCGGCAACACGTGCCTCGGGCGACATATCGCGCTCAATGCAGCCGACGGTCAAACCAAGGAAACGATGAATTTTGCCCATCCATGCCGCGTCACGCGCAGCAAGGTATTCATTGACGGTAACAACATGCACGCCCTTGCCCGGGAGTGCATTAAGATATGACGGCAGCGTTGCAACAAGTGTTTTGCCTTCACCCGTTCTCATTTCGGAAATTCGCCCCTGATGCAGCACGATGCCGCCTATGAGCTGAACATCATAATGCCTTTGCCCGATGGTGCGGACGGCAGCCTCGCGAACAACCGCAAAAGCTTCCGGCAAAAGCTGATCAAGCGTTTCGCCCTTCGCCAGTCTTTCACGGAATTCCACCGTCTTGTGACGCAGTTCCGCATCGGAAAGTTTTTTTATTCCGTCCTCAAGTGCATTTATTTTTTTAACAAGAGGCTGTATTTTCTTTATCTGCTGCGCACTCGTGTTGCCCAACAGTCGGTCAATAAGGCCCATTTGTATACCTCCGTGAGTTTTTTCCTTTAAATAACAGTATTCCCATTATAAATATTTATTATATCCCCGAAAGAGCGAATTGTCAATCAAAAAGGTTTTCCGTACTCCGCATTTGCCGCAAATTGTTTCGATATATTCTTTCCGCAGTCGCTTTTCATCCCTTGTCCGCTCGCTTCCTCCCCCGTTTCGGGTAAAAAACAGGGAAAGCCCGCAGTGCGGCAGCTTTCCCCTTCGGTTTAATTCATATCACGCTGTGTTCGCATTCAAACAGTTTTTATTACATTTGAATTGCCATGCGCATCACGGCAAGTGCCTCCTCAGCGGAAAGCACTCCGTCGCCGTCAATGTCACCGTTTGCAAGTGCAGCAGCGGTTGTGGGTTCGGTGCCGAGTGCGCAGCGAAGCAGCATCAATGCATCAACAACAGTCACAATACCGTCTCCGTTAACATCTCCGACAAGGGTAATGATTCCTTCCGCCTCACTGTTGTCGGTGTAGAAGAGTTCTATCACATCACCGTCTGCAAGCGCATTCGTGCCGGCAGCGGGCTGATCACCCTCACCGTTCAGCCTGTAGAACCATCCGCAGGCCTCACCGTAGGTTCCCACGGAAAGCGTAACCCCGTTCACATCTGTCACGGAGCGAAGCAGATAACCGTCGCCGTCGAAAGTGCAGCCGCTTGCCGCAAGTGCAGCCGAAATTGCATCCCAAACGGTGCTGTCCGCATCACCGGACGCAGTAAATGTGAATTCTGCAGGATTTGTGAATCCCGCAAAGTTCCTGCCGTTGATGCGAACGGTTGCGGTGATATCCTCAACCGTTCCGCTGCCAGACGTTCCGAGAACTTTGACCGTGACCGAAACAGGCTGCTTAAAGAAAGCTTCGAAACGGGCATAATCGGAATTCTCACCGAATTTCTCCCAATACTTTGCATACTTCGTATATGTGAAAACACTGTCTATCGTAACAAGAGTATCGTATTCCGGTCTTGTCACAAGCAGGTTCTCGCACGTGATAATTGAAGGATGGCTTGAGCGGAATTCACGCCACGGCTGGTAGGACATCGGATCGTATCCGGGCAGATCGTCAACATCGATGCCGCCGAAAGTGATATTCACCGCACCGCGAATATAGTCAAAACCGCCGTTCTCGTTCAGTACCAATTCGGAGAAAGGTGCAAGGTTTGCCGTGACACTGTCCTTGTTCGCATTTTCGCCCTTTATTCCGTTCCAATACACTTCCTCGGTGCAGGCACTCCGCATCACCTGCTCCGCTTCGGCAAGCTCCGCCTCCGTCAAAGGCAGGATGGTGAGTTCAAACACGCGGGATCCGAGAATTTCCTCCGTGTTCCTGTCCTGAACGGAAATCCTGTATTGAACCGTGACGGCAGGGCTTCCGGGCAGCGGACGATAAACAATGCCGTGATAGCCGTAGAACTCAAATGCATCCGTATTCATGCTTTCCATCAGCACTTTTTGATTGGAACGATCCGTAAGGATACCTGCATCCTCAAGCGTGCTCGGGCGGGGAAGCTGAATATCGTTCATCAGCGCATTCATATCCACCGTTTGCGTCTTGTCAACAAAATCACGGATAAGCTCCGGATATTGCAGCAGTGCAATCTCGATTTCATTCGGCTGTTCGGTGCTCCCGCCCTGCCATGTCAGCACGGGCATTCCGCCGTTGATGCCGTCCGTGTCGTTGTTGAACGCTTCGCCGAGGGTTGCCGCAAACTCCGCAGAGCGCATTTCCTCAGCTGTTTTTGATGCATACTCCGCCGTCGGAGTTCCTTCCGTGGAAGAAACGCCGTTTGAAGCGGTGCCTTCAAGGAAATATGCGTTTTGCAGCGTTCCTTTAAGAACGCCTGCAATGCCGCCGATTCCTGCTTCGGGACCGATTACGCTGCCGACATTATAAACATTGCGAACGATTGCGGGCGCGTGAATCTGCCCCGCAATGCCGCCGATGCCCTTGTTCGTTGTGCGGTCCTGTTTTGCAGAAAGCGAACCGGTGTTATAACAGTTTTCAACCGTGCCGTAAGTATAGCCGACAATGCCGCCGAGGCTCAAGGTTGAAGCATAGCTGTTTGTCGTGTTTGAAATTGCAGCGTTGTTGACGCAGCCGCGAACGGTGTTGCCCGTCATTGCCCGACCTACGATGCCTGCCGAACTGCAATAGTTCGCACTTGTTGAAACGGAACCCGCAACAAGGCAGTTTTCAACAAGACCCTTGCTTGTGTTTGCAATGCCGCCGATGTTTGCATCGCTTGCAATGTTCACGTTTGCGATTATGTTTTTCACCACGCCGTCGGGACCTATGCAGTCAAGGATTCCGTCTTCTCCCGCAATTCCCGTAACGGCAAAGCCTCGGCCGTCAAAAGTTCCGTTATAGCCGGAGTTGTTGTCCGCATAATCATAAATGCCGAACGCGGTTCTCGCTTTTCCGTTAAAGTTGATATTTTGAGTCAATACGGCATTTGCCGTGCTGTTGCCCGCATTCACGAATTGTGCAAACCATTCAAATTCCGCCGCATCGGAAATCATGTACACGCCGTTTTCCTCCGCCGGCTGAGTTACGGTCGTGCCGTCCCACGCTTCGCCCGCATACGTCAATTCAACTTCAATAACCGCATCCGCGGATGCCGTGAAACTGCCGTTTGCCGTCACATAATTCGCCGCCGAAACCGTATAGCTGTAAACTTCGCCTTTCGGAAGCACAAACGCTCCGTTCTCATCAGCCTGCATCTCGCCGCCGGTCGGATGCGTCAGGGTGACGCTCGCTTCCGCAGGAGTAACGGAAAAACTAATCGTGCAGGTCTCAAGCTCCGTCATCGCACCAAGCTCAATGCTCATATCTCCGGAGACAGTGAATTCGCCGCTCTGCATTTGATAGCCAAAGCGGGTAAGGGTATAGGAATAATCTCCCGCCGCAAGCGCATAAACATTGCCGTTCGCCGTCGGAGTTTCGATATTTCCCTCCGCATTGCGCACCGTCAGCACCGCCAGCGGATCAACATTTTCAAACGTGACCGTGCCAAGGCTCTGCAGCGCAAAGTTTTTGAACCAAACGCAGTCGCTTCCTCTGTCGCCGGAGCTGTCTTTAACATAAGCAAGCGTAACAACGCTCCCCGCAGTGACCGTCTGAGAGTAATTTGTCCAGTCGATCTCCCCGCTGAGAGTTTTTTCCGTGCTTCCGTTAACGGACAGATAGTCGTAGCGTGCTTCCGAGCTTACCTTGTAATCAAACGAAAGGCGCGCATTCGAAACAGCTTCTCCGAACGTTATCGTGATTGTGACAACGGATGATCTCATGCCGCCGCTGGCGGATTTAATTCCGTTTTCACAGTCGGATACGAACTCCGTGCCGCTTTCGCCGGTGAAATTCGTGTTATGGCTGTATTCAACGGATGCAGCATCACCGAGCGGATCAAAAACGGCATCGGGAAAATCGCCCGCTGTTTTCGCCGCGGCAAGGTTCATCTCGCCGATTGCGGCGAAAGGAACTGCACAAAGCAGCATCAAAACCGCTGCAAACAGTGCAATTGTTTTCTTCATAGCAAAAATACCTCCGAAACTTCCGATTTTTGCGCCGAACAAATATGCTCCCTGCAAAAAAGCTCTTAAGCCAAGACCTGTTCTGCGAAAAAGCTGTTCGGCAAACCTCTGATTTTAATATGAGCACGGTGGAATCAACAAACTGACCGGAAAGGCCGCACACGGAATCAAAAACAGATTCCGCTGCGCACTTGAAAAGTTCTTGCGTGTGACTGAAATTTCAATGTTTTGAATCAGTTTCTGCTTTGCCGAAACCGCACAAAAAATAAGCCATACGGAGATACCGCCCGAAGCTTGCGCTTTATGCGGTGCAAGTATCCTGACTTGTGCTGCGGCAATTTATGTTCACCCGTATTGATTTTCGGCACAAAAATCGAACAGCAAAGCGGAAATTTTTAAATCCGCAAAGCAGCTGCGAACAACCGTCCTGCTGAACGCAAAACGTTTTCGAACCGCTCTCCCGAGCCGAATTTTTGAGCAAAAACCATACGAATGAATTCAACGCCTGCGGATAACGCCTGCCTTCTCACGGTTTGAACACCGTAATGGCGAACTTTTGTTCCCCCGAAAGACTTTCGCAAAAAGGACTTTCAAAAACTTCGGTTCGGCGCACCCTCACACTCACAGTGCCGGTCGCGTGGGCAAAATGCCTCGTTCATTTGAGTCGATGCCTTATCAACACCCGTTCAGCACGAAAACTCCCATTGAAATGTCGAAGATTCGAACCTTTAATGAGTTCTTTTTCCGTTGTTCCGAACGTTGATCTTTGCAGCAATCGATTACATCGCATAGCTGATATTTATTTTTAACAGAAAGGATATCCCCCTCTGCGACTCGTATTGTAGCAGAGTTGCGGAAAAAAGTCAACACATACCGAGCAAAACTGCCGAACACTTTTTGTTCGTTTACCGATTCGGACATATTTGCGTAAAAAGCATGAAAACATTATGTTCCGCACCGTTCCTTCCGCCTGCGGCAGCAGTCAAAGAATCGGGCAGTTTTTTTTCATATTTCTTTCAAAAGTTCTTGCCGCCGGCGAATTATGTGCTATAATTAAGCAGCACGCCGAACAGTTCGTGCTTTTGCATAAAATGAATTGATTCAACAGGCTGTTTTCAAAAAGCAGCCTCGGTTCGGCGTTCGGTTTGGGTAAAAGCGGTCATTGCATTCACCTTTTGCTTGAAATGTGAATACACTGTTCTCGTGCCTGCGGAGCAGGCGGTTTTGCAAACAGATTGGCTGAGTTTGAAAGGATGATAACATAAAATGAAGATAGCAGTACTTTGCGGCGGCAGGAGCAGCGAGCGGGATGTTTCGCTTTCCACAGGAATTCAGGTTGCGCGTGCGCTGCGCGAAACGGGGCACGATGTTGTGCTTGTTGATGCATGTGTGGATTTTCCGCTTGATTGCAGACCCGAAGAGGTTTTTGAAAAAGCACTGCCGATCGAAAATCATGCCATCGGTGCAGCCGCGCCGTGCGTTGAAAGATTTTTTGACCGTGCATCGGGTTTTTTCGGCAAAAACGTTCTTGAAATCTGCAAAAGTGCGGATATTGTTTTCAATGCACTGCACGGTGACGAAGGCGAAAACGGCAAATTGCAGGCAGTGTTCGACCTTTTGAACATTTGCTACACCGGTTCCGGTGCGCAGGGCTGCATGCTTGCAATGAACAAGAGCCTTTCAAAGCAGCTTTTCCGCACGCACGGAATTCCGACCCCCGAAGCGGTGATTCTTTCCGAATCGGACAAATGCCGCGCGGCCGAGCTCTGCGAAAAGCTCGGTTTGCCCTGCGTTGTGAAGCCCGCAAGCCTCGGCTCAAGTGTCGGCGTTTCAATCGTCCGCACGATCGATGAATTTTTCAACGCGCTGGATTCGGCTTTCAGCCTTGAACACACCGTTATCGTTGAAAAATACATCAAAGGGCGCGAGTTCGCCGTCGGTATCGTCGGCAGCAGAGTTCTTCCCGCAATCGAAATAATCCCGAAGCATGGTTTTTACGATTATAAAAACAAATATCAACCGGGCTGCACCGTTGAGATCTGCCCGGCGGATATAGATTCGGACACCGCCGAGCGCATGGCGGAAGCAACCCGCAAAGTCTTCCGTGTTCTCGGTCTCGGCGCATATGCACGGGCCGACTTTATGGTTGACGAAAACGGGATTTATTGCCTTGAAGCCAACACCCTGCCCGGCATGACGCCCGTCAGCCTGCTTCCGCAGGAAGCTGCGGCCGATAAGCTGGATTTTCCCGCTTTGCTTGAAGCGATTATTAAGGAAAGCCTGCTTTTGAGAGAAACCGAGCGGCGGCATTGACACAGGCTTCCCGATGTTTAAGGGAAGCGGATATACTCCATTTTATAAAAAGTGAGACAGCATACAGCATTATGATTAACCTTACAATTTCCGAAGCCATGACCGCCGCGGACGGTCAGCTTGTTCACTGTGAAGACCCCGCATACATCGGGGATATGCTTATTGAGGGCATCACCCTCGACAGCCGCAAAGTTAAACCCGACTGGCTGTTTATCGCAGATAAGGGCGAGCGGGCGGACGGGCACGATTATGTTGAATCCGCACGGCGCAGCGGTGCCGCCGCAGCGGTTGTGGAACATGAACTTGACATTCCGATTCCGCAGATCCTTGTTGAAAACAGCTTGCGCGCAATGCAGCGCATTGCAGGCTACATACGCGAAAAGAGCGGCGTGAAGGTTATCGGCGTTGTCGGCAGCGTCGGAAAAACAAGCACGCGGCAGATGCTTTCCTGTGTGCTTGAACAAAAATTCAGCGTTCTCAGCACGGAAGGCAATTTCAACAACGAATACGGACTGCCGCAAACGTTTTTCCGTCTCGAACCGCATCACGAGCTTGCGGTTGTTGAAATGGGCATCAGCCACTTCGGCGAAATGGACAGATTGGGCGCAATTGCACGTCCCGATTACGTTGTTTTCACCAATATCGGCAATATGCACCTTGAGAACCTTATCGACCGCAGCGGCGTACTTCGCGCCAAAACCGAGGTTGTGAAGCATATGCCGCATAACGGCAGATTGTTTTTTAATGCGGCGGATGATAAACTGTGTGAATACGCAAAGACCTCACCCATCCCCGTAAAGTTTTACGGCATGGACGAAAGCTTGCCCGTGCATCCCGAAAACATACGCTTCATTGATGCGGCGGAAACCGATTTTGTGCTGAATTATTTCGGAACACGAATCCCCGTTTCAATGCCCGCAGCGGGGCTGCATATGGTTCAAAACGCCGTTGCCGCCGCCGCTGCGGCACATGAACTCGGGCTGACTGCCGAGCAGGTAAAAGCGGGCATTGAAAGCTTCAGCCCTGTCGGACATCGTTGGCGCGTGCTTTTTGCCAGCTGCCTCCCTGCCGCAAATGCAGCTGCAAATAATGCAGATGCAAATTTCGAGGCAAGCTCCGCTTCCGCCGGCTCCGAAACGTTCACCGTTATTGATGATTGCTATAACGCCGGACCCGATTCCGTCCGCGCCGCGCTCACCGCTCTCGTTTCGGCTGCAAAACCCGGCTGCCGGAAAATCGCAATGCTCGGAGATATGCTCGAATTGGGCGAAAACTCCGCCGCACTGCACAAAAGCCTCGGCGCATATTGCGCCGAATGCGGGCTTGACGCGCTCTTCACCGCAGGCGACCTTGCGTCAGATATTGCTCTCGGTGCGGAAAATGCAGGAATGCGCAACGTTTTCCGCATTTCGAAGGACACGGCGTCAACTGCTCTGCTGCATTTTGCAAAGCCCGGAGACACGGTGCTTGTAAAGGCTTCACGCGGGGCACATTTTGAAAACATTGTTGATGAACTCGGCAATGCAAATCTCACAAAATGAGTCTGAACCGAGCGGCTGTGATTTGCCGTTTGTTTTGAATTGTTTTGAACTCGCGGAAATATTTTTATCAAAATCAGAATTGCATAAAAAACGGCCTTCGCCAAAAGAGTTTCCCTTCTGCGAAGGCCGTTTGCCGCATATGCTGCGGCACTGTACCGCTGAATTTCAATCAACCGTGACTCTCAGCTGTTGAAAGCCGATTATTCGATCGTAACCGTGCTTGCAGTCGGAAGTTCTTTCTGTTCCTCCTTGGGGAGAACAATATTAAGAACACCGGATTCATATTTCGCCTTTACATCCTCAGGCTTGATATCTCCGACATAGAAAGTGCGGCTGCATGTGCCGACATAACGTTCACGGCGGATGACACGCCCCTTCTTATCCGCTTCATCTTTGTCGAGATCCTTGTTTGCGCTGACGGTCATATAACCGTCTTTAATCTCAACCTTGATTTCGTCCTTATTGAACCCGGGCAGATCAACAGCCATTTCATAGCCGTCCTCTTTTTCGCGGATATCAGTCTTCATAAGGTTCTTTGCGTGCCTGCCGTACAGCGGATTCCTTCCGCCGAAGAAGTCACTGTCAAAAAGATCATCGAACATTTTTTCATTAAATACTACCGGCAACATAGTTAATTTCCTCCAAATATTGATTTTTGATATATGTTAAAGCTTTGCTGCACGGAAAGTTGTTTCCGTGCTCAGGCATTGCTTGCAGAAACGAGAAGCTTTTTCAGACCTCTTTGCCCGAAGAAATGCAGGCGCATACGACCAAGCTGATACCCTGCAGAATCAGCACCAGTCCCACGGTTAAACCGACAGCCGCAACGCTTATCCACGGATTCATCATGCATATAATGCCTGCCGCAGTAAGCAGAATGCCAATTGCAAGCACCCAACCCCAAGCACGCACACCAAGCGCACGCAGGTCAAAGGCACTTACAAATCTGCCGATACCCGAGAACAAAAGCCAAAGTGTAAACAGCAGGGGCAATGAAAGCAGCGTGAACCATTGGTTGAACAGGAGCAGCAAAGCCATTATAACGGTCAGCACTCCGTTCAGCAGCAGCCAGCCCGAACCCAACAGAGTTTTGCTTGTTCCGGCAAACACGACTATTTCCGCAATGCCTGCCGCAAGCATGAAAAGTCCAAACAGAATCCCGGCGGATACCACCGCAGCATCCTGATTGCAAAGGCAGAACACACCGCCTGCCGTCAGTAAAATTCCCGCTGCAATATCAATTATGCGGATAGCTTTTGTACTCATTATAATTACCCCTTTTCCTTCAGAGAAGCATCTCCGTAACATCCGTCCGTGCTTCTCTTCTCATTTCTGATGATTATATTTTAATCTTTTGTCTTGAATCGACAATACGCTGCGGATATAATATTATCGATTTCGTTTGTGCATTCCGCACAAACAGAAGGGATACAGGATTTGATGAATGAAGCCCCGTTTGGAAGCAGTGAAATCGCTGTTTTATTGAACGATTTTTTGTTAAATGATGATATAGCCGGACTTGCAGCCGACGTTGGTCGCCTGCTCGGTTATCCGCTGCTTGTAATTAATGACACCTTTCATGTTGCAGCGTCATACTATCCTGCGAATTTTACCGATTCCGTGTTTATAAATGCTGTTAAGCTCGGCGAAATCACATATGAAGCGGGTGCGCTGATAAGCCAAAGTGAATCCCTTAACGGCGGCTGTGCTGACTACATAAAGCTTTCTGACAGCCCTTTCCTGCGCAGGTTTGCTCCGCTCACGAGCTCCGGGGTGCGGCTCGGCTATCTGATATGCGTTGACACGGACGGCTGCATGGCGGACATTCCGCTGCAAACATGGCAAACTGTCGAAAGAGTTCTGGCAAAACAGCTGTTTATCGAAGTCAGCCGCATCGACAAACCTCTCGAAACAACCGAAGAGATACTCATGCATCTGCTCGACGGCGGCTTTCCGTCAGCGCCATATTTCAAACTGCAAACCATAAATACCTACCTCGCGGATTTTCATCCGGCAGCTTTTGCGCTGATCGACCTTTCTGCTTACCACAGCAAGTACCTCGGCAAACGATATCTCAAAACGGAGATTTATTCCTGTTTTTCGGACTCTCATGCTTTTGTGTATCATGAAAATATATTTATGTTTCTTCATAATAACTACAGTCGAGCCGAACTAACTGCACTGGCGAAAGAATTTCAGCTTAAAATCATCGTTTCAGACGAGATTGAAAATCTGTTTGACTTGCCTTCACTTTATCAAGCCGCACACGATGCTCTTGAATTGATGACATACGGACAATTCAGCTGCGGCAATGTATGCAGCGTTTCACAGCTGCGCACACCGCTTATGCTGAAACGGCTTGAAGGCAATGAAAACATTATTCCGCCGAAACTGCGTGAACTTGCAGCGCATGACAGAAAAAAAGAAACTCAATACTGCGAAACGCTTTACACATACCTTACATGCAGCTGTTCGCTCAAAAAAACATGCGATATGCTTTTTACGCATCGCAACACCATACTTTACCGCATCAAACGTATCCGTGAGGATTTCGGAATTCCTTTGGATGACCCCGCCTCCCATACGGAGCTTTTGATCGGGACTTCTCTTATTTTACTTAAAACAAAGGGCCCCTTTTTCTTCCGCCCCGTTGATACACCGAACTGCATTCCCATGCCCGACACGGAATGCTGAAGCTGTTGCCGAGAGTTTTTTGAGGAGGTTTTTAAATGAAGGAGAATCGAAAGTTATTAAAAGAAGTCATCAAAGGAATTAAGCGCGACATGACCGATGAGGACGTGCTTAATCTTCTTGCGGACAGCAAGGTTTCGGAAAATCCGAACCGTGAAAAAGATAAGTACACCGTCGGGCAGCGTGCTGCCGATGCAATTGCAAAGTTTGCGGGAAGCTGGGCATTTATTTTTTCGTTTGCCGGCCTTCTCATTCTGTGGATGCTTGCGAACGTGCTGCTTGCTGCGAAAGCGTTCGATCCCTATCCGTTCATTTTGCTGAACCTTGCCTTATCATGTGTGGCAGCAGTTCAAGCTCCCCTCATAATGATGAGTCAGAACAGGCAGGAAGAAAAGGACAGGCGCAGAGCCGAAAACGATTATAAAGTTAATCTTAAGACCGAAATAATGATAGAAGACCTTTATGACAAAGTCAATGCGATTTTTGCTCTTCAGAAGGAACTTGCGAAAGAACTCCGGCTTCAAAAGGAAGAATCAAACCCTGCCGCCCGTCAAACGCAAAATACGATGACACCGCACACTCAAAGCATTGACCCGGAGAGCACAACCGCAATCGAAGCAGTTGTGCAAACAGCCACGGATAACAGCTGAAGACATCCTTTGCCGAAATCGTTTTACGTTAAAACTCTCGGACAGCGTCCTGCCGTCCGAGAATTGCTTTTTGTTTTTTAAATAACCGAATCGAGATTCCGAAACCTATCAGGTTTTATCCGCATTTCTCACAAAGTCATTGCGGAACGAAGAATCACAAGTGCATCACCGATTTCGGCTCTGCCGTTGTTATTCATATCCGCAGCGTTCAAGTCAAGCTCATCACCGTCGGTAAGCTGCATTGCATAACGTATAGCGCATAACAAAACAATGCGTCCTCATTTGCTCAATTTCACGTTCATCACGGGCAGGGTGGGTGCAATGCCGCAGCGAACAAACTCCTCGCGTATGCCCTCCTGCAAATCGTGGTATAAATCATAATAGTTTTCGGTTCTGCACCAGACGCGGACGGCAAAATTCTGTTTTCCGTCCGTGCAGTCATTCAGACGGATGAAGGCCGCGGGTTCGTTCAAAGCATATTTCTGCGCCTTTACAACGCGTTCGATTGCAGCATGAACGGCCGAACTGTCCGTGTCGCATCCGGCGGAAACGATGAGGTCAACGCGGCGCGTGTCAAAAGCGGAAGCATTTGTGATGTTTGCATTTGAAAGCCCCGCATTCGGCAAAACAACGCGCTGATTGTCGAATGTTGTGAGCGTTGTGTAAAACACACCGATGCTTTCCACCGTTCCGTTATAGCTTCCCGTTTGGATAACATCACCTACATGGAAGGGTTTGAACGCAAGAATCACGATTCCGCCCGCAAGGTTGGAAAGGCTGCCCTGCAATGCAAGGCCGACTGCGATTGCGGCAGAGCTGATTATTGTTGCAACCGAGGCGAGAGGGATTCCCAAAATGCCTATCACAAGCACAATTATCAGCGCATACAGCAAAAAGCCCGCAAGCCAGCGCACAACGCCGCGCACATCAGGCACGATTTTTTGAAAGGCGCGGCTTTTTTCATAGCGTTTCAAAACAGCTTTTGCAATTTTAAGCCCCAAAAGCAAAACAATGATTGCCGCCGCAAGCCGCAATCCGGAGGTCATTGCAAAATTTCTGACAATTACCCAAAGTTCACGAAAAATGCCGCCGTTTGCGGCTTTGTCCGCATCAAATAAAAACATTACTGTTCCTCCTGTTTTTTCTTCAAAAGAATTATAGCACCTCCCGCCCGTTATTCAACAGCGGCGCCGCCCCGCATTCAAATATATGTTCGGCCGTATGTTCGTCGCACGGAAACGCAAAAAAGCGGCTCCCCCGCTGTATTGAAGAACCGCTTTCGTATGGTTTAATATTGTCCGTTCAATTACTCATTTCCGTGTTTCGTGTCTTCCTCCCGTTTATGCCGTCGCCCTGCCGATTCGGTTTGTGCGGCACAAAGGCATCACACGGCAAGCTGCCCGTTCTCATCCTCAATGATTCTGAATATCTGCACCTCGTCGCCCGTCACGGCATCGAGATAAACCGCATAATCATTGCCGCCGAATCGAACTTTGTATTCATAGCAGAGCTTTTCGGTTTGGTCATCCTGCGGAATGAGCGCAAGGTTCGTTTGCACTATCTCAAGCCCGGGCGCAAGGTTTGTTCGAACATCCTCCTCCGCCGCAAGCACAGTCGGAAAGCTGCGCTCGGTGTGACTGAAAAGGTAATTTCTCGCATCCGCACCAATTATTTTTTTCGTGGTTCTGTCTATCCAGATCTTCACAAGATCATTATAGATTATCACATTGTTTCCGCCTGCATTTACCGAACCTTCGGCCGAACTTCCCGAATCCGATGTTTCTGCGTCAATGTTTTCCGTTGCGGCATAGCTTATCAGCACCGCACCCGGATAATACTGCGCATAGGTTGCCCGCATTGCGGGATAACCTTTCGCCGCAAGGAAGTCAAGTCCCGCCGCATTCAGCGCGTCCGTCTCGGACTCGTTCGGCGCATCCTGCGAGTATCCCTCCGCCGATGTCATGAACCAGAGCAGCTCGCCCCCGCGCACCGTTATCGAAAGGTCAAATTCACGTCCGTCGGCAAACTTTCCCGAAAAATCATAGCTCGGAATTTTGCCGCCGGAGCAGCTTGCAAGTTTCAGCTCCGAAGGTTGAGTTTCGCTCCCCGCTCCGCCGAAAAAAGCCTTTGCACGCCGATATGCTTCCGCTTCATCGATCTCAGCACCCGAAAGCCCCTGCGGCTCGCGTTTTTCCGTACTTTCGGAAAACGGGCCGTCGTATATAAGGGTCGGATAGCGCGAATCGGCTTCATCCTGTCCGGCGTTTGAAGCGTTTCCGCCATGCTCCGCGTTCGAATTTTCGGATTCAAAGAAATCCTCCGCCGCAATTGCAGCAACAGGAATATCTCCGCTGCTCAGCTTCATTTGCAGTTCCTCGTAAATATTGCCGCTTGCCTCAAACAATGCAGCAAGCTGTTCTCTGTCATCATTCGAAAGCGGCGTACCTCTCATCACACGCCCCGCAAGCCCCTCCGAATAGTCCGATATGCGCACAAGGAAAGCGTTCAGCTCCGCATTTTCAATATGGGACTGCGGAATCTGTGCCATCAAGCCCACGCATATTCCGCTCTCGTGCCTTATATCGTCCAGCGTTGTGCAAAGCGTTGCGGGTGCTTCCGAAATCAGCAGTTTCGAAAGCATGATATTAAGGTTATAAACAGATTCCGTAAGCTCATGATAAGCTGCACGGTACATGTTTTCCGCCGTACGTCTGTAATTTTCGGCAAGCGTCTTCTGCCTGTTGCCCCAAACGGCCGCAATTATCACCGCTGCCGCCAATATCGCCGGAATCAAATACAAAATCAGCGTTCGGAATCCTCCCGAAACGGCTCCGCGCATTCGCCAACGGTCGAACCCGCCGCCCGAACCGCCTCCGTTCGTTCCTTTCTTTACTGCCCCGGATTGGCGTTCCGCATTCGGTTTTGCTGCTTCCCGCAGTGCGCTGTTCTCATTGCCTTCCGCCGAAAATGCATCGCTGTAAAATTCCTCCGCGCGCGGCTCATTCGTAAACTCCGCCGCCGCGCCGGGTATGACCCGCCCGAATGCTATCGCCTCCTGCATCGGGTTAAGTGTTTCTTCTCTCATAATTCAACGTCACCTTTTGACCTTTTTCTGTTCAAAGTTCGGCAGTTTTTCAGCAAAAAGCATGAGCCCCGATGCGCAGCAGAACGGGCCGTGAGAGCATCCATCTGCTTGTTGCGGTCGCAGGATTATAATAATACAAACATCCGTTGCTCGGATCCCAGCCGTTCATTGCGTCCCGTGCGGCACGGATTGACTCATCATCCGGCGCAAGGTTTATCTGTCCGTCGCTCACGGCATCAAACGCACCGCTTTGGTAGATAACGCCCGCAATCGTGTTCGGAAACGATGCACTGCGAACGCGGTTCAGCACAACCGCCGCAACCGCAACTTTTCCCTTGTATGGTTCCCCTCTTGCTTCGCCGTGAACAAGGCGCGCAAGCAAATAAAGGTTTCCGTTTGAGGATGCGGCCGAACCGCCGCCCGTTGACGAAGGCAGATTCAAGCCCAGTGCCGCCGCCGTTTTCTGCCCCACAATTCCGTCCGCCGTCAGCCCGTTCCGCTTTTGGAAAGCGCGCACCGCCGATTCGGTTTTTGCGCCGTATACGCCGTCAACCGTTCCGCTGTAATAACCCCAGCTGCGCAGCCTTGTTTGAAGCTGCCGCACAAGGTCGCCGCGGCTTCCGCGCTTCAATGCCTCCGCATTTACCCCGAGCTGCGGCAAAAGCAGGCCGAGCATTGCGGCAATCAGTACCGCCGCCGCAATTTTTTTCAATTGTTTCATATCAAAAATCTCCTGAATTTCATTAATCGGCAGCGTTTTCGGCGTCACTGTTTCATTTGCGGTTTCACACGGAACCCCGTTCCTCGTCGGCCCTTTATCCGAAAAGACTGTGCCAAAACTCCGCAATCAGGCTCCGAAAATGCACTTTCCCGTCCGTCTGGCAAGCCTGTGCGCCTGCATCGGGTTCAACCGTTTCCCTGCTTTCTTCAGCATGTTCATTCTGTGCCGCATCCGCACCGTCGGGAACGCTGCCGCCCGCTTCACTGCCTTTATCATCTATTGTTGCACCGTTCAGGTCAGCTATGCACAGCGGAGGGAACATCAGGCACCACCAGTTTTTGCCGCGTGCTTCGCCGAGCAATATGCGCAGCGCGCGATACTCTCCCGCAGGATAGACCGTTTCCCCGTATTGTTTTTCCGGAAAATCGAATTTGCCGACGGCAAGCTGCGCATCGTATTCCGCTCCGCACTTTTTCAGCGTTCTGCGCACCGTCTGCAAAATTCCGTCCCCGTGTGCCCGAAGAATGCTTTCCGCATCCGCCGCATCAAAAGCATCCGCCGCGCCTGTCTGTTCGCGTTCGTATTCAATCACCGCATCACGCACCGCAAGCTTTACCCTTTGATCCTCCGTCGAATCGCTGTTTGCAAGGATATGAAGGCGAAAGACCGCGCCGTCCCGTTCCGCCGAATAGATATTCGAACCTTCATCCGCCGCACCTGCGGCAGGCCTGTCCGAAATGCCGCGCACGGAAAGCGCAATGATCGGCAATGCAGCTGCGGCAAGCGTCACAATAATTGTGCACAACGCAATTGCCGAACAGAATCTTCCGAACACCGACGCGCTCCTTTTTTCGTTTTTTTCCTGTTTTTTCATTTGAAAATCCTCCTTGAACGAAATTATCTCCGTGATTTCAGTATTGACAAAAGCGGGTTGAATCATGCATACTGAACACATCGGTTCGTGCCGTGCGGAAAGATTCTGTTTTTTGTCGAATCATCCCGTTTTTGCCGAACGCAGGAAAAAACCTGTTAAAAAGTTGAAAATATTTTTCCCGAAAGCATTTTCGGTGGTTAAATTTGATTAAAGAAAGGCTTATTGCATGACGGAACAAAGAATAATCCTCAACGCACCCGCAAAGATTAACCTGACTCTTGAAGTGCTGAAAAAACGCACGGACGGCTATCACGATCTCCGAACCGTCATGCACAGCATCGATGTTTGCGATACGGTGACCGTTGAACCCTCGGGAGCAAACGACGGCGGCATTATTGTTGAATGCACAACTCCGCTTCCGCCCGTCAATACTGCATTCACCGCAGCACGGCTTTTTCGGGAAAAAACGGGCTGCGGCGGTGTGCGCATTCAAATAAAAAAGCGTATTCCGTCCGAAGCGGGTCTCGGCGGCGCAAGTGCGGATGCGGCGGCGGTGCTTCACGGTATGCAGCAGCTTTTCGGCAGCATAAGCATAGACGAGCTTTATGATATTGCAAAACGCGTCGGTGCGGATGTTCCGTTCTGTCTGCACGGCGGCTGTGCCCTTTGTGAAGGCATCGGTGAAAAGCTGACCCCCGCTCCATCTGCCGCACTCCCCCTTCTGCTTGTGCGCGGTAATCGCGGCATTTCAACCGGAGCGCTGTTCCGCTCCCTCGACCTCGGCAAAAAGCCCGCACGCACATGCAATCCGAGTTCCGCCATGCTGAACGCACTTGAACAAGGTTCGCCCGCGGATATTGCCGCAGCGCTTCAAAACGATTTGCTGCCCGCCGCAGTCGGCTTTGCGCCGGAGATTGACCGTTATATTGCAGCAATGCGGGATGCAGGCGCACTCGGCGCCTCAATGACGGGCAGCGGTTCTGTCGTGTTCGGAATATTTTCGGACATGGATTCGGCGAAACGCGCAGAAAGAGCATTTGGGGACTGCCCGGTTCATATCGTGTGCGAAACAATGAGTCGGCAGCCGTTTGAGGCGCATTAAAAACGCAAACTTGTTATGCAGGGGCTGCATCGGACATTAATCGGAATTTGAACGGAGTTAAAGCTTTTGATATGCAAAAAACAGCACCTCAAACAAGGTGCTGTTTTTTTGTGAAAGACTACCCAAAAGGTACATATCAAAGGTAAAACTACCTAAAAGGTACACGTTTCGCCTGCCTCTTTCAATGAGACTTCGGCAATCGGATACCATTCCGTTTTTGCGGAGAGTACATCTGCGTGTTCCTCCGGGAAATGCCGGAATTCCAAGACTGCCTTATCCGAAAACCCGCCGTAGTAATAGTCCGTCGGCCAGTTGAAACACGGGACAAAACCAACCTTCCCACGTCCCAGCAGATAATCCGCAATCCCCTCTGCATTGAAAATAGTTACAGGGATGCCGTTGTGCCTGAGCGCCAAATAGAAACGAGCAGCATATTCCGGGCAACAGTACTCATTTGTACTCAAACTCAATACATAACCGCCGTCTTTCTTGCTGACGAAAAGGTGAACTCTGGTACGCGAGCTACCCTGTATGACCTCCCACATGTGGCTTGGGTTCTGAATCTCCCACTTATCCTGCGAGGGAATATCATACCAGCGATCAAAAGCTTCCGGTGAATCGGGGTCTATGGTCAAGAGTCCGCCATCGCGGTCATCGGCATTTCGCTTGTACAATTCCAATGGCGTTCTTGTCTCATACCCTTCAACGCGGTTTTCCTTGTAGCCAAGCGTACAAATCTCCAGATAGCGGTTAACCGTCAGCCCCATGATTGGCGCTGTGTCTGCTTGCTCATGGATCAGAGTATCGAACTCTGCACACTCTCGCTCCGAGATTCGCTGAAAGTGATCCGCACGCTGCTCCGGGAAAAGATCCCAGTAATCCTTGACCGGAAGCACGCCTGTCCTGTATCGATACGGCAATGCTTCCCGGATGTGGTCGTTATAGCTGCCTTCCCGCAGCATGAAAATGGTATTTTCTACGGATTCTATCAGCCACAATAGGAGTTTTGAAAGATCATAGAAACCGGTTTCTCCGGGTTCATACCGGATCACAACGCTTCCGTTCAAAATCACATTTCGATACCCGTTGTATTCTGCGGTGGTGAGCTGATAAAAGCTGACATCATGGGGATAGTCTTCTTTCCAGTTCGCCTCAAATTCCGCCATGTTGGAAACGAGCTCATTTTCCAACTCGTACTCGTAATCACCGTAGTCCTCGATCGTACCACGCGGTGCCTCCAGCCACAGATCATGCCGGTTATCATCGCCGCAGGGGACGATTTGGTTGAGCTTCTCAAACAGCTGATCCAGAAGCTTTCGGCTCTGTTCATCTATGGCTTGACCGCCGCCTTCATACGACCGGATCAGCCGGTCGATCTGTGGTGCTTTCATCTGGGTTCCTTCTCCTTTGACTTCTCTTCCTCTAAAGTCTCTGTTATAGACAGCTCGGTAAATGCATCCGGGCTGGCAAAACATCTGCGCAAATAGTCATGGCCGCCATCCACCGATACGCGGCCACAGCTGCAGGTCACATAATCGTGACGGTATGTGCTCTCAATCACATCGCCGCAAAAGTTGCACCTGACAGCGTTTTTGATGATCTTAACTCTCATTTTTTCGGTGTGGAGCCGTCCCTCTGACGTTGCTTCTTCCATTCCTCGAACTTCTTTGCATTCTCCGGATCCTGCATAAACCTATGAACTGCCTCGTACACGGCTCTGCCAAGTTGGTTTTTCTGGAATTCCGAAGGCGCAACGTTCTTCATGTTGAATGATTCGATTCTATCGCCGGTGGCCATATCAATCACCGCTACTGGACACCCACGCCGAATCTGTGCCTGTCGATCCTTCTGGAGCGCTCTTAGCACAGCCTCTTGACGTGGTGTGAACTCTTCCGGCTTTAATTCATTGTCCGGAATACCGCTGTGATTGAATTCTATAACGGCGTACCCAGTTGGTTCTTTTCTCATATAGCCGCTCCTTTGATCTATGTGCCTGCCTGCTGAATCTGCTCCGCTGCGGACAGGTCAAACACAGCAAGCCGCTGCTGCGGATACACCTTACCCGGTATTCGATACGATCGGCCATCCGTCCAGTTCAGCTTGTTTTGCAACAAAGTACAAAGCGGCAGGCTGCGTACTTCCATCTTCCACTCTTTATTGTCAGTTGGCTTTGGCACTCGGTGTGAACGGAAATCCTTTTTATGATAGGCCTCCATGATCATCGACTGACCGTCTTCCTTCACAAGGAACCGAATGAATTTCGGATTGCCGATTTCTCTCAACGTGCTTCTGAAAATGTGAATTCTGGATGTGGACAAGTAGAACGATAAATATGTGTCACTTTGCATCTTTCGCCTCCGGCTTCTTCCATTTCTCTGGTTCTGAGAAATCGAAGTACAGCATCACTTTGTTCTGTACCGTCACCAGTCGGCCTGTGGCGCGATAAATGTAGTCCTTATCCCAGTTCCACGCGTCATAAAGATTGTCAGTCAGTTTCGGGCAACTAAACTTCTTTGCTTCGAGCGGGTTTGTTTTCTTCACCCACTTGATAGCGTCCTTGTCCTTCGATGACGTAGGCACGACGAGGATTTTCTTGTTCTCAGCGTTGATCTGCATAAGCACGTTTTCGCAACTGTTCAGCAACAGCAAATCCTGTTTTGAGAAACCAATGCTGCCGTCCCAGACTGTAATCGTCGGCGCGGATACTCTTGATACCGTGCAGAAGAAGTCGCTGCTGACGACTTTGAAGCCGTCCATACTGATTTCGTTATACTGTTCCATAATGCCCTCCCATTAAACTTTATCCGTTGTAATATAGCCTTCGGCCAGATTGACCTTGTATTCCACCTCGTGTTCTTCAGCTGGAACGCCGAAGTAATCACGCCATTCTGACGGCAAATATGATCCTTTTCTTTTGCCCCCAAGGAACAATTCAAAATCGTTCAGCTTGAAGAGAAACAAAAATTCGCCATCGCAAGTAGCCGGTTTTCCAAGGATTTTATACCGATATTGCTTATCCCAGCCCATCAGATCGAAGACCTTTGCCGCGAAGAACTTACACATGATGTCCCGCGTCTTGATCTCCTTTGCACCACCGCCGCTTGTCCAGCGCAGGCAGTCGGGCGTATCCGGTGTGCACGGACGGATGATCATCCGTTTTTCTGTGGGGTTGATTAAGAACTGTATATGCGTGGTTCCCGGGAATCGCCGGAGGCACGCCATACTGAATTTCAGCCGGTTCTCCCATATTGTAATTGCCGGTTCGCGGGAGTGTGCGAAAAGCTCCGCCTTCGTTACCTGATATCCCGCCAGATCGACTACTTCTTCCTCCGGCAAATCTTCCAAAGGGATACTGTTCTGGAATAAGTGCTGCTCTTTATCATTCATTTTCGTGATTACCTTCCTTTTGCATAATTAGTGCTATGGTGCTGTCCAGCTCTTCCTCTGTCTTGACTTGGAATTGCTGAATTCCGGGCGGCGCGATGCTTTTCACATCGGCTTTCCAATCTGTCTTCGGTGCCAAGAAGAAAAAGCTGTTATCCAATGCATATTCGTAGAAATCGTCACCAAATGACTCATTCCATTCCTCCGGGCACATTTCCACCCTGCGCCGTTTAACCTCTTCGCTGTCATCAGCGACAGTCTCCATGAACGCTGCAGGCATGGCATTTATAAGCGTAAAGACGATTATTTCATCTCTGCCGCGTGCAGCCCACGATCCTCGAATCCGATACGCATAATCCGGATTCCACCCCATGATTTGATATAGAGCATTGCCGAAATGTGGACAGCTGATCGTTTTTGACGTAAACGGTTTGTCGGGATCCGTGCGCCAGCGAATATTGTGAATATCAGTTTCTTTGCATGGACGTATTGCTATCTTCCGTTCTGCCGGGTGCAGGAGTAGTTGCACATCGTGTATCCCAGCAAACTTTCTCATACAAAAGGTGTTGAAGGTAATCGTATGGTTCGTTACCGTTATGCAGGGGCACTCTGGTCTCGTAGATAAGAACTGTCCGCGTACCACCTGATAGCCCTCGAAGTCAAATGCACTGAAATTGCTTTTCCGAATCCGCTTCAAACCACCATTCGGTACACTTTTTGAAGCCTCGAAATAGGCGTTCGGGTCATCGTTGATCCAGTGGTGATTGATTGGAATGTACCCACGGAACACGCCGTCGTCGATCACCTGCATGGTAGGCAGCGCCTCATAGTAATGATGACGCCTGTTCGCCAGCAGCACCTGTGCTGCCTCGAACGTCTCTACGGAGATAATCGCATCGTGGTGATCTGTGTAAAGGTACTGATCCCGATCCATATTGTTCCGCTTATGCTTATGCTCGAACATGTCCGCCGTAAACGTCTTCCATGTGAGAACATTGCCACAGTACCGTTCATTGCGGAGTATGTAGCCGATTGAGCCCTCGCTCCATTGTTCCATGCCGGTCTTCGTCGGGCATGAGATATCCGTCAGCAGAGCAGCAATCTCTTTTGGGCTCTTGCCTGCCAAGAACGCATCGAAGATAAAGCGGACTATGATCGCTTCGCTTTCGACAATTTCGAGCCGAGCGTATTTGATGTAATTACCGGCTGCATCCCGTGGCCGGGAGTATCCGAGCAGCTCTGGTGTGAGCAGCTTGCCGTTCTTGAAGCGGTGCTGCAGCGACCAAATCATGCTCTCGCTTTTCTTTACGGACTCTTCCTGTGCGAACGTGGCAAGGAATGACAGCATGAGCTCTGATTCCTCTGACAGCGTATTCAGATTGTCCGTCTCGAAAAAGACGCCAACGGGCGGATTCTGGCGCTTCAGCTTTCTGACCAGCGTAATACAGTCAACAAGGTTTCTGGCAAAACGCGATACGCTCTTTGTCACAATGAGATCGTATTCGCCGCGCTCACAGGCTGCGATCATAGCATTGAAGTCATCGCGCTTTTTGAGCGAAGTACCGGAGATTCCTTCGTCGGCATATATGTGCCTCAAGTCCCAGTTCGGATGATTGCCAACGAGCTGTTGGTAATGCTGCTGTTGCAGCTCAAATGAGGACAGCTGCGCGTCGTTGTCCGTGGATACACGGCAATAAGCGCAAACACGAAACATCCTGCCGCCGCCGTAGATATCAATCTTCGGCTTCGCCGGAATATATCGCGCTGCGGTTGTTTCTTCCCTCTGGTAGAGCTGCCGAAGCTCTTCTCTCTGATCACTTGCCATTCTTCACCCTCCAGTCCGGCTCATAATATCCATCGGGAAGCCGCCAGTACCAAACGCCATCTTTTCGATAGGAAACGATCCCGAGACTCTTCTTTGCTGTATTTATCGTCCGTTCCGATATGTCCATGATCTTGAGCTTTTTCATGATCTCTGCACTCAAAGCATCATGCTCGGAAAGGACGTCCAGAATTATTCGTACTGCGAGCATCTTCTTGCTATCTGCAAGATTGCAGCTCTCAACGACGTTTTTGTCCAGTTCCTTCTGTCCCAGCCAACGAATTCCGTTTTCCCGATTGAAGGAAAAAGCAATCACCGCGCCTTCTGGCGCAAGGCTCGATTTCACTGGAAACATATACCGGATCATCGGGTCGTCCTTATCGCGGGAGATCATCAGAACGCTGCGGGCGATGGCCGCGATATCAATGCTGCCGAGGCCACGGTACAGATTCTTTTCGTGGCTTGACTTGTTCATATGTCCGACGATCACGACGGCGCAGCGGTATTTTGCTGCAATATCCACCAGCTTTTTGAGCTGGCTTCTCATGCGGCCTGCGTTCGTCATATCGGAGTCCTGAGACAGATAACCCTGTAGCGGATCGAGGATAAAAAGCCGTGCGCCGGTCTGCTGCAGTACTTGCTCGATTCTGCTGTCCTCCAGCGTCAGCGGGTAATCCTCATCTACGATGTAGGCGACCATATCACAGTCAGCCCCGGCAGCGACAAGCCGGGGCTTCACCGTGTCAGCAATGTTATCTTCCGCTGACTGATACACGACTCTCTGCGGCTCTCGAATTCGGAATCCGTCCGGCATTGGCCTGCCGCGTGTCACCAGCGCTGCGATGTTCAGTATGAATGTTGATTTCCCTTCGCCGGGATCGCCTTGAAGGATGGTGAGCTTTCCATAAGGTATGTATGGATACCACAGCCATTCAATCTTGTGCTGAGTCACCGCTGAGAAGTATTCGTACTGAAAACCGTCTTTATGATCCATGCCGCATCTCCGTTATTCGTTCAATCTCTCATTCTTTGCAGTAATGATGGTTACCAGCTCACTCAGCACTTCCACTTCGTGTTCTGTCAGACCGGAGATATCGAGGTTGCGATCGTCGGTCAGACCGAGGAGGTAGTCCGTGCTTACGTGATAGAATCTTGCGAGCGATACAAGAATGTCAAAGGAGGGTTGCCTGCCACCGATTTCATAAGCCGAAATCGTGCTTTTGTTCACGCCGATGATCTCAGCAACCTGTTCCTGTAGAAGACTCTTTTTCAGTCGCAGTTCCTTCAAACGTGTTCCAATAGTTGGTCTCATGTCCATTTCACCGCGACGCGAGTATTATAGTGAAATCCTGTATGCTCTTGGTAGACTGCGGTAGCCCGTTTTGCAAACTTGCCGCTTTTTTAGATTGCAATTTCGATTAAGGATGCAGTGTATTTCCTTGCCTTAAAGCGTCAGAACTCCACTTTAATGCCCATTTGCGCCGTTCCTTTCATCTTTTTATTTTGAAGGCTGCAACATCCGCCATACCTCCGGAATGTTGCAGCCTTGCAATCTTACTTCACGTATTCGTGCTCGACCGATACCCCGCATTTGAAGATCACTTCGATGCCGGTGTCGCGTGCTATAATCTTTTCAACCAGCATCTTCATGGTCGTGCCATCAACCTTCGTGAGGCTGGTGCTCTGCATGATCTGATCCATGAACGTGTCGAGCCAAGTCTTGACTTCCGTGTATTTGACTGCTGTATCCTGCAGCGCATCCCGTTCGGCTTCTTTTGCCTTCATCAGTTCGCTGTATTCTTTTACCTTGGCCGTATACTCCGCTGCGCCAAGTTCCATTCGCTGCTTTGCCCGGTGCAGTTCGAGGACGGCTTCCTGTATGCCGACGATCTCGGCCTCAACCCGCTCGATCGCAGCGCGGTTCTCCGGTTCCAGCGCCAGCTCCGCGCCTTCCTTGACTGCCTCGACCACATCCGATGCGTTATCCAGCAGATCTCTGAGTGCAGCCAGATAGGTCGCTTCGAGTACCGTCTCATTGATGTGGTGGGTGTCGCAGGCCTGCCTGCCGTTTGTAATCCTTGTTGCACAGCCCCAGCTGGCAACCTTCTTTCCGGTGCCCATCGTTCTGACGTGCCTGCGTAGCCTGCCGCCGCAGGTGCCGCATTCGATCAGTCCGCTGAAGGGGTATTTACTGGTGAATCGTCCGCCTCCGACGACCTGTTCCTTTGATCCTCTCCGGCGTTCCATCTCCTTTTTCGCCAGCTCGAACATGTCTTTCTCTATGATCGCCGGGTGCGTATCCTCAACATAGTAGATCGGAGCCTTCTTGCCATCATTCTTCTGGCGGTATTTGGTGAGTACATCTGGCTTCCATGTTTTCCCGAGCAGGGCGTTTCCAGTGTATTTCTCATTTGTGAGAATGCTCACAATTACGTTGTGCTGCCACTTGTCCTTTCCCAGCTTTGTTTTGATGCCATCTGCAGCCAGCCGCTTTGCGATCTGGGTGATCGAGTATCCGGCGATGAACTCTCTGTAGATCCGTCTGACGATTTCCGCTTCCTCTTCGTTTATCTCGAACACATCGTGACCGTCTTCGTCTTTCCCGACCTTCCGGTATCCGAGCATCAGGCCAGTGTTCAGCACGATGTCGCCATTTTGGAATTTTCGCTGGTATGCCCACCGGATATTGCTGCTGATCGTCCGGCTTTCCTGTTCGGCCATCGCGGCGAGGATCGTCAGAAGCACTTCGCCACCGGGCGTCAGCGTGTCGATGTTCTCGCTCTCGAAGTAGACGCTGATCCCCAGATCCTTCAGTTCGCGGATGTAGTTGAGCGCATCCACCGTGTTCCGGGCGAAGCGGCTGATCGACTTGACCAGTATCTTCTGGATCTTTCCGGCGCGGCAGTCCTCGATCATCCGGAGGAAGTCCGGTCTTTTCTCTGCGCGGGTGCCGCTGATGCCGGGATCCGCGTAGATGTCTACGTATTTCCATTCCGGCTTTGAGGCGATCAGTTGCTTGTAGTGCTCGACCTGCCGCTCGAAGCTGTCTTCCTGTTCTTCCTTTTCTGTAGATACGCGAGCGTATGCCGCCACCTTGAGCTTTCCTTGATCGACGTCCACTGTCTCGATGAACATCTGCGGCATGGTGCGTACCACTCTTCTTGTCGCCGTTGCCATTACGCATCCTCCTTTTTCTTATTCCAGCCGGGTTTGTTTCCGGGCTGGCCGTTATCGTAGCGGCGACTGATCTTTGCGCCGTTATAGAACACGAAGGTCACCGTGAACTTTGTCACAATGACCTTCGATAGAAACCGTGTAGCTTTTTCTGAGCTGAACTCTGTGATTGGCTGGTGCTCGCTCTCAGGGACTCTTCTGATCCGCCGATCTGCAATCTTGTCATTGATGTCAGCGATCCGGGCGTTGATTGCGCTGCGCTCTGTATCATATGCCGCCTTCGAAATCAGGTGCTGCATCATGAGCTCGGCGAGATCCCGCTCTTGCTGCCGGAGGTCTTCGAGCACTTCCTGCAGTGCGATGAGCGAATCGCCTTGTGGACGCTGTTTTATGAATTCATTATACGCATCCACGAATTTTTCTTTGAGCACAGCGTCTTTGATCCGGCTGTTATCGCAGACCTTGATGCCTTTTGCGAGGGATCTGCCGCAAGCCCAGATGTCTGTTCGCCACTTGAAGCTGCTGTTATTGACCTTGTGCACGAAGTTCGTCCCGCAGCATCCGCACTGGATCATGCTGGTGAATGTGTGGGTTGGCACCTGCCGAGGGATGTTGCGTCCGCGTTCAGCCAAGATTTGCTGCGCCGCTTCCCACGTTTGTTTATCGACGATCGCTTCGTGGGTGTCTTCCATGTAGTACCTCGGGGCGAATTCGCCGTTTGTATTATCTCGGTGCACACCGAAGTGACTGACGCTCTTGCCCATGATCACATCGCCCTTGTACTTTTCGTTCCGGAGCAGGGACACGATGTGCTTTGCATTCCATTCGCCGTTGCTGCGCGTTTTGACGCCGGTTTCATTGAGCGCGTCCGCGATCCGCTTACTGCCGAGGCCGCCGTTGACGTAGGCGTCGAAGATGTATCGAATCACGGCTGCTTCCTCCGGTACGATTTCCAATTCGTTTTCTGCAGTGAGGCGCAGGCCGTATAGACCGCTGCCGATGCTGATCCAGCCGTTCTCGAAGCGGTGGCGTACCGACCAGCGCATCCGTTCTGAATCGACGTCCAGATCGTTCTCTGCGATAGTCGCCGCGATCGTGAGGAACACCTCGCTGGTCGGCTCGAATGTGTGGATGTTCTCTTTCTCGAACACCACCTCGATGCCGATGTCCCGAAGCTCCCTGACCGCCTCCAGCAGCTGGGTCGTGTTTCGAGCGAAGCGGGATACTGATTTCGTGTAGATCCGATCGAACTTATGATCCCGTGCGTCCTGCATCATGACAAGGAACTGCGGGCGTTTCTGCACGCTGTGACCGCTGATCCCTTTGTCGGCATAGATACCGACGAGCTCGGTTTCCGGGTCATCATCGAAGACGCCGCGCCAGTACTGCTCTTGGAAGTCGTAGCTGTGCAGCTGTGCGTCTTTTTCTGTCGATACACGTATGTATGCGACCGCACGTTTTTTGCTCATTTGCTCTTTCTCCTTTCTTCGTGCCGGACTCGAACCAGCGTATTTTTTTACCCCCGCCTTCGGAGGCGGGGGTAAAGGTACCAGAGAAATCTGCGAAAGTCCAGCCGAAATTCGAAAGAACACAAAGAATTAACAATCGGATTTGGCGAGGGTTTTCTGGCTGTTTTTATCGATTTTTTCGCGCTGCTTCTGGGTGATCAGCCCTTTCACCCAGAGCTGTTTTGTAATCGCCTCAGCCAGCGCGATTTTCACCTTGGTTTTATCGCTCATGGCTGCGCCTCCTTTATTTCTGCGGGATCTTGAGCTTCTGTCCCGAGTAAATGACAGAGGATTTCAGGCCGTTGAGCTTCACAATTTCGGTATAGCGATATCCGCTGCCGAGGAGCTTCTTTGCAATGCCCCAGAGCGTATCGCCCTTGACGACGGTATAGATCTGCGCCGTGCCTGCGTCTGTCCCACGACGAACGAGCTGCAGGCCGGAGGCATGCACGGGGCTGCAGATGGCGTTCTGGCCATCCTCGCTCTTGTCGATCACGACGCGGTCTCCGTTGATCTGCCGCACATACCAATTCTTCGCCTTCACCCACGACGGAATGTTCTGCCCACCGTAGTACTTGCTGCCGGTGATCTTGACGAGATCGCCAACCTTGAGCGTGGTCTCCGGCTCCGGATCAGGCTGATCCGGGACGGTCGGTTGCTGACCGCTGCCGGTAAAGCCGTTGAGCTTCTTTCCCTTGATGATCGTGGGATAGTCCTTATATGCGAAGTCGGTATCCACGTTGCCGTTGATACCGTTCACCTTGCCGCTGGAGGAATTCTGCCACATACCGTATGCACCGGCATAGTTGGTCTTGTCCGTCCAGTGCGCCAGCCAGAGGTCGAAGCGCTTGACGCGATCCGCATCGAGGTAGCTCTTCATCCAGCTGGGGTTGCTGTAGAGCGAGCAGTAGAAACCTGCCTTCTCGATTGCGTCACCGAAGGCGATCACCATGTCTGTCAGCACCTGCTTGCCGAGTCCCTGCTGCGTCTTATCCTCCAGATCGAAGGCGACCGGGTAAGTGAAGACGCCTTTGTACTTCTGCAGCACATTGATGACGTAGGCCGCTTCCTTCTTCGCTGCGGCCACGCTGGTGGCGTAGGAATAGAAATAGCACCCGATGTCGATACCGGCTGCGATCGCGTTCTTCACGTTCTTCTCGAAGTATCCGTCGAGACCGCAGGCATCGCCCTTTGAAGAGCCGTAGCCGAGGCGGATCATTGCGAATTTGATACCGGCTGCTTTGACCTTCTTCCAGTCAATTTCGCCCTGCCATTTGGAAACGTCAATGCCTCTGATCTCTGTGGTCTCGACAGGAGGCGTGGTTGCATCTGCTACGTATTCCACATACGGGAGCTTGCCATGCTTCGTCCAGTTGCGGCGATTATAGCCGGAGACGTTACGGTTGCAGGCCGTGAGCTGCACCTTGTTCGCCCAGCGAGGCGTACATTCCACCGCGAGACCATCGCCGACATAGACGCCGATGTGCCCTTCGAGCCAAACCGCTTCGCCGACCTCGATCTTGGAAAAGTCAGTCGTGACATTTTTGCAGACCTTGATCATCTGGTCTGCTCCGATGTCGGGCACGCCGTTTGAGGTGTACGTAGCGCCGCCGTACACGGCGTTCTTGTTACCGTTCCAACCCCACAAAAGTCCCTTGATCAGGCAAACGCAATCAAAACCAAAAGTATCCGCGCTCGCAGCGTTGATCATCGCCGTGCGCTCCGGCTGCCTGTTGTAGCTGTGATTCTGTGTGTAACGCTTTTTGTTGCTGGCCGTCATGGGCGCACCAAAGCATCCCATGACGTACAGCGTCTTATAATTCTTTGCGACATTAATCAGCTTTGCCGCCAGTTCCTTATTTGTCATCATAGTGTTCTTCCTCCTTTTCCGCGCGGTCATGGAGCTGCTCCAGCACCGCCTTCAGTTTCTTGGGGATCGGCAGGCCAAGGTGGCCAGCGTTCTCGACGAGACTGATCCCTTCGTTGGACATGTAGAAAAAGATGACCGCAGTCCGCAGTACCGATCCGCTGCCGATGACCTGCGTGTCAATGATGTGGCCGATGCCGACAATGGCGAAGATCAGTACCTTCTTGAAGATGCCTTTGAAGCCCACGGCAGAGGACAGCCGCTTGTCGACAATGGCGCACATGATGCCGGTGATGTAGTCGATCACCACAAACGCAAGCAGTGCGTAAAGCAAGCCGTCACAACCTCCCAAGAACCATCCGAGCCAACCGCCGATGGCAGCAAAGGCGACCTGAATGGTTGTCCAAAATTCCTTCATCGTGATTTCCTCCTTTGAATTGTTAATGTAGCCACGACGGCTTTTCCGGCACCGTCAGTGTTTCCGTAACTTTGAGCCATGCCGCATACCACACCTGTAGCTCCGTCTTCTGATCTTCGGTGAGGCGTGCGTACCAAAGCTCTCCGCGATTGATATAGGAAAAGCACTCTGTTTCGCGCCGCTGCCGCAGCTCATCACAAAGTGCTTTTCGTTCATTGTCCGTATTCTTATCTTCGCTGTATTCCAGCATTCCGTCTCGCAGCCGGTATGCTTGGTAGTGCTCTTTGAAGTGCTCGATGTCCGCTGGCTCCGTGACTTCAATTCCGTCGACCAGCGTACCAACCAGTGCATAGGACGAAACATACCCGTTTTCCAGTAATATCTGCATGCTGCACCTCCCTTAATTGATGCCGAAGACTCTTAGGATAGATCCGCTGCCGGTGGAGATTGTCAGCGTCACGGTCGTGCTGGAATACTTCAGGTTGAAGCATCTGTAGTACGATTCGTCTGTGATCTGGTACTTCACATCCGTTGTTGTGATCATGGCCTTCGGTACCACAATTCCGGCGATTGCTGTTGCAGTTCCGGGCTTACCCAGAATGATGTAGGCATTGTAGTTGCCGTAGTTGAATGTGATACTGCCGGTCGTCAGTTCTCCGTTATAGAGCGATGTGCAGGCAATACCGAGATTCGTTCTTGCTGCCGCTGCCGTTGTAGCTCCGGTTCCACCATTGGCAAGCGCTACGGTGCCGGTAACATTGGCTGCTTTCCCGTTGAAGTTACCGCTGGAGTTGATATACCTTGTCAGTGTCGTGTTCGTTCCCGCTTCGAAGTTCGCATCCGTAGCGTACACGAAGTACAAGCTTTCGCCGTAAGCGCCGATCTCCCAAGATGCGGACGGTGTTTTCATGGATACCGCCGGGTAGAACGAGGATGTGTTCGTGTAGCTGTTTACCCTGATCATGGCGATGCTTCGACCGTTGATGAAGGAGCTTCCTGCACCAGCTTTCTGCACCTGTCCGGTGATCGTTCCGCCTGCGAGCGGGAGCACAGCAAGGTTCGTTCTTGCCGCCGCTGCTGTGGTCGCGCCGGTGCCGCCCTTGCTGATCGGAACTGCAGAAGAGAGTTTCGAAGGTGCAAGCGCACCCGACAGCGTTGTGGCCGTCAGCGTACCAGATACTTTCGCATCACCGACGACATGAAGCGCCGCTTCCGGTGTCGGCGTATTGATGCCAACCTTCATCTTTCGCAGAGCCACCAGCGGCGTGCCCTGCGGGATAACGTAGTACAGATCCAATGACGACAGGCTGTTGAGCTGGTCGCGGATCTGAATATGCACATCCCACGACTGGTCGGACGCGAGGTTGCGCAGCTCAAGATTGGAATATGAGAACGACGTCCCGCTCTGCGTCACAGCGGAAAGAATGCTGACATAGCTGCTGTACGAAGTCGCGCTGGTCGCCTTGTATCGGTAACGGCAGTACAGAAGCGAATTCTTCTGCGTCCCGTCCACCGTGATTGCCGAAATGGTGCCGTTGAAGACGAGCTGCATCTCCGCTTCAATATCGTTCGTTCTTCGGAGAGTCAGGGAGTTGACCTTCGGCTTCGCGTATGCCACGACCGTAATGTTTTGTGTGACGCTGGCCGTCCATCCTCGACTGTCGGTTACCGTCAGCACTACGGCAACTGTTCCGCTCTTTGAAACGACGCCCACTGTGAGCGGATCGCCGGTCGTGTTGGAAACGGAAACGCCGTTGCAGGTCGCCGTGTAATTGGCGATCGTAGCATGGTTCTTGGGCGTTGCCGTACCGGGCGTGACCGTCAGCTTGGAATAACCCTGAATGAAAATCTGATCGTTTCCCGTGATCGCGGTTGTGGTCGCGTAGCTGTCGGCATAGGTGAATCCAGAGAGCGTAGGCGCGGAGCTTGAAGAAGTCGTCGAGACAGTTGCCGTCTTTGACGACGTCGAGCCGATCTGGGTGGATCCGCTGTAGGATTTGACTTCAAACGTACCCGTGAAGGATTTATCCGAAGCCATCGCCGTCAGCAGCGTTGTTCGCTGCGCTGCCGTCAGGGTGATCGTCCTATTCGCCGTACCTGCCGACCACGACAGTCCGCTGATCGTGAGATAGGCCGTGGTGCCTTTTTTGATGACCACCGTGTTTGTGTAACTTGCCTCGTACACGGTCACGTTCATGGTGATCTTTACTGTTGCCGCGTCCGCCGTCAGAGCATTCACGGAGTTTACGACCGCGCCTCCCAGCGTTTTGACCGACACAGCCGATGAGGTACCGTAGACCTGATTGGTCTTTTTCCTCGCTCTCACCTTGACGGTGTACGTGGTGTTTGGCGAGAGGCCTGTGACCACCTTGCTTGCTGAAGTTCCCTCCGTAGTCGAAAGCTGCGTCCATGAAGAGCCGTTGTTCGTGCTGTACTGCCAGAGATCCGCAGTCGCAGAAGAGGACGCGTTGATCGTAAAGCCGTTCGCCGTAATGCTGCTGACGCTGAACGTTACGGTCGGCGCAGTTCTGTCGATCGCTGTCAGCGTGACGTTCTTGCTTCCTGACGGCGCGAGGTATTGTCCCCACGTGGAGTAAACACCCCAGTGCCAGTAGATCGGCAAGGTCAGAGTACCGTCTGCGTTATGCGTGACGGTGACTTGATGGTTCTCCGTCAGCCACTTGGTGCCGCTGCCTGTCTGGCCTTCCGTGAACGTGAAGCAGTTGGCACCGGAGGTTGCAGTGCCGACATACGACTGACCGCCGTTGCTCCAGTCGCCCCAGTCGATGTTGTATTTGGAATACACATACATGCCGAGGGCGATTGTGGAGGTGTTGGCCGCTGGGTTCTGCGATACGATCTTCACGTAGATGTATAGATCGGTCGTCCAGTTGTTCTGGCCGGAGTTCGTGTATTCGGATTTAACCAGATACGCAGTTCCGCCTGTCATTGCCATGCTGCCATCCCTCCCTTAGTCAAGAATTACGATGTTCAAGCCGTCCGATGCTGTGGACATCGGCACGAACTTGGTTTTGCCAACGGTCAATTCGCCGTCCACGGTGGTCTTTTTCGTCTGCGTTTCGTCCTTATTCAACGTGAAGATGACCTCATCGTTATAGTAACCGGCAAACTCCGTGTTCGTGATCACCGTCCGCTGGGAGGATGCCGCATTGGAAACGGCGATGCCGCGCTTGTCGATTTTCACTTCGTTCGTGTAGATCTCGTTCGGAGCGGGCGTCCAGTTGTGGACGGTCGAGCCTTCGACCATCATGATGTCCGACACATACAGCGACGCATACCGGTTGTAGATGTATAGGACGATGGTGCTGTCAGTGATGTCATCAATGACGAGGCTGAAATCCTTCCAGCCGAATGTAGTCGTCTGGTTGAAGAAATCGACATACTTATTGCCGTTGTACTCCACGCGGATGTAGCTCGTATAGCTTGCCTTGGTCTTCTTTGCACGAAGGGAAAAAGCATACGGCACGCCGGTTACCAGCCCTGTGATCGTTTGCTTTAGCGTGGAATTTGTTCCCAGCACGAAGCAGGAATCAGAAGTCGTGTTGTTCTGCGTATCGGTTGAACTGTCCACCGTGACCGTTCCGGTCTTCACCCAGTCGTCGGAGACGCCGTTGAGACCAGCCGAGTTCTGAATGAAGTTCAGGCCGCCAGCGTACTGGTTCGTCACCTGTACAGTCAGGCCATCAATCGTCTGCTGCAACTGAGACATCTGCGCCTGCATTTCCAGTACGGTCTGCTGCTCATTTCCGAGGCCGTCCGTGATTGTCTCGATCGTCTGCGTCATGCTGCCGACGTAGCTGTTCAAGCCGTCAATCGTGCTTTGCAGCTCTGCCGTCTTCGTTGTAAGGGTGGAAATGACGACGCGGATAGTTTCCAGATCATTCTGTACTTCCCACGAGTCGCCGTTCCACACCTTTGTTTCCGGAGGGTTCACCGATGTATCTACCCATAGCTGCCCGATGTACGGATTCTCCGGTGGCGTATCGGAAGCAACGACATCGCAGATATTGGTGATCGTAATCTGTCCGATTGCCCGCATGGGATCACCTCCGTTAGAGGACGACCAGCACCATGAAGGTTGCCTTAGTATCTACATCCGCTGTACCGACGGATAGCGTCTTGCCGGTTTTGCTTCCGTTCGTGCCCCACGCAGTATCCACATTGCCGTCCTTATCGTACTTTGTCCACGTGTAGGTGCCGGTGCCAGCTGCGTCGACTTCTGCGCCAGCCTGATAGCAGACCGCCGTCAGAACCGTGCTGCCGACGCCGTTCTTGAACACATCGCCGCCCGTGGAGGAGACGATGACCTGCAGCGGGTCGGAGTTATCGATGAATGTGCAGACGTCATAGAACTTACTGTTGTATGTCGGGGACGCGGAATCCGTGTCCTTCGCACAGCAGCGAATGACGGCGTAGCTATCGACCGCCGCTGCGTAAATCGTCAGCGTTGCCGTTGTGCAGCCGGAGTACATGTTCGTGGTATTGCTGAGTTTCCTCCAGCCGGTTCCGAAGTCTGCATCGTAGCCTGTGGACGAGCTGGACGTGACAGACGCATCCATGATCGCCCATTTATAGGTGACGTTCGTGGTGTCCACTGTCGAGCCGCGCCACAGCTCTGCCTTCGCAGTCAAAGATGTGACCTCGCTGTTCTTGAACACGTTGCCGTTGGGCGTCATTACCATAAGATCCACAATGCCGCTGCCATTTACGACGCGGGAAAATGAGATCGTGAGCGGATGCACCAGCGTGAGACCGGTGCTGGGGTCTCTGTAGGTAATCTCGCACTTGAAGTCCACACCGGGCAATCCTGCCATGATGTTTGCCTTGACGGTCAGGATGTGACTCTTCGTACCGCTGAGCGTATAGTTGCCGCCCGAGGCAATCGCCGTAGTGGACGTGCCCTGATACCACTTGACCATCGTCACGTTTTCGGACGTGATCTGATCTGTGGTGGTACCGATGATATAGAGGCTGGGCGTCAGCACAAGATTGGTCGATGCCCAGTTCGGTGTGTAGCTGTTGTTGTCCGGGTTAAACATCTGCGTCTTCGGGTGATTGCAGCCGATGTAGCCGGTCAGCGTCAGCGCGTCATTGTAGTCAATGATTGTAAATTGGCCTTGAGCTCTGCTCATTTGGGTTTCCTCCTTCTTAGCCTAACAGGCTGTTTCTTGTGACCGGATCAATCAGGTCGCAGAAGAATGTCGCACGCACATCCACATCGTCTCTGGTGATCTCAATGGTTTTCGTGCCTCCGGCGTGCGCTTGGTTCCACGTGCGGTCTGATACATCGTCCGCCGAAACCCGCGTCCAGATGAATTGATTGGGATCGAGCTCATTTGTTACGTTCTCATCCCACGAAAACACGATTGCTGAAAGGGTCGTGCGGATATTGTTATTCTTAAAGATGTTCCCGTTGCTGGATGTGATCACCAGCCGGTACATCTTCTGTTCCTCTATTTCGTCGATCCTGTCATTCGTCTCGACGATCTGTTCCGTAGTGGCATAGGCGCGGAGCACCACTTCGCCGGTTTCCAAATCCCAATAGGACGAGCCGTCCTGCGAGGAGAGTACACCGGCTTTGATGATGTTGGCCACCAGCGTTCCGGAAGTAATGAAGTCGGCAACGATCTGGCCGTCCGATGTAATAGCCGTCTCATATGGGCCGTTGTAGCCGTTATGGGAAAAACCAAGACCGCCCACGTTCCATCGCCAGACATTGACCGCTTCCGCCATGGACGGGGCGTCCATCACCAGCAATTCATAAGGTTCGCCAGTCGCTTCGTTTGTGTTGATGACCACATATCCGCCTGACTGGCCGGTGATCAGGTTGGTGGCATTCTGGATCGCAGCCGTCATCAGCGCCGGGAAACGATCTACCTTTGCCGAGACCGCCTGTGCTGCAGCTTCAGCCTGCGACACCGTATTGATCAGGTTCGCCTTCGTGCTGCCCAGCGTAATCGATACGTATTTCTCCGAGAGAGTATCGTAGACCGTCTTGATGACCTTCGCCTTCGCTGTGATCCCGAGAACGGAATGTCGAATCGTTACCGTGTCACAGAGGGAAACCCGCTCCAGCACGGCAGCGTATTCCGGCTGTTTCCACAGCGGCTCAAAAGCCACGGTCAGCGTCGGTGCCGTCACTCCCATCGGATTGGAGGAAAGATACGAGTTTGCTTTCGCTCGCAGGGCGTCCGGTGTGATCGCTGCTCCAAAATCGAAGGCGTCCGAAAAGTCCTTGATGATCGTCTTCCGCTGCACCAGCTCCGAGTTGGTGATCGGGATCAGCACTTCCGGCAACGTGATTACGGTCTCGGTTCCGCCTTCGTCCGTCTGCACGGCATACGGCAGAATGTCCGTGTACACGTCGGTGTTATCACCGTCATGCTCCAGATTCGTGAGATTTTTCCCGTATTCGATTACGACACCGGTATTCTGCCCACGCCTCTGGTGCTGGTAGACGAGCCAGTTGTCCCACTCATATTCGCCGCCCCAGAGATCGAGGAAGGATCCCGCCACTCCGCCGAGGCATGCACGCACGCTCTGCGGTTTCGTAATCGAAAACGCTTTTGCTGCCGAGTAGTCTGTTCGGCAGGTGAAGTGATGCGGCGTAGCTGTCTCGCTGAATAGTCGGTTCATTGCGAGTGTCGGCGAGATGTTTTCATCTGACCAGCAGAGCGCGGCGATGTTCGATAGGTCATAGGACAGGTGCTGCGCATAGATCGTCACAATACCGTTGAGCGGTGTGGTGATCCTGTAAATGCGGAAGACCTGATCGTTTGCTGTGTCATTCGGCTTTGCTTTGACCAAGCGCTCTCTTCTTATAAGCTCGTAGTTCTGTCCGGTGATCGGGTATTTCATAACGAGCTCGAACGCGCCGTTTCGCTCTTCCGTAACCTCACATGAGATGCAGTCGGACAGCACGCCGAGACCGAAGGTGGAAAACGTGACCGCGTCTGCCTTGTAAAGTACTGGGATCATAGCGTCACCCACCTCGGTGTTACGGCAATGGACGTGATCCCGCCAGAGAAGACGAACGTGTTTAGCCCAGCCGTGAGTACGGGAAAGCGATCTGCTGTTACGGCCTCATTCATGGATGCCGCGCCTTTATAGAAGTTCATCTGCTCGGAATCGCAGTACAGGTAAGAATTGATGCCTTCGATCTGCAGGCGCGTCACGCCTCCGCTGTTTGCTACTGTCAGGGTTCCGTCACCACTGCCGTTGATACGGATCAGCGGCTTACTGGTGAACGGAGTCGGGTTTTTGAGCTGCGCGGTTCCGCCTCCGTTCGTAAAGGTGACTGCGGTCTGGCCGCTTGAGAGGTACTTGAACGGTTGACAGGAGAAGCTGACCGTGAACACACCGATCTTGTTCAGCTGATCCTCTATATTGAGATTCGTGTTGATGACAGCATTCCGGAAGCATCCGGTTTCGTAGGTGTCGGTCAGTCTATGATACCTGTCCGGTTCCGTGAACAACCATGCCTTGACCGCTGTAAGCTTTTGTGCGAGCTCCGCTTGCGTCTTTGCCGGGAGGAACACCGAATAGGTCACCTGTACATTTGGAAAGCGACCATTCGGAATGATGAGCTCGCCGTCCCTGCCGGGGATCGACTGAAAAGTCGTATCATACTGCGGAGTGGAAAACACGTTCTTGCTCTCGATTCTCAGTCCTAAATTGTAGGACGAGGTGCCGTTATACGTGAAAGCGTTCATGCGAATACCACTCCTTTCCGCTTTGCGAATTGACCGGCAGTGACCATGATCTCATTGGTCAGCTGCTCGATATCCTCGCTCGAGTAGTTGTTGAAGTTCGTAATGTTCAGGACGAGCTGCATGCCGCTGGCGAGGATTCCGCCTGCAGCAGATGCTTTCGCGCTGCCGATGCTGCCGTCAATGTCGAAATTTGTCGGAAGCGCTGTGCTCATGTCCTTCGCCAGATCCTGCATGACACCATCGATGTCTTCACTCATGGCTTCCGCCGCTTTCACGGCTTCGTCGCCGTTATCCTCAATGGATCCGGACAAGCCCTTGACCATCATCTGGCCAACCCAAGCCATTTCCTTTGAAGGCGAGGCGATTCCGAAGAAGTCCAGAATGCCGTTCCAAATACTGCTGATCCAGCCGGAGACCTTGTCCCACAACCAGCTTGCGAGCTGCTGAATGCCTTGCCACAATCCACGCACCAGATTGGCACCTACCTCCACGATGGAAGAAATACCGTTCATGAGCGCGTTCACTATACCGGTGATGATCTGCGGGATCGCCTTTACGATCTCGACTATGATGGTCGGCAGATTCTGAATCAGCGACGTGAGCAGGTCGATACCTGCCTGCACGATGAGCGGGATGTTGTTAATCACGGCATTCACAATACCCGAAATGATCTCCGGGATTGCTGCCACGATTGTCGTGATGATCTGCGGCAGCGCCTGAATCAGGGAAATCAGCAACTGAATACCTGCTTGAATGATCTGGGGAATTGCGCCCAGCACAGCATTGATGATGCCGTTGATGATCTGCGGGATTGCCGCAACGATCGTTTGAATAATCGTCGGCAGGGCGTCAATGAGTGATGTCAGCAGTTTAATGCCGGTGTCGATGATCTCCGGGATTGAATCCAAAAGGAAATTCACGATCCCCATAATCACTTCCGGCAGTGCCTCAATCAGCACCGGGATTGCGTCCAAAATGCCCTGTGCCAGTCCTTCGATCAGCTGCAGCGCTGCGTCGAGGATCAGAGGCAGATTGTCGATGAGGGTCTGCACCATCTGCACGACGACCTCAACGATCTGAGGAATCAACGTCGGCAGCGCCTCCGCGATGCCCATGATGAGCGAGGCGATGATCTGCATACCGGCTTCAATGATCTGAGGCAACAGCTCTACGAGCGTGGCCACCAGCTGCGTGATTACCTCCAGCACCACAGGGATGAGAGCGGGAATCGCTGTCAGGATGCCCTGTGCCAGCGCCTGAATGATCTGCGGCGCACTTTCCAGCACCGCTGCAATGATCAGCGACAGCAGTTCGATCACCTGCGGGATCATTTCCGAAATGGAGCCGATCACGCTCTCCACGCCTGCCTTGAGTTCTTCACCGGCCTGCTCATTACCAGCAACGAGGTCGGTCAAACCGTCCATGATCATTGTGATTCCGGGCAACAGTTCTCCGACCATGCGGTTCTTGAGGCCGCCGACCGTTCCTTGCAGCTTCGTGAGACTGTCCTCGAAAGCAGCAGAAGCGGCGACCGCTTCATTGCTCATGATCATGCCGTAGTCATGGGCTTCGTCCACGAGCGCCTGCGTTTCCTCTGCAGACATGTTGAGCACGGCGGCCATATCCACAGCAGATTTTCCGAGCAGGTCATTTGCTGCTGCCGTTCGTTCTGCGCCTGACTCCATATTCTGCAGGGCGGCGATCACGATGGACAGCTGCTCATCCTGACTCTTGCCGTTGAGGTCTTCAATGGAAAGGCCGACAGCAGCGAGCTTGTCCGCCGCCGATGCTGATCCGCTGGCGGCATCGGTGATGACACCTGACAGCTTTTTCATGCCGGTCTGCAAGCCGTTCACATCAGCACCGCAACGCTGGAACACGTAATCCCATTCCTGATAGGACTCCGCGCTGATACCGATCTTCTGGGAAGTCTTGTCGATGGCATCACCGGCTTCTGCCGTCTGATTTGCCATGTCCCAAATCTGCTTGCCAGCAGCAATGGCCGCCGCTCCGATCGCCGCCATCGCCGCTGCCATAGCTTTGCCGACTTTTTTCGCAACATCGCCGAGCTTCGACATCTTGCTTCCGGCATCATCGCTCTGCTTACCGGCATCCTCAACTTCCTTTCCGAAGTCGTCTGCTTCTTTACCGGCACCGTCGAATCCGCTTTCTGCATCAGCAAGGGCTTTGTTGTTATCGTCGAGCTCTCGCTCCATGCCGTTGAGCGCGGCTTCTGCATTGTTGAGCTGAATCTGCCAGTTCTGAGTGCGCTTATCGTTCTCGCCGAAGGATTCCGCCGCATTCTGCAAGGCAGCACGCAGCGTTTCGATCTTCTGTTTTTGTGCGTCGATTTCCTTATTCAGGACTTCGTTCCGAGCAGTCAGCGCCTGCACGGAGTTATCGTTTTTATCGAACTGGGAGGAGACGAGTTTCATCTCCGATCCCAGCACCTTGAAGGAAGAGTTGATATCCGCCAAGGCCTTCTTGAACTCTTTTTCGCCCTCAAGACCGATCTTCAGACCGAAATTATCTGCCACGGATATCGCCTCCTTCCATTAGATTCCGTCCGGGATGATGTCATCGATATAGTGCTCCCGCTTCGGGGTAGCCAAGCCGTTGTACTGCTTATGGCATTCCCATAAATCGAGGAGCAAACCAAACGGCATCGTCCAGACCTCATCCTGCGAAAGGTGAAGCTGGGCGATGCCGTAATATAACAGTCGGGTAAACAGTTCTTCGTCTGTTACCCGACTTCCGCGTTTTTTGGGTCAGCCTCGCTTTCGATGTTCCGCTTGGTGCCTTTGTACAGAGCTTCCGTGATCGCGGATTTATACTCTGCAAGGTCGGACGGAACGGTCAGCAGCTCGACTTCGTCTGCGGTGAGCAGATCCTTCGGATCATCCTTGTGCTTGAGATTGTGGATGAGAATGTTCTGGTTTGCCAGAAGCGTAATGAGCCATACGATTTCTTCAATGGCCATCTCGAAATTCTCATTCCTCATGAGCTTATCGCCAAGGTTTTCGAGGCCGCCGTAACGACCTGCGATTTCCTTTGTTGCCTTGGTCGTCAGCACCAGCTCGTAGGCGGTGCCGCCGATCTTGATCATTGCGCTGCGTTCGTCAGCCATCTCAATCCCTCCTTGTTATCTGATCTCGCTGCCGCCGGGAAGATCGATCGGTGTCGGAGTGAGATTGAGAGTGGCAACAGGCTCATAAACCTCTTCGTACCAGCCGTCGATCACTTCCTGATCGACGCCCTCTGCACCCTCCGTGACTTCCGCCTTCCAAGGATGCTTGCCGAAGGCATCTTCCTTATTTCTGCGCATGATCGTGCCTTCGATGGTGGGCGTGGAGAAGGTAATCGAGTCGCCCTTCGTAGCGAGGTTCGTAGCGGGAATGCCGAACTTCACGCGATAGAGCCAGTAGTAGCGATACTTGCCGTTCGACTTCTTCGCGCGGAATCCGACCGCAACGGGATTGCCGCCATCCTCGGATGCGGAAACGATGACGCCATTTGCGTCAATCGTAGAGCCGGTGAGATCGCTTGCGACCGCTGCGCCGATATCATCGATGCCGAGGGACAGCGTACCCGCTTTGAATTCCTTGACGACCTCCGATGCGCCATCGTCAGCGTACAGGGTCGCCTCATTGAGCTCGACCGACAAATCTGCGGTCATTGCTTTCGCCAGCACTTGCGGAGTGCCGTATGTCTCTTCGCCCTGCTCATCCTCGGTGATCGGGGCGTAATAAAGTTTATCCAGACCGATGGTTGCCATTGATCATTCCTCCATTTCATATTCGTAGAATCTGGCTACGTCCACTGTGTAGTGGTGATAACCGGTTCCGATTTCGTAGCCGTTATATAACCTGTCCGTGATCGTGAAGTCTTCCCGCAAAAGCATCCGGACGATGTTGTTCTTCATCGCCGTATAGCTGCCTTTTGTAAACAGGGAAAGCCGCGCTTCCTGTATGTCAACGCCGGGTGCGTTATCCGCGTGTAGATCGAAGGTGTCCGACAGCGGTGTGATCACGATATACGTGTCCGGTGCCTCTTCGGAGAAGATGCCCGTTTCAACTGGGAAGCCCTTCTGCGTAAGACGCGAGTTCAGTTCCTCCAGAATGCTCATCTGCCTTTGACCTCCTTTTCAAACTGCTGCTTCATCGCCTCAATGGCAGCAGCCTTTGAAGCGGATTTCGCCGGTTTCAGAAACGGCTTTGCTGGCTGGCCGTGTTTCCCATATTCCAGAATGTTGGCGAGCTTTGCATTGCTTTCGCCATCCGTTCGTCCCTCTGCGAAACCGATCTTCACGTTATGGTTGCCTTCACGATCCAGACGAACACCGGAGACGCCGAGCGCCGATAGCAGCTGTCCGGTGGAGCGGGACTCCGTTTTCGTACCTCTTCCGATGACCGAGGCAAGATTGGATCTGACCTTCGATTCAACGACCTCCGCGCCTGCCTCAAGCACACGCTCGGCAATTCCGTCTTCATCGCTGCCAAGGTTCTGCAGCTTATTGAGGAAGTCATCCGGCATTTTGATGTCCACTTTAGCCACGGCTCGGCACCACCTTTTTCGCAAGCACTTCCGTATACATGCCGCGTCCCTTCACATCCTCTACGGACACGATTTCAAACCGTTCTCCGTCACACACGATTGTGTGGGAGGTGGTAACCGTCAGATCCGGTTTCCTGCGGAAGCGGAACAGGTCGGTCGCCTCCGAGAACGCTGCGAGATTCGCCCAGCGCTCTGATCCGTGGCGACCTTCCCGATAAACACGAAGGGATGCGAGGGCCAATTCCTGCTCGGAGGTAAAGCCCTCTGCATCTTTCACTCGACGTTTTTCGACAATTTCCGCCATGCGGTTCATCTTTCCGAAGCTCATACCTGCCACCTCCGATCGAGGCGGAGCAGCAGATTGACCGTGTTCCACACCTGTTGGGATGCCTGCACATTATCGGCAAAGAAACCGCCCGTGCTGCCGTCCCTTGATTCGTAGAAGTGGCTTGCCAGCATGATGACCGCCTGCTCTGTGGTAGGCGGCATGGCGTTCTCGGAATAGTAGCCCTCCGGGATATGCTGGTAGCTTTCCGCATAAGAAACGGCTGCGAGGATGTAGCTCTGCAGCAGTCCGTCGTCAGCCGAATGATCTAATATGAGGTTTGCCTTGACTCTCTGTAACAGCTCTTCCATCCTCACAGCCTCCTTTTATTTCTTCATGCTTTCTTCAGCAGCAGGAATTACCGTGACATAGCAGGTCGCCGTGAATCCACCTTCTTCGGTCGTGACCGTGATCTCTGCGGTGCCTTCACGAAGTGCCGTTACCGTTACGGGAGTGCCACTGTCCAGTGCATCAGATTGAGCCGCGCTAAGCGTGGCAACGCTCTCATCGCTGGACATCCAGTACACGATTTTGTTAACCGCCGTACTCGGATAGACTTCCGAAGTGAGTTCCTGCTCCGAACCAACGATCAAAGTGATGCTGTCCGGGAAAACGCCTACGCCATCGACATATTCATCCTCGAAGGGAATGAGCGCACTCACTCTCAGCCAGACCTTGTCGTCGTAAGTGTAGAGCAGAAGCGTGATCACGCCGAGCAGCTGAGCGCCGTTGCCGTTGTATCCGGCCATAGCATAGATGCCCTGCCCGGTCATGGTTGCAGCTCCCTGAACGCCGACCTCGTTTCCTTCCAGCTCGAGCCCGCGAAAGATAATCGGGCTTTCACACCGGGTTGCTTCAAGAAACTGCTCCATCGGAATTGCTTCAGTGACATCAACCGCATCAGCGAATGCCTGCGCCACGCTCTGTCCCTGAAAGTCCAGCACGATTGCGGTGGGGAGCCCGGTCACCCGAGCTCCCTCTTTGAATTCCATCTCGCCGCCGATCACAAGGCGTTCTCCGCCTTGCTCAACGTAGTTTTTGGTGTTGTAGCTCATGGGGCGTCACCTTAGGACGCCTTCTGCTGCAGAATCTTGATCGCCTCGGGCAGAACGGTCTTGCCGTCCAGACGCTTGGAAGCGAGGAAGCCGACCTGACCGTTGCCAGCGTACAGCTCATTCAGGCGCTTGAAGGAGATGCCTTCGCGGTCGCCGATCCAGTAGTAGGACAGGTCGCCGAAGACAATGGTCTTGGCACCGGCAGCGATCTCAGGCGCAAACGCGGAAGTGAAGTACGGTCTGCCGAGCAGGGTGCTGACTTCACCGTCCTTGAGAGCGGGCTGCAGCAGGTAGTTGCCGGTAGAGTCCTTCAGCTTGCGGATGGCCTTGATGGTGGAATCGTTCAGGATCCAGATTGCGTTCTTGCGATAAGGAGCCTTCAGGCTGTAGAACAGATCGATCAGCTCATCCGCAGTGATCGCCGTAGCAGATGCGGTGGTGACGCCGACCTGACCGCCGCCGGTCGCATTGAGAATACCGGTGGGCTTGCCGGTGCCGTTGCCGACGAGAAAGGCTTCCTCTTCCTTATCGCCGATGCGGCGAACGAACTCGGAAGCGATGTAGCTCTCGAGGTCAAAAGCGGAGTCGTTGAGCAGTTCCTCGGAGACCTTGATCACGGTGCCGACCTTGTGTGCGTCGAGCTGAACCTGACCGAACGTCTCATCGCTCTCGGTGTACGCGCCTTCCTCATCGATCCACGCAGCAGAGCCATGCGCGGCAACGACAGGGATCTTGTGCAGGCCGCTGGACGTGGTGATCACGTGGGCGTGAGCACGGATGACGGCGTTGTCGGTGAGTCCCTGAACGAGGGTGTTCTCGAACTCATCAGGAACGAGGTAACCGCCTTCGGAGTCGGTGCCTTCCTGCAGCGCGTTGCGCATCTCAGGGGTCATGTCCGCCTTGGAGCGGGTCTTGTTCCAGAATGCCTTCTTATAGATGTCGGATGCGCGACCGGTCTTGGTGTCCATCTTCACACCGGCATCGGGCTTCGCCGTGATTGGGGTGTTCACGGGCTTGGCCAGCTGGGCGTCCATCTCTTCGAGACGCTCCATGCGAGCGATCTCATTGCCGAGAGAGGTGATCTCGGTTTCCATGCGGGCATAAGCCGCATCATCCTCTGCGCTCAGGAAGCCTTCGGGATTGCGACGGGATTCCAGAAACGCTCTGGCCGCCGTGAGCTTCTGAGCACGCTTATTGCGCAGTTCGATAATCGTCATATTGTTTTTCCTCCTTAGTTTTTCAATAGGTTGAGGCGTTCCATCAGCTCAGTGACGGAGCGGCCATGCTTGACTTCTGCGGGTTTGGGTTCGGGTGCTTCCTTGGGCTGCACCGCTTTGGGTCTGATCGAGGCGACGAGCTTGTTCATGAGAGAAGTCTCCGCCGCCTTGCTGGAAAACGCATACGCAGGCATTTCGTCAGTCTCGGTCTTCTTATCGTCGGTGAGCATGTCATCCGCGAAGCCGAGCTCGATTGCCTTGGTGGCGTTCATCCATGTTTCGCTGTCCATCAGGTGGGACAGCTTTGCACGTGACAGATTGGTCTTGATCTCGTAGGCGTTGATGATGCTTTCCTTGACTTCGTTCAGCATCTCGATTGCTTTCTGCATGTCTTCGTGATCGCCGTATGCCATGGTCATGGGATTGTGGATCATCATGAGTGCCGTAGGTGCCATGAGTACCTTCGTTCCTGCCATAGCGATGACGGAAGCAGCAGAGGCAGCAATGCCGTCGATCTTCACTGTCACGTTGCCGTTGTAGTCCATGAGCATGGAGTAGATCTGGCTGGCTGCGACGCAATCGCCTCCGGGAGAGTTGATCCACACGGTCACATCGCCCGTCCCGGAAAAGAGTTCGTCTCGGAACATTTTCGGGGTGATGTCATCGTCAAACCAACTTTCCTCGGCGATCGTTCCGTAGAGTTCGAGAACTCGTTCGGTCGTCTCTTCGCCTTCGGCCTGATTCTTCCACGTCCAGAACTTCTTCGTCTTAGGGTTCATCAGGGTCTGTTTCCTCCTTTTCCGTAGTGTTGATATTTGCAAAAGCACCCGCATTGCCGAGCGGGAGCATATTGCCGTTAATGAGGTACAGATCGCCGCCATCCTCTGCGGGGATCCGGTCGAGGTTTTCGAGCTCTCTGATATCGTTGGCGCTCATCCAACCGTTCTGCCGTGCTGTAGCGTATCCGTTCATCCTGCTCTGGTAGTCACCGCGCAGGAGTCCTTCCACGTTGAACTTCACGAAGTAGGATTTCTTTTCCTCAGGCGTCAGAAGCGTGCGCTGAATCGACTGCTCCCAGCGGATCACCCACGGATCCAACGTGTACTTCACAAATTCCAGCGACTGTTGCTCGATATTGGAAAAGCTCGATTTCTCAAGGTCTGCAAGCATGTGCGGAGGCACGCGGAAGATTCGGGCGATCTCATTGATCTGGAACTTACGCGTTTCAAGAAACTGCGCCTGCTCCGGCGATATGGAGATCGGCGTGTACTTCATGCCTTCCTCCAGTACGGCGATCTTGCCGCTGTTCTGGGATCCGCCGAACTGACTTTGCCATGCCTCGCGCACTCGCTGCGGGTCTTTGATCGTACCGGGGTGCTCCAGCACACCGGAGGGCGCAGCGCCGTTCGCAAAAAACTTCGATCCAAACTCTTCGGTTGCGATGGCAAGTCCGATTGCGTTCTTGGCCATGGCAATCGGGCTGTAGCCTACGAGACCGTCGAAGCCCAAGCCGGGGATATGGAGGATGTCGGACGGCTTGAGTATGACCGTTTCGCTCTTGCCGCCAACTTCTTCGATGGATCGCTGGTACTGAAAATACAGTTGGCCATTGGCATCCCGATCGACTGTCATCTTATTTGGCATGAGCGGGTACAGGGCGATCACTTCACCTTTGCCGTTGCGAATAACCTGCGCGTAGGCGTTGCCCCACAGCAGCAGGTGTGTCATTAGTGTTTCGCGGAAGACAAAGCTGCTCATTTCCGGGTTCGGCTCATCGTGGAGGAGCATGTAAAGCGGATGGTCGAGCGCTTTCTCTTTTCCGCCTGCATCTGTGTACCTGTACAGGTGAATCGGCAGACCGGCGATCGCCTCCGCGAGGATTCGCACGCAGGAATAGACCGCCGTCATCTGCATCGCTGATCGCTCCGTTACGGATTTGCCAGCCGTGGTGCCGCCCATGAAGAAGGCATAGCTGCTGCCTGCCGTCCGGTTCTGGGGCTTATCTCTTGATTTGAACAGTCCGCTGAAAATACTCACGGTTTTCCATCCTTTCTGAATGCTTATATAAACAAAAGCCCACGCGAGTCGTAGACCGACTCATCAGGGCCTTGGTGGCGAATCGCCCTGTCGAGCGCCATGATCGTGGCGACCGCACCGTCGATTCGTTCGGTGCTCTTTTCCTTGTCCGGCTTGATGTTGCCTGCGGGATCCGTGCGCACATAGATGTTATCCATCATCCATCGCAGCGGAGCATTTCCGCCGTGGGCGATCCTGCCCTCGAGCACCAGTTTCATGAGCTCCTTTGTCGGGGGCGACATGTCTTTGAAACCCTGTCCGAACGGCACGATCGTAAAGCCTGCGTCAGCGAGATCTTGGCTCATCTGCACCGCGCCCCAACGGTCATACGCGATTTCCTTGATGTTGTATTTCTCACCGAGCTCGACAATGAACTGCTCGATAAAGCCATAGTGAATTACGTTGCCTTCGGTGGTCATTGCCGAGCCCTGTGCTTTCCACACGTCATACGGAACATGATCGCGTCTGACGCGCTGGTCGAGAGTTTCCTCCGGCACCCAGAAGAATGGGAGGATATAATATGGTTCGCTCTCATCGCGCGGAGGGAACACCAGCACAAATGCCGTGATATCTGTGCTGCTGGACAAGTCAAGGCCTGCGTAGCATTCTCGACCGGCCAGCGCTTCCGGATCCACCGGCGCGTTGCATTTGTCCCATGCATCCATCGGCATCCAGCGCACGCTCTGCTTTACCCACTGGTTAAGGCGCAGCTGCCGGAATAGGTTTTCTTCTGCTGGGTTGTCCTTCGCGCTCTGGTATGCAGCGCGCAGCTTTTCCACATCCACCGTCACATCCAGCGACGGGTTCGCTTTGTACCAGTTGCGTTCATCTGTCCAATCCGCATCGTCATCGATTCCGTAGATCACCGGATAAAATGTGGGGTCGATCTTGCGTCCGGCGAGGATGTCTTCTGCCTTCTGGTGCACCTCCCAGCAGATGCTGTTCCGATCGGTGCCTGCAGTGGTGATCAAAAAGAACAACGGCTGCTTTCGGGCATCACCGGAGCCGTGGGTCATAACGTCATACAGCAGTCGGTTCGGCTGTGCGTGCAGCTCATCGAACACGACGCCATGTACGTTGAGGCCGTGCTTCGTATAGCTCTCTGCCGACAGCACCTGATAGAAGCTGTTGAGCGGCGTGTACACCAACCGCTTCTGGGAGAGCACCGGCTTGATCCGCTTCTTCAGCGCAGGGCACTGTTCCACCATCTGGCAGGCGACGTCGAAAACAATGGACGCCTGCTGCCGGTCTGCTGCGCAGCCGTACACTTCAGCGCCCCATTCGCCGTCACCAGCCAACAAATAAAGAGCGATCGCCGCAGCGAGTTCGCTCTTACCTTGCTTCTTCGGTATCTCGATGTATGCCGTGTTGTATTGCCTATAACCGTTTTCTTTGACTGTCCCGAATACATCTCGCACCACTTTTTCCTGCCACGGCAACAGGTCGAAGCGTTTGCCATGCCATTCGCCCTTCGTATGTTTCAGGGATGAAATGAATGCAACGGCGCGATCGGCGAGACTGGCGTTGGTAATGATTTTCTTCTCCGGGACGATGATCTTCTTGTCCGCCAATCGCTCTGTCCCTCCTATTTTTTTTCGACAAAAAACGACAGCGTTCAACGCTGCCGCCGTCCGATTCAGTTTGCTGTATCTATGAGCGTGACCTCTTCGCTTATAATTTCGAGCGCTTCTTCGTAGCTGCCCGAGCTCTGCACACGTTCCATCAGCCTGCTGAAGTCCGAGAGCCGATGCTCTCTCTGCATGATCCGTCTGACCTGACCGAGGATCCAGAAGATGTTGCCGCTTTCGCCTCGGCTGTCGTAGATGAGTTCCGGTTTGTTCATTCGTCGATCCTCCTGCAGGAGTCCTCTCCGTAGACCACCGATAGGCTGCTGCCGGTATCCCAGCTCACCATGATGCTGCCGATGTCATCGACGCCTCTGACCGTTCCCTTGGTTCCGATCGGTGGCGCTTGCACATCCTCCATCTGGAGCAGTTCCACTCTGCACCCGACCGGGTATTCCCGACGCAGGAGTTCGACCGTTTCTCTTCTGATTCCGAACATCTCTCTTCGCCTCCCTTAGTGGTTCTCGGTATGCAGGATGATTTCCAGCGCGAGCTGCGTATCCTCGTCGACCGGCTCGACGTCCCAGCCGCGATCGTAGTTGCACACGATGTCGCCCTGACGCTTGATCATCAGCTTGCTGATCCTGCCGCCGTCTATGCCGTACTCAGAGCCTGTCGCGTATTGCTTGATCCAGTAGTGGTACGCTTTTCCGTGGATGCCGATCGAGCCTTCCTTCCAGCCGTCTCCGGCAGGCTTCGTTTCCTTGATCTTGAGCTTGAAGGTCAGGTGCCCGTTGTCGTTCATGCTGAAGTCCTCGACCGGGCATGTGCTGTATTCGACCGGGATGTTCCGGACGCTGCCGGTGAACACGTTCTTGTGGTACCGGGTGTTGACCAGTGTGACCTGCGCGTTTCGGTTGATCAGGTCGTAGAAGCTTTCGAGTGTGATCATCGTCGTTTCCTCCTTACATCTTCCGCAGCGTGACGCTGTCGTCTTCGGGGTTGTGGATTACCGTGTACCGGGTTTCCTTGCCGTGATCCTTCGTGATCACTCTGATGTCGCCCTCGAATGCTCTGTACATCCGCTCGATCTTTTCGCCTTCGGCGAGCTGGGCTTCGATCTGCTTTACGTGTTTCTCTGTCATGGGTCTGTCCTCCTTATGCTTCGATGGCATCCATCGTGATATTGCGGTATCCGTCCGCCTTGAGCTCGGCCTTCAGGATCCGCTTCGCTTCCGCCGCGCTGTTCGCGCTGACGTATTCTTTGAAGCAGTTCCATTCTTTGCTGCCGCCGCTGGTGGTGTAGCTCGCGCTGACGTGGATTTCGTACTCTTTCATGGGTGTTGCCTCCTTGCTTTTGGTAGGACAATAAAGCCAGAAAGAAACCGAAAAGTCCAGACCAAAACGCGAGAATTAGCATAAAGAACACAATTAAAAAAGGCATGCGAGCGGCGTGCTCGCGTACCTCTCAGTTTCTGGCTTCGCGCATGATTTGATCTACCGCAGCCGCTGCAGCGCGTTCCGCTTTGGTCGCGTCCGCCTGCGCGATCTCCGCTTTCTCGAAGGCGTCGAACTCTTCATCCGTCAGCGTCTCTCCGGCCAGTGCCCACAGGTCTTCGTGCGCCTGTAGCGCACACCGTGCTGCTGTCCGGGCGGTGTCCGCCATGTCCCATGCCCTGCGGCATTCGCCGCGCTGCGCGTACTCGATTGCAACCTTGCTGTAGTGCTTCGCAGCATTCGCCTCGTAGATGCAGGCCGCTGCCGCCGCTTTTCTGGTCTCGTACACCATTGCCGCCTCCTTACATCTCGAATCCGGCGCATCTTACGATTTCGCCGATCGCGTTGAAGGCTCTCTTCGGGCTCGAGTAGTCGCGGGGCCTGTCTTCGTGTCTGCCGTCGCGGATGATCCTGACCAGCGGGATCCCGTAGCTCATGCTGATCTTGATCTCGAGGGTGCTTTCGCTTTCGCCGTACCAGACGACCTCGATCTTCTTTGCCCAGCGGCGTGTGAAGATCTGCCGTCCGTCGTAGGTGAGTTCGCCTTCGTACTGGAAGTCATGCTTTTCGACCAGTTCCTGCATGTCCTTGGTTGCTTTTTCGAGTGTCATTGGTGTGTCCTCCCTTGTTTTTGGTAGGACAATAAAGCCAGAAAAAGAGGAGAAAGTCCAGCCCAAAACCGAAGAAAGAAAAGAATTAGCAATTAAAACACACTTGCCTCGACGACCATTTTCTTGCCTCCACGCTGCAAGGTTGCATGATCTGCGCCGGTGAATTTCAGCCACCGTTTCACGATCACGTCTGCATACTTCGGGTCGAGCTCCATCGTGTAGCAGGATCTGCCGAGCTGCTCGCAGGTGATGAGCGTGCTGCCGCTGCCGCCGAAGGTATCCAGAACAATATCGCCCTGCCGTGAGCTGTTCTTGATAAGCCGCGCGAGGAGCTTCAGCGGTTTCATCGTAGGGTGATCCGCATTGTGCGCAGGCTTATTTTCGTCGATCACGGTAGTGGAGACCTTGTCCGAGAAAATTTCCCGCAGCAGGTCGCGCATCTCATCCTTCTTCAGCTTATTGATGTCGATGTGCTTGTCTTCGATCACCGTTGCCTGCGTCCGGTCGTCCACGAAGTAGTGGTTGCCGCCGTCTGTCCAGCCGTAGATGCACGCTTCGTGCTTCCACTGGTAGTCTTGGTGTCCCATCGTGAATGCGTTCTTGTTCCAGATGAGCATCTGGCGCACCTTGCCGAGCGCTTCATTGGTTGCACGACGGAAAGCGCCGCCGACCGTTTCTGCATGCCAGATGTAGAACGGCGTTCCGGGCTTCATGACCTCATGCATCCTACTGAATGCGGCGATCAGGAAAGCGAGGAATTGTTCCTCTGGCATATCATCGTTCTGGATGGTCAGACCGTTGCTGCCTTCGTATGCAACGTTGTATGGAGGATCCGTTACCACGAGATCCACGGTCTTTCCGCCCATGAGCGCGGCAACATCCTTTTTCTCCGTGCTATCGCCGCAGTAGAGAACATGATTGCCGAGTAGCCATCGGTCGCCAGCTTTGCTGAACGGTTCTTTGCCTTCAGGCGCTGCCTCCGGGGGATCATCCTCGACGATCTCGCTCTGGTCATCGAACAGGTCACTCATCTCGCTCACATCGAAACCGGTGATCGTTGTGTCAAACCCGCTCTCATCCAGATCGCGCAATAGCGCCGTCAGAAGCGGAACGTCCCAAGCGCCGCTGATCTTGTTCAGTGCCACGTTCAGCGCTTTTTCTTTCTGTTCGTCGATGTCCAGCACGACGCAATCCACTTCGGTATAGCCGAGGTACTGCAGCACCTTGAGCCTCTGGTGGCCGCCGATGACGACACCGGTTCGCTTATTCCAGATGATCGGCTCCACGTATCCGAATTCTTCTACGCTGCGGCGCAGCTTTTCAAATTCGGGATCACCGGGCTTCAAGTCCTTGCGCGGATTGTACTTCGCTGGTTTGAGCTGGTCGACGCTGATCTTTTCAATATTCATACTAAGCCCCATTCCGCAAAACGCTCGAATCCGCCGACCTGCCGAATGTAATCACGGGCGATCTTCACGATCTCGGCATACGGTCTGCCGTCCACAGTATCATCGCCGATCGCGCAGCAGAGCTCGACCGGCACCTCATCCCGCTGCGCCTTGAGCCAAGCGTAGATATTGACGCTGACGTCGGCCTTTGACAGATCCTTTCCGTGCAAGCCGCCTCCAGTGATGCTGTCCGCCATGTCGCTGCCGAGCTTTCTGTTCGTTGCGCCGGTGTCCACGTCGGTGCCGCCCGTCCAGTCACCCAGCGGGTTGACCTCTGCACCGGGGTATGCATTGTGGAGCATCTGCGAATCCGCATGGCTCTGGCAGATGATCAGTCGGTCGCCATCGAGGATGTACTTGCCGTCTGTGGGGTATGCGTTGAAGATCTCTCTTGCGATCATCGAGAGTGCCTGCTGTTCATCTGTGACTGGTACACCACGAAAGATCCCGTTATCGCCGCAGCGAACAACCTTTTCCTGATTTCGGGCAAGGATGGGATCCTGTGCAACCTCATGGTAGTTGACAACAACATTTCCCGCGATTCTCTCGACCGCCGCGATGATGTCCGTTACCGGGATATGCACCGAGCTCTCCGCAACGATATTGCAGATGCCGTGCCCGATAAGCACTTCCACAGCGATCTTTGGATTTGCGCTTTCGGTATATGCCAGATCAACGATCGCACCTGCGATCCTATCTGCGATTTTATCCGGGTGCGCCGGATTCACTTTTTCGTACATTGCCGTCCCTCCATGTATTTCTTCAGCTGCGAATGGAAGTCGCCGCCTTTTAGTTCTTTGCCTTCTGCCTGCCACTGTTCCTCGAAATCAAAACGCGCTTCCAGTTCCTCCACGGAATAGTTTGTTTTGAACTTGCGCCATGTCCGTTTATCCCATTCCTTGAGCTGTGCCCAGAGCTCCGGGTAGCTCTTGTACAGGATCCGCAGCTCGGCGAGCGGCTGCAGTGGGCAGCACCAACACGAGACTCTGGAAAACTGTTTGTATAGGCCGCCCCATGTATAGCCACGGTCGTAACAGTACTGAAGGCAGTCTGCCTCCGTCATGCCCCAGTCCACCAGCGGATGACGGCAATTTGGCTTCTGGTTGTTTTCCCGCTCAAACCGGTAACCTTCGTCTGCTGCAAGTCCGACATACTCGATGATGTCGTAATGCTCTTGCAGCTGGCGCAGGAACTTTTCACGTGGAATCGTCTTCAGTTCTTTTGTGCACCAGCGATTGAGCGGGCCAGACCAGCCATATCCACGGTAATTGCGCTGTCCAGCATTCTTCTTATGCTTGACGAGGATTTCCTTCTGTGTCAGGTAGTACTCGAATGTATGGAAGGAGCGGATTCTTGTGATGGGCCTTCCAATGTCCCGTTCCAGCTTATCGAGGTGTTCGTACATTGCCGGGAACTCAAGGCCGGTGTCGCAGAATAAAATGATGTCCACGCGCATGCCTTCTTCGAGCATCCGCAGCAGCATGGCAGTGGAATCCTTGCCGCCTGAAAGCGAAACCACATGGAGCTCCGGCTTCGGCTTCTTCATCCACTTCATCTTAGCCATGCTTTTTCACCAGTTCTGCTTTCTGGCCGGTGAAGCGCTCCCAGCGTTCAACGGCGAGATCACAATACTCTGGGCTCTTTTCCATCGCGTAGCACACCCGTTCCAGCTGCTCGCACGCGATGATCGTGGTGCCGCTGCCGGAGAACGGCTCCAGCACGATGTCGCCGCGATCCGAGTGCATTTTGATGCAGCGCCACGGCAGCTCCACTGGGAACATGGCCGGATGCTCTTTGTTCGCACGCACGGTCGTCATCTCCCAGATACCTGCGTAGCCCCAATTCTTGCGCTCTTCCTTAGTGAGTCTCTTTACGAAGCGGTATGCATGACCGGCGTATGCCGACAGCCACACATATTCCTGATCGTTGTACTCCACATCACCGTTTCGGCTGAATGCGGAGATGTATTCGTACTGCTGCACCGGCTTGTTTGTGACAAGGTGGTAGGGCCCGACGCCGAAGTTCTGCCCCTGCTTCTTCCAGATGCGAATCCAGATCGGGCGGAATCCCTGTTCGCTGAACAGCTGGGAGGAGTAGAAGTTCGTCGGTTCAATGAACTGCGTTCCGGTAGAATACAGATCTCCGAGGTTCCAGCAGATGATCCCTGCGTACCGGGTCAGGTTCTTCACGACCGGTCGCATCGTATCAAACCAAGGCTCGATGCCTTTGGTTTCGTAATCCTTGCCGACACCATACGGAGGAGACGTGACCGCCATCTGCGCTTTGTTCCCGTTCATGAGCTTTGCGAAATCCACCTCCGAGGTAGAGTCGCCGCACATGAGTCGGTGTTCGCCTAGCTTCCAGATATCGCCGGTCTTGGTGATCGCGCCTCTGGCCTTGATCGCTTCATGTTCTTCATCGACGTCGAAATCATCCTGCACGGCTTCCTTGGAGTAGAAGGCGTTCAGGAGCTCATCGACTTCTGCTGCATCGAACCCGGTCAGGGTGACATCGAATTCGCTGCCGTCAAACTCTGTGAGCAACGCAGCCAGCTTATCCTTGTCCCATTCACCCTGAATCTTATTGAGCGCAACGTTCAGCGCCTTTTCGCGCATCGGGTCGAGATCCACCACGACGCAGTCAATCTCAGTGATCCCCAGATCACGCATGACCGTCAATCGCTGGTGTCCACCGACCACGTTGCCGGTCTGCTTATTCCAAATGACCGGCTCAACATATCCGAATTCCGTAATGCTGCGCTTGAGCTTTTCGTATTCCGCGTCTCCGGGCTTGAGTGCTCGACGCGGGTTGTATTCCGCTGCCCGCAGCTTTTCTACGGGGATTTTCTCTATCTGCATCTTGATTCTCCTTATCCGAGTAGTCGTTCCATCAGATCATCGTTCGGATTGCTGTTGCCAATCGGCGTTTCGCAGTTGTCCTTCACGATCTGGTAAATTTGAAGCCACAGCACGTTGGCCTGTTTCAAAAACGAAATGCCCATATTCACATACGGGCTGGCGATCGGCAGCTGGGTTGTCGGATGCTTGGCAAGGAGGCCGTATTGATTGATGCCTTCCTCGCACTGGATCCAGCGCTGCATGTACAGCGCGTACTGCTCGATCAGTTCTTTCTTTACATAGATGGCGCACCCGCGCTCATTGAGCCAGCGCCACGTATCTTCATAAATCTGGGGCGCAAGATTCTGCTGCGAGTTTTTTGTCACCTGTTTCAGGTATTCAGAGACGGGCGGCATGTCTTCGCCGTGCATATCCGTTTCCTTCAGCCCGAACTGAAGCTTTGTCAGCGGCGCTTTTCCGGGGTTGCCATCAATGATTTTCTCAGACAGTGCCTTTTTCTTTCTCCCTGCGCCGGGACGAGCACCGCCGTGTCCGTTTGCCATCTGCGCCACCTCCATTCCTGCTTGATTTGGTTGAAAACTTGAAATCGCGGGGGTATTCCCGTTCTTGATTTCCCGATTTTTCACACGTGACCCCACGCCGTTGTCCGGTTTTCAAGTTTTTCAAGATTGAGATGCCCCTACCCGTCATCGGTCACCGATGTCATGGTGGATCTTCGTGTGGCAGCTCTGGCACAGGCTCATGAGGTTATCCTCGGCGTGGGTGCCGCCTTGCGATATCGGGATAATATGGTGAACTTCCTCCACCGGTGTGATTCGACCTTCTTTGAGGCACTGTTCGCACAGCGGGTGCGCCGCCACATATCTGGCGCGGATCCTGTGCCACGCACGCCCATACTTGCTGGCCGTGTGGGGTGCTCGCTCATATCGATCGTACTGCTGCCGCGCGTGCTTCCTGTGCTGCTCGCAGTATGTTCCGTCAGTCAGGTTTGGACAGCCGGGATAGGAGCACGGTCTCTTTGGTTTCTTCGGCACGCGATCACTTCTTTCTGCGGAACAGATCGCGCAGCCAATATCGGATGATGTACCAGCACTGTTCGAGGTAACCGACCTTCCTGTATGCCATATGTCTGCTCCTTCCTTGATGGGGTAATAGAAAAGCCCACGCGGATTTCTCCGTGTGAGCTCTCTATGGTCTTCGCCTATTATAATGATACCATGTGGCGAGGGTCTCTTTTAGTCCCATTTAGTTCCTTTTAGTACCATCTTTTAAGATCGTGTCGAGTTTTCCAATGGCCGTCCGGTGCAATCGAAAGATGTGGGTGTGACCGTATCCCATCTCGGCCATGATGTCATCCCATTGGGCTTCCTGCACGTAACGCAGCACGAGGAGTCGGGACAGATCATCGTCTTCCAGCAGGTCTATCTTGGCGATCAGCGACTTGCGCTCTTCGTCCAGCTCGGCGATCTCTCGCTCCAGATCGATCTTTCTGCAGATTGCCGTTGCCATGGGAGATGGATCAGCGCTCTGGTTGTGCGGCATTCCGGTCAAGCGGGCGGAGGTGTTTTCCGCCTGCTCGACCAGCGCTTCAATCTTCGTGTTCCGGTAATCGATCGCTTTTCGTATTCTTATGATTCTTTCCAAGAGAGCTTTTGCTGTCATACGTTCAACCTCGCTATGTGATCCAGCAGGTAATCCGGATCCGCATCCGTCAGGAAGTGGAACCATTCGGAGTGGAAGAACCGCTCGATATCATTCTTTGTGTACTGCGCCGGTTCGTATTTCGGATTGCGCTGGAGCTGCCGCAGCGCTTTCTGATAGTCTTTCGCGGCTTGTACGATAATGGCGTTGGCCAGATTCTTGTAGGGATCGTCGATCATATCAGGCCTCCGTTTCTGATATCACCGAACGCACATCCTCGACGCTGTAGACAACCGCCGCTGTCCCACCAGCCTGTCGAATTTTGTCGATTGTTGCCGCCTGCAGCTTTGTCGGCGCGTTCCTGCCGACCTTTGCTTCGAGGGCGATAAACCGGCCTTTGTGGCAAACGATGATATCGGGAATGCCAGCGGTGCCGTACTGTCCGCCGTGTTCCTTCCAGAAGAAGCACTCCGGCACCGTGGCAAGGTATTTGCGTATTATCTGAATCAATGCTGCTTCGTTCATCTCTGTTTCCTCCGTCCGTGAGCTGTTAGCCATTGTGAAGCGATTTTCGTATTCTTTTCTATATTTCTTTTCACATGCGGCTTTATAGAAAAATGCTTCACAGAACATCACACCTCACAATCGAGACGCCTGCCCTCGAAGGACAAAGCCGCGCCACTCCAAGAGGCCGCTGCCTGCAATGCGCTTCTTTTCGAAGCCCATCTCCAGTAGCTTCTGGCTGAACGGGCGCTGAGACAGGGCATATTCGCCGTTGTCCTTGCACCACTCATCGTAGGTTGAACGCAGCATCTTGTTCGATGTCCTGCCGTCTTCCCGCACCAAGCAGCATTCCTCGAAGAACGTAGCGAACGAGTCCATCTCTGTCCGATACTCTGCCGTTGCTTTCTTGACTGTCGGAGGATCCTGAATACCTTCCTGCTGCCAGAGCAGACATCCTTTGACCGCCCACGCGAGGATACCGGGCATTTCCTTCGCCATGATCTTTTCCGCGAAGTGCTTGTCCCGATTTGCCTCCGTGAAGGTATTCTCGAAGGGCATGAGCTTGATACGACGCCAAATGGAGTGGGTCGTATCGCGGATGATCGGCTTGTGATTTGCTGCCAGAAATACCTTGAACTGCGGGACGTATTCAAAGTATTCACCGTACAGGAAGCGGGTCACCAGCTTGTCGCCGCCCGTCATGGATTTGATAAGCGACTCGGCGAGGCGCTTGTTTTCCTCCATCTCAATGGCCGTCACAAACCTTGCGCCTTTGAGCCGAGCAATATCGTTGTTTACGCTCTCGTTCTTTTTCTGCATGAACGCTTCGCTCGACGCACTCTGGGCGTAGGTGTTCATGACCGCTGAAAAGATATTGAGGAACGTAGATTTGCCGTTGCTGCCGGTGCCATAGAGCATAAACATCGCCTGCTCCGAAATATCGCCGGTCAGCGCGTAACCGAGTGCCTTCTGCATGTATCGAATCGTGTCCGCATCGCCCTTCGTGATCGTTTCAAGGAGCGTGTCCCAAAGAGGCGTTGCACAGGTATCGTCGTAGGCTGCGCTGCAAATGCGGGTAATATAGTCCTGCTTGCAGAACGGCTGCAGCTTGCCTGTCTTCAGGTTGATCGTCCCGTTCTGGCAATTCAGCAGCCACGGATTTGCGTCCCAATCATCCGGGGAAATCGCGAGCTCTTTTTTGCCAGCGGCCAGCGCCACAAGAATCTTGATCTTGTTTCCGTTCTCGCTGCGAACTGCGTGCTGGATCAGAGCCTTGCGCTGATCGCCTTCGGGCAGCATATCCGCGTAGGTGTAGATGCTGCGGACGCACTGGATCGCGTACTCGATAATCGTGCCATCGTCCTGCTCCCAGTACTTGCCGTTCCAGACAAACCATTTCTTGTACACGGAGCAGTATTTGACATCGTCCTTGAACATTGCCACAAAACGCTCCGCATTGCCGACGTCCGTCAGTTTGAACTCCGGATCCTGATCGTCCGGCTCATAGCGGGTGATGCTCTTTGCGATGGCGACAACATTTTCATCGTCAAGGGGCGGATCCAGCCTTGCTGCGTTTTCCGCTCGAAGCGTAGCGATAATACCGTCTTCGCCGATGCCTTTGCGTCTGAGACTACCGGCCAGCGAAGCGAGGTGATTATTCCTGCTGCCTTCCTTGATCTTTTTGCGAGGCGTCTTTTCCGACGCCTTCTTTTTCTGTGTGAGCTTGGTGCCGACTTTGCGAATTTCCTCTACCAACCAGCTCGGCATATCTGCCGCCTCACACTCGAAAGGAGAGAGACCTTCGTCCCAAGTGTAACGATTCCCGCTCTGATGCATGCTGGGCGCTGCCACGATAAGGCCGCCTTGCGTGCGGACGTCGAGGCCGTCACGGAAACCGACCGCATTCTTGATCGCCAGCTCTTCCGTGTACTTAAACACATAGTGCTTTCCGCCGCTGCCGGTCGTAGCCGTGATCGTAGTCGGGAGCTTGCCGTATTCCTCTTCGAGGGAGGCAAGGCTCTTGTCACCGTTATGCCGGGTATCCACGTCCAGCGCCACAAGTCCGCTCTTTTCACCCATCGGAATGCCGATGTTTGCAAGAGGCGTCTTATTCCACCAGCCGGTTATCTTGGCAATATCAGTCGTTGCTTCTTCGCCCCAATTTTTGATGCGCGGGTGCTTTCCCTTTGCTTGACACATATCGCCCAGCCTGCAGGAGCAGGTGCCATCCTGCTTCAGCCAATGGAGCGGGAATACGGGGATGCCAGCTTTCGCATATCTGAGGGCTTCATCTATCATCTTCATGGATTTCCTCCAGTTCTTCGCTGTAGAAACGAATGCGCTTATTTAACCTACGAGCTTCGTGGATCTCCGCCTGCATACCGGGCGAGTGCTCCGTTCCGAAAACCCAGACCTCTTTGCAGAGGGCAAGCAGGGCTTGTCCGAAGAGCAAGCCCAATTCCCGCTGCTCTGCGTCACCGTCATCGAGAATCTGCGGATAGAGCAAGTGGCTTGCTACCGGGATGCGGTTCTGATGGATCGCAAAACGAGCAAAACGGATTGCTGCCGCAGTGTTCTTTTCAATGTCACCGGCATACTTCGATACGATGTACACCATCGGCCTCGACTTGATCTCGCTGTTCTTGCGATACAGCTGCCGCTGCTTCTGCTTGTACTCTCGCATGAGCTTAGACATGACCTCACCTGCGACTGGATCCGAATAATCTTCACTGTTCCGGTACATATCACACCTCCAGCTCATGGAGCTTCCCGAAGCAGGTGCCGTGTTCGCCTTCCGCGACAATGGGAATATCGAAGGCTGGGAAAGGCTGTCTTTCCATCGCTGTGCGGATGATCCGGATCGCTTCGTCTTCATGACCGTCATCCACCTCGAAAAGCAGTTCATCATGGATCTGCAGAATCGGGCGAATATAAGGCTTATCCTTGAGCTCACGAATCAGTTCGCGCATGGCCAGCTTCAGAATCTCCGCTGCCGTGCCCTGAATCGGAGTGTTCATACTGCATCGCTCTGCAAAACTACGTTTGCCCCAATCAGCGCGATTATTGATATTCGGCAGATAACGCCTACGACCGAAGGACGTCTCGCTGTACCCGTTGAGCCTTGCTGCTCTGACCGTTTCCGCCTGCCACGTTGACAATCTCGGATAACCGGCCTTCAGGTTTGCAATGATCTGAGCGCACTGATCTTCGCTCTTTTCGAGTCCTGCCTTGAACTTGAGCGTGCGCTGCAGGCCGCGAGGGAACAGCCCGTAGAAAGTACCGAAGTTTACGTTCTTGGCGATCGTTCGGCGTTCCTTATAGTCCGGGTTTTCCTTGTCCTGTGCTTCATCGACGCTGATCCCGAAAATGACCGAAGTCGTGCTTGCATGGATATCGCCACCGGAGCGGTACGTATCCATCATAAAAGGATCCCTGCAATAGAACGCGCCGACGCGCAGCTCAATCTGCGAAAAGTCGAAGTCGAGGAAGGATGTGCCTTCCGGCGCGACCACAAACTGCCTGACACCGATCGGGTCACTACCTTTTCGGGGCATGTTCTGCAGGTTCGGCTTGCGAGCTGCAAATCTGCCTGTGTCCGTTCCCATCGGCATGAGATCGGGATGGATTCTGCCGGTCGCGTCATTAATCCATTTGGCATAGCCGTCGATGTAGGTGCTCTTGATTTTCGCCCACTTGCGGAATTCCTGTACCGTATCAAAGAACTCCACCATATCCGGCCTGTGCTTTTTGCAGTAGGCGCGAAGAAGCTGGATTGCTTCGTCATCGGCTGCCTCGGCGTATTTTGCCGTGGTCTTGAGCACTGGCAAGCCTTCCGTCTTATACAGGTAGTCCTTGAACGCCTGTGTCCCACAGTTTTCACCGATGTCCACATCGCCGATGACCGCCTGCAGCTTTGCACGAAGCTCCACGAGGTGTGCTTCGGCTTCTTCCTTCTTTTGCTGCATGAGTTTCGTGTCCACGAGGACGCCGTTGTACTTCATCATGCCGGTGAAAACCGCTGTCGGGCTTTCGATGCTTTCACAGATGAAGCGGTGCTTCGGGATATTGTTCTCAAACCACTGATTGAAGGTGTCATACAGCTGCAGCGCCCAGTCGCTATCCGCGCAGGCATAGCGGCAGGTGTCCCATGCGTCCGGATCCAGTTCATCAAAGGATCGTTCGCCGACGACTTCCTCGAACTTCGGAAGCTCGACACCGTAGAGATACGGCACCAGCGTCTTCAGGCCGCTATCGCCGAGATCGCGGAACTCATAGTCGTTCTTCAGTGTGAGTTGCGAAGCTACGATCGTGTCATAGACCGGTTCCTGCAGCACGATGCCGTCTTTGTAAAGGAACATCGCCTCGAACGCCATGTTATGCGCGATCTTGACCGTGGCAGGATGCTGGAACAGGCGCTGCCGCAGATATTCCATGACGGTCGTAATGTCAGCGTTTACACCAACGCGATGGCGGAACGGGATATACCTGCCGGTGCCTTTTTCGACAGAAATCGACACGCCGGTGATGTCCGATTTATGCGCGTCCAGCGCTGCCTTATCGTCCGAACGATATTCGTCCATGGGCGAAGTCTCGAAGTCGAATGCTATCACGTCGGCATTTCCGATGTATTTTTCAATGTCCGCAATCTCGCGGATCGTCTTGTAGTCATTCATAATCTGTACCTCTTAACATGCAGCCGTGGGCACCGGGGAAGGCACCCACGGCTGCTTCTGTCCTTATTCGACCACGGTCTCCGTTTCCGTCTCGACAACGGAAACCTTGCCTGCGATCAGCTTGACCTGCTCAGTCATCGCCGCGATGTTCTTCTTTTCCTCCGGGGAGAGAGGACGATCCACCGCGCAGATCACCTGACTGTAATTGATACCGGTGCTGTTCTGAGCACGCTTCAGGGTGAACTTCGTTACCACGTGGTTCGCCTTCATGCCTTTGGTAACGAGGCGCGTGACGTATTTGGTGAACTCTGCGAGCGAGCCCGTGGGCAGCGTCATGATGATCGGAAGCATTTCGCCTTCGCGCAGCAGATACATGCGGCGCTTCTGCTTGCAAGCCATGCCGCCGTTTTCGCCGCTGCCGAACTTGGCATACGAGCAGGTCTTGCAGTCACGGCATTCGCCGGTCTCGGAGACGACGCCGAGTTTGCCGTCGAGGCTGGAGCAGTCGGGCGGATTGTTGCCACCGGTGAATTTCTCCTTGTAGTAGCTGTTGATCGGGTGATGGTACAGGATGACGGCGCTGAACTCCTTGGCGCTGTCGGGGCTGGCCGGATCATCTCCGGGCACCTCATACGCAAGTCCGCCGCCTGCAGGGATCTTGATCTTCTCGAAGCTGGGGCGCAGGCCGTCCAGTTCCTCACTGAACAGTTCCGCCAGATTGACGGTCTCGGCGAGATAGCCGGTATTGTTTTCGATGGTTGCGAGCTGGGTGTTCTTCTTGGTAGCCATAGTCTTTATTCTCCTTTTTCTTATTTTCTTGATTTGGCAACGCGGATGCTGGGCTGCTCGTAGATCTGAATGACGCCTTCCAGCCAATCAGGCAGGATATCGTCGTTATTCGCTTTGAGCTCTTTGACGGTCGCGCCGAGCGTCATCGTATTGATCGTGAAGAGGTGATCAAAGCCGTGTTCGCGCATCCTGCGATACAGTTCTTCCTTTTCCTCCGGCACGGCACCGGGGAATTCCTTGATCACCAAGCTGAAGCGGGATCCGTTGCGGTCGAAACCGGTGCATTCCTCATCCGTCATGTACTGGATGAGCTCTGCCTCCACGGCATCGATGCTTTCCTGCACTTCCTTGAGCTTTGCCTGAAGTTCCGTTTTCTCATCTCGCAGCGCCTTCAGGGTGTCCGCTGCGGCGAGCATGCTTTTTTCACTCATATCGTTATCCTCCGATGATTTTCTTGTAGTCGTCGACGAGCAGCTTTGAGACATCTGCCTTCTGGCGGAGCGCACCCATGACCTTTTCGTCGATCGTGTCTTTGCAAACGAGGTGGATGTAGACGCCACGCTTCGTCTGGCCAATGCGGCGCACCCGCGCCATGGATTGCTGGTAGTTGGCATAGCTGAAATCCAGCGAATAGTACACGCAGACGCTGCCTGCTGTGAGCGTGAGTCCCATACCGGTGGTCTGCAGCTGGCCGACAAACACCTTTACATCGGGATCTGTCTGAAAAGCCTCGACCTGTTCGGCGCGATCCTTCACATCGCCTTTGATCAGCGCGTAGCCGATGTTTTTCTTGTAGAGCATCCGGGCGATTGCATCGATCTCCGGCACGAATCGGGCAAACACAATGACCTTTTTGCCTTCCTCCATGCAGCTGTCGATTACATCCTCCAGCGCATCGAGCTTTGCCTTGGAGATCTGCTGCGCATCATCACCATCGTCATTGCGGACGAAACCGCCTGTGATCTGGGAGAGGCGGAGCAGCTGCGTCAGCACGTTCCGGGTTGTGATTTCACCGTTCATGAGCTCGGCGAAGCTGTCCTTTTCAATGCTGTCGTAGATCTTCTGGGCGTTCTGCTCCAGCTTGATCGGGTGTACCTCTTCCACGAACTCCGGCAGATCGACCGCTTCGTCGATGCGGATCCTGAATGCGATGGAATGCGCTTTTTCGACAAGTTCCGACAAATGCTTGTACCCGACGATCTGGTGATTCTGGAATCCGCCGAGAATAGCATAGTAGGCGCGGAAGCTGTAGAAGCTGCCTCCGAAGATGCTTTCGTCCAGAAACTTGTACTGGCTGAAGAAGTCCAGTGGGCTGTTGGTGATCGGGGTTCCGGTCAGGATCAGGTTGTAGCCGCTAATCTTGCCGAGCCGATGCAGGGCTTTTGAGCACTTCGCCTGCGGATTCTTGATTTTGCTCGATTCGTCACAGACGATCATGTCCGGGTGCCATCTGGTCAGCTCAGCTTCCAGACGCCAGCAGCTTTCATAGTTCACCACGATGACCTGCAAGCCGTTGCCGATCATGTACCGGATTGTGTCCGCCTTCTTTGCGCTGCTGCCGTCGAGGACGGCAAGCGAGTAGTTGAATGCTGCGAACTTACCAAATTCCTGATCCCACACATCCACGATGGATTTCGGGCAAACGACCAGAAGCTTCAGCACCTTGTGCTTGTGATAGAGCGTTCCCGCCAGCGCGATCGTAGTAATCGTTTTGCCGGTTCCCATATCCATGAGGAAGGCGCATCCTTTACTTGCCACCGGGATCACTTCCTTCCATCTGCTCCATGGCAAGTGCCATGTGCAGTTGCCTGTGCTGCCTGTCCGGCATGACGAGCAGGTTCTCCGGGCTGTTGTCAGAAGCGTTGCCGTTCATGTGGTGGACGACTTCGCCCTTTTCAAGAGGTCTTCCGATATACGCCTCTGCTGCAGCGCGAGCTTTCTTTGAGTTTGCCTTGCCACGATCGGAGATATGGCAGAGCGGGTTGCGCTGCTGGTTCAGCTTGGTCAGGTGCTCCGCCTTATGGCCGCGTGCGAGCTTGGCAAAATCCACGTTTTCGCTCATCCACAGATTTCGATGCTCTGCAGAGCAGAAGTTCTTACGACGCGGGTTCTTTCTTTCAAGTGGCTTCCCGCATACCACGCAGTGCACGATCATGTTGCGCCTCCCAATCCGAAAGTGCGCAGGGCGAAGTTGTAAGCTCTTACTTGATGCTGATAGGGTGTTGCCTTGATCGGCATCGGGAAGATGGGTTCTTCGTCGCCTGCATCCTTCGTTTCGACCATAGGAGCGAGGGAGTCATCCAGCGCAGCTCCGAGGAGCCCAAGCAGCGCCACGTTTTCTTTGGTGTAAGGCACTACCCACGCTTTATCGTCCGGATCGTAGAATCTTCCATCGATCTCTTTAATGCTCTCTTTGGCCAGATAGGCGTCATAGACACGAACGTGATTTCCGTCTCTTGTCGCTTTCAATTATTCGTCTCCTTGCTTGGTTTTGCGAAGGCGGAGAGGATGCTCTTCATCGTTTCCTGCTGCTCCGGCTGCAGTCCGGGGAGGAGAGAACGAAGCAGGGCTTCCTGATCGTCGTGCAGATACCGGCGCGACAAGTACCATCCGTCCATGGCTCGGACGCCGCCGCCACGCCAGTTCTCTGTGACGATGGGGTAAGAACATGACAGAAGCTGCACATCCCGCTTTGCTGTTGATCTGCTGATATCAAATTCGTGCATGATGTCTTCCATGGACACCTTGCGCTGGTCGCTGATATACTCCAGAACCAGCTGCCTGCGTTCCGTCGCACTCTGCATGTTCTCACCTCCTTCCGCCTTCGTTGGGTTCATTGTAGGAATGAAGTGGTTCACCTAATGAGCCACTTTTTCGAGCTTTTTTGAAAAAGTTGATTTTTTTCTTGAAAATAGAAAAAGCCCGCTACAGCAGGACATTTCCTACCGTAGCGGGCGCAAAAAACCGGCAGATAGAATTATCCTTCTGGATTTCTATCTGCCGGAAGCCTATTGATTCTGGTCAATTCCAATCCCATAACAGACTTTAACTGCTACACGCGGCGCTCCTAACGATTCTCAGCCGATTCCAGCGCTTCTTGGCGCAGCAGAGGTCATATTCGGTTTTTTCAGTTTCTCCGGTGCCGCCTGCACCAGCTCGACTGACACCTTCGCGTCCTGATCGACCATCACCCTCAGGGTGCTGCCGCATTTCGGACAATTCAGTTCCATACCGTCACATCGCTTCGATTTTACAATCGGTTTGCTACACTTCGGACAGCAGGCATACAAGAAGTTTTGTTCACCCATCCGTCGTCATCCTCCTTGGTTCGTGTACCGCCTTCACGCTGCGGTTCGCCATCAGCCAGCCTCCCGCATCGTTTCAAGGTGCGCGAGCTGACTCATTGTGAGAAGCGGAAGCCGCACCGAATGCTGCCGTGCGTACTCACCGTCCATCGTCTCGGCGTGGCAGTGTTCGCAAATCATCCACCCGCCGGTTTCGTCTAAATACAAGCCTTTATTCACAGTGCCACAGCAGGGGCACTTGATATCATACTGTTTCATCTGCATTCCTCCGTCAATACAGGTCTGTGATTCTGATCGAGTAAATATCGTCAAAGAATATTTGCTCTCCGTCCAGTTTTAATTTATGAAAGGTCACATCAATGTCTGTGACTCTGCCGCGTTTGACAACATCGTGAAAGGCGCTGTAGCAGGAAATCTCGACCTTCATGCCTCGAGCGAGCTTCGCAAGTACCCGCGAGTTGCGTTCTATTTCCTCTTCAGAAATCTCATGTCGTTCCACGCGCAGGTGCCGTTCTTCACGATCCCGCAGCGCTTCCTGCAAGCCTTTCATCGCGTCAAAGGGGGCGAAAATCTTAGCGCGTTCGGCTCTTGTCATCATATCCGGCTCGATGCCCTCCTATGAAACCGTTCCGTTCTCTCTGCGTACCCTCCGGCATGTAGTTCACACCGTTGAGCACGGCGTTCTTGCCGTACCGCTGCCGGATATCCAAGACCGTCTGCTGAATCGTGCGTTCCCGCTCGACAGCATCGAAGTTCGTAAACAGGTTGTATCCTTCACAGCCCTCATCGCAAACATCCTCGAATGCGATGCCGAGCCTTCTGATCTTGGTGTAGCGATCCGTGGTCTTATCATAAATACTCAGTGCTGCATCCACGATGAAAGAGGCAAGCGCAGTCGTGACGTCGAGCTTCCGAGCTCCTTTCGTGGGCGCAATCTCATCATGCGTGTATCCAACAAAAATGCTGACCTTGCTGGTGATGACCTTGCGCTTCATCAGTTCTGCTGCGCCATTGAGCGCCATCTCATGGATGACTGTCCGTGCTTCGTCGAAGGTGTAGTCGCGGGGGAGTATTTGAGAAAACGATACGGATTTAGATTTGCTCTTATATTGCTTTATATCAGAGATCAGGCACGGTTCGCGTCCCCACGCATGGTCGATGAGCAGTTCCGCGTTCTTCCCGAAGGTCTTAAACAAGAGGCCTGTGTCCATCTGCGTCACGCCGCGCATGTCGTACACACCGTATCGCTCAAGCCTGCGTGCCGTGCCACCGGCCACCATCCAGAAATCTGTAATGGGGCGATGATCCCACAGAGTCTTCTTGTATGTCTCTTCGTCCAGAATGCCGATATGGTCTCTGGCATGTTTTGCTGTGATATCCAGCGCGATCTTGGCGAGGTAGAGGTTCGTCCCGATTCCCGCAGTGGAGGGGATGTGATACCTGTTGGCGATCTCATTCATCAGGAACTTGGCGAACGTCACCGCGTCCATGTGATTCGGCGCGAGATAATCGGTTACGTCGATAAATGCTTCGTCGATCGAATACACGTGAATGTCCTGCGGATCGAAGTAATCCAGATACAGGGAGTAGATGTCCGCTGCGTACTCAATGTACAAAGCCATGCGGGGCGGAGCGACTTCGTACTTGACGCTGTTCGGGATCTCCGACAGCCTGCAGCGGTTTTTTATGCCTTGCGCCTTCATCTTCGGTGTAATGGCAAGGCACAAGGCATTTTTTCCACGTGTGAGATCGGCGACGACGAGGTTCGTTTCGAATGGATTGTACCCACGCTCCGCGCACTCTACCGACGCATAAAACGTCTTCATGTCTATGCAAAAGTATGTGCGTTGCTTTGCCATCGTGGGTACTCTCCAATTCTACTTAGTCGTGAGGCGGTGGAGTCATAGGGCTTGCACCGCTCGAATGTAGGCCTCCGTGTCTGAACAGGCTGCTGCCGGAAGCCTGTCGGCGAATGCCTGCAGCCGTTCTTTCGGAAGCATCTGTGTGCAGCTGATATGCATGCACATGCTGCCGTCCGCCTTGTCGATCACCTGAATATGCCCGTTGTACGCCTGTCCAACGAAATAATCAGCCGTTTCGACGATTTCGCCGTCACCCTTAACTTCGTCGGGATCCAGCTCGAGGCACCATTCCTCGTCATTGATGAGCTCTTTGACCTTTTCCATTGGCCTCGCCTCCGTTACTCCAGATCCTTGAGCACCTTGAATGCCACACCTTGAATCACGCAGTTGTCGACGAAAATGTCATCCATAGCGGAATTCTCAGGGTGCAGTCTGACGCGATGCTTTTCTGGCTCCGGATAGAATCTTTTGAGGGTCGCTTCGTCTTCCATGAGCGCGACTACGATCTGACCATCGTCGGCGTAGTTCTGCTGCCTGATCAGGACGAGATCACCATCGTCGATGCCTGCTTCGATCATCGAATCGCCGTAGGCACGGAGAATGAAGAAATCACCTTGACCAAAGAGCGCAACAGGAAGCTTAACGTATTCCTCGATGTTTTCCTCCGCGAATTTCGGAATGCCGCAGGCAATCCGTCCGAGAACGGGAACTCGGACGATATGTGACTTGTTCTTCGCGCTGGTCATCGTCCGATAGCCAGAAAAGTTGAGGATACCATCCTCGCACATCTGCGCTATGTAACGCTGCACCGTAGCCTTCGAAGAGCCGACGCCGTCTGCAACCTCCTGCATCGTGGGAGAGATACCGAATCGGTCTGTGTAGTTGCTCACAAACTTCTCAATATCCGCGAGCAGTGTCTTGTCTTTGCTTCTCATGCGAAATTCCTCCTAAATAAGACCCGTGTCTCATTTACGATTTAATTATACTCATGAACAGGGTGCCCGTCAAGTGGTTTGAGACAGAAAATCCGGTATCCGCTCGTGAGGTAATGATTTAATTACATGTGTGATCAAAAAGAAAACCCCACAGCATAATCGCTGTGAGGCTGTCCGTCGCTATTTATATCCTGATAATCCGCTTATGCTTGCTTTCTGCGTATCGGAGCGTGGTCGCCGCGCCGCCCCAGCTATGCTTAACGTAAGCGACAACGACGTCCGCCTGATCTACCATCCATTCGTTCCGCTTGCTGATTGCGAATTTCAGGGGAACTCCCTCCAGCGGGGGATATGTGGTATCGTCATACAGCTTCGTATCGTAGTCGCGGTTCAAGTACGGAATAACCAGTGTCGAATGGATCTGCGGGTTGTCCTTCTTCAGTTCGTGTACTGCGTGCGCTGCCACGGAATCGAAACCGCCGTAACCGCCGAGCAGGAAATAGTCAGCACCTTCTGCCACAAGACCGCGAAGGATTTCATCCAAGGCGGATCGTACCGTGGATGTATCTGTCATGTCCTTGTGTCCGCAGAAAGCGATGATGCTCATAATTCACCTAGTATCGTTTGAATTCTTCGTAACTAATCATACTGTACCTAGTCGTCATGCAGTTTAACCCTGCAGTGATTCCAGTTCTCGCTGCAGGCGCTTGATCTGTTCTTGTGCTTGTCCGTACACGGTAAAAGCCGAAATGATGTCCTCATCATCCTCAAATCGTGGACGGGCAATAAACTTTTTGTCGAGGATATAGGTTTTCGTCACTTCGGAAAACTGAACGGTGACCTTATTGATCTCCTGCGCAATGACGGTACCGACGCCATACTGAGCAGCCGTCACTTGTACGCCGATGAGCGAAATCTCTGCGCATTCATCGCAGCTTCGATCCAGTTCAGCGATCTGCTGCTCGATAGCATCGATTCTCGCAAGTCGCTCTTTTTCGATCCGTTCAAGCTCTTCAGGAGACATCACCGGTATTGAGCTCTTTTTTCGAATCGTTTTTCCTGTCGATGGTACGGTGAGCCCTCGATAGAAGTTGTATGTGCGACAGCAGTACATCAGGTCAAACGCCAACAGATGAAGCGACTGGTCGCGGTAATACTCATTCGTCAGTCTACTGAAATGCTTTTCCAGTAAGCTCTCGTGCTCTTTAAGAGCAGCGACAACTTCCTCGCAAAGCCGATAATAATTCGGAAGGCTGAAGCTGGTTCCCGCTCCGATGCTAAAACCGAAATCAAGGTATTTCGCCATAGTCTGCGCTTCGCTTGCTTTGAACGGATAATTGAAATCCGGATCGTTCATCGCCAAGAACACCGACGCTGAATGGCGATCTTGCTTAAACGACCAGTTCCGTGGAAAGTATTTCTGGAGCAGCGCATTGTATTCGTCAATGAAGCGATCCATGTTGTCCTGCACCGTCGCCACGTCACCGTGCGCATCTGAAAACAGAACATCACGGAACAACCGCTCAACGGTCTCCGGCTCTTTTTCCCACAGCTTTATCACGCCGGAGCTCGGGTGCATTCTGCTGTTGTCGATGAACAGGGAGAATTCTTTTTTGGCGGCGCTGAAGCGGTCGGTAAAGGACGCAAAAGCATCATCCGGCTTAAACCATTCGTCCCGCCAGACCTTCATTGCTCTCCACTTGAAAAGTTCGTCGTTCCCGTCCTTGTCATATAACCAATCGATTTTATCCTCGTATCGATTGATCAGTTCGTGTAAATTCTCTGTGTTCATGCTGTCTCTCTCATTTCTGCTTTATCAGCTGCTTCATCAATTATCTTGAATATTAACACCAAGTGCCATTTACGTATTAAGGATTCGCGAGAGGCAGGAAACGATCAAGTCGACATCGCTCTCTGTGTTATATCGACCAAGGGAGATACGGATAGTGCCAAAGGCCAGCTCATCCTCAAGATTTATGGCATCCAACACATGCGACTTCTGTGTATTAACGCTGTCGCAAGCTGCTCCAGTCGAAATGCTAATCCCCATTAAATCCATCCGATGCATAATTGCCTCGCCATCTTTTCCGGGGAACGATAAGCTGAGAAGACCCGGAAGCGTGTTTGATCCGCCGTTACGAATAAACTTAACACTTGCTTCGCGCATCCCTGCTAATAACCGCTTTTCAAGACTCCTGACGTGCTGAATGTTCTTGTCCATTGCGCAACAGTTCTCTCGAAGTGCAGCGGCCATTCCTACTATTGAAGCTAAGTTTTCTGTACCTGCTCTTTTGCCTTTTTCTTGTGATCCTCCATCAGCATAGGGAAGAAGATCCGCTCCTTTTCGAATGTACAAAAAGCCAATACCTTTAGGGCCATTGAATTTATGGGCCGAAGCCGATAAATAATCAATGCCTAAATCATGTACATCAATAGGAATGTGACCTACTGCTTGAACAGCATCTGTATGGAAAAGTGCACCGTATTCGTGTGCGACAGCACACAAATCTTTTACTGGCTGCACTGCTCCGAGTTCGTTGTTTGCGAACATAACAGAGACCAATCTCGTGCGCTTAGTTATAATACGCCTTAACGTATCGACAAGAATCAGCCCATCAGCTGTAGGTCGCAGATATGCAACTGGATACCCTAACCGTTCAATTGTGGCACAAGATCGTAATATGGCGTGATGTTCGAAAGCGGATGTGATCGTTGCACGACGATCAACATCTGCAAAAGCGGAGCTCTTTATTACCCAGTTATCACTTTCTGTCCCGCCCGAAGTAAAAAATATCTCTTCCGGGTTTGCGCCAATACATGCAGCTATTGTTTCCCTCGCTGCGGCAAGAGCTTTCTTCGGTTCGCGTGCAAACGAGTAGGGTTGAGAAGCGTTACCATAGTTGTCTTTTAGCCATGGCAACATTGCTTCAAACGCCACTTCATCCAGTCTGGTGGTAGCTGCGTTATCAGCGTAGACTTGATACTTCATCGGAATCACCTCATTGAAACAAAGTGCATCCTTCGTTTTTGAATTCTTCAATCTTTGCCGTTAGCTCTTCTTCTGTTACTTCAAAATACTCAGCCAAACACGACAAGCAGTAAAATGTGGTTGTCTTCCGATCTATCAACTTTTTGGTGAGTCCTATCTCATCCTTTGATAGTGGGGACTTCCCGCAAACATAACACTTTTTCTTCTCCATATTATTCGCTGTCTATACCTCTGATCCTAAACGGGGGCAAATCCTTTCCCGCATATTCAACATCAAGAAGACCCAACTGGTACTTAATTGTATCACGCATTCTTCTGGCTCTGTCAAAGCAATACCGTTTGAACTCCCTCGGAGTAATATCCTCTGCGTGCTGGACATGGGGGAATATCAGCTTTAAATATGCTGTCGCAATTCTCTTAACTGCTTCGGTATCTCGAGTATCTGCGCCTTCTGGAACAATGATGAGTTCATCTACTACGCTGCGGTAAGTCATATCTCCACGTAGCTCATGAAGGATGGAGCAGAAGTACTCCGAGTTAAGAGCCCATCCATTGACTTTTAAGTCATCTTTCATACGTGGGATATTCCATCCTTTGATAAAGCCATGGAAGCGCTCGATCAAAGCAGATTCATGGAATACGACCGGCAGCTCCGTGAACATATTGCTGTATCCATCTGCGTCCATAATCTCTTTTCTAATATTGCCGCAAAGGATAACGCCAGCATCTGCCGTGCCTTTATAATCTCCAACAGTAAAATTGCCCTGTTCAAGATATCCTTTCAGTGCAGCACGCATTTCGTCAGTGTCTGTGAAGGAAATCGTTTGAACTTCGTCCAGCGTTACGAAATCACTTCCGGCAATCAGGCCTTCTCTTCGCTTGGTCTGATCATAGAACATCTTTGCCCGGCTCATTACACCGCCGCTTGAAAGCCATCCAAAGCGACTTACATTCCCGAACAAATAAGATTTTCCTGTTCCTTTCGGTGCAAGCTCGATCAAGTTTAGTCGCTTTTCAACGAAAGGAAGCAGTCTGGTGATCATTGTCAGCTTTTCTTCTTCGGTAGCATATCCAGCTGCATTATAGTCGACTGCGCCAAGAATAACATCTATCCATTCTTCTGTTGTGAATTCTTGTCGAGCATCTTTATAGTTGTCGAGGTCTATTTCATACGGGCAGAAGTTCTTAAAAGAGACGAGCTTGATTTTTCCGTCTTTTGAGTTCTTCGCCTTCGATGATTTTTTCTCATACTCAAATGTAAAGTCAAAATCATCAGGGGAACGATAGCCGAGCTCGACCATTCCCCAGATATCTCGTCCTTTAACCAAGTCCTCCTTGCACGAATCCCAAACGTCAGGTTCAATAATTGTTTCCTTGAATCCGAGGCCAAAGTCCGGCAGTGAGAAAGACACTTCGCCAGTTTTGATATCGATGTTGACGGATACCTTCGCAAGGAATTTAACCGTTCTGCCTTCAATTACGATTGCATTCTTGATCGTGTTCCAGTCATCCTTGCGAGGAATGAATTTCTTGACAAATCTGGCAAGATCATCCTTGTCAAAGTAGCCTTCATCGTCCTCAAACTTTTTCAGAAGCCAGTCTCTCATGAACGCAGGAAGACTCAACGTGGAGAAAAAGTTGGTCTTTTTCAGGTCTTTGAATACGACCATCTCATCAAAATTGTCTCTTAGCTTCTCAGAAAGCTCCATGTTTATCCTCCTTAGAAATCGTCGCCGAAATCAAAATCATCTTTGACAGTTGCTGCTTTGCCTTTAACCTTGAAGGATACGGATCCAATTAGATCCGAGCCATCATAAACCTCTGCCACGTATGGCTTTGATCTTGCTCGTTTAATATCTGTCAAGGCAAATTCAAAGTGCGTACCGTCATCAGTTTTTCCGGTGTAGGTCTTGTCTTCGACAATTATACTGACCTTATCTACCGATTCGACATCCGAGATATACAAGGAAATGGAAACTCCGGAATGCCGATCAACAAAGATATCGTTCGGATGCATCACTGTAATTTGGACACCTGCTTGTTTCTTAAGCGTAAGTGTTATCACCGGTACAATGATTTCCTCCCAGCTTGCTCCGCCATGCACCTCAACATTTGCCGGTCTGCTTCCACGGAATCTTCCATAGTCGGAGAGCACAATAAAACCGTTTTCTTCTACAAAGAATGGTGCATCACAAGACTCAAACGCCTTACAGCATCTTCCGGAATGCTCGCCTTTTGTATCAGTGTCATAGGGCACCTCCTGCCGTTTAATAACAGCAAGACGAGAAGCACCGTGGTCGCTGGCAATCACGAAGGATTTGCAATGGTGCATACCCAACTCCATTGCTGCAGTGTTAATCGCTCGCTCGATTACCTCAAGCTCCGCCGGGATGTGAATGGGATCTTCATCATCAGTGAAAAAGTATCCTCCCTTATCTTTGTGCTTAATATTATCGAGCTGCTCTTCTTTGTATTTCTTTCCACCGTTCCACTGATCAAAAAACTGCTTGTTGATTGAGGTGATGGTCGGAAGATCAGACCGTGTTACTTGGGTGCGGATGGATAGTCCTTTTTTCTTCGCTAACGCAGAAATAAAGGAAAGATATTCAACCCCCAGCGCATCAATCCAGTATAGATAAGCACTGTCCTTGTCAGACACTGCCTTGATGGCATTGTCCCGTGTAGGAAGCTGTGCATATGATAGAGCTCTCGCATTTGCTTCAACTAGGGAAATGAACTCAGCTGAAATGTGGTTTGAAACCTTTTGCTGCTTGTACAGATCAAAATATTTGGTCATTTCATCTGCAAGCACGGGACTATCAAACACATATTTTCTTAAGTAGTCATTGAGCGCGGGATACACGTAGGAAATGGCATCAGAATACCCATAATGCGCTATCCACTTAACGATCGTTTTCTTCTCCAGAAGAGTATTATCGGTAAGCCGATAAATGCTTTCTTCGGGATCGATCTCATTTGCCTTAACAAATATCGCAATATCAGCTTCGGGGAAATCTTTCAGCAGTCTCTTCCTATCGTCGTAGAACTTCCTAAATCGGCTGTCTGCGTGGGGCACCGTGGTGATGAATGTAAGCAGGTTTCTCTTGAGATCCTCGAAATGTTCGGTGTTCTCAACTACCGCATTGAGATAGGCGCTCTGGATCTCTTTGGCGTGCGTTTTGAGGAAAAGGAATACGAGCCAATTCTTATATTCCAGTCCAGAAACTGCAAGATTCAAGTCGTCTAAAATCTGGTCATCAATTCCATACTTGGCGAATACTGCGGAAATCGACCTGTTGCATTTATTCAGGTCTTTCAAAAGACGATTCCACTGATCCTCTGTCCCGAGGCTTTGCTCTATAGCAAAATCGTGCAGCAAGTATTTGATTGCTGGATAGCTGCCCTTGATCGTCGAAACGGGGAGAAGCGCACTATCAAGAACTAGCGCAGTGCTTCCCAAGACGGTGCCGAACGCGCCATCTTCCATTGCCCTGATTATGTGCTTGATTCCTTTTCTTGTAACGACACCAACGTCCTCAGTAACATTCGTGATAGCTACTGAAGTGAGCAAATCTCCATCGAAGAATGTTCTTCGCTGCTCTGTGATGCGATTGTCATCGCTGACGATCTTTTTCATTTGAGCAGAAACACCGCGTAAGAGAAGTATCGCTCTTGCATTTCCTATAGTGGTGTTTTTCAATCTGTGAAGCTCTTTATCTGCAATGGCTGCCCCACGAAGTGCGAGGTACTCGCCTAGTCCTAAGACAACGAATTTGTTGTCCCTGTAGTCAACATCTGACGTGCGGAAATAATCCACCAAGTCATCGATGCTGGGAAACTTATCCTCTTTGGGGCAGAAATCGCTCATACGCACAACGGTTAAGCCTGCCTGCATAAAATCATCTACCGCAGATGAGTATTGCTCATCTCCGACTACATAAAAGAAGGGCAACCCTTTAACAGTAGAGATATAATCTTGCACTTCTTTGCAAAGCATGCGTTATCCCTCCTTGTTGACGATGATCTTAACTCCTAACCCCATGTCTTTACGGACGATCTCTGTCAGCCATTTTTTCAGCTCTGGCCCTTCCATCGAATCAATGATTCCAATGGCTCTGTCACTGCCTCCGGCATTATATTCGGCAGATGCCATGCTTGAAATTTTGCTTCTAATACTCGGATTATCATTCCATTCATATGCGCTAATGCCAGTGCTTTCTAATGCATCGCGCACTTCCTCGATATTGGAGAGCAGACTGATATAATCGCCTATGATCCTCTTTCTGAAGGCCTGATCGCGGAATGCCTCAGAAGCGATATCGCCGAAGAACTCAGCACTTTGCAGGAAGGAGAGAGCTTCTTTTATATCTGCTTCACTTTGCGTGCTGCTGTTCAACGTCGCAAAGGCCTTCTTTGCATTAGCATAGTCTTTAGCCGGGACACAGCACAAAATGGGTGTGCGATACTTTTCAGACCAAGCACGCGGGTTCTTTGTGCCGCCAGTTTTATCGCTCCAGAGCTTATATAGCTGTGACTTAACCTGATTCTTTCTATACTCTTCTGCTGCTTTCTTTACCGTTGCGTTGCTTGCAGTCGATGATGAGGTGAACATCTCAGAAGTAATAGAGTTCTTGATTTCCTCGCATTCAGCATCTGTGAAGCCACTCAAATAGGGCGCATATATTTCCATGAAGATAGCCAGCGTATCACCAAGAACATCCCTAATCTCCGTGCTGTGATTAGCCATTTCGTCGCGGAATGATTTCATGTTGTCGGGAAGCATATCTTCATAGCCAGCAATGCGGAGAAGGTTATAGAAGAATTTATCCAACGAGGGGCGCTTCGCCCTTACAGACTCGCAGGAGAACCCGATAAATTTCAGGTAATCACGCCAAGCCTTAAATGCCCCTTCTTTGGAATGCGCAGAGACGTTGAGAAGAAGATTAGTGGATTTTACTACTTCATACTCTGTGATTAATTTGCGGATTTCATCTTCACCGGTTTGCCCGATCCAGAGCGCAGAATATTGCACGCTGAACAGCTTTTTTATATCGGATAAGACTGCGTCTTCAGCACCGATTTCCTTTGCCAAATTCAACAGCTTGCCATTTTCAAAGCGCTCTAAGAACAGCAGCATTCCCTTGCGGCAGTTTTCTGCCGTAAGAAGAGTCCGCATGTTTTCTGCGACAGACGGGCGCTGAATAGCTATCTTCCCGATATCGTTTGCGATATCATGCGCTTCGTCACCTTTGCTCTGGACGAGTTTGATGTAGAGTTTTACAATGTCGAATACCCCTGTAGAATCCACATCCTCTAGGCACCAAACGGGATATGCGAGATCTCTCATTTTAGACAGCACGAGCGAACCTGCTTGACTGGGAGAGGAGCAGGTGTTCGCGGTAATGTTCCATCCGCTTTCCGTTAATTCATAGAATGCTTTTTCTTCTTCGGTCAGGCTGACGATGTACGTAGCTTTGGGAGCTTTACCGATATAGTTTCCGATCATCTCAGAAAGCTTATCCGGAGTCATCGAATCCCGATGTCCCTCTGCATCCATAGAACGGTAAGGTTCTGAGCTGTACTCTTTAAGCAGGAAGCCCGTTATAAACGCAGACAGGTTGCAGACTGAGAACCCGAATGTTGTTTCAAGGAGATCATAGATTTCGCCAATGGAAATCCTGCCGCTTGACATGAACGCATCCTCGATCATCTTATCTACGGCTTTTTTGATGATGACAATATGCTCACCTGCGAGGCTCTCGTCTTTCCAATACTCCTTCTTTGACCATACCTTTCCCAGTACGGATTTTTCGCACCCCGAAATAAGTCCCTTTATTTCCGTTACTCCCATACCGTATTTCGCAACGGGTTTCGGAGTGGTGAGTTTCAACTGTGTTTCAGTAAGCCCTTTGGTGAAATCCTGCACGTGCTTGAATCTGGAAAGCACGATCGTTTGCAGTATAGTGTGTACAGCAGCAGCACCGGTTGCCTTCTCTCCATCAGGATTGGCATAAGAGAATACAATGAACTGCCCGTCATGAATACGATCCTTCCAATCACGTTCCAAGACATCTTTGGCTTTTTTCGCGTTCTCTTTTGATTGCTGTCCATTGTTGCCGCTATAGTACATTGACATTGCAGAATAATCCACGTACTGTTCAAAAGCCTCCAGTCCAAGCGGAGTTGACAATGCGTCAATTACTGCAATATTCTTATATGCCGGATCCGCAATGGTATTTCTGATAATGGTTCTGAAGTTTTGTGCCTCTTCCTCCGTCTTGGCCAAAGCAAGAACGGCATAGAAATGCCAATCCACATCCTTGCTCTTCAACGCGTCCATTGCTTTTTTGAAATCGGAGATGGTCACAACAGGCAGCTTGCCACTGTCAATGTCAAGAGCGTATCTAAGCTTGAGCGCCGGGGGCAAGCTGAGCGCAGCAGCAACTGCACCGCCTTCTGATACCAGTTTTGCAGTGGTGCCTTGTTTCTCGCGGATATCTTTTTTGAACGCATCTATCTTTGCGCCATCACCGGCGAGAACTGCCGCAGAGTATACCTTCTTATTATCTGCAATTGGATTCTCGATCAAAATGCCTTTTTTGACCAGCGCCTTTGCGATACTCTTACAGGAGGATTCTAGTTCAGGAGTGTCTCCTTCAAAAGCATAACTAAGGTTCTGATCTGTTGGCTTCAGAATCGGCAGAGCGCCACCCAGTCTTTGATCGATTGCCTGCATGATCAGTATGGTTTTTAGTACAATTTTTTCCTTGTCAGTAAGCTGTTTCTGCTGGGGGAACGTATCCAAAATCAGCTTTATGTCAGAAGAAAGATAGTCTTTTCCTTTCTCATAGAAGAAGTCCCAAAGCATATCGACCGTAAGGAACGGGCGATCAGAAAGGGGGCTCGTGTTCTGAATAAACCACTGGAACGCCTTAACTTCCATATCTTTAGGCGTCTTGATGAAATCAAACATGCTGCGCTGGTTAGACTGAAACGCAGATGCTATGTTTTTAAGGACAAGAGCAGCGATCGGATGGATGGGTAGAATATCCCTCATCACGGTCTCACCCTTAATGTTTGCTGCCTTTACAACTGCTGCCCGTGCTCCATTTACAGAAGAGTTCAGGTCTCCGGTCATCTGTACCCAATTGGCCTTAGCCGCAGGTTTAACATTGAAGGCATGTCCAATCAAGTCAAAAGCAATGTTATCCGGCAATGTGATTTCGACTTTATCAAATCTCTGCTGGACAACAGACCATGGGTTCGTTTTATCTCCGCTATCGAACTTCTTCGCGAGCGACGACAGCGGATGAGTTACGATCACAAAATAGAACGGTTTCTCTTGGCAGATCGATACAATTTTCTGGAATTCGCCTAGTGAGGTGCTGTTCTGGCGGAAATAGTCGCTAAACTCATCCCAAATCAGGACGATTTTGATGTTATTCTTGTCAATAATATCTGCGAGCCAATCACGCAGGGAATCAGCAGTAAGATCAAGCGCGGTAATGCCTTCTTGCGCCGCTAAGCTGAAAATATCATCCATTAGTGAAGAGACGTCGGAGCTCTTCTTTAATGTATTAATAATCTCATCTGCTGTGGATTGAGAAAACGTGGACATCCACTTGGGTTTCTGAAGCAGAGCATCCATGAACTGGTTGTGGATGGGATCCTCCAGCCACGCAATCACGCTCTCCTTGAGGGAATTTTCCCCTCTATACTCTACGCCGTGAGCATCCAAAGCCTTTTTAACACTTTCCTGTACGGCAAAGAACAACTGCTGGGGGGTGGTAATGCTGCCCGAGGCATAACGATAAGCAGTCACAATTCCTTGCGCTTTGTGACCGATGATCTTCTCGAGCAAAGCCGGATTCTTTTTGAGAGGTTCAAACTTATCCCAATAAGCTCTAACCTCTGCCTCCGGTACCTCGAGTATCTTTTTTAATGCATACGCACACTGAGACTTACCGGTACCATACGCACCATGAATCCACAGAGACCGGTTGGTGTTCCCGCCCAGCATTTTTTCTGTAAGATTCAAAAGCTCAATAAATGTTTCATGAGGATAAGTATTGTCCCATGCAGCTCCGCTATTGATTGCTGATTCATCAATGCAAGGGAAGTACTTTTCGTTGACATCAAAGTATTCGCAATACTTCAGATTCTGCACCGGCATATTACAGTTCCTCCTTGAACAAATCAAGCACATCCTTGCTGGTCTTTTCTCTCAGCGTGATGGTTTGTAAGTCGTTAGTGAATGTCGCATTTATAAACTCCGGATAAGCGGAGGATAGTCCGAGCAGTCTGGATTTCAGTTCTTCTTCATCATAGATGCCAAAAATCCGAATTGGACTAACGCCGTCGCGCTCAACAGAATCATCTAGTAGATAAGCAAAATTGAATTCCTTATCCAAATTGCATTTCTCACTGAATCTGTAAAGTGCGTACAGCAACACGCGATTATCGCTGATCGAGCATCTGGTTCTAACCATGTCATCATCATCGGTAACATATCCGAAATTCAAAACGGTACCAAACGGTGTGCTTACAATACGTTTGAACGATTTGACTACGGAATTTGCTGCCTTTTCTTTGATGTCCTCGGCCAAAAGACGCTCTTTAATCGTAGACGCCTCATAATAGTACCCCGTATCCATCTGAGCGATGTACCACTCAAATTGTGGATTCTCATATGCGAGATTGGTTAGCATAAGCCCCAAAGCTGTGTCTGACTCCCAGCCCAAGGAAAGGATCAACGAAGAGAAACTTGTGCATTTGTTTCCCTCGATTAACCCCGCGTCTCGAAGGAATCGTTTGAAATGCGTAAACATATTTGGCCCGAGGGTGTGTTCAGTGAAGAATTCGTCCTGCAAATCAAAGAACGAAACAAGCCAGTCGCGCTTAGGCGCATGATCATCAAAACAGTTTATTGTCTTCATTTTCTTCTCTCCTTGGGGCATTTTTAATGAGTTATAGGCATGGCAACCAGCCGGAATATCATGACACTCGTGGCATCGCACACAATCTGTGATGATCACATGGCCATTTTCAAAGTGAAGATGTCCGCGTTTGCAATTCGTTTCGCAAACTCTGCATCCAACACAATAGGCGGATTTTCTTAAAGCTTGGCGAATTAGCTTTCCTGTAGTTGGATGCGCTTTCACGTCCTTTTCTGCCATTTGAAAAACGAATCCGCTGCTTCCCTCGCTGATTTGCAGTGGAACTAGGGATGTATCAACTGTCTTTAGCCACTCTCTCCAGTTCTCTTGCTCGTCTGCAATTTCAATTGTAATGACACCATCTATGGTTTTCTCTTTATATTTCGCAACGTTACCAGCGATTCCGCGTCCGCTGCGCCGGTTATCCCATCCGCCCGAAGTGATGTAAGAATGCAGCTCAGTCTCGCTGTAGCTATCCCAGTTGTTCTTTTGCTTTATGATCTTAATAAATCCATCAATCTCATCAGGATAGTTCCGCCTTCTTATATAATCGCTACTGCCTCCTGACATTGGGCAAAGCAAGCAACCTGCTCGGGAATTACCTTTTTTATAAGCGCAGTTAATAAAGATATGGCGTGCAAAAATATATAACCATATTTCTGCAGATGTCCATTCCAGTAACGGATTGTAGCTGTGCTGACCTTTTTGCTTCTTGCCGTAATTCTCATACTCATACGTGCTTCTAGCAAGGCTTTCATGTTTTCTAACACCAACGAAATCCAAACCAGTGTAATCGTTCTTGCCAGTTATTTCACGCATTTTAAGTGTCTGTGGCGTGCTTTTATGTACACTACAGCACCACCTCAGAATACGAGACGGTGGCCCGAACAGATCCCATGATTCTTTGGGATCGAAATGTGACCGAGCCACATAGAATGGAGTTCCATCTGCTTCGCATTCACTCTTCGCAATTTTTACTGCTTCATAAGTATCCGGAAACTCCATGCCGGTGTCACCAAAGATAACCACAAAGCTGTCTCGAGGAAGGGCTTTTTTTACCAGATCCAATAACACCGCGCTATCTTTGCCGCCAGAAAAAGCAACATGAAAGATATCGAGTCTATCCTTAAACTTCTCGTACTCTTTTACAATCCTTTTTACTGTAGCGTCTTCGATAACTGTCAATAAATCTTCGTTGATCGCGCACATCTTATCCAGATCAATGGGAATAAGCTGATGTCCGCTGTCTGCTCCAAATACTATTGCGCCGCTCTCATCTCTGATCGGTTGCAGTTCTGGCGCAGAATAAAGGTCACCGCCTTTTGTCTTTGCAACTTGTGTGCCTCTGTACCAATACGCGTTTGCCTCCGCCCACATATATGGAACATCATTTTGCTTTTCATAGTTCCAGTATTTATCAAATCCAAGGATATCCATTTCCTGTGCATATACAGGACGTGGCTCCTTCGAGAAATTCGTAGGAGTTGAATTCAGTATTATTCCACCGGTTTCCGCGTCAAAGGTATAGGAATACATACTAATCACTTCCTTTCTCGCAGTTCTCTTGCCTGCTGTATTATTTCTTCAAGTCGCGCATACTTGCTCTTAGCCATGTACCCCGTATTAAACAAATACTGACCCGCAGCTTCAGGCGTCAATTCAATATCTGTTCTGGCTAAGGCCAAGGCGAGCATCTCCACGTACTGCCTATCAAATGTGCGCTCTGCAATGATTCCAGCATTTTTATCATTGAAGTGGAGCACATGCAGGCTGTATTTCTTGCTATATTTATAACAATAGCTTTCCAGAAGATAATGGTTCCAGTTCTGGCCACAGAGCGGGAACATCGCAAAGGTCGTGATATCTCGAATAGCTACGAAGTGATCCGTAACGAAGCCAGCCAGAATCCGGTCAATTTCGTCGACTCTAAAATCCACAAATCTGTTTGCCACGAATCGATTTGCTTCTGTCCTCACCATCTCATCGTAAAGCGCCTGAAAAGCATATTGACGGTTTATCCCACCAGTAAGATCAACAACTTTCTCTGACACCTCATCGAAAGAACACGAGTCTCTTCCGGCGATGAATTGCTTCAGAAGAGTGATCACGTCGAGATCTGGATTATCTACCGTCAGGATCTTTCCATTAAGATGGTATTTCTGGATCAATACTTTTTTGTAAATCGCGTTATAAATTGCAAGCGCAGTGAGTTCGTAGTTTTCCTCTTCGATGTCACCAAGCGGGACGTCACTCAATGACGCGAATCCTTTCTCTTCGCACGTCGTGCTGACAAAGTCGAGAATATCTTCGATTTCATCATCGGTAATACGCAGCCGATCGACAAGAAGATAAACTCCTTCGGAGGAAAGGACGAAATCGTCATTGCCAGAAATAACTCGCCAAATATTTCCCTTTGGGATATAGGGCAGTTTCTCGCTCAAAACATCGACACTCTCTGTCTGCTTATCACCCCATACCCGCTTTATTTCAGAAGTAACTGCTGCTTTTTCCGTAAGCTTTGCGCCTCTGTTCATGAATTTCTTGGAGAAGGAGCAGCCACAAACATGCTTCTGTAAGTATTCCTTGAGCATATTATCTGAAGTAATCAGATGACTTGACATCCATTCCGCCTGATCATCGAACAGGCACTCGTAATATATGACTTCCGCTCCGGTGGAGAAGACGTCCTCGATAATACTCTGTAATTGGGAAGGTAGATCGTCACTTTTGCAATACACCCTGTCCTCAATCACAGTACCGGATGCGAGTATTTCTCTCTTCAGCTCTTCGTCATCTGAAGGCAACGTGATGTCCATCGCTGCGGCAAATTGCCTGAATCGCATCATTTCTCGAATCGATTCGTATTTAAAGCCAAACTGATAGTGTTGCCGCAAAACACTTGCGATTTCGGGATTCACTTCAACTGCGAACATTGTTCCGGTCGAAGTATCGTCTGCGCTGGTTGTATCATCAAGTTTTTGATACCGAATATGTAGCTGATCGTATGGCACCCCGCATAGGTCAAGAAAGCCCTTGATGCCTTTTACGATTCTTGTGGCAGAGCAGTTACCCTCAATATACTGCCCTCCGCCGATTGCTCTGGGCATTCTCAGTAGGTGCTTCTTTTCCTCCGACGCAATCATTAACGCATCCGAATGAAAAGTCTTTTTATCTACTGCGGCATCAAATAAATCAGCGAACTCCACGCGCAGCATTGAAATCAGCTTGACATATAGACTGCCCCATTTTTTCGCGTCATGGGCTTTTCCCTTGTATTCAAAAGAGATCGGCTTAGTATATGCCATGCTTCCAATGTTGCAAAAATCAACCATACGCCCGGAAACAGGAATTGGACTTCCGGATTCGCTCTCTTCGCTGGTAGAGGCTGGAATTTCATCTTTGGAAGCGGTTTCTGCTTCCGGTTCTTTGCTTTCGATGACCGGGTGCTCGGCGCAGTACCTCATATAAAGCATGAAGTCGCCGAGTATCTTTCCATAATGAACTCTGTTCGAAATTTTGAAAACCTTATTCTTTTGAATTGCATTGAGTAGCGAGGCAAGAACATTTTCATCGACAACGTCGAAAAGAGATCCGGAGATAAGTTTTGCCTTTATCCCGAATTGTTCTGCTTTTTTCAGGTTAGCTTCTATCCACTTAAACTTTTTCTGCGAAACAGCGGATGCAGCCCATTCCAAAAAGGCTTTTTTGGTATCTGGTCTAGCATCGATCATTCTTCTTGCCTCCGTTAACGTAGAGAGGTATTGCTCGTAATTGTCTCTGTATAAATCAACGGCTTCGCGGAAAAGTCTCGTAGCAGGAACGTAAACTTTCTGCCCTTTGTACGCAGATTCCATGCTCTGCATCTGATAAGAAATACCGTTTTCATTTCTATAGACTTCATCAATGGTGATTCCACGGTTTTCTGCCATTTGCCGTAAATCTTGTGAAACCCGTTTGATTATGTGTGCACGAGGTTGAGCCTTCTTTAGAGCTTCAAGGTAACCATCGAGAAGGATGACGGCTTCATATATATCCCATTGCGGCTGTCTGGATTTCAGTTCCATAGTCATCCTCCTTCCATAATGCTAAGATTTCACCTTGTATTATTTTCCCTCGATTGTTTTCTCAGCGAGTATCATTTCTATGTGATTGCGGAATTCGTAAATCAAATGGTCGGGGGATAGAATTCTCATTTTGTCCGCAAACTGAGCAAGCCAACCATAGAACGTGGGGCTGACCTGCACATGCACCGTTGCAGCGCATGTGGTATCATTGATTGGCATCATAGCAGTACTCTCACCGAACTTGTCGAACACGGGCCCTATGAGGGATTTGTCGAATTGCAACACCACATCTTCAAGGTCGCCACTGAACATCTTGAAGGCCTGCTCTGTGAATTCTGCCACGCCGTCGATCTTTGCGATGGCTTCGTCGGAGAGGACGGACTCTTCTACAACTTCCAAGTGATCCATACGATCAACACGGTAGCTCGCTGTCCGCTCCGGGTGCCTGTTGCTGTACGCCATCAGGTAGTAGTTGTCTTCATTAAATATAAGCGCGACCGGTTCTACATAATAACGCTTCTTTTCGCCGGTGCCCGTTGTAACGAAAACCCGCTCTGCTTTCTCGTTGAGATGGAAGTAATTGAACGCGATCTTCTTCCTCCGGATGATCGCATCCTCAATACCATCGACGGTGTAGAGGATAGACTCATTCGTGTGCTTCCGGGTGTTAAAGCAGACCATGTTTTCTTTCAGCAGCTCCGCTTGATGGGATCCGCCCAGAGCGGCGACCTTTTCAACGAGCTCTGCCGTTTTCTTTTCCGTGACGAAGCTGGCCGCCTGCACCGCATCGATCAGTATTTTGATCTCCGGCACCGTGAGCTCATGCTCCGGAACGTAGTAGAACTTCTCTTTATCCTTCAGGTAGCTCATGATCTCGAAGCCATTGTCCTGCATGACTTCGATGTCCAAACTCAGCGTCCGGACGTTGCTGGAAATGCCCATTTCATTAAGCCGCCTGCAAAGCTCGACACGGGAGATGGGATGGCTTTCATCCGTCTCTTTGCGTAACAGCTCATACAGCTTCAGCAGCTTGATTTTTTGCATATTTGCAGCCATGCCGCGCCTCCTTCGTGAAAAGGGTACAAAGATACTTATTTATTTTACCACAAAACTCCCGAGATTTCAACAATTTAGCGTAATTAAATCCTTACTTGAATGGATATTTTCGTGAATAATTGGTTCGAGTCCGTACCCTCCGTCCCTTTTAGGCGTTCTTTGCAGGTGCAAAGAAACGCAAAAAGTACACCAGCATTTTGACTCCAGGTTTACCTGCAAACATAGAAAAACGGGCTTCATCACAGCATTTTTGCCGATCTGAAGCCCGTTTTCACTGTGTTTTCACTGATTGTAGCCCCAAGAGCAGGAAGAAACCTCTCTTGTCTTGGTAGACAAAAGAGGTTTCTTTCATGGCGCGCCCAGCAGGATTTGAACCTGCGACCTACCGGTTCGTAGCCGGGCACTCTATCCGCTGAGCTATGGGCGCATCCGTATCAAGTTCAGTGCGTTCTTCAACGTACCTGCTTATTATACTCATTTGATACGGCATTGTCAAGGGTTTCAGAGATATATTTTAGCAAATTGATTCTGCCCCGCCGATCGAACCGATATCCCGCTCATGCACCGATGAGCTTTTGGTCAAATGCAAACAAAGCTTCGTTAATTTCATAGATATTATAATTTCCGTGATTTATAAAATACTCAACAATGATATCGAACTTATTCGAGCGTGACAGGGCGAATCCCGCTTTCATGAGCATTTCGCGCACCTCCGCAATCGGAAGTTCAAGCGCAAGCGCAAACGCAACTGCTGTTGTTTTTGAGGGTTTATAAAGCCTGTCCGAACGAATTTTTGAAAATAGCTTCCTGTCCACATTTGCCTTCTTGTAACATTCTGCATCGGTCATTCCCGATTCATCGATTTTCCGAAGGAGCATTTCCGAAAAACTTTCATCGATTTGCTTCAATGCATCTTCAAGGGAAATTGCGGGCGCATAATCAAACATCGGCGGAAACATTGCCGACTTTTCTTCCGCCGCTTCATCGGGCGCCGACTCTGCATCAGCCGACGCAAAACGCTCCGCGCCGCGCAAAGAGGCTTTGGACTTAAGTCGGGGCAGTCTTCGCCTTGTTTTTCCGCCGCGCACGAACCGCGCTTCATCCTCATATGCAAACCGTCCCGGGGCGGCACCCGTCGGCGCACATGCCGAAAGCTCCTCTGTGTCGGTTGTATCGGTCAGGAAGCTGTCATTTATGTATTTCGCAATATCTCTTCGCAGGCCGTCTTCAAGCGGAAATTCCGCGCGGTTGTAAATCACAAGACATACGAGCATCTCATTTTCGGCAAGGAAATCCCGAATTGCATCAACGGCAATTCGCAGCGCGATTTGTTTCGGGCAGCCGAAAATTCCGGAAGAAATGAGCGGAAAAGCTATCGATTCACATCCGCGTTCCCTTGCTGCTTCAAGGGCATTCAAATAACATGAGCGCAGCAATGCCGGTTCGCCCTCTTTTCCGCCGAACCAGCGCGGACCCACGGCATGAATCACATATTTGCAGGGAAGATCATATCCCGCCGTGACCTTAACTTTGCCCGTTTCGCAGCCGCCGAGCTTTCTGCATTCCGCAAGAAGGCCCTTTCCCGCCGCACGATGAATGCAGCCGTCCACCCCGCCCCCGCCGAGCAGCGAGTTGTTTGCAGCATTCACTATTGCGTCAACTCTCATTTCGGTTATATCATTTTCAACAATTTGCAGCGGCATGGCAAACCTCCTTTTATGGAATTGGGTTTATTTGCTTTTCGGCCCTTACGCATTGCAGCGTCTGCTTTATCTGCGACGTCATTATACTACCATACAACGAAACACATTTCAATAACAATCCTCTGACATGCGGGAAGTTTCCTCCGATCCGCTTTAAAAGCTGCCGCATTATGCTTTAGAATGACGTGTGACGAAAAAAACATGCGCTGTTATGAAGCAGCTTTCGGCGAAAAAAACATGTGCTGCCGCGGAGCGGCTTCCGCAGCACTGCATGCCGTGCATTTTGCGGCTGCTTACGCAATAGAATTACGGAGGAAAAAACCAATGGAAACAAAAAAGCCGAAAACTTACGGCTACGCCCGCGTCTCAGGCGCGGATCAGAACAAGGCACGTCAGCTGACCGCCTTTCAGGAACTCGGCATTCCGCCCGAATGCATTTTCACGGATAAACAGTCCGGCAAGGATTTCAATCGACCGCAATACAGGCGGCTTGTGAAAAAGCTTCGCCCCGGTGACCTGCTGTATGTGCTGAGCATCGACCGACTCGGCAGGGATTACGAGGAAATCGGGCGGCAATGGCGCATTTTGACAAAGGAAAAATGTGTTGACATCTGCGTAATTGACATGCCTCTGCTCGACACGCGGCAGGGCAAGGATCTTATGGGAACGTTCATTGCGGATCTCGTGCTTCAAATTCTTTCATTCGTTGCACAAAGCGAACGTGAAAACATCAAAAAGAGGCAGGCGCAGGGTATCGCCGCCGCAAAGCAGCGCGGGGTTCGGTTCGGAAGGCCGGAAAAACCCCTCCCGGATGATTTCGGAGAACTCGTGCTGCGTTGGGAAAGCAAGGATCTGTCATTTGAAGCTGTTCTTCGAATGTGCGGCATGAGTCAGGCAACGTTCTATCGGCGTCTGCGCGACTTTCGGAGCGAGTCCGAAGAACCCCGCGACGATTCGTAATGAATTCACAACGAAAAAGGAACCTTTATCAAAAAGTGTACTTTTTGAGAGAGAATATTTCGATAATATTCGGTTGTCAATTTATCAGGTTGGGAGAAGTGAAACTGAAAAAATTCACTGAAACGGTGTCGAAATGCTTGACTTAACTTGTTTATGGTTGTATAATCGTTATATCGGAACCGCTGTTGGAAAGTACACCTTTTGAAGCAGGGTTTTGATTACTCGCACCTTAAATCCGAAAGGGGGAACACATTTTGACCAAGAGAACCGTTGAGAGTGCCTGCAGCAATTGTCGTTTAAAGGTCAGTTTGCCTTTTATCGCTATGCTTTTGGGTGCGCTCATACTCGCTGCATCGTTTCTTTTGCCGTTCGGAACGGCAAGGAAGGAATATCGTGAATGGCTGTCCGCAGCGCCGGACAGGATTTACGATGAGGAACTCAACATGACCCGCAGAGGTGCAATCAATCTTTCGCTGATTGAACTTGCACGCGCATTCGGCAAAGCGGGCAATTTAGACAGCAGCTTTTCAATGGGTACCATTATCGCTGCCGCTGTATTCGCTTTGCTGACGCTTCTGTTCACCGTGCTTAAAAAGCCGATACCCGCAATCGTGTTCACAATGCTTGCGCTCGGCGCGTTTCTGCTGATTCTGAAGGATTTTGACCTTCGCGGTACATTTTCCGAAAGCAGCAGCTATAAGCTCGGCTGCGCATGTTGGTTTGCGTTCATCGGAATTGCAGCCGAAATGTTCGGCTCAATACTGACGCTTGCCGAGAGGGCAAAAATGAAAAAACTGCACATAGTCGACGGCAGTGCCGCAGCAAATTTTGCCGGTGCCGCCGATGAATCCGAGAAGGGAGAATAAAAATGGGCGCATTTTTCAAAGGATTCTTCAAGTTCCTTGCAGTGCTTGTCATTGCTGCCGCCGTTGTTGTCTGCGTTATCGTTTTATGCGTGTCGAAGTCCCAAAAGGACTCTGAGCCTTCGGGATCATCGAACAGCGCACAAACCGAGACTGTCCGAACCGAAAAGCCGCGTACTTCCGATAAAACGGAGCAATCCGGCAAGGATGATAAGGACAGCAGCAAGCCTACGGAAAAACCGGATGCTTCCGACGGTGTTGACCCGGATTTTAAAGCTGCAATGGACGAGTATGAAGCCTTCATCGATGAATACGTAACATTTATTAAGAAGTACGAAGAAGAGGGCAAACCCGTATCCATGCTTGCCGACTACACAAAGATGATGACCCAATACTCCGAATTTGCCGCGGCAATGGCTGAGTATGAAAGTGAAGAGCTTTCCGATGCCGATGCGGCATATCTCATTCAGGTTAACGCCCGTGTACAGGCAAAACTGCTGACATTGAACTGAACCCTGTCAGCGTTATCACACACAAACGACCATGCAGCTGCGTTCCGAACCGATTCGTGCCGCAAATCACGAATGCCGGGGAACGCAGCCGCAAAAATCATTAAAACATATCAATTAAACGGAGGAAATTAATCATGTTAAAGAAAATTCTCGCAATGTTGCTGGCACTTATAATGATGCTCAGCCTTACCGCCTGCGGCGGAAACAAACCCACAGACAACGACGCCGAACCCGATGACGGAAAAAAACAGGAGCGGGTGACCGAGGAACCTGAGGAAACAGAGGAGCCGGAAGAGACGGAAGAACCGGAAGAGACGGAGGAACCGGAAGAAACCGAAGAACCCGCCGAAGAGCCCACCGAAGAACCCGAAGAAGTCAGCGCAGATTTTCGAGACGTTATGGATGAATACGAAAAATTCATCGACAAATATGTGAAGTTCATGAAGAAGTACGAAGAAGAGGGTCGTCCCCTTTCCATGCTTTCCGAATACACCGAGCTGCTGACCCAATATACGGAATTTGCCGAAACAATGGCTGCCTATAACGGGGATAATCTGTCCGCTGCGGATTATGCCTACTATATAGAAGTCATGGGCCGTGTCAGTCAGAAATTGCTTGAGTTGAACTGAGGCTCCGAAACGGACTAAACCGGCTTTTACAAGCAAACAAAAGTAACCCCGCCTTATTCCGCCCGCATGAGCCGAGCTGCTGTGCGGGCTGAAACGCAGGCGCAACCAATCAAAATTTAATTAATCAATCGGAGGAAAAATTATGTTCAAAAAAATTATCGCAGTCCTGCTTGCAGTACTTATGATAACAGGCCTTGTCGGCTGCGGAGGGGAAAAGCCCGAAGATGAAAACAAGGGCAACGATAAACCCAAAACAAGCGATACCACTGATGCGCCCGTTGAAACCGACGAACCCGAACCCACCGTTGACCCGCATGATGTCGGCGAAAAGCTTGCTGAGTTCAATCCGACGGGAACGGTTGAAGAAACGGTTCTGTTTGATAACGAAATCTCAAAAATAACTCTCAAAAGTCTTGAATATACCGACTATGAGGCAATCTTCAACCTTTCAATCGAGAACAAAACGGACGGAGAACTCGACTACAGCTGCGGCTCCGTCGGGTATTGTGTCAACTCCGTGAACGGCTACATGGTAAGTGAAGGATTCATGAATTGTCAGGTTCCCGCAAACACGACCCAGGACGAATCCTTTGATATGTCTTTCTACTCGCTTAAGCAGTACGGGATTTTTGAAATAGCGGACTTTGAAATCGGTTTTTCAATTACGGACGAGGAATACAACAAGACGTATACGGGGCCGCTCGCAGTCAAAACATCCATCGCAGACGGCTATGACTACAGCAAGCACAGCTTTGCAAACACGGCCGCAACGCAGGCTGCGCAGAACACCTATCATTACAACATCGATTATTTTGCAGCTGATGAACTGTATAATGAAGGCGGAATCCGTCTCGTTACGGAGGTATTGTACACCAATGACGAAAATGAGCAGTATTTAATGCTCGAGTTTGAAAATAACTCCGATATTGCAGCAACGATTAGCATTTCGCAGCTTACGGTCAATGGTTTGCTGATAAACGACAGCTCTTGCGCTGTTGAAACCCCCAACCCCGGCAAACGCACCATTATTAAAGTAGACACACGAGACATGCTTGCAGATCCCGCTTGCGCAAGCGCACTCAATGCTGCACGAATGAACACCGTTTCCTTCAGCGTTGAAGCCTATGATGAGAATTATAACACTATCGCCGACGGTAAAACGGTTTCAATGAAGACTTCGGATGACACAGCTTCCTTCGATTCAACAGGAACTGAAGTTTTTAACAGTGACGGGATCAGCATTACTGCAAAACCTGCAATCGACCCAATCAGTGAATATCACTCTGATATTATCGTTGCTCTGCTGTTGAAGAATAACAGCGGTGAACAAATTTCGGTGGAATATATTCGCGACACTCTCAAAATTAACGGAATTGCCTGCGATAGCACTATTTATCCGAACGACACGCCCAACGGTACAACTTCCGTTTTCTTTGTCGAAATCGATGAAAGCTTTCTTGAGGAAAACAGCTTAAGTGCTGCTTCTCAAATCAGCTCAGTTGAATTCGAACTGAAAATCAGCGATTCCGACGGCTCGGTTATCAGCGAACCGACGATTAGCATTCAGTTCTGATTCAGCACGTTTCAATCTTGCGGGAAGGAGGCTCTCCATGGCAAGACAAACGCGCAGCGACAAAACGATCGGCGCAGTACGCCGTGAAGCCGAGAAAAAAGGCAAAAAGCGGTAAAGCATTAACCGCACAGTCTCCATCGGGTTCACCCCGTCGTCCGCATCACATCGGCTTGACGATGTAATGCAAAAGTGGCTGCTGCATAAGTTCCAAAACAAAACCGGGCAACTCAAGAAGGGTTGTCCGGTTTGCTGCATTCGCGCATAATTAGTTTGCATAAAACCCAACGAAAAGCGGATTAATTGTAAAAAAACGAGCTGCCTTTCCGATAAATCCAGCAGCCGATTTGCCGGAACGATTCGACATTTCGGACGGCAGGAACAGCCGCAGTGCTCGGGACGAGGTTAAAGTGCTTGACTTAACTTGTTTTTTATTGTATAATTATTATGTTAGGATTGCTGTAGAAATATATATATCTGTGCCGGGCTTTAGTCGCTCGCAGTTTAAATCCGAAAGGGGGAACGCATTTCGGTCAAGAAAACCGTTGATTGGTCTGCAGCAGTTCAACCGATTGCATAACGATGTTTGCCAAACAATCCGATTTTGCCGCAGTAACGGTTGAATTCAAAAGCAAAGATTTGTCCGATGCCATTGAACCGAACCATGTCGGCATTATCACACCCAAACGCCCGTGAGTCCGCGATCTACGCAGTTTCATACCGCAAATCACGGACGCAGGGAACGAACTGCAACTACTCTTGAGAAGTACCCATTGAACGGAGGAATTAACCATGCTTAAAAAAACTCTCGCAATGCTGCTGGCACTTTTAATGATGCTCAGCCTTGCCGCGTGTGTCATAAACATACACGACGGCGATCCTGATGACGGCAAGAAGCAAGAGCAGACAACCAAAGATCCCGATCCCACCAAAGACCCCGAACGAACCGGTGAACCGCAGGAAACGGAAGATCCTGCCGATGCTAAATTCGATGAATTCAAGAAAACCGCGACCATCGAGGAAACCGTACTCTATAATGATAACGGTATTGTAATCACGGCAAAGGATCTCACCTACGAAGACAGCGGAGTAACTCTCAACTTGCTGCTTGAAAACAATCGTGATGAAGAGCTCAGTTTCTCATCCGTTAATAGCACCTCGGTGAACGGGTACATGCTGTACGGAGGAAATCTGAACTGTGACGTTGCTGCCGGTGAGAAAGGTGACGGAGAAATGTATATCAGCTACAATGAAATGAGACTGCACGGAATTTATGAACTTGCTGAGTTGGGGCTTCAATTCACCGTTGAAGATTACTCCGATTTTAAAGCGGAAACCGATCTCGTTATTCTCAAAACTTCCGCTTTCGACTCATACACGTTCAACCCCAACGGCTTTCAAGATGCTGTAACAAGCAATGCTGCAAAGAACGAACTCGACTACAGCGTTGATTTTTTCGGCACCGAGGAACTCTATAACTCTTCCGGAATCCGCCTCGTTTCACAGACAATGATTTCCGAAGATCATGGAACGATGATGTATCTTGAATTTGTAAATGATTCGCGCGATACAGTTCTCATAAATATCAACCGCGTTGCTCTGAACGGACTTGTTGTCAACAGCAGCTACCTGGCGGAGTCGGAACCGATCCGTCCGTCAACGCATCGTGCCGTTACTGTAAGTCTCAACCCCTGTCACGAAGAGGAATACCGCGGTGTTCTCGGCATCACCGAAATCGGCTCCGTTTCGTTTGATCTTATCCTCGAAAATACTTATTATGATGTCATAGACAAGGAGCGTGTCAACGTAAACGTTTCCGATGCTTCCGCTTCATTCGATAAAACAGGAATCGAAGCATATAACGATTATGGGATTCGTCTTGTGTTCAAGGGGTTCGCTAAAGATCCGTACGGATTAACCGATCGTATCAGTGCCTTGTTTATAGTCGAAAACACAAGGGAAGAAGGACTAATTGTTGGTTTTGAGGGTGAGTATGTCTCGATAAACGAATTACTGTCAGGTGCCTATGGCAACTCGCAAATCCTCCTGAACGGAGAATTTGCGATTCTTGACATCGAAATCACCAATGAGCTCGATATCAGCGACTTTTCCGAAATTACAGGGCTGGAATTTGAGCTTGTCATTCAAGATGAGAACTACCGTCAAATCAGCGAACCGACAATATCCGTTCAATTCTGATTCTGTCCACTTCAATGTTTTAGAAAGGAGGTTCTCCATGGCAAGACAAACGCGCAGCGACTGCACTGTCGGCACATTTGAAAAAAAGAACGGCCTGCCCCCGGGCACAATCCGAAACAAAGACGGGCGAGATACTCGCAGCGACAAATTGATCGGCACCATACGCCGTGAAGGCGAGAAAAAAGGCGGAAAGCGGTAAAGCCTTAACCGCACAAGCCCCCGACAAAAGGCGGAGCGGATAAGGGATAATTCAAAAACCATTGTCCATTCGTCTTCAAGCGGGTAAAACAAACGGCCACACAGAAGTAAAAATGCTTTTGTGTGGCCGTTTTCTTGTATTTAGATGATATTTGGCGGAGACTCTTATTGGATAGAATACTTCAAATAAGCATCGCACGATACTATTTGTATGTCATCATAATTGTACCTAATCGGGAACTTATCAAGTTTTTCCTTTAGACAATTCTTTCCAAAAGCAGGTTTTTCATTTCTGTTTTTGGCCTCCAAGAAAACCACTTGATCCATTTTTCTCATGGGATGAATAATCATGCCGTCAAATTCGCACAACTTACGTCCCACTGCGTCCTTTTGATAAACCAGAATACTTGCAGGTAGTGTAATGCTCGTATCGTTTATAGAATCACTTTCAAGCTGGCTTAAGAGAAATTCGACTTCATGATTTTCATCCTCTGTCCCAACAGAAGCACATAATAATGATCTCAATTCCTTTACACGAGAGTTTTTGCCACGAGTACATATAACACATTTTTCTCTATCTATTGTTGGCTTTATCACAACGGGGTTTTCATCAAACAAATAGAACAAGAAAAATTTTGTACAAAGAATAAATCGCACATCTGAAGAACTGATATCGGCAATTCTACGTAGGTAGCTTACAGCACATTTCATGGCTTTAAAAGCAGAATAAATTTTTGTCGATGGATCGCAGTTCTTTTTAATTGAAACTAGAATGGTTTGCTCCCCAGAATGCCTGTCATAGTATCCCACACGAGTGTTGTTGATTTTCTCTAAATCCGCAAGCAACGCCTCGGATAAAAAGCGTTGATCTCCTGAAAAAGTGAGCTTAAGTATCTGAGATTGAGCATAATCCCGCTTATGCGCGTGTGTCCGGTTCAAAATGCTGCTTTTATCAGCAAACAGATCGGCATAATAGTTTGTACTCGTATAACTCGGATCTTTTGTTATTAGTGAAACCATTTTTCGGGATATTTTGTAGTAGCAAATGGCATTAGAATTCTCATTATAAACAGTGTCATCAAGGAGCTTCGTGGTAGATTGAACCAAATGGTGAGACGATTGATTGTTGTTATACTCCGATAACAGTTCTTGCAATAATAGTATCATTGCTTTTTCATTGCAAAGATCTATTGTGAGTGGGGTCTCTGCAATTTGCAAATCATACGCCATATAAGATACAGTTCTCACATTCCGAAAAATTGCAAAGGCATATTTTAATTTGCTATCTTCCGGCAACGTGGACTCATTAATGTACGCGTATAGTATTTCCATAGCTAAGGACACCGATTGCTTTGCTTGGTCGCACCTCTCCAAAATCAAAATTGAATTCAGCAAATGCAATCGTTGATAATTCTTGCTGTTCAGGATGCTCTTCGCTGCTTCTTGAAAGCGTTCGCTTGTAGATGCACCAACGACCATATCAAAAAAAGCGCTATCCTCTGATGCTAACATGGTGACAGCTCGCGATGCTGTGAACGTATTATAAAAATGCCCGATGTTATAAACAATTGTAAGCAGCTGAAGGATATCACCAATCGATGGCTTATCTTTCTTTATGTACTTGTAATCTTTACGGAACTCTTTTGCCGCGACATAATTGTTATAGGTCAATCTCAAATGTCCCATCAGATGATTCTTTATCATCTGATGAAGGTACAATTGAAGCATAATATAGTCATATCGCGTTTTTGCTAATCTTTTTGCCACCTTAATGACACCAAGCTGAGGGATTTCCTTTACACGGTTGATGATTCCAATATGTTCGAGTTCTTCATACAACTCTGTAGCATAAGGATATATATCTATCTCAACTTTCAGATTGTGCTTGCGTGACCTTTGCTTTGGAAGCAAATCATGAATTATTTTCCCCATTCGTTAGATGCCTCCTTTATGCTGCCACTCTATACCGCGTGTAAACATATTCGTAAATGCGCTGGCGGTATTCGGAAATACTGATCTCGTCATAGCACTCCGGTAGCTCAGCCCAGAGCGTATCGCGGATCAGATTATCCACGGCTGCTTTCGTTTCCTGCTTATCGGTCCAGTGGTCAAGCGCAGCAATCTTCGCCTTGATCTTTTTCAGAAGACTTGCGGCCACTTCCTTAATTTTCTTAATGTCCGTCTTGGAGAGATCGTCCCGGAAAAGCATATCGTACAGCGTAAGCTCCTCGTCGCTCTCAAAGCCTTCGCGGACATACCGCTGTTCTTCCTGATCGAGACTATTGGCCAGATCCATCAGATCCATAAAGGTTTTCTCAATGGTGGCGCGATCCTGCTCACTGTTATAATCCGTGATGATCTGTTGATACCGCTCATAATAATCAATACGGTCCGGATTATTGAAAAGCAGACGGTCGAGCTTCTGCTGGATGATTTCCTCCAGATCCTTCATCACAAGGTTCTTTTTCTTCACCTTCGCAAATTCCCGACGGAGCAGAGCAAAGTCGATTTCGCTGATGTCAAACCGGCGCGGCTCCTCTTTTACCATCATCGGAGCGTCTTCTATTTCCACATATTCGCTGATGATAGAATTGATTTCCACCATCAGATCGGTAGTATCAACGTGACGGCACTTTTTTTGAAGCTCCCCGTAAATCGCGGCGATGGCTTCATACTCCTTCCGGGTCTGCCCGGTAATATCGTCACGATCCGTGTATTTCATCAAGCGGATCAATTCCGAGGCGTATGTGGAGAAGGACTTCTTATCTTCAATAGTGCCGCATACTGCGTTGGCGGCGGTCTGAAGCAGAGCCAGCTTCGTAAAGTCAACTGCAGCCACAAGATCGGCAAGATCAAAATCGCGCTCCCGGAGGAAGGCTTTCGCTTTTTCAATCGTATCGAGAATACGGGCTATCAGCTCGTCCTTATCAACGGTCGGATCGCCTCCGGGCGTGTTTATGTTTGCGGTATAGTCGGCCAGAGCCTTGCGGAGGGCTTTCACGATGCCGATATAATCGATAATTAAACCGTTACTCTTGCCTTCGTTCACGCGGTTGGCACGGGCGATGGTCTGCATGAGCGTATGCGCCTTCAAGGGCTTATCGAGATACAGGCAGGACAGGCACTTCACGTCAAAGCCGGTGAGCCACATGGCGCAGACGAATACCACCCGGAGCGGATTGGACGCATCTTTGAACTCCTTGTCCAGCTCACGCTTTTCCATTTTCGCCCTGTGATATTTGATATCCAGATCCCATTTTTTGAAGGTCTGAATCTCGTTCTGCTCCTGACTGATCACAACGGCCATTTCCGTTTCTTCCATCCATTTCAGCTTGCGCTCCAGTTCCTGCGCTTCTTGCTGAGTGGCTGTTTTGATTTTCGCTTTCAGAGCTTTGATCTCTTCTTTCCAGTATTCCTGAACGAAATTATACATACGGATGCACGTGACCTTATTGAGGCACACGAACATCGCCTTTCCGCTGGTCCACAGGTCGGAATAGTGACCGACAAAATCTTTCGCTATGGATTTCAGGCGAGGCTCCGCCGTCATCAGATGGATTTCCTTAGCAAATTCCGCTTCAAGCTTATCCTGTTGATCGACGTCGATATCAGCGTTTTCGATGGCATCAAGGATGCGGTCGGTGATCTCCGGATTATGGAGGTCAAGTATCTTTTCACCCCGATTCTCATAATACAGCGGAACAGTGGCACCATCCTCCACTGCCCGTTTGAAATCGTAAACAGAGATATAGCCGCCGAAGGTACGCGCCGTGATATTGTCGCTGGACAGGAGCGGAGTGCCGGTAAAGCCAATACGGGCCGCTGTCGGAAGCAACTTCATCATGTTGTCGGCAAAGATACCGTACTGACTGCGGTGCGCTTCATCCGACATAATGATAATATCGTGATCCGGGTAAATCGGCTGTTCGTCCGGCCTGTTGAATTTCTGTATCAGCGTGAATATGAAGCTCGGATTGCCTTTCAGCTTCGTGACGAGGTCACCGCCGCTTGTGGCGATAAACTGTGAGGCTTTCGTTTTACCGAGCAGACCGCAGTTTTCAAAAGTGTCGCTGATCTGCTTGTTCAGTTCATCTCGGTCGGTAAGAACAACGATTGTGGGAGACCCTGCAAACTTGCGGCGAATCTTCTGCGCAAGGAATACCATGGAATAACTCTTGCCGGAACCTTGTGTATGCCAGAACACGCCCAGCTTGCCGTCGTTGAGCTTCCGTGCCTCGTATGCCTTGACTGCTTCGTTGACACCGAGATACTGGTGGTTACGGGCAAGGATTTTCACCGTGTTGCCGCCGGAGTGGTCGTAAAGAATGAAGTTCTCCAGCAGATCAAGGAAGTTCTCTTTTTTGCAGATGCCGCGCAGCATCGTTTCCAAAGCTACGCTGCCTTGCTCTTTTTCGTCAAGACGCTTCCATTCATGGAAGAATTCGTACTTGCTGCCCAACGTACCGACCTTGGCCTCGGTGCCGTTAGACAGTATAAGGAAGGCGTTGTAATAGAACAGGTGCGGTATCGTATCCTGATAATCGGTATAGTTGTCATCGTAGGCATTCTGCACGTCTACGGTGTTTTTCTTTAATTCCACGAAAAGGAGCGGCAGACCGTTTACAAAGCCCACGATATCCGTGCGGCGGCGGTAAAGATCACCGTGTATTTTCAGTTCTTTGACCGCAAGGAAATAGTTGTTTTCCGGGTGGAGAAAATCGATCACGGCAGCTTTTTTCATTTCCGTTTTGCCGTCCGGACGCTTTACTGTCACGGGAATGCCGTCACGGATCAGGAAATACTTTTCTTCGTTGACCTGAAGGAGCGAGGCTGTGGACAGGCGTTTTTCGAGTGCGACCTGCGCTTCAAGTATCTGTGCCTCGGTGATCCAAGGATTTAGCTTTTTCAGAGCAGCACGAAAATACCGCACAAGCAGAATCTCCTTGTACGACTTCCTGCCAAAGGTACCGTTATCGCCCAGCACCTCCATGTTATATGCAAATTTCACATCCCATTGGAGCTCGTCCCGGAGAAGGTTTCCGGCGCTTTCCTGCACAAGTATATTTTCTGAGTAATCGTAGCTCATGCCGCCACCTCCTATCCTTCAACAATTTGCTTTTTAAATTCATCAAATGCTTTTTTGCGTTCTGCCTGCTCTAATTCCATAAATGCAAGAAGACACATTTGATAAGTTTCGTCATACCAATGTTCTAATTGCCCCTTGTCAAGTTCGGATACGATTCGCTTATATTTTCCTTTATTTGAGGGATCAACATTGTTATGTCGCAAATTCAAATTATTAAAGAGGAAAAACAGATCATCTTTCAAAGAAGATGAGATTTTCTGCAATTCTTTAGATTTTGCCTCAAGTATCTGGGCAAGTTGCAAAATAATATGTTTTTTCTTTTCAATGTCACCTTTAAGGGCATAATGATCATATTCCAGCACCTTGTATGATAGCTCTGCCGGAATTAGGTCGCTTTCTGATACAGCAATAGCTACAGGAGATTTTTCAACGAAAATCGTTTTTCCATCATCACTTGCAGATGTATATCCTATGGCTTCGATCACAAGTCGAATTTGTTCGAGGATAAATGGAATGTTCACTTCCATAGATGCAAAGCCGCCATATCCTCCAGAAAAATTAGCCGCTTGCAGGCCGAAGAGCATATTTTGCAGATATTCACAAAATGAAACCAGATAATCAATATCAAAATCATCCGGATCTGCTTCAAAATTGAAGCCATATTTTTGATCGAATTCTTCTATGCTAAGGCATGTCCCACGAAAATAAAAATGAGCAAAGTTCTCCCCAAAAACTTCATATAGAGATTTCGTTCTATGATCAAAGGCTTCTTGATGTAATATCGAATACAGCTTACGATACTCTTGTCTGATATCTACGTTGCCTTCTCTTAATACTTGTGCAAAAGACTTCCTCATATCACACCTCAATTTCGCCGCTAATCAGCTTCGGCAATAGACGATCACGGGCATTAGTTGCAGCTTTATTAATATCTCTGAGCCGTTGAATCTTGGAAAACATCGGAGATACAAAGTGATCAAATGCTTCAGCTATTACTTGAGTAGGCACAAGTAATTCTTCTGCCTTCAAATACTTAAAATGACGAGCGTAATGATAATTTGACAAATCAACTCCAACAAGACTGCAATAAAAGAGACTTTGAGGCATTCTATCTGTATTGCTAACAATCAATTGAGTTCCGTCAGCACCTTTTGCAAACGGGAACTGAATATACTTAAGAATCCTTGTATGATCGCCAAAAACAATCACCGGCTTGCCTACATTAACCAGAGAAGCATGATTATCTGTGTATCCTGCGATGAACTCTCTACTTTGATCGATAATCGGGATAGGTCCTTCCTTCCCATATTCAGAAGCCATGATTTGTGTGGTTCTTGGTATCTTTTCAATTAGTTCGCCAACAGGAAGCCTTTCCCACCCCTCTGGCACACCGTCAACGATAGGCGTATCCTCATATCCGGGAAAGCGGAAATTGACAAACCACTCCTTGTACAGCCGCCGAGCAGCCTCTTCAAGTAGTTTGATTTGCTTCTGGTTGTTTTCGATGAGGTTGTCATATACGGAAAGTTTTGAGGCAATCGCTTCTTGGACTTTTAATGGTGGAAGTTCAATTTCCATGCCACGGAGCGAAGTTAAACTGACTGTCCGCTGCGCTGCCCCTATCGCAGCAGCATCAGCTTTAGCATAGAAATCTCTGCTTAGCATTGTATAGTATAGAAAGGCCGAGTTTATTCTTTCGTTTGGTCTAAGAATAGCTATATGTCTTTGAAAGACAAATGGCCTCTCTTCTTTTATTAGGACAGGTATGCCAAAAGAGCCGACCACAGAATACAGTATGTCTCCGACTTGGGCCTTACGCTTTAAATCCAAACGGTCGTAGTAGTCCTTCGGTACAAACATAGTGTCGCTAAAATCGAATTGATTTGATTTGTTTATATTGGCAATGGTTACAAACGGTACTCCAGAGACAGCTTTAGGAGGCGGTTGATGGTCTCCATCCGAAATCGATAAGCAACAATCTGCAAGTTTTACCTTATCCCAACTCATATCCCCATCTCCTTCATGTTCTGCGATATGGTATCCATTAGATCGTTGGATTCAGCCTGAAGGGACAGAAGCTCCCGATGAATCTCCGCCATACGCTCGGCAAAATCCACGCCGTCATCCTCCATGGGAGCAACGCCTACATATGCACCGGGTGTGAGCGACCAGCCTTTTTCTTCGATTTCGGCAATCGTTGCCAGTTTGCACAGGCCAAGGACATCGGTATAAACGCCGTCACCGAACTTCTCATAGAGCCAGTGCGCTTCCTTGGCAACGGTCAGCATATTCTCGATATAGGCAATTCTATCGCCATACTGCTGCTGCACGCTCTTTTTGTCACGCTTTCCGGCAGCTTCCACTTCGGCTTTTGCCGTCTTGCGGAGCGCGGATAGCTTTTCCTTCAGCGCAGAAACGATATCGGCAAAGGATTCCTGATATACAGTTTCTTTCAAATCGTCATTTTCAGCGGCCTCGGCTTCATCGTGCAGATAGTGGTGGTATTCCTGCAGCAGAGCTGTGTATTTTTCTGTCTCGCCGCGATAAAGCCACACGATTGCGTTCAGATTCTTAAGCTGCCATTCGCTCCATTCGTTCAGAGTACGGTCCACAACGGTATAGTAATTCCGGGCATCGATGAACAGAACCTTATCCCGGATTGCTTCGCCCTTCGCTTTATCGAAAAACCACAGGGAGCAAGGCAGCGATTTCGTATAGAAGAAATTATTACCGACGGAGATCATCACGTCAACGTGACCAGTCTTGATGAGCTTTTCACGGATATCCTTATCTTTGCCCTGACTGTCGGTAGCGGAGGATGCCATAACGAAACCGGCGCGGCCATGCTCGTTCAGATAGGAATAGAAATAGGAGATCCATAGGTAATTGGCGTTGCCGACCTCTTTGTTCTTGTTTACGCTCGGCAGACCGAACGGAAGGCGTCCGGCGTTTTCGCATGATTCGGCTTTGACCTTATCCACATTAAACGGAGGATTCGCCATGATGTAATCGCAGCAGCCGTTCAGGTTATGTGCGTCATGATAGAAGGTATTCGCCTCGTCACCGGATTTGATAACGCCTGTCAGCCCGTGCACCGCCATGTTCATAAGGCAGAGCTGTGCATTATATTCCACCTTCTCCTGTCCGTAGAAGGTCATGGTGCTGTTGGCGTTCATACCGGCGGCATTCACAAAATCTCCGCTCTGTACGAACATACCGCCGCTGCCGCACGCGCAATCAAGAAGAACACCCTGTTTCGGCTCGATGATGTTTACAATCATTTTTACGAGAGATTTCGGCGTGAAGAACACACCGTCATCAGAGGCGATGTTTTTGGCGAATTTATTGAGGAAGTATTCATATATGCGTCCGATGATATCACCGCCGACGTCATCAAGTGCGCTGTTATTGAAAATGCGAAGCAGCTCCGCCAGCAGTTCGTCGGAGAAGTCGGTATAGCTTTTCGGCAGGACACCTGTGAGCTGTTCGCTCTGATCCTCTATCAGTTGCATGGCGTTGTTGACAACTTCACCGAGGCTGTTCATCGGATGTCCGGCTTTATTGGCAAGTCCTGCCGCCGCGATATTCTCCGGCAGATTGACAAGATACTCGTACTGCGCCTCTTTCGGCAGAAACAGCGCACTCTTTGCGGAAAAGTCGCTGGCCTCTACAGGCATTACGCGTCCGCCGCGAGAGGGACGGTCCTTCAGTATCTCAGCTTCGACCTTCTTGAAGCGGCTGTACGCATAGCGTAGGAAGATGAGACCCAGCACGGGCATACAGTATTGATTCGACGTCAGCTTTGACCCGGCACGAAGGAGATCGGCGGATTCCCACAGCTCCGCCTCCAGTTTCCGTATATTAATCATCCTTTTTCTCTCCTTCCGGGTTATCGGGTATAAACTCCATCATATCGTTGGGGGAGCAGCCCATAGCGTGGCAAATGCTCTCTACCTTATCCAAGGCGATGTACTGCCCGTTTTTGATTTTTGTAATTATGTTTGCGGATATGCTGGCACGGCGCATCAGCTCTGCATTGGAAATATCCCGCTCGATCATCATATGCATTAGAGGTTTATAACTCACGGCCATATCATCAGACTCCTTATCTCAATTAACTTATTTAGTATATCACACTTATGTGAAAAAATCAATAAATATATTTTGAACTTTGGACCTCCGGGAATTTCTCGGAGGTTTTTTCATTTTATTTCGTTCAAAACAGCCTGAATTGTCCAGTGGGTACTGGAGAGAAAAAGTTTCAGAACTTTTTGGCCAAACAATCCGTTTCCCTCCAGTGGGTAGTGGGAGAAAAAAGTTTCCGAAAAAGCGGACCACTTCACCGGATTCTGTCAAGGGAGTACTGAACGAAGAATTTTTCAAAATCGTTCGTTCAAAACCGGCAAAACCCTCCAGTGGGTAGTGGAGAGAGAAAATTTACGGAAACCGTCAGTTTTGCCCCTCCGCCGAGGCTACCAGTTGAGGGAAGGAAATTTTCTTCAAAAATCTTTGGTCAAAACGGCCTCTCATGACCGGCGGGAAGTGAGAAGAGATTTTTTCCTCCAAAATTGGACCACTTGGACGGTTTTCCTCCAGTGGGTATTGAGGACGGGATGAAGCCCTCCGGAAAGGATGATTACAGATATGTACGAAAAGCTGCCACAGGAATTAAAGGAACGAGGTGCCTTCTGCCTCTGGAAATATGAGGAGCGTGACGGGAGCAGGACCAAGGTGCCGTATCAGACGAACGGCCTCCGTGCGGATTCTGCGAATAAGGCCACCTTCACGAATTATGCCATAGCCGTCAGACACAGGGCCGGATATGACGGTATCGGCATCGGCGTCTTCGGGGACATCTGCGCCATCGACATCGACAGCTGTGTCGAGGACGGTGTGCTGTCGGATATGGCCGAGGACATCATCGCACGGATGGATACCTATACGGAATACAGCCCGTCCGGGACCGGCGTGCGGATTCTGTTCAAAGCCTCGCTCCCAGCTTACGACAAGGACCGCTATTGCATCAATAACCGCCAGATCAAGCTGGAGGTCTATGTGGCCGGGTACACGAGCCGCTTCGTCACGGTCACCGGAAATTCCATCAGCGGCACCGGCATCGAGGAACGGACGGACGCTCTGGCCGAGGTGCTGGAGAAATATATGCGGAGAGCCCAAAAGCCGGTATCCAGTGTGACCGCTCCGGGTAGCTACCTCTTCGATACCTCCGTCCTTCAAAAGGCTATGGCTTCCAAACAGGCCGAAAAGTTCAAAGCCCTGTGGAACGGCATCATCCCGGATGGAAAGAGCCACAGCGAGGCGGATGCGGCCCTGTGTACGATGCTGGCGTTCTGGTGCGGCGGCGATACCGAGCAGATGGACAGGCTGTTCCGGCAATCGGCTCTGATGCGGGATAAGTGGGAACGGGACGATTACCGCACGGCCACACTTACCAAGGCCGTGGCGATGTGTGTTGAGTTCTACAAGCCCGTGGGCAGGTCCTCGGCGGCGGACGATTTCAGCGACCTCCAGCAGACACTCCGTGAACTGGCCCCGGCGGAGAATGACCGCTATCCGTGGAACGACATCGGCAACGGCAGATTGTTCGCTGACGTGTTCAAGGACATCGCCCGTTTTGTGCCGGAGCGTAAGCAGTGGCACATATATGACGGCACACGCTGGGTCTCCGACACCGCGTCCCTCAAAGCGATGGAACTGTGCAAGGCTCTGGCCGATGCGCTCATGCGGTATGCGCTGGATATCCACGATGAGCATAAGCGCAAAAGCTATATCGATTTCTGCCGGAAATGGCAGAGCCGCCATATGCGCATCACGATCCTCTCCGATGCCCAGAGCGTATATCCGATCTCCATGCAGGAATTCGATAGTGACCGTTTCCTGTTCAACTGCGCCAACGGCACCCTCGATCTCCACACGATGAAGTTCCGGGGCCACAGTGCAGAGGACCGGCTCACGAAGATCACACCTACGGAATATGACCCTCACGCTTACAGTGAACGCTACAGCCGCTTTATAAGCGAGATCATGAGTGGCGATACGGAAAAGGCCAAGTTCCTGCAAAAGGCCCTCGGCTACTCCGTCAGCGGCGATACCCGTTTCGAGTGTATGTTCTTCCTCTACGGCGAGACCACCCGTAACGGCAAAGGAACGCTGATGGAAAGCATCCTCCGGGTCATGGGCGATTACGGCAGAGCCGTCAGGCCGGAGACGATTGCGCTCAAGCACAGCGTGAACAGCCAGAATCCCAGTGAGGACATCGCCCGTCTTGCCGGAATCCGCCTTGCCAATATCTCAGAGCCGAGCCGAGGCCTTCTGCTCAATGCCGCTCAGGTCAAGAGCATGACCGGCAATGATACGCTCAACGCCCGGTTCCTGCATGAGAACAGCTTCGATTTCCAGCCGCAGTTCAAGCTCTACGTCAACACCAACTATCTGCCGGTCATCACGGATACCACGCTTTTCACCAGCGGCCGTGTGCTGATCATACCATTCGACAAGCATTTCGAGGAATGGGAACAGGACAAGGGCCTGAAAGCGGAGTTCGGCAAGCCGGAGGTGCAGAGCGCAATCCTGAACTGGATGCTGGAGGGATACCAGCTCCTGCAGACCGAGGGCTTAACACTGCCGCAATCCGTGATAGACGCCACCAACGCTTACTATCACGAAAGCGACAAAATCGCTCAGTTTGCGGAGGACTGCCTCATAGCCGATGCCGGGGCCGAGACCAAGACCTCCGAACTGTATGACGCCTACCGCACATGGTGCGCCGGGAACGGCTGCTACGTGGAGAACAACAAGAACTTCATTGCCGAGCTGCGGAAGTTCGATGCCGGGAAGGTCATACGCAAGCGTCCCAGATCCGGTGGAGAGAAAACCACAGTGCTCATGGGCTATGCGCTCCGTGAGGCCGTGGAATTCTTGAAATAAGACTCTGGGGCACATGGGGCAGCTGACTTTGGTTTTTTCTATAGAAAAACGTTCTTACGAAATAACCATAATTGCTTGCCCCATCTGCCCCAAACGAAAGGTGGTGGTCAAATGCGGTATATCCGTTCTCCCTGTGACCGGTAGGGCGGTCAAAATCTCTGTGACCTTTCAAGCCGGACAGCGGCGTGGGGTCTCGTGCGTAAAAACGCGAAATCAAAGGGGTAATTAACCCCGGCTCATTTTTTCAAAAACAAGGAGGAAACGACAATGTTTCACAAGCTGATTTATCAGAAAAAAGCGACTTTCACAGATGCTGATGCGAGAGATTTCTCCACTAAGGATTACACCTGCGTAAAGCTGCTTCTCACCAAAGGGGGACGCCCTGTGGCCATCCTCGAAAGCAACGATACGAAGAACTGGCACTGGAGGGTCCAGTACGGTTTTTCCACAGTGGTCTTCAAATCCTATGCCGAAGCCATGCAGTTCTGCCGTGAGCGTTTCTTTGACCTGAACGGCACACCGCTGAACGGAGGCCGGGTATGAGGATCACGGACGAAAACGGTCTGCCGGAGACCAGATATTTCCCTGTTATCGCCATTGACGATTCCGGCCATCAGAAGGTAGCCCTCTTCCCGGCGATGTCAGCGGATCAGTTCAAAAGCTCCGGTAAGCCCTACCTTGAGGAAATCATGCCTCATATCTATCATCTGCACGGCCACACGAAATCGGACGAAATCGCCTGTCCCTGCTGTGGCAAACAGATGGAACACTACTACACACCCGATAATGCGGCCATGTATCTTTGCCGCTACTGTCTGTAAGGAGGACAAAATCATGAATCATCACATCAACAACAAGTACGTAGCTACCGGCATCAGCAGCTACAACGACAGCTTTTGGAAGGCCATGCGTGGCAGCGACAAAGCCTACGGTGACCTCATTGACGGCAAGCACAGCCTCACCAACACCTATCTGCTCCCGGAGAGCACTGCCGCCAAGTATTCTGCGGCCCTGAAGGAACATGACCTTTTCCGCAGGATCGGCACTGTCATGACCGCCACCAAGAGCGACAGCACGATCTGGCTCTCCGACACCGATGAATTCCCGGCGTGGGTATCGGAACACGGCACCATCCCCACCACCGCAGAGAGCTTTCCCAAAAAGGATGTGTCCGCTCACAAGCTGGCTATCATCACCGCCATCGAGACCGATTTCATCAGCGACCTCGGCTTCGATCTGGAAAGATATCTCGTGGTCCAGTTCGCCAAGCGTTTCGGCAAGGCTGAGGAGGCCGCCTTCATCAACGGTACCGGCCTCAATATGCCGAGGGGTATTCTGAGCGATACCGAAGGTGCCGAGATCGGTGTGGAGGCCGCCGGAGACATCAGCTTTGACGATGTGCTGGCACTGTACTTCTCCGTTTTCAAGCCCTACCGTGCAAACGGCGCATGGCTTATGAACGATGAAACGGCCCTAAAGCTGAAAACGCTCAAGGACCAGAACGGCCAGTATCTCTGGAATCAGAACAGCGATACCATTCTCGGCAAGCCTGTTCACATTTCCGAGTATATGCCTTCGGAAGGCAAGCCCATCGCCTTCGGTGATTTCTCCTACTACACCATCGTTGACCGTATGCCGCTCACTGTACGCACCCTCTTCGAGAAGTTCGCACTTGAGCAGAAGATCGGCTATGTCGGTGTCGAGCATCTGGATGGATTCCTGCTCCGTCCGGAGGCCGTAAAGGTCATGAAGGTGACGTCCTGATGGATAGCGCAATCGCCACCTACAACGGCAAACCCTGCCGCAGCACTGAAATGACCATCGGCAACACGCTTTTTACGGTCATATCGGTGCAGGGCGATGCGGCAAAAGAAACGGCCTACGATAAGGTTAAAAAGCTGATAATGGACAACGTGGAAACGGCGCAGAAAAGTTATCAGCCTGTACACAACAATATCGCCTAAATGACTTGATAATCCCGCGATAGAGAGCGAATATGTACTACCGCTTGAAGACGGTCGGAAAGGAGGATTTTTATGAATATGACAACTTCATATAGATCGTCTTTTATCGCAGGAGACAAGATTACAGCCCTGTACTGCAGGCTGTCCCAAGAGGATGACCTTCACGGGGAGAGTAACTCCATTGTGAATCAAAAGGCCATTCTCAAAAAGTACGCTGATGACCAGAATTTCCCTAATACGATGTATTTCGTGGACGATGGCTACAGTGGGACCAATTTCAACAGACCGGATTGGCAGCGGCTCATCGGCATGATCAACGAGGACAAAATAGGCATCATCATCGTCAAGGATATGAGCTGCCTCGGAAGGGACTACCTTCAGGTCGGTATGTACACGGAGATGCTTTTCCCGGCCCACGACATCCGCTTCATCGCCATCAACAACGGCGTGGACAGTATCAACGGTACGGAAAACGACATGACGCCCTTCATCAACATTTTCAACGAGTTCTACGCCAAAGACACCAGCCGGAAAATAAAGGCTGTGTTCAAGGCGAAGGGCAATTCCGGCAAGCCGCTCTGCACCAATCCACCTTACGGCTATCTGAAGGACCCGGAGGATAAAAACCACTGGATCGTGGACGAAGAGGCTGCAGAGGTGGTAAGGGAGATATTCCGGCTGTGCATCGCCGGTTATGGTCCCTCACAAATCGCATCTATTTTGGAGAAGCGGCAGATTGAGATCCCGATCTATCACGCAAAGCGACTCGGCATCACGCTCCCGGCCCGGTCAGACGGTCACAGCCCTTACGGATGGGATGACACCACGATCACCCGGATTTTCACGAGGCAGGAATATCTCGGCCATACGGTCAATTTCAAAACTCGAACGAAATCCTTCCGGGACAAGAAGAAGCTGGCAAACGATCCGTCCGAATGGGCCGTGTTCGAGAACACACACGAAGCCATCATCGATCAGGAGAGCTTCGATATTGTCCAGCGTATCCGTGAAGGCAGACGGCGTGTTACACCGATGGGTGAGATGCCGATCCTGTCCGGTATGCTGTTCTGCGCCGATTGCGGCTCAAAGCTGTATCAGGTCCGTCACCGGGGCTGGACGCACGAGCAGGAGATTTTCATTTGCGCCAAGTACCGCAAGCATAAAGGAATGTGTACTCCGCACCAGATTCACAATGTTCAGGTGGAAGAAATTCTACTCCGGGAACTTCGGCTCATCACTGCCTATGCCCGTGAGCATGAGGAAGATTTCATTCAGCTGGTCACACGGCACAGTGAAAAAGAACTGACCCGGCAGCTCCGCGACAGCACCCGTGAGCTTGAACAGGCAGAGGAGCGCATCGGCAAGCTGGATAGCATCATTCAGCGTCTCTACGAGGATAATGTGGAGGGCAAGATCAGCGATGAGCGTTTTGCCAAGCTGTCCGCCTCCTATGAGGCCGAGCAGAATCAGCTGGAAAGCCGTAAAGCCGAGCTTACCGAGTTCATTGACGCCTCAAAGGAACAACGGCTGAATGTAGACTCCTTCCTCGGTATGGTGCGCAAGTACACGGACATCACGGAACTAACCGCTGAGATCATCCGGTCCTTCGTGGAGAAGATAGAGGTCCTCAAGCCAGAGAAGGTCCCCGGCACACGCACGAAAAAGCAAACAATAGTCATCTACTGGAATTTCATCGGGGCTGTTGAAATCCCCGTTGAAGCGCAAGAAAAGACGGCATAGCCTACATTGCTGTAAACTATGCCGTCTCCTTTTTAGAGATTTACACTATCCCTAAACCGCACGGACAAATTGCCGGGGGCTTGATTAATCTGCTCGGTCGATTTCGTTTTTTTGAAAAAAAACGTCTCGACTTCACTTTTTTCAGGTTGACAGCTCTTAATAGCTCTTTGCAAAATATGTCATTGCCTTTGCTTTTTTGCCGCAGCAAACACAGGTATCGCTGCCGATATCGTCGGCATCAAAGGGCATGCAGCGGGTGGTTGCGCCTGTCATTTCCTTAATCTTATCCTCACATGCACGGTCACCGCACCACATTGCCTTTACAAATCCATTTTGAACACCTGCATTAAGCTCGTCCATATTCTTTGCAACGACAGTATGCATAACACGATTTTCTTTTGCGCGGTTATACATATCGTTCTGCACTGTATCAAACAGCTGTTTGAGCGTGTCTGCAAGGCCGTCGATGGAAACGAAGAGTTTTTCGTGCGTATCACGGCGAACAAGAACAACCTGATTGTTTTCGATGTCCTTCGGACCGATTTCAAGACGAACGGGTACGCCCTTCATCTCCCACTGGTTGAACTTCCAACCCGCGCTCTGGTCGCTGTCGTCGAGTTCAACGCGAATACCTGCATTGGAAAGCATTTTCTTCAGCTCATATGCCTTGTCGAGAACGCCGGGCTTATGCTGTGCAATGGGCAGTATGATGAGCTGCACGGGCGCAATGCGCGGCGGGAACATAAGCCCGCGGTCGTCGCCGTGAGTCATGATAAGGCCGCCGATCATGCGGGTGCTGACGCCCCAGCTCGTTGTGAAGCAGTATTCATGCCTGCCCTCGCGGCTGAGATAAGTGATGTCATATGCCTTTGCAAAATGGTCGCCGAGATTATGACTCGTTCCCATCTGCAAAGCTTTTCCGTCCTGCATCATCGCCTCAAGGGTATAGGTTGCTTCCGCTCCCGCAAATTTCTCTTTTTCGCTCTTTCTGCCGCAGATAACGGGAATTGCAAGCACGTTCTCCATAAAGTCACGGTAAACTTCAAGCATACGCTCGGTTTCTTCCTGTGCTTCCTCGGCGGTTGCGTGCGCGGTGTGGCCCTCCTGCCAGAGGAATTCGCTCGTGCGCAGGAAGGGGCGGGTGTTCTTTTCCCATCTTACAACGTTTGCCCACTGGTTATAGAGCAGAGGTAAATCACGGTAGGACTGGATCCATTTTGAATACATTGAGCATATGATAGTCTCACTCGTGGGGCGAACGCAGAGACGCTCCGCAAGCTTTTCTTCACCGCCCTGAGTGACCCATGCAACCTCGGGCGCAAAGCCTTCAACATGGTCCTTCTCTTTTTGGAGCAGGTGTTCGGGGATGAACAGCGGGAAATACGCGTTTTTATGCCCTGTCGCCTTAAAGCGCGTATCAAGTTCATGCTGCATAAGTTCCCACACGGCGTAACCGTAGGGTTTTATGACCATGCAGCCCTTAACCTCGGAATAGTCAACCATGTCGGACTTCAGAATGATATCCGTGTACCACTGCGGAAAATCTTCGGTTCGGGACGCGATATGCGTAACGAATTCTTCTTTTTGTTTTGCCATTGAAATATTTCCTCCGTTGTTATTAATATTTCCGTTAAGAATAATAAAAGCATCTGACTTTTGCTTAAAAAAAGCACCCGTGCGAAAAAATTCACAAGGGCGCGTTAAGCACTGTACCACCTTATTTCGCGAAATGGCAGCCACTCCGCCTCGAAAGTTGTAACGCACTTCTGCGCAGAAAATTGCGGAACACTGCAAGCCGCAAACGGCTCAATGCACTTTACTTTTCCGTGCTCATGGGCGGGATAACCGAACGCGGACATCTGCTCGCACCTAATGCAGACTCTCTGTGCTCCGTTGAGCGCGGTTTTTGCCCATTCATCGCAAAAAATCAATTGACAGCCTATTATAACATTCACCGGAGGCCGTGTCAATGCAGAAAAATGCAGGATTCGGTATTATTAAAAGCATTAAGCTTCCGCATCTGTCCGCATTTTGTTTTCCGTTTTCGGGTTTTAAATATATCTTTGTTTTCCCTTCCGTTCCTGTTATAATTACCTTAAAATGAAGTTCGTCCGCATTTGCGGTGAAACAGGCAGGATATTTATGAAAAAGCTTGCAATCGGAATTCTTGCGCATGTTGACGCAGGCAAAACAACATTATGCGAAGCACTGCTCTACCTCAGCGGCGCGATAAGAAAGCGCGGCAGGGTCGACAGGGGTGATGCATACCTCGACACGCACACGCTTGAAAAGGCGCGCGGAATAACGATATTTTCAAAGCAGGCAAAATTCAATTATAATAATACAGAGTTCACTGTGGTTGACACGCCCGGGCATGTTGATTTTTCTGCCGAAGCGGAACGCGCGCTGAGCGTACTTGATTACGCGGTGCTTGTTGTAAGCGGCACCGACGGAGTTCAGTCCCATACCGAAACCCTTTGGCGGCTTTTGCACAGGTACAGCATTCCGACATTCATTTTCATCAATAAAACAGACATAATGCAGCGAAGCCGCACCGAGCTTATTGACGAAGTTCAGCGGCGGCTTTCGGAAAGATGCATTGCATTTGAACCCTGCGAAGGTACAGACTCCGAATTCTGCAAAAGCGAAGCTTTCTTTGAAAATCTTGCTCTTGCCGATGATGAGCTTTTTGAAAAGCATTCCGCGAAACGAATTGTCGATGCGGACATTGCCGCCGCAATTTCGGAGCGGAGAATTTTCCCCTGCCTTTTCGGTTCGGCGCTGAAAACGGACGGTGTTTCCGACTTTATCGCCTGCCTTTCGCATTATTCACGCGAGCGCGGGTTTAAAAAAGATTTTGCGGCAAGGGTTTATAAAATCACCTACGACCCGCAGGGAACACGCCTGACACACATCCGTCTCACGGGCGGAAGTCTGTCCCCGCGCACTGCCGTTGCCTATACTGCACGAAACGGCGAACGACTGACCGAAAAAATTGCCCGCATAGTGTTCTGTTCCGGTGCAAAATTCACTCAAACCGAACGCGCCGAATGCGGCGATCTTGCGGCCGTTTCCGGACTTTCCGCAACGTACCCCGGGCAGGGCTTGGGCGATGAGGATTCCGCACTTCCTCCGCTGCTTGAACCTGTTCTGAGCTATCGAATTCTTCTTCCCGGCGACTGCGATGCGCGAACATTTCTTCCGAAACTCAAACGGCTGGAGGATGAGGACCCGACGCTGAAACTCGACAAAACCGATAATGTGCACGAACTTCAGGCAAGGCTGATGGGCGAAATGCAGATTGAAATCCTGAAAAAGCTTATTTCGGAGCGGTTTGGCGTTGAAATTTCGGTTGATGACGGGCGAATTTTATACCGCGAAACGATTCTTGCCCCTGTTGAAGGTGTCGGGCATTTTGAACCGCTGCGGCATTATGCGGAGGTTCATCTGCTGTTGGAGCCGCTGCCCGCGGGGAGCGGGCTCGTTTTCGCCTCCGCATGTGCGCCTAATTCACTCGATTCGGATATTCAAAGGCTTGTGCTGGCGCATCTCCGCGAAAAAATTCATCTCGGTGTGCTGACAGGTTCACCGATAACGGATATGAAGCTGACCCTCGTTGCGGGGCGGGCGAGCCTGCACCATACCGAAGGCGGCGATTTCCGACAGGCAACCTATCGCGCCGTACGGCAGGGATTGATGTGCGCGCAAAACATCCTGTTGGAGCCTTTCTACTCGTTCCGACTTGAACTCCCGCGTGAAAACCTCGGCAGAGCAATAAACGACATTCGCGGCATGGGCGGCAGTTTTTCCGCGCCCGAAGAAGGCGCCGACTGCGAAAGCTGCGCATTCTGCGGCACTGCGCCCGTCTCCGCCATGCGCGGCTACACGCGTGAGCTTGCGGCATACACACGCGGCAGAGGGCGGCTCGGCTGTGAATTTTCGCACTACGGGCAATGCCGAAATGCCGAAAGCGTAATCGCGCAATTCGCCTATGACCCGGAGCGTGACCTTGAAAACACTCCCGATTCAGTTTTCTGCTCCCACGGCGCAGGAGTCATTGTTAAATGGAATGACGTTCGGAACTATATGCATATTGATACCGGGCTGAACCTTACAGGCACTCCGCGCCCGAGTGACTCCGTGCCGCACGAATCGGATAATCACCGTGCCGTAAACCCGAAAGTGCTTTCCCGCAATTTGAACGTTGACGAAAAGGAGCTTGAAGCCATTATGCTCCGTGAATTCGGCCCGATTAAGCGGCCGGAGTACAAACGCCCCGCGCAAAACGGCGATTCGGATTCAAAATTTAAAAGCTCCGAGCCTGCCGAACCCAAAAAGAAGGATTACCTCATCGTTGACGGATATAACATCATATTCGCATGGGAAGGGCTGAGTAAGCTTGCAAAAAGCGATATCGCCGCCGCGCGAAAAAAGCTGATGGACATCCTAAGCAACTATTGCGCATACAAAAAGAACGAGGTCATACTCGTTTTTGACGGCTATAAACTGAAGGGCAATGCCGGAGAGCGTTTCAATTATCATTCTCTGCGCGTTGCATACACAAAGGAAAACGAAACGGCCGATATGTTCATCGAGCGGCTGATATTCGAAATCGGAAAAAACTACTCCGTTCGCGTTGCAACGGGCGACGGAATGATTCAGCTTGCAAGCACGCGCACCGGCACTTTGCGCATGACGGCGCGGGAGCTTGAAGCAGAGGTTGAAAGCGTGAACGAAAAGCTTCGCGGCATCATGGCGGAGCTGAAGCGCGGAGAAGCAAAAACAAAGCTCAGCATTCCGCCGCTGCCGAACGGCGAAAATGAAGACTGATGTATAAAGTCCCCCGCGCGGCATATGCGGCGCAGGGAAAAGCTTAAGCAGGATTCACTGCATTCGGATATACCTGCCCGCTGTCCCCGCATATCTGCCCGCTGTCCCCGCATAATCGAAGTTTTGCGGAAACTTTGCTTGATTTTTTCCTCCGACAGGTATATACTTACAGTTGAACGGAGGAGCTGCGACGCAAACCCCGTTTGCTCCGCCGTTTCTGTTTAAATGATTTCAAAAATCCGACCCTTTTCGGGTCAGTATCAAAAGGAGAGAAAGTATGCCTAAATTCATTACTGTGGAAGAAGCCGTAAAGCTTATCCCCGACGGCGCAACCGTTATGTTCGGCGGCTTTATGGGCTGCGGCAACGCCCACAAATTCATCGATGCTCTCTCAAAGAGCGGCGTTAAGGATCTGACCATGATCAGCAACGATGCATCAATGCCCGGCGGCCCCATGGGTGAGGATTACTACGGCGTTGCAAAGCTCGTTCACAACAAGCAGATTAAAAAGCTCATCGCAACCCATGTCGGCCTCAATCCCGAGGTTGCGACCCAGTCCATGGTTGACGGCACTCTCGAAGTGCAGCTCATTCCGCAGGGTTCCCTTGCCGAAATGATTCGTGCGGGCGGCGGCGGTCTCGGCGGTGTTCTCACCCCCGCAGGCGTCGGCACCATCGTTGAAGACAGCCCCTATTGCCTCGGCAAACAGACGATTGACGGCCGTGATTATTTGCTCATGAAACCCATCCATGCCGATTTTGCCGTTATTTGCGGTGCAAAAATCGACAAGGCGGGCAACGTTTGGTACAAGGGCAACACCAGCAACTTTAACCTTGTTATGGCAACCGCGGCAGACACGGTTATTGCCGAAGCCGAAGAGATCGTTGAAATCGGCGAAATCGAACCCGAAAACGTCCGCACTTACGGCGTATTTGTTGACTATGTTGTTGAAGGAGGCAAACTTTAATGGATAAGGCTCAGATAAAGGCGTTCATCGCAGCGCGTGTTGCAAAAGAACTTAAAGACGGCGATGTTGTCAACCTCGGCATCGGTCTTCCCACCCTCGTCCCCGCATATCTTCCCGAAAACGTTCACGTTATCCTTCAGAGCGAGAACGGCACCATCGGCACCGGCCCCGTAACGGACGAAAACCGCGATCCGTTCCACGTTGTTGATGCAGGCGGCAGCCCCTCCGCAGCAGCACCCGGCGCATGCTTCATCGACAGCGCCTCCTCTTTCGCACTCATTCGCGGCGGTCATGTTGATGCAACAATCCTCGGCGGCCTCGAAGTTGACGAAGAGGGTTCCCTTGCAAACTGGATCATCCCCGGCAAAAAAATGCCCGGCATGGGCGGCGCAATGGATTTGCTCGTCGGCGCAAAGAACGTTATCGTTGCAATGGAACACACCGCAAAGGGCAAGCCCAAAATCCTTAAAAAATGCAAACTGCCCTACACCGCAGTTAAGTGCATCACAAAGATCATCACCGAGATGGGCGTTATGCTCGTAACTCCCGAAGGTTTGCTGCTTACCGAATACAATCCCGAATTCACCGTTGAGCAGATTCAGGAAGCAACCGAAGCAACCCTTATCATTTCCCCCGAACTGAAGCCCATGGCATAAGTCGGTGCCGAATGCCCCCGTGTTTCGGAATGCATTCGTTATTGTATTCAAATTGTATTAAACAAGAACATCGACCGTTCCAAAAATCGGAACGGTCGATGTTTAAATTATATCCGTATCAGTTTTCAGCGGTTTATTGTCTTTCCGACCCGACTCACTCCGCATCCTCACCCGCGAGCTGCTTTGTGCGTTCGGCAAGAATCAGTCCTTCGATAATTTCATCCATATCGCCGTCGATAAACTGCGGCAGTTTATAAATTGTCATGCCGATTCTGTGATCCGTAACGCGTCCCTGCGGGAAGTTGTAGGTTCGGATTCTTTCGCTTCTGTCGCCGGAACCGACTTGGCTTTTGCGCGCCGATGCTTCTTTTGCCGCAGCTTCCGCGCGATACATTTCATAAAGGCGGCTTTTAAGCACCTTCATTGCCTGTTCTTTATTGCGGCCCTGGCTGCGCTCATCCTGGCTTTGAACAACAAGCCCCGTCGGAAGATGCGTTATTCTTATCGCGCTCTCCGTTTTGTTAACATGCTGCCCGCCTGCGCCGCTTGAACGGTACGTGTCTATGCGCAAATCTCCGGGATTGATTTCAACGTCAATATCCTCCGCCTCGGGAAGCACCGCAACCGTTGCCGCGCTTGTGTGAATCCGCCCCTGAGTCTCCGTTTCGGGCACTCGCTGAACCCTGTGCACTCCGCTCTCGTATTTCATTCGGGAATATGCACCGCGGCCGTTGAGACTGAACGTGGCTTCCTTAATCCCGCCCATTTCCGTTTCGGCAATATCGATGAGCTCGTATTTGAAATTATGCCGCTCGGCATAGCGTTGATACATGCGCATCAGCACTGCGCCGAACAGTGCCGCCTCATCCCCGCCCGTGCCCGCGCGTATTTCCATAATAACGTTTCGTTCATCGTTTTTATCCTTCGGAAGCAAAAGAATTTTAAGATTCTCCTGCTGCTGCGCCGCTTTATGGGAAAGCTCCGCAAGCTCCTCTTCCGCAAGGGTTCGCATCTCCTGCTCGGTTTCTTCCGAATCGAGCATCGCCCTGCAATCCGCAATGCCGCGTTCCGTTTCAAGGTATTCATCGTAAGCGGTAATTATCGGTTCAAGCGTTGAATGCTCTTTAACAAGCTCACGCCATGCGTTCATGTCCGCCATGACCTCCGGGGAGGCGATTTTTTCCGCAAGCTGCTCATAATGCAGCTTCATCTGTTTAAGTCTGTTCAGCATATCCTGTTATCTTTCATATGTTTGGGCAATTGTTCAACCCCGATTCAATCTTTTTTCAACAACCACCACGCGATCGTTTCCGCAAATGTCCGAAAGCACGGAAACAGCTCCGTCATTCGCAAAAAGCTCTGAAACCGCCGCGCCCTGATCGAAGCCTGTTTCAAGCAGCAGCACGCCGCCGGGGTTCAAAAGACATGAATAACCCTTCCGAATGCGCCTGTAAAACTCCAATCCGTCCGCACCGCCGTCAAGTGCAATCATCGGTTCGCGCAAAACCTCCGGCTGAAGTGAGTGTATAACATCGGTGCATATATAAGGCGGATTTATTGTTATAATGTCGAACCCGCTTGCCCGCTCTTTTGCAAAGGGCAGCGCGGCCTCGAAAAGGTCGCCCTGTCTGCACATGCAAAGCTCCCCAACGCCGTTTAATTGAATGTTTTTTTCCGCAACGGAAACAGCCTCGGGGCTTATGTCGCAAAGCAGCGCGGGAACGCCCGTCCGCTTGGCAATTGAAATTCCTATGCAGCCGCTGCCCGTGCAGACATCCAAAAGAAATTTTACGGGTGCGGTTGTGTTCTTTCGTTCTGAAATTATTCTTTCCGCTGCTTCGGCAAGCGTTTCCGTATCCGCACGCGGAATCAGCACGTTTTCGTTCACCGTGAACGGCAGTCCCATGAACTCCCACTCGCCGATTATGTATTGCAGCGGCTCATGATTTTTTCTGCGCATTATGCAGCTTTGAAGCTTTTTCAGCGCATCGCCCGGCATTTCATCCGCAAACTCAAACGTGTACAATCTGCGTTTTCCGAGACAAAATGCCGCAAGCTGGCGCGCTTCAAACTCCGCATCTTCAAGGCTCGTTTCAACGAGCTCCTTTCGGGCAAGTGCAACGGCATCGCGAATTGTCATTGCGCCTCGGCCGCCGTTTCCGCTTTTGCTTCAGGTTCCGCATTTTCGGTGCATTCAGCTTTTTCGGCTGCCGCCTCTGCGTTTTCGTGCGGCTCCGCTGCATCGTCGGATTCCGGGTTTTCGGGTTCATCCGCAAGTTTATTATAGTAATCGCAGCTTCTTTCACCCATTGCAATATAAAATGCCGCAATTGCAACCTCAAGCATATCCTCGGTGGGTTCTTTCGTTGTGATAAGCTGCAAGCCCATGCCGGGAGCGCGAACAACTTTTGCAAACCAGCCGTCACTCTTTGCCGCTGCACGCAGCACCTCATAGCTTATGCCCGCAATGAGCGGAATGCAGATTATGCGGACGCCGAAGCGGAAAAGGAATTCAAGAATGCTGTTCTGAATTTCAAATTTGAATCCGTAGATGAACACGGCATCGATAACGGTAAGAAACAGAATCGATATCGCCATCACAAGGAAAAGATAATTCGTTCCGCAGCGCGGATGCAGCCGGCTGTATTTTTTCGCGCGGGCGGGAACAAGTTCATCCTCCGCTTCATAGCAGGCAATTGTTTTATGCTCCGCACCGTGATACATAAAAAGCCGCTTCATGTCTTTTATGCAGGAACAGCCGAAAAGATAACCGATATAAATTCCCACGCGCAAAACACCCTCGACGAGCGAACGCCAAAGGCTCTTTGTCTGCCCGAAAATCATCGACGAAATCAACTGCGGAAGAAGCACAAAAAGCCCGACAGCAAGCGCAACGCCAAGCACAAGCGCAACTGTTATTGCGATTTTTTCAACGGATTTTCCGAAAGTTTTCGCAAGCCATTTTTCGAATTTTGTCGGTTCCTCATCCGCAAACGCATCTTCGCCGTACATTTTTGCGGAATCCATCGTTGTGGACATGCCTGTTGTGAGCGATTCAACAAGCGCAACAACTCCGCGAATTATAGGCAGCCCCCAAAAAGTGCCCTTCTGCGCTTTTGAAACCTGGTTTTTGTAACTTGCAACAATTTTTCCGTCCGCGCGGCGCACTGCCATTGCAATACCCTTGTCGGATTTCATCATAACGCCTTCCATAACGGCCTGACCGCCGACAGCGCATTTTCTCATAATATCACACCTTTCTTCGTTATATTTCGTTATGTTTCATTATTTTTTATTATGTTTCGTTATTTTTTTGTTAAGTTCAATATTTGGGAACAAACACTCCGAATAAATTTCGGCGGGGGAGCAAAGATTATTGCCCCTCCGCTTTGCGGTTCTTCCCGGATTTATGCCTTTGTCCAGCTTGTGCCTTCCTTCGAATCCTTAAGCGTAACGCCTTTTTCTGCAAGCTCCGCACGAATTTCATCCGCACGGGCATAGTTTTTGTTCTTTTTTGCCTCTGCGCGTTCGCGGATGAGTCCTTCAACATACCGAACAAACTCATCCGAATGCTCTTCCGCAGTGTTCGTGCCGCCCGAAAGCAGATTAAGTGAAAGCACCCTGTCAAAATCCGCAATAATTGCACGTTTTGTCGCGCCGTTCACATCCGAATCCTTCAGAAGATCGTAAAGCACCGTCAGACCGAGTGAAGTGTTCAAATCGTTGCCCACTTTTTCGATAAAGCGGCGGCGGTAATCTTCAAACTGTGCCGCATTCGTTTCGCCCTCTTGAGGTATGCCCGCAATGCGGTTGAGCAGCCTTTCGTAAGCAGCTTTTGAATTATCCAGCGTATCGTAGCTGAATTCAAGCGGCTTTCTGTAGTGGCTTTGCAGGCAGAACATTCTGTATACAAGAGGGTCATAACCCTTTTCCTGCAAAACGGAAACCGTCAGGATATTGCCCTTCGACTTGCTCATTTTGCCCTCACGGTCATTCAGGTGCTGAACATGGAACCAGTGGCTGCACCACGGATGCCCGACGGCCGCTTCACTCTGCGCAATTTCGTTTGTGTGATGCGGGAAAATATTGTCCACACCGCCGCAATGCAGGTCGAGATACTCGCCGAGATGCTTCATGCTGATTGCAGAGCACTCGATATGCCAGCCGGGATAGCCGACGCCCCACGGGCTGTCCCATTTCAATTCCTGAGAATCGAATTTGGATTTTGTGAACCAAAGCACAAAGTCTGACTTGTTGCGCTTGTTTCCGTCCTCTTCAACATCGCTGCGCACACCAACAAGCAAGTCATCCGACGAATGCCCCGTGAGCTGATAATAATCCTTGAGTTTGGAGGTGTCAAAATAGATATTTCCGCCCGCTTCGTATGCATAGCCGTTCTCAAACAGCTTTTCGATAAGTTTTATGTATTCGGCAATGCAGTTCGTCGCAGGTTCAACAACATCGGGAGTTTTGATGTTCAGTTTGCGGCAATCGTCAAAGAACGCATTCTCATAGAATTTTGCAAGCTCCATAACGGTTTTGCCCTCGCGCTTCGCACCGGAGACCATCTTGTCTTCGCCGGTGTCACCGTCGCTTGACAGATGCCCCACGTCCGTTATGTTCATCACACGCTTCACATCATAGCCGATATAGCGCAGGAATTTTTCGAGCACATCCTCCATGATATAGGAGCGGAGGTTGCCGATATGCGCAAAATGATAAACGGTCGGGCCGCAGGTATACATGCTGACCTTGCCCGCCTCGCGCGGCACAAACTCGTCCACGCGCTTTGTGAGAGTGTTATATAAATAGAATTTTTCCATGTTCTCATTTCCTTTCAAGAAAAACTTAAAAAAGTTTTGCTGCCGCACAGCTCAGTCAAGCAGCATATCGTTCTGTTTTATCCACCCGAGCCTGCGCATTATTTCGCTGAAAAGCAGAGAAAGCGCAGCGGGAGCAGCAATATGCAGCAGCAGCACGCGAAGCAGTATCGACCACCACTCGCTGCCGTTTTGAAGCATTGTCGTAAATGTTCCTATCTGACCCACAAATCCGCAGGTACCCATGCCGCCCGAAATGCCCTCGTTCAGCATCTGGAACACCGTTGTTCCGAACGGTCCGAGGATCGCGCTTGCAAGCGTCGGCGGAACAAGGATTGCAGGATGACGCAATATATTCGGCACCTGAAGCATTGATGTGCCGAGTCCCTGAGAAACAATGCCGCCCCAGCGGTTTTCGCGGAAGCTTGAAACAGCAAAACCGACCATCTGGCATGAGCAGCCGATCGTTGCGGCACCCGCTGCAAGCATAAGCCCGGTTTTAACATCCGGTGCGGCATTTGCCGTTACAAATATCATGGAGGCAATTGCGGCACTTGAAATCGGAGCCGTCAGAATGATGCCCATAACAACGGAAACTATGATGCCCATCGGAATCGGGTTCAGATAGGTTGCTTTGCCGATTATGTAACCGAGCCACTTCATAAATGCACCGAGCGGTGCCCCGAGAAGCACGCCCACAACGCCGCCCGTCAGCAGCACCGCAATGGGAACAAGAAGAATATCAACCTTTGTTTTGCCTTCAACAAGCCTTCCGATTTCGATTCCGATAACGGCAGCAATATAAGCCCCGACAGGACCCGCACCGCCTGCGCCGCTTGTATAACCTATCGCTCCGGCAACGACCGCAGCGCAGAGCGTCAGAGCTTTCGCACCAAGCCCGACAGCAATCGCCGCGCCGATCGCACCGCCGACAACAAAGCCGTTCTGTGCAACCTTCACAATCGGGTCAAGAATGCCCGAAAGTGCGGGAATACGCGCAAATTGTGCAATTATCGTGCCGATGAGCAGAGAGGCGAAAAGACCCTTTGCCATTGCTCCGAGAGCCTTAATAAAGTACCTGTCCGCATAATGCTTCACGATGTTTCCGAAGCTGCGTTTCGTGTCTGCACCGCAGGGAGCTGCCGTTTCTTCCGAAAGAGCGATGTTCTCGTTGTTTTCCATTGCTTGCCTCACTTAATTCAAGTTGTTTGTGTTTATATCCGCAGGACTTCCGCAAAAAGCTCCGCCTGATTCAGCCTTCATTCAAAGTTCAATCGATTGCGGAGCTGTTCCGCGAATTACTTTTTAACGTCGTCTATTGTGGGTTCATCATCGTCAAACTCGAACGCCGCCTTGGGTGCGCGGGGTACGCCGCCTCCCGGCTGCTGCTGAGCTTCGCGCTTTGCGTTCTTGTCAACGTATTTGCCCGTCCAGATGATCGCCGCAACAAACACGGCGCAGAGCAGACCGAACAGAATCATGCTGACAGTTTGCAGCTTGCCGAAACCATCCAAAGCGGAAACAACGCCCGCCGCAATCATGATGACAGCCGCTGCAAGGCAGCTTATGCGCATTGCCTTTTTGTGTTTTGCTTCCATGCCCTCTTTTACAAACTCGGCATCAAAAATTCTGCCGCGGCCGGAAATTGCGGAATAGAGCAGATACAGACAGATAACGAACATCACAATGTCGAAAAGGCTCACCGATTGGCGGTTGACATTGAGCTTTACAGTCTCTTTCAATTCGCTGCCGTTGGCGCAGGATGCATTAATGCGAATCTCGCCGAGAACGGAGGATTTCACAAACAGATAGCCGTTTTTTTCGTTGATTTCATAAGTGAATTTATCTGAAGATGCCGGCGTTTCCGAAAGGTTTCCGTCCTTATCCTTTTCAAAAAGCTCAACGGTATATTTAACCGTGTTGTCTTCGGCCGAGTCAGCTTTCGGTGCGTCCGGAGCGGCTGTCAAATCCGGTGCGGCTGTCACATTCGGTGCGTCTGTCGCATCCGATGCGTCTGTATCCAAAGCATCGGAACCGCTGTCGGTCTTATCGGTCAAAATTTTATACATATTGTCTTCATAGCAGAAGAATCCGACCGCTGTGTTGACGTTCACCTGAATCGACTGCACATTTTGCGCAAAGGTAAGCTGCCTGTCGGCATATGCAACGGTTGAATCGTCCTCTGCATTGATACTCGGCTGTTTGCCGCTGCCCATCATGCAGCCTGTCAGCGCAAGACAGAGCGCAAGCACTGCTGCGATAAGAGCCGCAATGCGCACATTGTGTTTTTTGTTTCCTGATTTCATATTGTAAATCCTCCTGTATTCTGCCTTTCAGACATTTTAATTTTTATGTTTAATGCCGCACTCGTTCCGTGTCTTCGCGGCACGGGGTTCACTGTTTTGTTTCCTCCGCATTTACACAGCGCATGAACTCATCGGAAACACGCATTGCTCTGCAAATCGCCAGCGCATCACGCGGCGGATTCACATCGCTTGCAACGCGATACAAGCCGTAGTCCATAAGCTTCGGCAGCACGGAAGCCCTCGAAGCATCGTTTCCCGCCAATGCTGCATCGAGCACGGCAGGTTCAACGTTTTTGAGCCCGATGACCTGATAATGCATGGGCGCACAGCACGCAACATCATCGAAATGCGTTGTTATCAGCGCAAAACAGCCGCGTCGATTGTTGAAATACTTCACTGCCGCCCGCACAAGCGCCGCACCTTCGTGCGGGTTCGTTCCGCGCGCAAACTCATCAAGCAGAACGAGTGCAGTGCTTTCGGTTTTTATTTCGGAAAGAATGCCGTCAAAGCGAATCATCTCCCCGCCGAAGCTCGAAAGTCCGCCCAAGCTGTCCTCCATATCCTCACAGAGCAAGTGTATGCCGGCAAAATGCGGCAATTCTGCTTCCCCGCAAAAAACAGGGAAGCCGCACAGCGCAAGCAGCACGTTCAGCGCAAGCGTTTTGACCGCAACGGATTTTCCGCCCATGTTTGCGCCCGTAATAACGGTTGAGCCGGATAAAAGCTCGATGCTGACCGGGGTAAACTTTCGCCCCGACGAGTGCAGTGCATCGGCTGTCTGCGGGTTAATCATTTCGTTAAGAAGAACCCGCTGCCCGTTTGCATAAACCTTCGGAATGCTGCCGCCCCTGCTGCACATAAGCCTTGCTTTTGCAAGCGCAAAATCGAACCTTGCAATGCTTTTTATCACCTGCTCCGCCTCGTGAGAATGTTCAGCAAAAGCTTTTGTCATCTCCGTGCGGATGCGCAGTTCTTCGCTCTCCTCCCTTGCGGCAAGCAGAGTTCTTTCCGCTTCAAGCCCATCCCGCCCCTCGACAGGATCTCGGCGCAGTTCGGCATCAACCCGTTTGCGCTCGCGCCGAATTTTCGCAAGCTCTGCGGATGCGCTGTCGCTCACGCGAAAAGTCATTGCACGCATTCCGTCCGGGTCAACTATTGAAAGCGCGCGCGGCAGAGGGTGAATATCGATTTCGTTCAGCCTTTCGCCGCAGGGAATCTTTGAAAATGCCTCCGCAAGCGCATCAAGCCTTATCAAAAAACGTTTAATTTCGAAGAATTCAACGTCTGTAAGCGTCATTTCGCGGCTTCGCGCGACCGAACGGCGAACATCTTTAAGCTGCATGAGCGCACGCTCGGCGGCGGACAGTGCCTCCCTTGCGGCATCGCTGCGGATCGTTTCCGCAAGCAGGCGAACGTTTTCCAGTTCGCGGCAAAGCCGCGCATTCTCTTCACACGGATACGCATGGGTATGCCGCGCAAGCTCCTCTCCGAAGGGGGAACAAGTCTGCAAATTTTCAATTATGTAGGCAAATCCTATCGCTGCCTGCTGTTGTTTGTCAAGCATAGTCTTATTGTGTCAATTTGTTTTCTATCATTTATTCGCGAAAGCGCAGGAGTATCGATTTTACGCGCACGGGTTTACTCCGCTGCCTCGCAGCCGAATTCGCTCACAACATCAAGCACCGGCACGCGCCCGCCGAGACCGCTGCACATGGCATCGTAAAACTCCGTTTTGTTGTAATGACTGCCTTTTGCGGAAAACGGGTTGACCGTCACCGCAAGCAGCCGCGTTTTGTTCATAACGGTAAATCTTGCACCTGCACGAACAAGTTTTTCATAGTTTTTATGCGAAAGCAGCAGCCTGCTGCCGTCCTCGCAAATAATCTCAAGTCCGTTCAGCGCACGTCCCGCCGCAATAAGCGCATTTGCAGCCGAATCCGGCACCCCGCCGCGCATCAAAACAGCCTCTGCGCCGCCTTTTCGAATAAGTTCCGCCGCGCGGGAAAGCTCCGAAAACTCCGTTTGCTCACCGCCATGGGTTCCGCTGCCGAAAAACACGCCGTATTTTTGTTTGCATTGGTGCACATATTCCGTCCGCTCCGTTTGCGGCAGCATCATAAGCTCCGCCGAAAAGCATGTGTCTTCAACAGTTTTTCGAATATCCGGGGAATAGCTTGCACCCGAACACAGTATTGCCGCATCACTGACAGCCGGCATTGCAAGCGATTTTCGGCTCAGCGCACCGTCGATAATGACTTTTGCCGCGCCGAGCTCAAACATGCGTTTTTTAAGCCGCGCAAGCTGCGCCGTCATGGACGGACCCGCAAGCTGAATAAAGCCGTCACTGCATGCACGAAGGATAATGACCTCTCCCATAGGCGTCGGCATTCCTGTTGTGTCCAGTATTTCCCGGGAAATACCGCTGTTCATGCCGTTCTTTTGCGCATCATTTCCGGAATCGGACAAATTTCCGCCCGCAAAAAGCAGCTTTTCGGCCGTTGCAATAATCGTGCCGTCATAAACAAAAATTTCGGGCTTTTTCGTGTTCGTCACAAGGTCGCTTCGCTCCCCGTCCCTTCCGATGGATGTCAGCGCAATGCTCTCGTCCATCCTGCGGCAGTCCTTTATCAATCGATTAAGCACCGTTGTTTTTCCCGCATTTTTGCACATGCCGATGAGCGAAACGGAACTATAAGGTTTTATAAGCTCATATAACAAAGCCAAACTCCTCCAATGGTATTATAGCATACCTATACCGAAATGAACAAGGGCAAACGTCCCCTGTGAGCACCTTGTTTCATATATAAGTTTTTACATGCTCCCGGGTATGTCTGTTAAAATTTTTTCGCATTTTTGCAACTTTAGCGTGCCCACAGCATATTCTTGCAGAAGGGAGGGCGGCGATATGGTAGGATTCATCACATTACGCGGAAGTTTAAGCGGATCGATTCGACTGACAACAGTTGGCAAAAGCACCCGCTTTGTTCTGAAACTCCGCGAAAAACCCCCGCGCGGCGGATTTACCGTTTATCTTATTGACGGAGAAGATTTTGCATCATTTCGGTTTTCCGATGACTCCGATGAGTTCAGCGGCACAGCCTTGTTTTCATGCGTTCGTGCCGCCGTAATTGCAAACCCTTTCGGAGATTTTATCGCGGAAGGCAGCATCAGTGCGGTGCGGCATGATTTGCAGGCCGTTAAGGCACGGATTCGGGCAGCATCCTTCTCGAAAGAGCGAAATGCAATGCAAAGGAACCGGCACGACAGCATTCAATGCACAGCTGATTTGCAAATTTCTGGACATTCAGCCGAAAACAGCAAACACCTTTCCGCCGCCGTTAGCGGAAGGGCGGGCGGCACAGAAACGGGGAAATCGGGGCAAAAGAGGCGTGACATGCGCCCAAGTGAAAAAAAAGCGATCGCTCCGAACTCTGCCCTGCCGCCGAACGGCTTGCAGTCCGCAAAATCTCCCGTTACGGAAGGAATCCTCGGCAAAGCGAAAGAATTGTTTGCGGGAAGCGGAATTTCCGCAGCAAACGACAATCCCGCCGAGAATTCGAATCCTGCCGTTCACCGTTCCGATTTTGATGCGGATATCGGTGCCCTTTGCGAAAACTGCGCCCGCTCGGACGAAAGCGCGGCCGAAAACCCGTTCCCGCAGCTTTTTCCCAACTCGTATTGGAAAAAACGCCAAAACGACCGCCGTCTGTTCGGCAAAGCTCGCGTTCGCGGCGTAATGTACGGCATCATCGCCGTGCCGAGTGCAAGCCGCCGTCCTCCCGCAGGTCTTTGCGGAAACCTTCGCCGCGTTCGTTCAAACAGCGGCAGTTGGTTCTGGCTCGGGATACGCCGTGAATGAATTGCATTTTTCGGAACAGCGTTTGCTTACTTTCGGCCTTTGTACCGCTTGTGAACAGTCGGTAATCATAATTGCCGTAACGGTTCCTTTTACAGCTGTTCCGTCAACCGCATTTTCAGACGTGCCGCTTCACGACAGGCAAAAAACGGCAGAAATCTCCGCAGCAAGGAGCTTTCTGCCGTCTGTTTTTAAAAATACGGTGATGAAAAAACCAATTTAAGCCGAAGCCTTCCGCAGGTTCTCAATCTCACTCGCCGAGCCGTTCAGCTCTTCCGCCGTGCAATCCTCGCCGAGCATGAAAATTCCGCGTGCAATGCACATAAACGTTTTTTCATCACCGAACGGCCGCCCGACTGCGGTGTTCAAAAGGCTTTGGACAAGGCAAAGTTTTGCCGTGCGAATTTCCGGCGGCGCATCGATTATGCGGCGAACATCATAATCCTCCGTTCGTCCGCACGGTGCGGCGCAGCTGCTGCAATCCGGAACAAGCCTGTGCTTCTCGGCATGGATTTTTTCAACAGCCTCGGGAAGTTTTGATTTCAGCAATTCTGCCTGCGTCATCTCCGCCTCGGTTTCGCCGACCGTATCCGCCGAACAAACAGCCTCGGCAAACTGTTTCAGCAGTGAAAAAGCCTTTATCAGCAAAGCGAAAGTTCCTTCATCCGTGCGTGAATTCGAATCCGCCGCGCGAACAAGCCCGACAGCCGCTCCCAAAAGCTCCCCCGCACAGGGGACTTTGAGCATTGCTTCGACGGCCGTTGTTTCCCTGTCATTTCTTTCAATCTGCATTTTTTGTCGCTGCCGCTCCTTTACAGAAAATCATTCATTGCTCGCTTCATCGGCAATTTTATAATATGCATCCGCGTGTTGAAATCGTGAACACTTCAACGGGCAAAGACTTTCCTGCTGCCGCAGCTGCTTTTTTGACGGCAAGTTCAATGCCCCCGCAGCAGGGAACTTCCATCCTTGCAACCGTTATGCTCTTTATTTCGTTATTGCGAATAATTTCAGTCAACTTTTCGGAATAGTCAACTGAATCCAATTTCGGACAGCCGATAAGAGTTATTCTGCCGCGCATGAATCGCTCATGAAAGTCCGCAAACGCATATGCAGTGCAGTCTGCGGCGATCAGCAGCTCCGAATCATCAAAAAAAGCCGCACGAGCGGGCGCAAGCTTTATCTGCACCGGCCATTGGCCAAGGCATGAATTCGATTCTTCCGCTCGTTTCGATTCTTCTTCCGTCCGTTCGGACCTTGTTCCGAATGCAAACACGGGCGTTCTTTTTCCGCCGGTCTTCAATGTGCGCGCCGCCGTCCCCGGACAGCCGCAGGGTGCCGCAATCGAGTTATGCGCCGTTTCCGTCTGTTTGTCCGCAAGCATTTTTAAACGCATTTGATTTTCGCGAACAGCCGCTTCATCATACGGAACCGCTTCGCGTTCAACAAAGCTTATCGCTCCCGCAGGACAGGCGGGCAGGCAGTCTCCGAGTCCGTCACAGTAATCATCACGCAAAAGCCTTGCTTTTCCGTCAATCATTCCGATTGCATTTTCATGACATGCCTCCGCGCATTTGCCGCAGCCGCTGCATTTTTCCTCATCAATAACAACAATTCTTCTTATCATTCCGAATCTCCCTTCTCGTGCCGCATCTTCCTTCGGATTTGCTTTCCGGTGTGCCGCCTGTTTCGCTTTATTATAGCATAATCAAGGCAAAAAATCCGCTGTTTTCCGTGAATGCCGTAAACATTTCCCTTTTGCTGCCCACTTTTGCTGCATCTCGAATTTTTTCTTGCCAAGTCGGTCTTGAGATGTTAAACTAAAGTAATGTATTTGGCGCATAAAGTCAAAAGCGGATTCACTCCCGTTTTTCAAAACGATCTCTGTGCGAAAAGTTTTGAGCAGCGGTTTGAAAGCAGCAAAGGAGAATTTATAATGGATAAGCGTATAAGCAAAGACGAATATTACCTTTCGATCGCGGCAGCCGTTGCAAGACGATCCACCTGTCTTCGTCGTCAGTACGGAGCCGTGATAATTAAAAACGATGAGATAATTTCCACAGGATACAACGGCGCTGCACGCGGCGAACCTAACTGCTGTGATACGGGCGAATGCTGGCGCGAAGCCAACAACATTCCCCACGGTGAACAATACGAAAAATGCGTTGCCGTACACGCCGAGCAAAATGCAATAATTTCTGCCGCACGCCATGAAATGCTTGGTTCGGTGCTTTATCTTGCGGGATTTGATTCCAACGGTGAGCTTGCTGCACCCGCGCCCTGTGTTATTTGCAGCCGACTGATAAAAAATGCAGGCATTGCAGAGGTCGTTTCCCGCGGTGCGAACGGGGAACCCGTGCGCACGCAATACAATCGATATAACTGATTATTCTTCCTGTTATGTTAGTTTTCGCATGAGGTACACAAATGAGAATAATTAATCCGTCTTTTGAAATCATCAACCGCCCGAACGGGCATGAAGTGCTGCGGCACCTTGAACTTTGCGGACGAGTCTGCTATAAATCCGAGGATGCAATATCGGACGAATCCGCCGAGCGGCTTATCCGCATGATGCTTGAACGCGGGCATGAAAGCCCGATCGAGCATTTCAGCGTGAGCGTTCGCATAATTTGCGACCGCGGAGTTTCCCACGAGTGGGTTCGGCACAGGATTGCCAGTTTTTCTCAGGAAAGCACCCGATATTGCAATTATCAAAAATCAAAATTCGGCAGCGAGCTGACATTTATCCGTCCTTATTTCGCCGAAGAGGGTTCAAAGCTCTTTGATATTTGGAAAAGCTCCATGCAGCAGGCGGAAACGGCGTATTTCGAAATGCTGAACTGCGGCGCAAAGCCCGAGGATGCGCGGAGCGTGCTTCCGAACAGTCTTAAAACGGAGTTCATCTGCACGATGAATCTGCGCGAATGGCGGCACTTTTTCCGTTTGCGCTGTGCGCCCGCCGCACACCCCGCCATGCGTGAAATAAGCATTCCGCTGCTGCACGAATTTCAAAAAATGATTCCCGTGCTTTTTGACGGACTTTGCTGAATTTTAATTTGAGTTTTTTCGGATAAATCCCGTTCCGATAATTAAACAACCAAAAACTGCGCAGTGTTCCGAATAAACCCACTCGATTTGATTCAAGCGGGTACGGGTCCGCTGCGCAGCTTCCGGCTGCATATCGTTCACTGTTCGGACGTTCGTGTCCTTTATTCCGCATTCGGCGCGCTCTGCGCGGGCACGGAAAGATATGCATCGATGATTTCGCCGACATCCGCCATGCTGTGCCAATACTCTTTAAACTTTTCAGTTGTCACAAAATCATACTTAAACTTTATGACATAGCCTTTTACCGCATCAAAGAACGCTTTGCTGCCCAGCTTTCCGTAAATTGCATACAAGAGTCCCGCTCCTTTATCATAAATATCGGAATAACCCATCGGATCCTCATCATTCCAATAATACAGCGACTTTGTCAGGTCCGTTGTATCGTCCGCATAACTCATGTTCGCATCACGCCCGATTCCCGCAACACGTGCAGCGCTCAGCTTAAGTCTCATCTCCGTTTTGAAGCCGCTTATATCAGCGGTGAACTCCGGCGGATATGCTTCATCGTAAACAAATTCGCAAAATCGGCAAAAGCCTTCATCAAGCCACGCTTCTTTCACTTGGTCATTGCCGACAATACCGTAAAACCATTGGTGCGCAACCTCATGACAAACGGAATGATCCATTGAGTAAACCGTTGCGGCGGCCGATTCGTCCGTTTTAAAATCCAGACCCATTTTCTCAAAATCATCAAGCGAAATCTCCGGCGCTATCATAACAAGGGTTGGGTATTCCATTCCGTTCACCCCGCCGGTCAGCCCGTTAAGAACAACACTGAGCGTGCTGTAGGGGTACTCTCCGAACTTTTCCCCGTAGAGAGCGAGCGATTTCGCTGCAACATCAAGCACCCTGTTCGCCGTTTTCGGAAGCGCGGAATCATAGTATACGGTTATTTTCGTGTTTCCCGTGTCTTTTGCCAGTGTTTCGAATCTGTTGCTTGCGCAGAATGCAAAATCGCGTACGTTTTTTGCGTGATACATGCCGTCCGCTCCGAGCTCACCCGTTGCAGCAATCCTGTATCCCTCAGGAACATTTATCCGGACACTGTAGTTTGCAATGTCCGTATAAAACGCGTCGCCGATATCAACATACGGTTCAACTGCATAGGCTCCGTTTTCATACACGGCGGGTGTGATTACAAAATTGCCCAAGTTGAAAATGTTTTCCTGCCAACCGAAGCGATTCTTTATGTTCGGAATCCGAACGCTGTATCGAATTTCTATCCTGCAGCGTTCGTCCGCGGCCAACGGCGAGGCAAGAACAGCCTTGAACACGGTCCCTTTAACGTTTTCAAGCTGTGACTCACTGCCGTTCAGCTTTATGCTTTGAACAGCTGCACCGCCCCCGTCCGCACTGAATGCTTCGGGATAGATGTTGAAGTATATTTCCGAAAGATTTTTTCCCGCCGGGTTTAGATAATCCGTCGTTTGTTCAACCGTGAGCATATGCTCATCCGTTGAAAGGGTAACATCAAGCACAAAACTGCTTGCTTTTTGCTTGTTCTCATTCACCGAAAGCGATTCGGGCACGCTTGTCGGCAAAACCAAATCCGTCGGTGAAACCGCCTGCGTTGGTTCGGCAGTAAACCGTATCGGGTCTTTTTTTCGCCCTGAATCAATTCCGACTGCGCCTTTGCAGCCCGAAAAACATACGGCTGCGAGCATTACCGCCGCTGTCAATACCAGAACAATTTTTCTCATTCAAGCACACTCCCTCGTTTACTTAATCACCGACCGTACACGAAAATTCCGTTTGCCTCTCCGATTTAATCAGTGACTGCTTAAGTTCTGCAAAGAGTGTATACCCCGATTATTTCCGAAATGTTTCCGTCAGCGCTCCAAGCCGATATATATTATTTTGTTCTCATCGTCAAGCACAACATTGAGGAACAACCCGACCGTTTCGGAATAATAGCGTGAGCCGTTGTATTTCCAGTCCGGCAGTACATCCAGCGTGCTGTATTCAAGGTATTTTTCCATGAATTTCAGGCGTTCGCTTTCCGAATCCGCAATAGATATTTCTGCGCTGAACCGAATGCTGAACGCAACCACTTTTTGAGTCCCGTCCTCAACGGCCGCAACGACCTCCTGTGCGGGCATCACATAATCTTTATTATAGCAGGTGTATGTTTTCACGTGTTCGGTTCCGTATGCATCGCAATATGAGGCTTCGTTCAAAGAACACATGACTGCAATTTTCATTTCTTCCAAGAACGGCATGGCAGAAAGAAAATCGTCCAGTGCCGGAATCATTTCCTCCACGCCACACTTTTCCGCTGTCGTTTCGTAGGCTGTGCCGCAAAGATATTCTTCCGCACCTTTCAAGAATTCAATCTCACTGCTCCCGATTGCAATTTGAGGCAGTTCATCCATTGTAAATTCCCTGTTCAGGAGCAATTTATCCGATATTTTAAAATAGATTATCGGTGCCGCAGCAAGTCCCGCAACAGCCGCTGCGGCAAGCAATGCTGCCAAAAGCCGCAACGCATGCTTTTTCATTCAGTCACCTCCAAATCAAACGAAACGCAGGTTCCCCTGCCGAGTTCGCTTTCAAATTTCAACTCTGTTTTAAAAAGCGTGCATATGCTTTTGCAAATGGATAATCCGATTCCGTAACCCGCTGCGCTTCTGGATTTGTCCGCCTTATAAAAAGGCTCGGCAGCGCGGCGAATTTCTTCTTGAGTCATGCCCCTTCCGCTGTCCGCAACGTCGAAGCGGCAGCAGTTACCGCTTCTTTCGATTTTCACAATTACTTTTTGCCCGTCAGAAAATCTGAACGCATTTTCAATCAGATTGCGCAGCAGGGTCAGCAGCAGATTGTAATCACAAAGTATCTTTATTCCTTTTTCACTGTTGATATCCAAATTTTCTCCGTTTTCAAACATCTGCCGGATTCCGCGCTCAATGCGTTCCGACTCAACGGGCTCAAGTGTCGGTTCCGTTTGAGAAAGCTTCAGCATTCGCAGCATTTTTACCGAAAGGTTTTCCATTCGCTTTGCGTTTTTAAAAATTCTGTCCGCATACATGAACTTGTCATGCTCATCAAGGACATGCGTTCTCAAAATATCCGCATACCCGATAACGGAGGTCATCGGCGTTTTAAGCTCGTGCGAGAAATCGGCAACAAAAGCCGTCCTGTTTTCAAGCTGCTGCTCAAGCTCGGCAACCATTGCATCAAAACTTTTGCTCAGTGAGCCGATTTCATCCCCGGAATCAATCCGTGTACGAAGCGAATACTCTCCCCCGCTGATTCGGTTTGCCGTTTGAGCCAACCGCTCCAAAGGCCTTGTTATCCGCTTTGTTATGAAGAAGGCAGCAAGCCCGGAGCAGAGCAAAACAGCCGATTCAATCAGCAAAAATGCAATGTATTGGCGTTTTCTTTCGACAAACACATACGAAATATCATATCGCATGATAATGTTTAATTCCGTTCCGTACGAACTCAGCGTTGCATTGAAACAATTGAAATACCCATTTTCATTTTTTTCAACGGAATATGAGTTTTGCCGAAGAACCGGCGCATCTCCCTTAAGGTTTGAAAAAATAACCTGCCCGTTTGAATCGATAATTTCAATTTCTTCTCCCGTTGCATACGCAACCATCTTATCAGCGTACCGCGCAAGCTCGGTTTTATCCGTTTTTCTTCCGTTCAGCCTGTCGGCAAGCAGTTTGCTTTCAAGTGCATAGCAGCTCATTTGCTTTCGCCTTGAATTCTGTGCAACGGATTCCGCAAGAGCCGCTCTGCTGTTGGTTGCAAGCAGAACCGTTCCGCCCGCCGAAAAAGCGGCGAATACAACAAGAGTTATTATTATAATAACTTTTTTTGAAAGACTCATGTTTTCTCCCGAATGATGTATCCAAGCTTATGTACCGTTGTAATCTCATTTTCGAGTCCGAGTTTTTTTCGAAGCCGCGTGATGTGAATATCCAGTGTTCGTGTATCGCCGCTTTCCCCGTCATTCCACACGCGCTCGTAAAGCGCGAAGCGCGAAAGAGCAACACCCTTATTCCGCAGGAGAAAATGCAGCAGCTCAAATTCTTTAGGCGTCAATGTTATTTCTCTTCCCGCTTTTCTGACAATATGTGCTTCCGCATCGAGTTCAACATCCCCGACGCGAAGCAGGTTGTTTTTGTAGCCGTGCAGCCGCAAAATGTTTTCGGTTCTCAGAAGCAGTTCCTCAATTTCGAACGGTTTAACAATGTAGTCATCCGCACCCATGCGAAATGCCTTCCGCTTGTCGTCCAGTTCCCCGCGCGCGGTTATGAATATCACCGGTATTGAATACTCATTAATATATGAAAACAATTCGTATCCGCTGATCTGCGGCAGCATAATGTCCAGCAGGCAAAGCTCAAATTTTTGCGTTTCCAGCAGATTTGCACCCTCCTGCCCATCAAAAGCGGCAAAAACGTCATACCCTGCATTTTTCAGCGCGAGCTGTATCAAAGCCGAAATATCTCTGTCATCCTCAACAACCAGTATTCTTATCATCTCATCCTCTGCCTCTTTTTCGGAATAAACATGATAAATTACTCTTCATGTTCAAGCCGCACTTCAAAATTCATTCCGCCAAATCAAAAGAGCAGCGCAAAGCGCGCCGCCCAAGTCATCGTTCACAATGCGCCGTTCAAAATATGGCGGCGGCACAGAATCAATAGTGCGGAATATCCGTCTCAAGTTTGGAATAGTCCGGTGTTGCGTGGGGCTCCTCCGGCGGATCGACATCAACAACGGTAAGCCTTGTAATGTACCATCGCCCGTCAAACTTATCGACAGTGATTTCGTAGCGGCACGCAACCCAGCTTGGAACCGGGTCGGTTGTATCGCTGCTGTAAGGAGTTGCCTGAATGTTCGGAACACGCTCAACGACCTGCAGCGTTGCCTCTTTTGACCACGGCCAAACCCGGAACTTTTCGATTTCCAGCCTGTGATCATATGAATCCACTCGATATAGCGAATACTTGTTTCCGTTCACCGCTTCATCTTCCTGAAGCCAGCTTTCGGTAAAATGTTCTGTCAACTCGGCTTTTGATTTGTTCCCGAGAATGCAGTCGGCGCGCATCTCCATTCCTTCGGTCACAATAATATATATATTGCTGACATACATTGCCTCCATAAGCGCAGCGTAACAAAGCGTTACAACAACCGACGCAATAAGAACAAAGCGCAATATATACCAAATGGATCTGCGTGCAACACCGTACTTGCTGCGATCCGCTTTTTCAACATCAGTGTCAGACAAGATGACGGATTCTACTTTTTTAACGTCCGCATCTGTAAGTTTTTTTCTTTTCGGCATAATCCGAATCGTCCTCCGTACATCCCGCTTTCGCACTGCTTTCGCAGGCTTGCGGGAAAAATCATGCAGCCCTTACTGCAATTATAGTATAGCATAGCAATGCCGAACTGGCAAGCTTTTACGATGCGGCTGTACGCTCGGTTTTCCGTATCCGCTGTTATCCGACAGAGTCAGCCCAATTCATCGTTATAAAGCTTGTCCTTGTCAAACGTGCCCTCGGCAAAACAGGGAACCTGTTTGCAGGCGCGAAACAAAGCTGCGCTGAAACGCGACATCACCTGCGGAATCTGCTGCCGCTCCATCGGACAGTCATCGAAAACAAGCAAAGTCTTATTGTGTAATGTCGATTCCGCTCTTTGTGCTGCGAATATGCACCGTGCCGTTCGAAGTCAAAAAGGTCCGACACCCCTTTGCCGTCAAAAGATCCAAAGTCTTTTGTTCCGCAGGATTCTTATCGGAACACGTTATGACTGCATATTTCATGTTAACTTTTGAAAAATAGTCTTCAAGCTTTGAGTTATAAACGCCGTGATGCGGCACTTTCAAAAAATCACAAGGTTGTACCCTTCCCTGTGAAAGCATATCGGCAATACGCTGCTTTTCAATGTCGCCCGCAAAAAGAAAGCTGTTTCCGAGATGTTCGAGACTTACGACCAACGAATCGTTATTGTCTTGGTTTTTTGCATAATCTTTGCCGAACGTGCCCACGATGTTCAGCTTTATATCGGAAACAGTCAAACTGACCGAGTCAGATACAGCTTCTGCGCTTCCGCATTGTCCGTTGGCTTCAGCTTCCTTCAATGCATTTCTGTATGACATATAAGCGTATGCCGTTGTATCGACAGGAGTATAATCAGGCTCAAGAAGCTTCGAAACTTTATATTTTTTCAAAAGAGTCGGCGCACCTCCGATATGATCCTTGTCGTAATGTGTAATAATCAGGTAATCAATGCTGCTGATTCCGAGCGCATCCATAGCTGCCGAAATATCCGCACCGTCATCCTCTTCTCCGCAATCAACAACAATGGATGTTGTTCCGTCGGTAATAATGATGCAATCAGCCTTGCCGATTTTGAGAATTTCAATCTTTAACGTATCTTTTAAGGCTTCATTCACATCGTTCTTGGGTGTGCATGCCGCGAACAAGCAACAAAAAAGCAGCGCGGCAATCATCAAACAAGCACAAATTTTGGTCATAAACTTTTCTCCTTCAAATCAATTTTCGATAAGCCAAACTTCATCCAGCCATTCAAGTCTTCCGTTAAGCCAAGTTTGCAGGTTTGCAACGCCAAGGCTAAAATTTTTCTTCCATAATTTATAGTTTGCATCTTCGGCTTTTGCAAGATACGCTGCCTGCTCCGGAATCAGGGACCGCAGCTCCTCTATCACCGTTGTGCGATAACAGGTATATCGTTCCGTCAACAGCTCACGAAATTCATCCTGCTGATAAAGTTTTTTTATCCATGGACAGGATGAATTAATAATCATAAAGTCTTCATATGTTCCGCTGCCCGGGCAGTCCGATGCATCGTTTCGTTCCTCATCCGCATTGCTCCAGTTCACGATTCCGTAGGCAAGGTCAAAATCCCACAAAGCAGTCATGTAAAGCTTATTGTCGTCGCGTTCTTTATACATCCAACAGCTTGTTTTCAAATTGCCGTCTATATTTTTGCTGATTTCCTGAACTATCACAAAATCGACCCATGAATCTTCATCGATGTATTCAGTATATTGTTCCGAGCTGAATCCCATCACCGAGTTATGGAGCCGCTGCATGTAGACGTTCAGATATTGCAGCACCTCACGCCTCAGTTCAGTATCTTCAATTTCAGGCTCCTCCAAGACAAAATAATCCTTCACCTGGTTCGCCTGATACGGGCAGTCGAACACCTGATCCTTTTTGTAGTTCACTCTTCCGTGAACGTTCTTTTCAATCAGATAACCGCCTGTAATATTGTCTTCATCCGCTTCGGCAATGTTAATTTTGTTTTTTTCAATTGAAATTCTTTCAACCAAAATATATATGCCGTTGTATTTGCCGTTGAGATAAACATCAACAAATTCGCATTTCGGAACATAATCGATACCAATCAAATCCTGATATGCCTTATAAGTAATATAATTCCGCATCAGGGTTGAATCGGTGTAACTCGCAACAATTGCATATTTTTTTGTTTTCGGAATATCGAGCAGTGAAGCCTTTTCGTCAAGCTTTATTGAGTACGGTTTTTTATCATAACCCCATGACGAGTTCCCGCGCCCTTTAACCTTGCCGCTGCCGTTATAATTACCGCTTGCAAACACTTTTGTTCCGAGCTGCAGCGATATTTTTGCGTTGACCCATTCATCCTTTGTTACGGATTCAAAATCGCAGTCGATGCTTATATCCAGTCGCGGCAGCGCATCCGCAGTTGCATTCACGCACGCAGCCGTAAGCTCCGTCACGGCAATTTTTGCACCTTTTTTCACTCTGTATGTAAATTTCACCGAGCCATCCGCAAGTTTTTTCACTTCGGCTGCCTCCGAATCATTCCCAAAAAAATATGAATATTTGCTGTTATATGTCCAGCCGGCATCAAATTCTGCCGTGAATTCCAATGCTGCGGTTTTTTCGAACACAAAGAACGCCTCGTCCGGGTGTCCTTTCAGGTGCATACCGTCGCCTTGAGGCGTTATGTGAACGCCGTCGGAAGTGCGCGGCTCAAAATTCCAACCGTCACCATCATAATGCTTTTCTATCGCCGTTTCAATAACAACACTGTTTGCATCGGCTGTCTCGATTTGGCTTGCAAGTTTTGCGGAATCTGTTGTTCGGATTAAAGTTGCCATCTGAGCAAGCGGAAAAAGCACAGCCGTAGCTGCAAGAATAAGAGCAATTGCTTTGCGCAGAATCTGTTTCATCCGTCCTCACTTTTTTCTGAAGGAAATTCAGACCGAAGCATATTAATTATTCATGCAAACAAATAAGTTCCGCCGCTGAGATGCCCTCCGCCGGTTCAAACCTGCCGTGACACGCACCGTATTTATCCCACGACTTTTCCGATAACCCGCAGTTCATAGGAGTATTTAATCTTTATCGGCTGATACTTCGGGTTGAGTGAAATCAATCTGACGCTGCCGGATTCGGAATCAAGTTTTTTGCAAAAAGCTTCTCCGTTAAGAACAAAAATGCCTATTTCACCGTTTTCAAGTTCCTGCTGATGATGCACGTAAACAATTTGTCCGTCGTTAAACAGCGGCGTCATTGAATCCCCGCTTATGCGGACAGCAAGGGTTGCTGCTTCCGGAACATTTTCGTCAACATCAATCAGTGTGTAAGAGTCACTGTCAAGAAAAACGCCGGAACCTGCCGATGCCGGCATATCGTAAAGCGGTATCTGCCGCCTTATACGGGTGATTTTTGCCTGATGTGAAAAGCTCGGATTCTCGCGCAGCATTGAAATATACTCGTTCGCGCGTTCTATGCCCACGCGATTCAAACCGTAAAACGGATCTTCGCTGCACTCTTTGCTGCGAAAAACTCTGTGCACATCTGACACTCCGTAAATTCCGCACAGGGAGATGAACTGCTGTGCATCCGGCAGACTGTCGCCGGTCTCCCATTTGCTGACAGCGCGGTTCGTTATTGGATCCCGATTAAATAAAGTTGCACATTCAAAGCTGATTTTTTGCGCAACCTCAGTTTGATTGAGTTTGCACGCTTTGCGAAGCTCTGCCAGTTTCCTTCCGAATTCACGATTTCCGTTCACTTTTCCCTCCGCAGCCGGCCGCGATTCAACTCGTGAAACGCACCTGTAATTCCTTATCTGCATTATAATGCATTTCGCATCCGATTGCAAGAGATTTTTTTAAAATATTTCTCTGATATTGAGAAATCGCCTCTTGACATCTCTGTTCAAGGGTATTATCATATGTTCAGTCGCCCATTAGGCGATTAGTACGAGCTTGCAGAGGTGTTGCGATATGTGTGCCACGATACTCCATGTTGATATCAATAATTTTTATGCCGGAGTTGAAATCCGAGATTGCCCATCGCTTGCAGGGCTTCCTCTTGTTGTCGGCGGGGATATTGAGGCGCGGCACGGGATTGTTCTTGCAAAAAATAATATTGCAAAGAGTTTCGGGATTCAGACCGCAGAAACCATCGTGTCTGCGGTTAGAAAATGTCCCAATCTTTCGATTGTCCCCGCGCATTTCGAAAAATACGAGCAAGCCATGCGTCAAAGCCGTGAAATTCTCATGCGTTTCAGCGACAAAATCGAGCCTTTCGGAATGGATGAAGCGTGGCTTGACGTCACGGCTTATGCCCCGACCGTCGAAGACGGCCGCGAAATTGCAGACAGGATTCGCAAATGCTATCGCCGCGAACTCGGTCTTACGGCTTCAGTCGGGGTCAGTTTCTGCAAAGTTTTTGCCAAATTAGGTTCAGATATGAAAAAACCGGATGCAACCACGGTCATCCCGAAAAACGGTTTTAAGGAAAAAATCTTTGCGCTTCCGGTTGAAAGTCTGCTTTTTGTCGGTAAGGAAACAATGCACAGGCTTAATCTGCGCGGCGTTTTTACGATAGGCGACCTCGCCTGCACCGATCCCACTCTTCTTTGCGAATGGCTCGGCAGCAGCGGTGCAGAGCTTTACCGTTATGCCAACGGACTCGATGAAAGCCCCGTGCAGAATTACGGAATTGAGACGGCACTGAAAAGCATCAGCAACAGCAGCACTCCGCCGCACGACATCTGTTGTGCGGGCGATGCGCTCCGTATGCTTCAATCACTCGGCGAAAACGTCGCCGCAAGGCTGAGAAAACATAAGCTCAAAGCAGGTGTTGTTGTTCTGCATGTTCGCGACAGCACTCTTTCAACGTTTGAGCGGCAGGTTCGGCTTCCGCGCCCAAGTTGTCTCTCAATCGAACTGCGCGATGCAGCGTTCAATCTGCTTTGCGAGAACTATGATTGGAAACGTCCGATACGCTCACTCGGCATACGTGCATGCGGTCTTGTATCCGCAAATGAGCCGATTCAGCTCTGTTTGTTTGACGATTATGAACAAACCGACAGGCAGCTTAAAATTGAAAAAACTGCCGACATCATACGAAAAAAATACGGCAGCGGCAGTTTTGTTCTCGGCACGTCAGTATCAACACGGGAAACTTCTTTCATGCCGGAAAGAAAATTCAATCCGCTTCGCCGAACTCCGTAAGCTTCAGGCAATCAAAAAGAAACGATGAGCTGCATCTTGAACCTCTCCTCGCCAAATACAGCATGCGGAATGTCCTTCGGCATGATGAGAGTTTCACCCTCCGTAAGGATGAAAACATCCCCGCCGACGGTGAACCGTCCCGTACCTTCAAGCACAGTCACCATAGCGTCTCCACCGGCAGCGTGTGTTGAAATCTCTTCATTTTTATCAAAAGAAAACAAGGTCATGCTGACAAGATTGTTTTGAACGAGGGTTCTGCTCACAATCTGTCCGTCGCGATAGTCAACGAGGTCCTTAAGGCAGAGCTTTGCCTGCTTGTCAATATTCTTGAACATTCAATTTCTCCTTAATTCTTTTGCAGCGTTAATTCATGATTCCGAAACCCCTCCCGACGACTTCCTTGGTTTCAATTACAGAAAACAGAGCCTTGGGATCGTTTGCTTTGACGATTGCTTTCAGGGCAGCAATTTCGGTGGTTCGAACAATGCAATAAACAATTTTGCGCGGTTCACCCGTATATGCCCCCTCTCCGTTCAGGAAAGTCACGCCGCGCTTCATCTCGTTGAGAACATGCGGAGCGATTTCATCCCACTTCTGACTGATTATAAACACCGTCACTGTATGATTAAACCCGGCCATTGTGTAATTCAGCACGGCGGAAGAAACAAATGTTGCCATCAGGCTCAGCAGTGCGGGTTTAAGCCCGAAAAACACGCCCAACGCAGCCATAATTACGATATTATAGCAAATGCAAATGTTTCCCATCGGAACCGAAAGGCGGCGGCTCAGAATAACGTTCAAAATATCCATTCCGCCCAACGTTGCGCCGCGTTTTACAACAGGAACGCCCGATGCTCCGATAAGCGCCGCTCCGACAATGACCGACAGCAACTCAGAGTTTTCACCCAAGTCAATCGTAAAATCGCGCACAAAAGGCAGCGAAAACATAACAGAGTAACACATTGTTCCGATTGCACTGAAAACAATGAATTTAACATTCACACGTTTTGCACCGATTATAAGCACCGGAATGTTAAGCACAACCAGCGTGACCCATCGGGGAATACTCGCAGTGTAGTCAAGCAGAATCGCAATACCTGTAATTCCGCCGGACAGCATGTGGTACGGTGTGTAAAACGCATTCAAAATCAAACATTGAACAAGGCAAGTCAAAACAACGATGCAAAGAGTTGTTGCGTCCTGCACCGGATTAAACGCCGGATCATACGGGTTAAATGCTGCTTTTACTCGCGCTGTTTTGTTAAAATTCTTTTTCAATAGGTATTCTCCGTTTTCTAAAGCTTTATCCACTTTGCTGACTAAAATTATATTTAATGCAATGCGATTTGTCAATACGGATCATCAAATCCGCACAACCGCAGTCAACCGGTAACAAAAAAAGAAACAGTCATTTGACTGTTTCTTTGGGATCCGGCAGCTGCCTATCCT